>Ga0182030_10012414_pt1 | contig 17050 bp, 15 predicted proteins | sample 812S3MmetaG_FD_121299 | JGI IMG/M metagenome (GOLD analysis project Ga0182030, IMG submission 121299) | Permafrost microbial communities from Stordalen Mire, Sweden - 812S3M metaG (Illumina Assembly) | ecosystem: Environmental > Terrestrial > Soil > Wetlands > Permafrost | place: Sweden...
CCCTGCTGGCCCTGACCCTGACCTTGCTGACCCTGGCCCTGCCCCTCCTGGCCCTCCTGCCCTTCGCCTTGCTGGCCCTGGCCCTGACCCTGGCCTTGCTGGCCCCCCTGCCCGCGCGCCATCCGACCGAACTTCTTCAGGCGGACGATCTGCCCTTTGCCGCTCTGACCCTGCTGTCGCATGAGCTCGCGCATCTCCTGAAGCTTCTGCTTCAGGTCTTCCTTCTCCTGGTCCGACATCTGCTGCCGCTGCATCTGGTTGATGTCTTCGGCGCCCTGATCGAGATCCTTCGCGGTCAGGCCCATGTCCTTCATCAGATCTTCGGCGGCCTGCTGGAGCTCGCGGTCCAGCCGGTCGAGCTGACGGCTCGAGTTCTTCTCCTGGTCGAGGTCGCGGTCGAGGCGCTCGAGCTCGCGCTGCTTCTTCTGGAGGAGGCTCTGCTCTTCCTCGGAGCCGCCGTCCGCGGCCTTCTCCTTGCGCTTGAGAATGTCGTCGGCCAGCTCCTGGCGGCGCTGCTCGATCGCCTGCTGGCGCTTCTCCGCGTCGGCCGAGGCCTTCTGCAGCGCCTCGCGCATCTGCTCGAGCTTCGCCTTGTCGATCTGACCGCCCTTTTCGCGCATCTTCTTGGCCAGCTCGTGCATCGCGTCGCGCGCCTGCTCGAGCTTGTTGTCGGCCAGCGCTGCGCCGGCGGGCTTCGTGAGCTCCGCCTTCTTCATCTCGTCGCCGATCTTCTCCAGCTGCTCCTCCAGCGACTTCTTGTCGGCCTCGCTGCCCGTCAGGAGCTTCTGCTCGAGGGCCTCCATGCGGCGGAAGGCCTCGGTCCGATCGAGGCGCTTGTTGGCGATGTCGTCGACGAGCTTGTTGAACTCATCGATCGCCGCCTTCGTATCGTCGCTCTGGTCCTTCTGCTTCAGCTGCTGGAGAAAGTCCTTCACGTCCTCGAGGTCGTCGGGCGCCATCTCCATCGGGTCGATGGTCGTCGCGTGGGCCACGGGGATGTGGTGCCGCACCTCGAACAGGAGGACACCCACGAGGAGCCCCGCGAGGACGGCAGCCGCCCCCAGCGAACGCGGCACCGGCAGACGGACGGCAGCACGCGGCTTCGCCTGAGGCGCGGCGAGCACCGCGTCCTCGATGGCGGCGTCCATGAAAGGAGTGCGCTCCGCTGCTGCGCCGAAGGCGAGGGCGCTGGCGAGGCGATCGTGAAGCCCATGGAACCGATCGAGAGCGCGCGCGCCCGCGCGGTCCGTCAAGCGCCAAGACCACGCCACGATGGCTGCGACCACGACGCCCGCGCCTGCGAGCCCGAGGACGACGCGCGCCGTTCGCTCGCCCACGAGCCCCAGCTTTCGCAGAGCGACGTCGACGATGGCGAGCACCAGCGCCACACAGAGCGCCCTTGCACCCACACGAAGCGCGCGACCCAGCCGGATGCGTCGCTCGGCCTGCGCGGCAAGCCGCCGGATCTTGTCGATCCCTGGCGAGGGCTTCTCGGGGAGGTCGGTGGTCATCCGTCCTGCGGGCTGTGACGTGCGGCGAGCTGCGAAGTTCCCTCGGTGGCTCGCATGGCACTCGAAGTGTAGCAAATGGGGAAGCCGCGCCGTCCCTTCGCGTCTCTCACCATCTCCCAGAGCTTACGTCCGCGCTTCCCGCGGCATTCCCGGGGTCACCCGTTCGGCGGACGGCGAGCTCGGCCTCTCTCCTTGCTCAGCGAGCGAACGTGGCGAGAAGCGCAGCCACCAGCCCGGCCGCGACGAACGCCAGCACGAGGGCAGGCACGATCCGACGCGGCGAGCGCTCGGGTCGGACGACGGCGGCCGGCGCCGCCGCGACGACGGCGACCGAAGGAGCGGGCGTCGGCAGGGGCGCCGGAGGGGGGATGGGCGACTCGACCAGCGGCTCTTGCTCGGCGAGGGGCATGGCCGCCAGCACCGCGGGATCGCTCGGCAGGGCGTGCGCTTCGAACGTGGGGCCGTCGGCCGGCGCGTCGTCGTCAAAGGCGAGCGCAACCTCCTCGTAGCGGAGCGTGTTGTCGACGCGTCCGCCCGTGTCGGCCGAGATCGTGTCGACCGGGGGCGACTGCTGCGTGCGCTTCACCGTTCGCTCGAGCGCGCCCTTCCACCGCTCGAGCAGCGACGCGAGCTGGAGCCAGCCGGCGCTGACGTCGATGTGCGCGCGGACCACGTCGGCGAGCTCGCCGGCGGTGATGGTGCGGCGCTCGCGCTCCGGCTCGAGGGCCTGCGCCACCGCGTCGAGCAGCGGCTCCGGGAGATCCGGTCGCAGGGTGGAGAGGGGCGGGATATGTGGATTGCGCATCGCGCGGAGGAGCTCGTACTCGTCCTTCTGGTGGCGGCCGAAGGGGACACGCCCTGTCGCCAGTCGCCACGCCAGAAGCGCGGCGGCATAAAGATCGGCGCGCTGGTCGACCGACTCGCCGCGCGCTTGCTCGGGCGCCATGCACCCGAGCGTCCCCTTCACGATGCCGACGCGCGTGCCGGGAGACACGCCCAGCACTTTGGCGATGCCGAAGTCCGCAATTTTCACGCCGCCGGTCCAGTCGAGGAGCACGTTCGCCGGCGAGACATCGCGATGCACGATGGGCGTCTCCGTCCCTCCCTCGTCGCGGAAGCTGTGGGCGTAGGCGAGCGCCGTCAGCACCCGCTCGGTCACGTGCCACGCCGCGAGATCCGGCAGGCGCACGCCGCTCGACTGGCAGAGGCGGAGGACGCGCCCGAGGGCGACGCCGGGGACGTATTCGAAGACGAGCGCGGCGAACCCCGGCTCCTCGAGGAAGGCGCGAACCTGCACGATGCACGGATGCCGGAGGCGAACACAGACCGACGCCTCCCGGGCGAACGCGTCGGCGGTCTCGCCCTCGTGGCTGTCGCGGCGCGCGTCCGCGATGGTCTTGATGGCGACGAGCTTGCCGGCCCGCGAGCGCGCGAGGAACACCTCCCCCACCGCGCCGGCGCCGAGGCGCTGGAGGATGGCGAACGGCGCCAGGCACCGCGGGGGCTGGTCGGCGGGGAACAGGGGGCGCAGTCTCGGGCGGAATGAGCCCGGAGGAAAGGGTGGACGAAATGACTGGCGTGCCCCGCCCCTCCGCGGTTCCAATCCCGCATCTTGCGGCCCCTCCCCAGCCTGCCCGCCATCAAGCTCGTCGTCGTGCGTGACCGGAGCGCGGAGGGGCGCGCGCTGGGCGGCTTCCTCGACATGCGACGGCTCGACCTCGTCGCGCACTATCCGGACGGGACCGAGAGCGCTTCGTTCCCGTACGACGTGGCGGCGCGCCGCGCACTCGACGCGGTGATCATCGCGGCCTGTTACGTCGAGAACGGCGTGCGCCAGGTGTTCCTTCGCTCCGCGGTGAGGCCGCCGTGCGCGCTTCGCCCGGTGCCGCCCATGCACGACGGCGCCTTGTGGGAGCTCCCCGCGGGCCTCGTCGAGGTGGGCGAAGAGCCCGCGGAGGCCGCCGCGCGCGAGCTCGCCGAGGAGCTGGGGTTCGCCGCGAGCGCGAAGGACATGCGCCCCCTCGGCGAGTGGACGTTCCCCGCGCCCGGGATGATCGGCGAGCGCCACCTCTTCTTCGTCGTCGACGTGGACCCCACGGCACGGACGCGCCCGACGGAGGACGGCTCGGCCCTCGAGCGCGCCGCCGAGATCGTGGCGCTCCCCGTCGTGGACGCGCTGGAGCACTGCCGGCGAGGCGAGATCCGGGACGCGAAGACCGAGCTGGCGCTGAGGCGCCTGATGGAGACGGTTCCTTGAAACCGCGGGTGTGCGTCGTGCTCAAGCGCTCGTCGTGGCGCAAGTGGGTCGAGGAGGAGCACGATGTCCGCATCGCGCGACTGCTCGAAGCCGGCGACGAGACGGTGCGCCGCATGCGCCCCGGGCACGACGATCACACGGCGACGGTCGAAGAGGTGCGCCACGCGCTGGCCGATCTCGGGGCCGAGACGACGTGGAGCGAGCGGCCGCACGGCTTCCACGTGGAGGGGCGGTGCGATCTGGTCATCACCGTCGGCGGCGACGGAACGCTGCTCGCCGCGTCGCACGGCATCGGCTCGGGGACACCGCTGCTCGGGATCAACAGCTCGCCCGTGCACTCGGTCGGCTTCTTCTGCGCCGCGAAGAAGGGCGGGGCCAGGACCGCCGTAGCCGCGGCCCTCGAAGGAACGCTCCCGCGCGTGGAGCTCACGCGCATGCGCGTCGAGCTCAATGGAGCCGTGCTGCACGACCGGATCCTCAACGAGGCGCTCTTCTGCCACGCCTCGCCGGCGGCCACGTCCCGCTACATCCTCAAGGTCGTCGACGAGCGAGCCGCCCGCGAGCGTGTGCTGTCGAGCGAGGAGCAGAAGTCGAGCGGCATGTGGGTCGGTCCGGCGGCGGGCTCGACGGCGGCGCAGAAGAGCGCCGGCGGCAAGGTGCTCCCGCTGAGCTCGCGGAAGCTCCAGTTCGTGGTTCGCGAGCCTTACCAGGGGAGCGGACACGAGCTGGCGATGACCCTGGGCCTCATCGAGGAGGGGCACGCACTGCACATCAAGAGCAAGATGCGCCAGGCGCGCCTGTTTCTCGACGGCGATCACATTGAGCACGAGGTGACCATCGGCGACGTCGTGGGGATGCGTCGCTCGGAGGAACCCCTCACGGTCCTCGGCCTGTCACGGAACGGTGACGCGAGACCGTCGACCGGTTCCACGAGACGCTCCTCGAAGGGAACCCGTCGCGGCGCGTAGCGACCTTCGCCCCTGCCACGGATTTTTCGCACCCCTCCGGAATTGTCCGTCGCCGGATCTCGTGGTTAGGTGTGTGCTGAAACGCAGGCGGCGAATGGGCAATCACCGACGCAGGGGGGCCGCAGATGACCCCTGACAGCAGCACACGATCGTCGCGCCGCCCGAGCGCCACGCTTTCGCACACCCTCACCGTGGATACCCTCGCGGCGCCCGCCACCTCCTGGGTCCGCAACTGGGCCTCGCAGGACTGGATCGCGGTCGGGTACTTCGTGGTCCTGCTGTCGGCTCTGGCGATGTGCAACGGGCCCGGCAGAAGCGCGTGCATCGTGCGCGTCGCGGCGAACTTCGGGCTCTTTCTCTTCGTCCTGGCGCTCGTGCGCGGCAACGTCCTCCGCTGGGGGAGCGTCGCCAGCGCGCAGCTTTATCGCGTCGCCATCATCGCCACGCTCCTCAACACGTTCTTCCAGCTGCGGGAGATCCTCCCCCTCGTCAGCCCTTGGACGGACGATGCGCGCATCTACGCGTTCGACATGAAGGTGTTCGGCTTCGAGCCGAGCGTCTACTTCGACCGCTGGGTCACGCCGGCGACCACCGAGTGGTTCGCGTTCTTCTACTTTCTCTACTTCCTCATCCTCTGCGTGCACGTCTTGCCGATGGTCTTCGCGCAGCGGGACACGCACTTGCTGAACCAGTTCGCGACGGGCGCGCTCCTCCTCTTCCTGTCGTCGCACGTCATCTACATGATGGTGCCCGGCTACGGCCCGTACTGGTACCTGAAGGACGCCTTCGCCCACCCGCTGACGGGCGGCACCTTCTGGCGGTGGGTCAACGAGACGGTCGACGCGGGCGGCGCACAGAAGGACATCTTCCCGAGCCTCCACACCGGCTCTCCGACGTTCTTCGCCATCTTCAGCTTCCGCCACCGCAAGCTCTTCCCGTTCAAGTACACGTGGCCGATCATCACGTTCCTCGGCACGCAGATCATCATCGCCACGATGTTCCTCCGCTGGCACTACTTCATCGACATCTTCGCGGGCGTCGCGCTGGCGGCGACCTGCCAGTTCCTCGGCCAGCGGGTCGCCGACTGGGAACGCACCAAGCGCGCGCGTCTGGGGCTCCAGACATCCTGGATGCCGCTCGTTTATCCCTGGACCAAGCCCCCCGAGGACTGAAAGTGGCGGCTTCCGGGCGCGTGCTAACCTGCCCGCGCACTCGAGGGACTTGATGCTTGGATTCGAGATTATCGGCACCGGCCACTACGTGCCGGGGCGACCGGTGACCAACGAGGACCTGTCGCGTGTCATGGACACGGACGACGACTGGATCTTCAAGCGCTCCGGGATCCGGCAGCGCCACTTCGCGCCCGAGGGCTCGGGGTGCAGCGACTTCGCGCTCGAGGCGAGCAAGCGCGCCATCGAGGCGGCGCGCATCACGCCGGACGACATCGACTACGTGGTCTTCGCGACCATGACGCCGGAGTACGTGTTCCCCGGCTCGGGCGCGCTGCTGGCGCACAAGCTGGGGTTGAAGGGCACCCCGGCGCTCGACATCCGCCAGCAGTGCGCGGCGATGCTCTTCGGGATCCAGATCATCGATGGCCTCATCAAGAGCGGCGCGGCGCGGACGATCCTCTTCGTCGGCGCCGAGGCGCACGCGGGCTTCATGCCGTGGGAGGACTGGGACGCGCTCGACCCGGCCAGCGGCAAGACGGCGACGCCGGAGCAGCGCGAGCGCGCCAACAAGCACCGCGCGCTGGCCATCCTGTTCGGCGACGGCGCCGGCGCTCTCCTCTTCCGCGCGACCGACCGCGACGCGGGTCTGCAGGCGATGAAGCTCCACACCGACGGTGGCGCGGCCAAGCTCCTCTACGTCGAGGCCGGCGGCTTCCGGACGCGCCCCTACTGGAAGCACAACGACTTCGACGAGCAGAAGTACATCCCCACGATGGACGGGCGGGAGCTCTTCAAGTTCGCGGTGACCAAGCTGCCGGAGACGGCGCGCGCCCTCTGCGAGCAGACCAAGACGCCGCTCGACGCCATCGACTGGTTTCTCGCGCACCAGGCGAACGCGCGTATCAACGACTACGTGCGCCAGCAGCTCGGCGTGCCGGCGGAGAAGCTCCCGTCGAACATCGACCGCTTCGGAAACACGAGCGCGGGCACGCTCCCCATCCTCATCGACGAACAGATGCGGAGCGGCAAGTTGAAGCACGGCGATCTGTGCATGCTCCTCGCCCTCGGAGCCGGCGTTCACTGGGGGTGTGCGCTCGTCCGCTGGTGACCGCGTGCTATCGTTTCCAGCATGATTCGCTGGCTCGCCGCCGGCTGCGCCCTGGTCGCGGCGCTCGTCGTAGCGGATGCGCGCGCCTCGGTGTCGATTGCTGTCACGTGGGATGGCCTGCTGCGCGAGTCGACCGCCGCGGCGCTGGTGACGGCGCTCGAGGGGCGCTCGGTCTGGGAAGGCGATCGCATCTACACGTACACGCACGTGCGCGTGGATCGCGGGGTCGCCGGAGAGCTCACGACGGGGGACGACGCGTGGGTGCGGACCATGGGCGGCGTGGTGGGGAAGGTCGGGCAGGTCGTGGACGGCGAGCCTGTGCTGACCCGCGGGCAGTCGTCGCTCCTCTTCCTCCACGGGATCCCGGCACGTCCGGCGGGCGCGTACGACGTGACTGCGCGCGGACAGGGTCAGTTCCCGCTCGTCGCGGACGAGAAGACTCCGCCGCGTCTCGTCCGCAGCACCTCGGCGGGAGGGCTCGTCCCGCGACACTCGGTGGGTCCGCCCGCGGCGCAGCGTCTCGCGGCCGACGTGGTGCACGGCCGCCCGGTCGACGATGTCGCGCGCGACGTCGCGGCCGCGTGGAGCGGCACGCATGTCCACTAGGGCGTGTGGATCACACGCCACAGCCTCCCGAAGGTCGGCCAGGGGGTCACGGGGCGCCAGGCTCGCGGCGATCGTCGGGGCCGCGATGCTGACCGTCGCGGGCAACGCGGACGCCTTCTGTCGCACCATGGCCTGCCCCCTCCCTGCCGGCTTCTCCCCGAGCGAGACCAGTTGCGTTCCGGAGGCGGGCGATCCGGCGCTGGGCGGCGCCAGCGACTTCCCGTCGTATTGCGCGTCGCTGAGCCCGCCGGCGAAGCCCATCCCCGTGTGGTGGCGCAACGCGTGCGTCTCCTACGACCTCCAGCAGGACGCGAGCGTCCAGGTCCCCTACGACACCGCCTCGACGATGGTCGCCCAGGCTTTCGCGAAGTGGACGAGCCTCGAGTGTCCGGACGCCACGGGCGCGGATGGGGGCATGACGGGCAGCTCGCGCGTGAGCATCGACGTGCGCGATCTGGGACCGGTGGAGTGCAATCTCGTCCAGTACAGCTCGGATCACGGCAACCAGCACGTCATCCTCTTCCACGACGACGTGTGGCCCCACAACGACGCGAACAACACGCTCGGGCTGACGACGGTGACCTACGACCCCGACACCGGAGAGATCTACGATGCCGACATGGAGATCAACGGGACCGTGCCCCTGTCGATCGGCGATCCCGTGGCGACCGGCGCCTACGACTTCGACAGCATCATCACCCACGAGTGCGGGCACTTCCTCGGGATGGCTCATACCGGCGACGACCGCGCGACGATGTACGCGAGCTACACCCAGGGCACGACGTACAAGCGCATCCTGACGAGCGACGACGTGTCGGGCCTCTGCTCGATTTACCTCTCCGGCGGGGAGCGCGCCGTCGATCCCTCCGCGACGCCGGATGGCAGCGGAGAGGTCGCCGAGGACGCCTGCGACCCGACCCCCCGCCACGGCTTCTCCACGCAGTGCGCGCCGCCGGCGACGAAGAGCTGCGCCGTCGGCACGGGCGTGGCTGCGGGCGTCACGGCGGCGTGGCCGTGGACCTGCCTGATCCTGGGGCCCCTCCTTGCGCTGCCCCTTCGCCGCCGCCGACGAAGCGCCCATGCGAACCGCGTGACCCCCGTCCACTGATGCGCGTCGTGACGGAAAAGGGAGAGCTCGCAGGCCTGGCCCGCGACGCAGGGCACGCCGAGCGTCTGGCCGTCGACCTCGAGGCGAGCGGGATGTTCGCCTATCGCGCTCGTATCTGCACCGTGCAGCTGGCGTGGCAATCGGCCGAGCAGGTCGCGGTGGTCGACGCATTGACCGCGCCGCTCGACGGGCTGGGCCAGCTCCTCGGCGTCGACGGGCCGACGAAGATCGTCCACGACGTCGCCTTCGACGCGCGCCTGCTGGCGGAGGTCGGGGTCGAGCTGGGCAACGTGCACGACACAGCCATCGCCGCGCACATGCTCGGGCGAGCCGCCACGGGACTGGCGTCGCTTCTGGCGTCCGAGCTCGGCGTCCAGATCAGCAAGGCGATGCAGCACCACGACTGGCGCCTTCGCCCGCTCGACGACGGGATGCTGAGCTACCTCGCCACCGACGTGGCTCACCTGGAGGCCCTGGAGCGCGTGCTCTGGCGCGAGGTGACCGAGCGCGGCGTGGAGGACGAGGTGCTGGAGGAGACGCGTTACCGCCTGGCGACGGCGGCGTCGGGCGCGCGAGCACCGCAGGACGGACCGGCCTACGCGCGCATGAAGGGCATCGCCAGGCTGCCGGAGCGTGACCGCGCCGCCCTCCGGGTGCTGGCGGAGCTTCGCGAGCACGAGGCCGAACGTCGCGACGTGCCGCCGTACCGGGTCGCGTCGAACGAGACGCTCATCGCGCTCGCCCACGCGCGACCCGCGACTCCGGGGGAGGTCGCGCGGATGCGAGGGATGGCGAATGCATCGCCCGAGGCGCGCGCCTTCGTCGACGAGGTCGCGAGCGCCCTGGCGTCGGCGGGGGAGACCCTTCCCGAAGACGAGCGTGCGTTGTTCGAGAAGCCGCAGATGCCGGCCGCGACGGCCAAGGCACGGCGCGAGCGCGAGGTGCGCCTCCTCGGGTGGCGCCGCGCGGAGGCCAAGCGCCGGGGCGTGAACGAACAGGTCGTGCTCCCGGGGCACTGCGCCAAGGAGGTCGTGGACGGCGACATCGCCGGCGTGGAGGACCTGTCGCGCGTGCGCGGGATCGGCGCGTTCCGGGTGCATCGCGACGGCGACGCCATCGTGCGCGCGCTCCGCGGCGAAGAGGTGGCGACGTGAGCCCGCTCCTCGTGGTCGCCGGGGAGGCGTCGGGGGATCGCGCCGCCGCGGGAGTCGTGGCGCGCCTCGAGGGAGTGCGTGCCTTCGGGCTCGGGGGACCTGCGCTGGCGGATGTGGGCGCGGAGCTCGTCGGAGACATGCGCGAATCGACGGCGCTCGGCGTAGGAGAGGCGGCGAGTCGGGCCGGAAGCGTGCTGCGTGCGTGGCGTCGCGTCGTGCGGGCCGCCCGAACGCGCCGACCGCTCGCCGCGCTGCTCGTCAACTACAGCGAGTTCAACACGCGCCTGGCTCCCATCCTGCACGACGCCGGGATCCGCGTGCTCTGGTACGGCGCGCCGCAGGTCTGGGCGTGGCGACCGCGCCGGGCCGAGTCCCTGCGTCGCTCGGTCGATCGCATGGCGCTGATGCTGCCCTTCGAAGAGGCGCTGTGGCGGCGAGCCGGCGTCGACGCCCACTACGTGGGTCACCCGGCGATGGAGACGAGGCTCCTCGACCGCGACACGGCGCGCCACGCGCTCGGGATGACGCCGTTCGCCGCCGCCATCGCCGTCCTCCCGGGCAGCCGCCCGCACGAGGTCCGCCGTCTCCTCGTGCCGATGCTCGACGCCTACGAACGCGTTCGTATCGATCGGGCGAGCGTCGATGCCCGCGTGCTCCTGGCCTCCAGCCTCGACGAGTCGACCCGCGGCTGGGCGCGAGAGCTCTGCCTGGAGCGCCGCGTGACGACCTTCGACGTCGACCCGCACCTCGGGGCGATGAACGTCCTGCCGGCGTTCGACGTGTCCCTCTGCGCGTCGGGCACCGCGTCGCTCGAGGCCGCGCTGGCGCGCGCCGTCCCGATCGTCGCGTACCGCGTCGGGCTGGCGACCGAGCTCACCGCCCGGCTCCTCGTGCGCACGCCGCACGTGGCGCTCCCCAACGTGCTGCTCGGCCGGCGCGCCTTCCCGGAGCTGCTCCAGCGTGACGTCCGTGCCGACAAGCTGGCCGGTGCGCTCGCCGACGCGCTCGATCAGCGGCCCGCGCTCCTGACCGCCTGCGACGAGGTCGAGACCCTGCTCCGCAGCGAGCACACGCCCTCGCTCGCGGTGGCGCGGATGCTCTCGCCATGGCTCGGCATCCGCGCGCGCGCGGCGTGAGGCGCCGCTCCGCGTGACTCTGGCCCTTGCTCGCCCTGACGACGCGCGCCTCCCGCTCGTCGCCCTCATCGCGTCGTCGGCCGTGCTCCTCGCCACGCGCCTCTTCGCCGCGGGCCACGTCGGCTTCGGCGACTCCGAGGCGCTCTACGCGAGCTATGCCCTGCACCCTCAGCCCGCCTACCTCGATCATCCGGGGCTCGTGGGGCTCGTGGCGCGCCTCCTCGGCGGCGGCACGGCCCCTTCCCCGCTGCGCGCGCACCTCGTGACGGCGGTCCTGGCAACGACCTTCCCCTGGGTGCTGGCGGTGGCGTGCCGCGCCTCGGGCTCGACGTGGCGTCGCGCTTTCGCGGGGGCGCTCGTCGCCGCGCTCGCACCGGAGATCGCCGTCGGCCTCTTCGCGCTGACGCCGGATCTGCTCGTGTCCCTGGCATGGACGGGCGCCATCGGGCTCGCCGCGTTCGCGCTGACCGCGGCCCCGGGCAGCGGTCGCGCCTCTCTGGCCTTCGCCGGGGCTGGCCTCCTGGCGGGGATCGCCGCCGCCTCCAAGGTGACGGGGCTCGCTCTCTTCGGGGCGCTGGCCGTCACGTACGCGTCCCGCACGGCGCGTACCCACGGGCGAACGATCGCTCCCTGGGCCGGCCTGGCTGCCGGCGCCGTCGTCCTCGTGCCGATCGTCGCCTTCGAGGCCGACACCGGCTGGCCGATGCTGCGCCATCGCCTGATCGAGACCCAGAGCGGCGCAGGCCTGACGCTCCGCAACGCCGGCGCCCTCGTCGGAGGGCAGCTCGTCTACCTCTCGCCGCTCGTGGCGGTGCTGGCGGCGCTCGCCGCGCGCGAGGCGTGGCGCGGTCGGCGGGACGCCATCGGGCAGCTCCTCTGGTCGTGCTTCGTGGTCCCTGCGGCGGTGCTCGTCCCGCTCTGTCTCTGGAGTCGAGTCGCCGAGCCACACTGGCTGGCACCCGCCTTCATCGCCCTCGTCCCGGCAGCAGCGCGCGCATCGCACGCGCCGTCGCGCCGCTTCGTCACCGCGGCGTGCAGCGTCGCAGCCGCGATGGTGGCCGCCGTGCACGCGTGGGTGCTCGTTCCAGGCGCGATCGCCCTCGCGCCTGCCTCGTACGACCCACGCCTCGATCTGAGCAACGAACTGCAGGGGTGGCCGGAGGCGGTGGCCGCGGTGCGCGAAGAGGTCGCCAGGGCGTCGCTCGGAGGGCCCGGCGCCGGCGACAGCGAGCTCGCCGTGGTCGGCCCGCACTGGGTGATCTGCGCGCAGCTCGAGGCGGCGCTCCGCGACGAGGTCCCGGTGGGCTGCGACACGCCGGTCGCCGACGACTTCGACACCTGGTGGCCTCGCATCCGCTGGAACTATGCCGACCTCGTCGTGTGGGTCGACGATGGTCGTTTCGGACCTCCTGTGCTCCCCAGCCACGCGCCCCTCCGCCGCCGCGAGGTGCGCATCGAGCGCGCAGGCCGCCCCATGCGCGTCTTCACCATCACCCTCCTCGGCCGGCGCGCGCAGGCCTGATGGTCAGTCGGCGGCCATCGCTCGAAGACCCGCGTCGCGGAGCAGCGCCCGGTCCTCGTCGACCTCGGGGTTCGGGGTCGTCAGCAGTCGATCGCCGTAGAAGATCGAGTTGGCCCCCGCGTACATCGCCAGCAGCTGCGCTTCGCGCGTCAGCTCCGTACGTCCCGCGCTCAGCCGCACGCGCGTCCGAGGCATCAGGATGCGGGCGCACGCGATCATCCGGACCAGATCGAGCGGGTCCACCGGCGGCAGGTGCTCCAGCGGCGTCCCCGCCACCCGGACCAGCGCGTTGATGGGGACGCTCTCTGGCTGCGGATCGAGGTTCGCCAGCGTCCGCAGCATCTCGCACCGATCGTCCGCGCTCTCGCCCATCCCGATGATCCCGCCCGAGCACACGGTGATGCCCGCCGCCCGCACGTTGTTCAGCGTCCGGAGGCGGTCGTCGTACGTGCGGGTGGTGATGATCGATCGGTAGTTCTCGCGGCTCGTGTCGAGGTTGTGATTGTACGCATCGAGGCCCGCCTCCTTGAGGCGCGTGGCCTGCGACTCCGTCAGCATGCCCAGCGTGACGCACGCTTCCAGGCCTAGATCCTTCACGCCTCGCACCATCGACAGGACCCGCTCGAACGCCGGGCCGTCCTTCACCTCGCGCCACGCCGCCCCCATGCAGAAGCGCGTCGAGCCATTGTCGCGGGCGCGACGGGCAGCCGCCAGTACCTCGTCGACGTCGAGCATCTTCTCGGCGCCCACGTCGGTCGAGTGGTGGCTCGACTGCGGGCAGTAGGCGCAGTCCTCGGGGCAGCCCCCGGTCTTCACGCTGAGCAACGTGCAGAGCTGCACCTCGTGCTCGGGGTGGTGCGCCCGGTGCACGGCGCGCGCCTCGTCGAGCAGCGCGAAGAGTGGGCGGTCGTAGAGGGCGCGCACGGCCTCGCGCGCAAACAGGGCACCCGGCGGTTGAATGGCGGTCGCGGACGGCGTCATGGGCGGCGGCGACTCTAGCAGACGCTGCGAACCTCGTCGGCGTGCGGTATGCTCGCCCGCGGGGGGACGGTTCATGCCCACGGTCCTCCTCGTCGACGATTCGCCGGTCGTGCGCCGCGTGCTCACGCAGCGCCTGCGGGCCGAGGGTTTCGACGTGGTGGCGGAGGGTACGGCCGCCGGGGCGCGCGCGGTCGACCTGGCGACTCTGGCGTGCGCCATCATCGACATCGAGCTGCCGGACGGCTCGGGCTCGGACCTCGCGGACGAGCTATTGCGCCAGCGCGCCTCGCTTCCCGTCGCGTTCTACACGGCCGGCGCCTCGGCCGCCGTGATGGCGCAGGCGCGCGCCCACGGCCCGGTCTTCGCCAAGCCGGACGTCGAGTCGCTGATCGCGTGGACCCGGACGGCGGGTCAGCCGCCGCCGACGAAGTGAACGATCTCGATCACGTCGCCGCGCGCCACGAGGTGCTCCTTGTGGAGCGCACGCGGGACGATCTCGCGGTTCACCTCGACCGCGACGGGCCCCTCGGTGAGCCCGAGATGCTCCACCAAGGCGCGGACGGTCAGCCCCTCCGGGACGTCGCGCGGCGCTCCGTTGACCGTGACCTCCATCGCGGACGAGGTTAACACTTCTCCCGCATGACGACGATGGCGACCGAGAAGCTCTACTGGTCCGATCCCTTCGCGACGACGTTCGAGGCGACCGCGCGCGTCGGGGAGCTCGCCGGAAAGCCGACCGTGGTCCTCGACCGCACCCTCTTCTACCCCGAGTCCGGCGGCCAGCTCGCCGACACGGGGACGCTCCTCATCGGAACGCGAGCGCTGCGCGTCGAGGACGTCCAGGTCGACGACGAAGGCGTCATTCACCACGTGGTGGCCGAGACCCTCGAGGCCCTCGAGGGGGTCGCGAAGGGCACGATCGACGCCGCACGCCGCCGCGACCACATGGCGCAGCACACCGCGCAGCACGCCCTCTCCCGGGCGCTCGTCGACGTGGCGCGCGCCGAGACGGTCTCGTCCCGCCTCGGCTCCTCGACGTGCACCATCGACGTCGAGGGCGCCCTGGCGGAGCGCGACCTCGCGCGCGCCGAGGACCTCGTCCACGCCGTGGTCACGAACGATGTCCCCGTGCGGGCCTTCTTCCCCTCGGCCGACGAGCTGGCCCGGATGCCTCTCCGGCGCGCGCCCAAGGTCGACCACGACGTGCGCATCATCGACATCGAGGGCTTCGACCTGTCCCCTTGCGGCGGCACGCACTGCACGCGCTCGGGCCAGATTGGCGGCGTCCGCGTCGTGGGGCTCGAGAAGTACAAGGGCGGGTGGCGCGTCACGTTCCACGCGGGCCGTCGCGCGCTCGAGGACGCCCGCAAGAAAGAGGCGGTCCTCGCCGAGCTGGCGCGCGAGATGACGTGCGGCCTGCTCGACGTGGGGAGCGCGGTCGGAAAGCTGCGCGGCGAGCTGAAGGCGCGTATGGACGCCCTGTCGACGACGCGAGGCGAGCTGGTCGAGCTCCTCGGCGAGAGAGTGCTCACCGCTCACCCGCCCGACCCGACCGGCGTCACGCGGATCGTCCTCGTGCGCCAGCGGGACGACGTGCCGATGCTGCGCACCCTCGCGGGACGCCTTTGCGCGCGCCCCGACGTCGTCGCGTTCTGCGCCTCGCCCGACGAGCGGAACGACGGGGACTGGTCCGTCGTCGTGCAACGGGGCGCGGGCGTGTCGTTCGACTGCGGGGCGTGGCTGAAGAGCGTCGCCGCCCGACACGGGGGTCGCGGAGGCGGGCGCCCGGAGCGCGCCGAGGGTCGCCTTCCGCGCGGCCTGTCGCTGGACGATCTGGCGCGAACCGACCCCTGAGACGGCGACTGCCCTTGCCGTCGGCGCGCGCCTGCGCGACCCTCTGGGGACATGGCGCAGACGAGCGCGGGTATCGGCCCGATCCCGCCCGCGAAGAAAGACGATTCGGAGGACGTGGCCTGGGCGCTGTCCACGGCCGAAGCCATGTTCGCCCGCGGGGATCGCGGCGACGCGCTGAAGTGGCTGCGGCGCGCGGCCGAGGCGGCGTCGGAGGCTCAAGCCGACGACCGGGCCCTCGAGCTGGCGAAGGCCGCCGCCGACCTCGCCTCGACCATCACGCCGACGACCAGCGCTCCCCCTCCACCGCCGCCCCCTCCGCCATCCGTCTCCCCGGCCCCGGCGGCTCGCTCCGTGCCGCCGCAGGTGCAGACTCCCCTCCCCGGACGTCCCGCGGCCCAGTCGGCACCCCCGCCCCCGCCGAGCAAGCCCGCTCCGTCGTTTCCTCCGAGCAGGGCCCCGGGGGCACCCACCCGACCGCAAGGCACCCCCCCCAAGCCACGCGCCCTGTCCCCCTTCGCCCCGAGCGGGGCACCTCCCGGCCCCGCCCGCCGGACCCGGCGATCACGCCCCGACATCACCATCGCGCGGCCTCCGGACGAGGTGACGCAGTCGATGGCGACCGACGAGATCCCTGCGCCCCATCCGCCCGAGCCGGAGCGAAGAGCCCGGAGCCGGCCCGCCTCGGAGGAGATCACTCCCCTGGCGATGGAGGCGGCGCTCCTGTCGGAGCCAGCGCCCGTCCCCGAGCGCGAGACGCTTCCGGGTGACGTCGTCCGCGCCGCACTGGCCGCTCAGACCGAGGAGATGGACGCGTGGCCCACGCAGTCCCTCGTAGGCGACGATCTGGCCGATCCGCCGGACGAGAAGACACGGATCGGCGTCCCGGCCTACGAGGCGAGCGCGAAGCTGGCGAGCGAAGCCTCCGTCGTGCCGCTCACGCCCATTCCCCCGAAGGGCTCGTCCGATCCCGCGCTGCGACCCTCGCAAGCCGTCCGCGTCGTCGTGTGGCGGGCGGCCGATGGCGTGCACGTCGCTCCGCAGGGGACGCGCGTGTCGGCCATCTCCGTCGACGCCGTCCTGGTGGCCCTGGATCCGAGCGCCGATCTCGCCGCGTGGCTCTCCGGCAAGTGAGCTCGGTCACGGTGCTCCGGTAGCGGCGGCCGCGCGACCTACTTCTTCTGGAGGAGGTGAAGCGCGCGCACTCTGTCGAGGACGACGTTGGCCAGCGAGGCTTTCGACATCGAGGGCAGCGACTGGGCCTCGTCCGCGCCAACCAGGGTCGCGACGTTGTCCTCGCGCCCGAACGAGTCGCTCGCCTCGTTGGCCACGACGAGATCGACGCGCTTGTCCTTCAGCTTGCGCCGCGCGTAGGCCACCAGCGCCTCGCCGCGCTCCGTCTCCAGGGCGAACCCCACGAGCACTGGGCGCTTGCCGGCCCGGGCCGCGCCCACCTCGGCCAGGAGATCCGGATTCTTCACGAGCTCGAGCGTCACCCGCTCGTCGCCCTTCTTGATCTTGGTCGCGCTGGTCTCCGCAGGGCGGTGATCGGCCACCGCCGCCGCCATCACCAGCGCGTCGGCCCGCGAGAGATCGAGCCCCATCGCCTGCCACAGCGCCTGACGCATCGTCACCGCGCCTCGGACGTCGACGCGCTTCACGCCGTGCGGCGTCGG
>Ga0182030_10012415_pt1 | contig 17050 bp, 17 predicted proteins | sample 812S3MmetaG_FD_121299 | JGI IMG/M metagenome (GOLD analysis project Ga0182030, IMG submission 121299) | Permafrost microbial communities from Stordalen Mire, Sweden - 812S3M metaG (Illumina Assembly) | ecosystem: Environmental > Terrestrial > Soil > Wetlands > Permafrost | place: Sweden...
CTCTATCGCGAGATCATCCTCGATCACTACCGCTCACCGCGCAACCGCGGTGAGCTCGAGTCTCCACCGGCGATTCGCGTCGAAGGATTCAACCCGTTGTGCGGTGACGAGATCGTCGTGTACCTCGAGGTCGAAGACGGCGTCTTGAAGAACATCAAGATGACGGGCAGCGGGTGCTCTATTTCGCAGTCGTCGGCGTCGCTCATGAGCGCCGCCGTGAAGGGCAAGCCGCTCGATCAGGTTCGCGAGACCATCGCAACCTTCAAGCAACTGATGACGGTACGAGAGGCCACACTCGCCCACGATGACGAAGCCCCCAAGGTCGACATCCGGGCGCTCGGGGAACTCGCCGCGCTCCAGGGCGTCATCAAGTTCCCCGTCCGCATCAAATGCGCCACGCTCTCGTGGAACACGCTGATTCAGGGCCTCGACGAACTGAACTGATTCCTTAGGGCGTGCAAGGCACCGGGTCGAAGGCCGGCACGGCCAACGTCGGGTTGATCGTCGGCGTCGTCGTCGGAGCGTGGTGATGCTTCGTGGTCGTAGTCGTGCGCACCGTCGTCGTGGTCGTCGGCGTGATCACCGGCGGCATAAGGGTTTGCCCCGCGGCGTTGGGCGGCGGGTTGGTTGGACGCAGCAAGCTGTTCCCGAAGATGTTGACGAGCAACTGCTGGTCCGCCGGCTGTTCGACGACTTCGACGTCGGCTCCGTTGATCGTGGCGGGAGTCTCGGGCAACGTGTAGGTCTGCATCGCGTTCGAGTTGTAGCTATGGAATTTGAGCGCCAGTCCGATGAGCTCTTCAAGCGAAAAGGTGTTGTCGATGGTGATGCCCTTGGGCAGGTTGGCGAGGAAGCCGTTCATCGCGATCGGGTTGTCGAGCTTGCTTTTCACGCGCTCGAACATGGCGCGAAGGAACGACGTCTGACGATCGATGCGACCGAAGTCACTCGAACCGTCATAGGTGAAACCGTCGGCCAGCAGTTCGTCGTTGATCGCGTTATCGGTCATATGGGCGAAGTCCTTGCGATTCGGCCACACCGGATGGCCGTTGAGCGCGTAGTAGTAGTGGCGGCTGCGCGCGACCGCGAGCGCCTGGAATCCGTTCACTAACTGACAGCCCGTTTGCTTGATCTCGAGACCGGAATCCGGATCGATGGCCGGGTAGCGGAAGTCCAAATAGACGCCGCCGATCGCAACCGCGGAATTGATCAGACCGTTGAAGTTCACTTGGACGACGTGATTAATGGTGATGCCGAAATTCGCCTTGATCGTTCGGACCAACAACGCCGGCCCATTGGCGTAGTTGACGTTGATGCGGTTGAACTGGCCGTAGAGCGCCTGGTTGGCGAGCAACGTGACCTCCGTGTCGCGCGGTATCGACAAGATCGTGATCGTGCGCGCGGCCGGATCGACGCGGATGATCTTGATGACGTCGCTGCGTTGCCCACCGACCGAGCCACTGCTCGCTCCAGTCTGTGCCGCGACCGCACCCGTGAGTCCGGCGCGCGAATCCGAACCTACGGCGAGGATATTGAACGGCTGACCTGGTACGGGATACTTGATCGGCAGACTCGAGAACTTGGGGATGGCGCTGAATCGCCAGTTGGCGTAGAGGTAGCCACCGCCAAGGACACCGACGATGAGCACGATGACCGACACGCTCGCGATGAGCCACGTTCGCCCTCGGCGACGGCGACGTCGTGGCTTCGGTGTGCGGCCCGACTGGCGATCGACCGCGTCGCCCAACGCCACGAGTCGTCCTTCGTTGGCGAGGGCCCGTCGTTTGGCCGCGTTCGAACGATCTGAAGGGCCTCGAGGCGCGCCGTTGCTTCCGTCAGCCATCCGTCGAGTTTAACCTTCGCCCACCTAGAGTCACGGTCACGCGGACGCGACACGAAACGGCTCGTAGCCGTCGCGCTCGAGAATCTCCGAGAGTTCCGGTCCGCCCGTCGCTACGACTCGACCTTCGCTCAGCACATGGATCATCGTCGGCGTGAGCTCTTGTAACAGTCGCTTGAAGTGCGTGATCGCCAAGATGCCGCACTCCCACTCGTTGCTCGCCGATGACAGTCGACGAGCCACCGCACCCAATGCGTCGACGTCGAGGCCGGAGTCAATTTCGTCAAGTACCGCGAACTTCGGACGCAGCATTCCGAACTGCACCATCTCCGCGCGCTTTCGCTCGCCGCCCGAAAGGTCGACGTTGACGAATCGATCGAGGATTTCGGGTCGAAGTTCGACACGAGCGGCCTCGTCGCGCATGCGTTCGCGGAGATTCGTCGGATCGACACCGGCCGCGACCAACAGGTCGATGGGGCGTACGCCGGCAACTTCCAACGGCTGTTGCATCGCCAGGAGGAGCCCGTGACGTGCTCGATCGGTCGGTGACATTGTCAGGAGCTCGACGTCGTCGATGCGCACCGAACCTCCCAACGCCTTGTATCCGGGATGTCCCGTGAGGGCGTGCGCCAGGGTCGACTTGCCGGAACCGTTGGGTCCCATGATCACGTGAACCTCGCCGGTCTTCATGGAGAGGTCGAAACCTTTCAGGACCTCCTTGCCGGCGACTTCAACGCGTAGTCCTTCAATCGTCAGAGTGGAACTCACGGGAGGACCACTTCGAGATGGCCATCAAAGTTGCGCACGTCGTAGTGCGCTACCGGTCGAGTCGCCGGGAGCGAGACCGGTTCACCGTCTTTCAGCCGAAACATCGCGCCGTGACGAGCGCACTCGATCTCGGCCGTTTCGCAGTCCACTTCGCCTTCGGCGAGGCTGAAATCCTCATGGCTGCATCGGTCGTCGAGGACGTAGACGTCGTCGTCGATCCGCACGAGAACCAGAACTCGGTTCTCCACGCGAATCTGATGCGGCACTCCACTTTCAAAGTCGCTCAGTTGTCCGATGTCGACGGTGGTCACGGCGTCACCACGTTCACCGTCGCGAGGACCGAGGTCACGTCGCGCTCAACGAGTTCGGCCAACTGTGGCGGCAGGTTCGCGAGCATCTCGTAAAAGAAGCCCTGGATCATCAGGCGCTCAGCGTCTTCTCGGCCGACCCCACGAGATTCGAGGTACCAACGTTGCAGTTCATCGAGCGGTCCCACGCTCGAAGCGTGCGCGCACATGACGTCATTCTCGCGAATGTCCAGGTTGGGCACACTGTCGGCGTGGGCCGCGGGTGAGAGCAGAAGGTTGTGGTTCGTCTGGCGCGCGTCGGTGCGCTTCGCACCCTTCTCGATCTCAATGAGTCCGGTGTAGACCGACCGGGACTGATCGGCAACCGCTCCCTTGGAAAGGAGCGTTGAGCGCGAGCGAGCACCGGTATGCATCTGGTGCGTTCGAAAATCGTGCACTTGATCACCCGAACCGAGGAACGTCGTTCGCAGTTCATTCTCCGAACCGGCGCCGCGCATCTCGGCGTCATTGCGAGAGCGGTTGTAGTGAGCGCCAATACCGACCACGGCTTGGCGCAGACGTGCGTCGCGGTTCACGAAGCCCGTCGTTCGAGCGACGTGCCAGGCGCTCTGGTCGAGTCGCTGGTACGTGATCAGTTGCAGCGACGCGTTGTCGTCGAGGAGGTACTCACTGAGCGGCACGACGAGGGCGTCGGCGCCACCTTCGAAGTATTCGACGACTGTCGCACTCGCGCCGCGTCCGAGTTCGATCTGGGTGCGCGAGAATGATGCCGTGGAGTTCGTGACGTTCAACACGACGATTGGTTCTTGGACGTTCACTCCGGCGCCGACTCGAATCACCGTCGTCGCTGGTGCGAGCGCCTCGTTCAAAATGGCGAACGTGTCGTGACGGTACCGATCGGTGAAGGTCGTTCCGGCGAGCGACCGAGTGGACTCGACGACCTCGACGCCAACGCCTTCGAGACCATTGCCGGTATTCACGCAAAAGCCGTCGACCACGCGCACCACGAGTCCCGCACGCTCACAAAGTTGTGCGGCGAAAACTGAATCGGTGCGGGTTGCGGGCTCTGCAACGACGCCGAATCGATCGAGGTCGAAGTCCTTCAGGGGGGCGTAGCGCCAGACCTCGTCGCTCGTGGTCGGGAGTCCCGCCTCCTCGAAGGCGGCCCAGGCCAGTTGGCGCGGGGCCGCGTCGGGTCGGTCGGCAATGAAGGCGGAGGCTGAATCAGCGAAGATTTTCATAGATATCGGGACGAAGGCAGTGTACTGGGCTCACCTCGTTCTCCTTCGTGTCCAGTCCTAGGCTGAGGTCGATTCGATCAAGGAGCAGGCGTGGAGTTTTCGTCCGATGTATTGACCCTCGAAGTCGACGGCCACGTCGCCACGTTGTGGCTCGACCGCGAAGAGGCCCGCAACGCCATGGGCAGCGCCCTGTGGCGCGACCTACCCCTCGCCGCGGCGGCGATCGCGAATGAGCGAGAAGTCCGAGTACTGATAATCGCGGCGAAGGGACCGCACTTCAGTGTCGGGCTTGATTTGAAAGAGTTCGGCGGCGGCTTCGCGGCCGGTGCGTCATCGTCGTCCAGGGCCGCGTCGAACGCGCAGAGCTATCAGGCGGTGCGCTCGATGCAGGCGTCGGTGACCTCGATCGCCAATCTTGCGGTGCCGGTGATCGCCGCCATTCACGGTTACTGCATCGGCGGCGGCGTCGATCTGGTGAGCGCCTGTGACGTGCGCCTGTGCGCGAATGACACCACGTTCTCGGTACGCGAGACAAAGGTCGCCATCGTCGCGGACCTCGGCTCGTTGCAACGACTTCCCAAGATCATCAACGCCGGACATTTGGCCGAGTTGGCCTACACCGGCAAGGACGTCGACGCGCAGCGCGCGCTCGCCATCGGCCTCGTGAACGCGGTGTACGGAAGTAGTGACGAGGTGCTGGCCGGCGCGCGCGCGCTCGCGCTCGAGATCGCCCAGAACTCTCCGCTCGCCGTGCAGGGCACGAAGGCCGTGCTTGCGGCGAACGACGGACGGAGTATCGACGAGGGTCTCGAATTCGTCGCCCGTTGGAACACGATGTATCTACAGAGCAACGATTTGCGCGAGGCGATGATGGCCTTCATGGAGAAACGGCCACCGGTCTTCAACGGCGACTAACGCTTCCAGAACTTCCAGCCGCGCTGCTTGCGCTCCATCTCGTCGAGTTCCTTGCGTCGCTCCTCGTACATATCGGGCGCGACGTTGTTGACGATCTCACTGGCCATGTCAAGGAGCTCCCGGCGTTCTTCCACGCTGGCACTCGTTTCCGGCGCCTTCTCGACGGGTCGATCGACGAGCGAGCCGTGAGACCAGCCGACGTCAGCCAGTCGACGTTCGTAAGTGACACAGTTCTCCGGACAGGACCAGGGCTGATCGGGAGCGTTGCCGAGTACGCAGAAGCGCGCGACCTCCCCGGACTTGTAGGTCCGGCTCTGAAAGTGCTTGCACTCTTCGCGCATTCCCATTCCCCTATTCTTTCACGTCGAGACGGCAAATTTGGTAAGAATTGCGAATGCCAGAACGCCGCGTCGATGAAAGACCGCTGGTCGGGGCTGATTTGTCAGCCGTCGTGGAACTGTCCAGTCGCGCCTTCTTCGACGATCCGTTTTTCTCGTACCTGTTCCCCAACGACGCGATGCGACGATCACGACTTCCATTCTTTTTCCGCGCCGTCTACACCCACATGGGCGAATACGGTCGGATCGTCACCGTGCGCAACGACGCCGACGACGCGTTGGGCGTCGCGGCGTGGTTAACGACCGGCGGCTACCCGCTGCCGATCAAAGTGCAACTGAGTCAAGTGCCGTCATCGCTGCGGGCCTTCTACCGACGACCTCGCGCGATCATGGCGGGTAATCGGTACATGGCGGCGCTGGTGCGCGCGCATCGCAAGGACCCGCAGTGGTACTTGATGGTGCTTTGCACCGATCCACCGGCGCAGAGAAGCGGCGTCGGCACGATGCTGCTCGAGCACGCCTTCGCCCAGGTTGACGCCGAAGGTGTCGGCAGCCACCTCGAGACGCCACGTCGGGACAACGTTGCCTACTACCAACGCTTCGGCTACGAACTGATCGAGACCTTGAACCCGATCGAGGGCGCGCCCACGTATTACACGATGTGGCGAGCGCCTCATTAGCCGATGGAGCCTTCCATCTGTAACTCGATCAATCGCGACCACTCGACGGCGTACTCCATCGGGAGCGTGCGCGTCACGGGTTCGATGAAACCGTTCACGATCATGCCCATGGCCTGGCTCTCCGTGAGGCCGCGACTCATGAGATAGAACAACTGGTCGTCGCCGATCTTCGAGACCGTTGCCTCGTGACCGATCGACGCGTCTTGCTCGCCGACCTCCATGTAGGGCTTCGTCTCAGAGACTGACTGCTCGTCCAAGATCAGCGCGTCGCAGCGAACGAAACTCTTGGCGCCGGTCGCACCCTCTTCGACCTTCACGAGTCCGCGGTAGGTCGTCTGGCCACCGTCCTTCGAAATCGACTTCGAGATGATCGTCGAGGTGGTCTCGGGTGCACAGTGGATCATCTTGGCGCCGGCGTCTTGGATCTGCCCCGGTCCGGCGTACGCGACGGAGAGGACTTCGCCCGAGGCCTTGGGGCCCATGAGGTAGACCGACGGGTACTTCATCGTGAGTCGCGATCCGATGTTCCCGTCGATCCACTCGACGTGCGCTTCGGCTTCGGCGCGAGCGCGCTTGGTCACGAGGTTGTAGACGTTGTTCGACCAGTTCTGGATCGTTGTGTAGGTGATGCGCGCACCGGGCAACGCGACGAGCTCAACGACGGCGGAGTGCAACGAGTCGGTCGAATAGACCGGCGCCGAGCAGCCCTCTACGTAATGGACTTGTGAGCCCTCGTCCGCGATGATGAGCGTGCGCTCGAACTGACCCATGTTCTCGGTGTTGATGCGAAAGTACGCCTGCAGCGGCTGGTCAACGTTGACGCCGGGCGGCACGTAGACGAACGATCCCCCACTCCACACGGCGGAATTCAGCGCGGCGAATTTGTTGTCGTTCGGCGGAATCAAGGTGCCGAAATACTTGCGAACCAGTTCGGGATACTCGCGCACGGCGGTGTCCATGTCACAAAACAGCACGCCGAGTCGCTCGAGGTCTTCGCGGTTGCGGTGGAAGACAACTTCGGACTCGTACTGCGCAGTGACGCCCGCTAAGTACTTGCGCTCAGCCTCGGGGATGCCCAAGCGTTCGTAGGTGTTCTTGATGTCATCGGGGAGGTCTTCCCACCGATCAACTTGATTCTCGGTCGGCTTGATGTAGTAGTAGATGTCGTTGAAATCGAGGTCCGGCATGCGGTCGGCAAACCACGGCACCATCGGCTTCTTCTCGAATTTCTTGAGCGCATTGAGCCGGAAGTCGAGCATCCATTTTTCTTCGTTCTTGATGCCCGACATTTCACGAACTATCGCTTCGTTGATGCCCTTCTTCGGCTTAAAGACCGGAATCTGATCGTCGGACCAGCCCAGTTGGTACCTGCTGAAATCCAGATTGTCGACTGACATGGCGCTCCCTTGGGATAATCCCTACGTCCATAGTACTAACTCAGAATCGGGACATGTCAACAAATTAAGGCAAAGTAGAGCGGTGCCTACTCCCCCTACCATCCCGCAACGCCCCTTTTCGATTACGCGCCACGGCGACGTCCGAGACGACCCGTACTACTGGTTGATGGACCGCGAGGACGAGACCGTGCTCGCCCACCTACGCGCCGAGAACGAATTCCTCAGCCAGAGCTTCGCCGAACTCAAGCCGCTCGAAGACGAACTGTTCGAAGAGATCAAGAGTCGCATCGAAGAGACCGACATCTCGGTGCCCGTGCGCAAAGGGGCGTGGTGGTACTTCGAGCGAACGCGTGAGGGACTCAACTATCCGCTCAGTTGTCGCGTCGCGGCCGTCGGCGACGATCTCACGCCGCCGGAGATAGACCCGCTGAAGACCCTCGCCGGCGAACAGGTGATTCTCGACGAGAACGCTGAGGCCGGCGACAGCGACTACTTCTCGGTCGGCGTTCTCGCCGTGAGCCCTGACGACGACTGGGTCTGCGTGGGGACGGACTTCGACGGCGACGAGCTCCACCACGTCACGGTGCGTCCGCTCGCCGGACAGTCCTCCGTCGACGATGTTCTCGATGACGTCCACTACGGTTTCGCGTGGGCGATGGACAGTCGACACTTCTTTTACACGCGCGTCGATGATGCCATGCGACCGTTCCAACTCTGGCGCCACGAACTCGGGACCGACACCGGCACGGACGTTCTGATCTTTCAAGAGGACGACGCGCAGTTCAATCTGTCCGTCGGTCGTAGTCGCGACGACGCCGTCATCTACGTGCACCTCGGTTCGTCCATGACGACCGAAGTGCACTATCTCGACGCCCACCAACCAACCGGCGAATTGACATTGCTCGAGGCCCGTCGACACGGCATCGAGTACGGCGTGGACCACTTCGTTGACGAACAGGGCGTCACGTGGTGGCTGAAGGTCACCAATGAGGAGGCCCGGGACTTCCGACTGTTGGTGCGCGAAGTCGACGACGGTGAATGGCGCGAGGTGATCCCCGAGCGACCGGGATCCAGACTCGACGGCGTCGACGCGTTTAAATCGTTCCTCGCAATCAGCGAACGACACGACGGCGGCGCGGCGCTTCGACTCGTGTCCACCCTGAGCGGTCGGGATCCCTTCGGCGATGACCTCCTTGATCGTTCACACTTGGTTGAGGGTCCGGCGAGTCCGAGCACCGTGTCGCTCTCGGCGAATCCCAACTTCGAGACGGCGCAGTTGCGCGTGTCGGTCACCTCCCTCGTCACGCCGAGGTTGATCGGGGACATCGTCATCGCAACCGGAGAGATGATTGTTCGCAAGCAGCAGATCGTCCTCGGCGGTTATGACGCCGAGCTGTTCACGACGGGACGACTGTGGGTGACGGCCAGTGACGGTGTTCGCGTACCAGTCTCGGTCGTGGCGCGCGCCGACCTCGTGGAGGTGGACACTGATGGCGACCTGCGTGCATTGGCGCCCTCCCCATTCGTGCTCTACGGCTACGGCAGCTACGAGATCTCGATCGATCCGGCGTTCTCATCGCTACGGCTTTCGCTGCTCGAACGCGGTGTCATCTTCGCGATCGCCCACATCAGAGGTGGTGGCGAGATGGGTCGTTCGTGGTACGAGTCGGGGAAACTCGGCCAGAAACCCACGACCTTCAGCGACTTCGTCGCGGTCGCGCGAGCGCTCGTGCAACGCGGTTGGACGACGAGCGAACAGTTGGCGATTCGCGGCGGGTCGGCCGGGGGCCTTCTCATGGGGGCCGTCATGAACCTGGCGCCCGAGCTCTTTCGATGCGTGGTGGCCGACGTACCCTTCGTCGATGCCCTCACCACGATGCTCGACGCGTCGCTCCCGCTCACCGTCGGTGAATGGGAAGAGTGGGGCAATCCCGACGCGAGCGCGACGGCCTATCGCACGATGAAGAGCTACTCCCCCTACGACAACGTCATCGCGACGAACGCCGACGGGACGCCGCGGGTGTACCCGCACCTCTTCGCCTCCGGAGGACTCAATGACCCGCGCGTGGGCTTTTGGGAGCCGACCAAGTGGATTCTGAAGATCCGTGACGCGAACCCTGAGAACGTTGCCTACTTGAAGACTGAGATGGGCGCCGGTCACGGTGGTCCGTCGGGCCGCTACGACGCGTGGCGCGACGAGGCGCAGGTCCTCGCGTGGACGTTAAAGGAAATCGGCGCGCTATGAGGATACGAAGGACAGCACCAAGGTCGTCGGCAACGGTGAGGGGAAGACCACTGTTTTTCCCTCGACCGTGACGCTCGCGCTCTTGGGTGCCCCAATCGTGATCTGCGAATCGCCGATCATTTTGAGCGATTCGACGTGGCCCAGCTTCACCGTACCTTGCCACTCCAGTGTGCTCTGCGGTCCCATTTTGTAGACGGCCCAAGTCGGTCCGAGCGCGCCGTGCACGACGACTTCGTAGTTCTTGAGCGGTACTCGATAGGTCGAGGTCTCACCACTCGTGGACGTCGCGACGAACGACGACGGCAGAGCCAGCGCGGCCGTCGTGGTCGTCGTCGAACGTGGCCGCGTGGTCGTGGTCGTCGAGGCGGTAGGGACATTCTTCGACGGACGATGCTGGAGGTATAGACCGATGCCACCAACGATCACGACGATGATCAACGCAATGAAGCCAACGCGCATTCCCGTGAATGACATGGGATGTCGCGCGGACTTCGACAAGGCCCACTGCTCGTTGTGACGAAGATGTTGCGGGACTACCTCGCCGTCGCCCGGCGGATGCGTTTCGCTGAACACGTACTCGTGATCGGTTTCGAGTCGGGGTCGCACCGGCTCGGGGCGGCGGGTCGCGTCGAGTGGCCCGTCGAGTAGTCGAAATCCCTTTGACGGCGCGTACGGTGACGGTGGTGGTGACATGAGACGGCGCTCGACCGGACGTGAGAGTTCTCGAATCTCGTCTCGCCGCAGTTTTCGAATCCGCAGGGCGGCGATCCCGACGACCACAATGACCACGGCGACGATGATGATCTTGAGCGCCAGCGCCATCAGCGCCTCGTTCGAACACCAACGGGACTGACGAGTGCCATCACGCAACGAAGCGTACTGAACTCTCGGTTCAGCTGAATCCGCCAAATCCGCCGCGGTAGAAAACGAGCGGTGCACCGTGATGACTGACGACGTACTCCGCCGCCACCACGACGATGTCGTGGTCACCCTGGGTCGTGACGAACTCGATTCGGCCCTCCAGATGAGCCAGCGCCTCGTCGATCATTGGCGCTCCATTCGGACCGGGCGTCCAGCCGATGCCGGCGAACTTGGTATGGCCCGGCTGGCCGAAGACCCGGGCGATCGCCTCTTGCTCGGAGGACAGAATGTTGACGCCGACCACCCCAACGTCACGAGCCCGCGGCCACGAATTACTGGCCGACACGGCCGAGAATGAAATCAATGATGGCTCGAGTGAGAGAGCGCCGAAGGTCTGACAGGTAAATCCGACAGGTCCCTCGGGCGTGGCGGCGGTGACGACGGCGACTCCGGTGACGAAATGTCCGAGGACCTCTTTGAATCGTGCGACGTCGATAGAACTCACGAAGTCGAGATTATCGAGGGTGGAGTAAGCCCCGAGCATATTGAGTTCTTCGCTAGTCGCCGCTGAGGCGCACGCGTTGCCCGTGTTGTTCGATGAGACCGTCGGCAATCAATCCGGCGACAAGAGTCGCGCCGCGTCGTGGATCACCGTCGTCGACACACGTCACGAGGTGTCGCATTGAACGCGGCCGTTCCCGAAGTGCCGCCAGTACTCGCCCGCGAGCTTGACGATCCGATCCCTCGAATCTCGTCTGCGGCCGCGACACGCCCGCGCTTCGCGGCGCCGGGTCCGGGCCGCCCTCCACGTTCCATAGGCAGACGCGAGCTACGGGACACGACTGACAACGCGGCGTCGACGTGCAGTACTGCGCCCCGAGGTCCAACATGCTCTGGTTGAACGACGCCGCATCATTTCGTGGAAGGAGTTCCTTCGCGGTGCTGCGCGCGTCACTGACGCTCAGGGTCCGATTCGCCACGGCGCGCGCGAGCACGCGACCGACGTTGGTGTCGACAACGGCGACACTCTGGCCAAAGGCGAACGAAGCGACGGCGTTGGCCGTGTACTCACCGACACCCCGAAGTCGTCGCAGGTCCACCACGGCACCGGGCACCGCACCATCGAACTCGTCGCGAATCATTGTCGCCGCGTCGTGCAGGGCCTTGGCCCGACGGTGGTAGCCGAGTCCGCCCCAGAGGCGTACGACCTCGGACAGTGGCGCGTCGGCGCACGAAGTCGGCGTCGGGAAGGCGCTGATGAACTTCGTCCACGGAGCGATGACCCGCGACGTTTGCGTCTGTTGGAGCATGACTTCGCTGACTAGTACCGCCCAGGGATCAGCGTGCCGAATCCAGGGAAGATCGCGCGCGAGAAGCGTCGCGTTTCGACGCAGCACTCGTCGAAACGCCGCGCGGTCGTTACGACCAGACGTCGCCACTGTACGGACGCCGCCGCTCCGGAGCGAACTCTCGCTTCCAGACCATCACCTTGCGTCGGAAGTAACAGACTTCGAGGCCGTCTTGATTGAAGCCCTTCGACTCGACGATGACGATGCCACGGTCGTTCTTCGACGTCGAGGGGATCTTCTCGAGCACGCGTGTCTCGGCGTAGATCGTGTCGCCGTGAAATGTCGGGTTTCGATGCACCAACGTCTCGACTTCGAGATTCGCGATCGCCGAGCCCGAGACATCGGGGACGCTCATGCCCAGGACCAGGGAATAGACGAGGTTTCCGACGACGACGTTCCGGTGGTGCACGGTCTCGTGTTCTGCGAACCAGGCGTTGGTGTGCAACGGATGGTGGTTCATCGTGATCATGCAAAAGAGATGGTCGTCGGCCTCCGTGATCGTCTTGCCGGGCCAGTGTTTATAGACGTCGCCGACCTCGAACTCCTCGAAGGAGCGGCCGAAGGGACGGTCAAATGAACTCATGGGTCCATTCTCTCGCAGGCCACGATCACTTCGACTTACTCTTCGACAACGATTGGTAGCGACGGGCGCGTCGTGAAGGCAACGGTGGCGCCGGGCAACGAGTCGCCGTCGATCACCATGCGCCACGTAAATCGAGAACCCTCTTGCAAGGGAATCGGACCGAAGTTGACCGCGATCGGTACGTCGACCGGCGTGCCGACCGGCACGCCGTCGGGCGCCACGGCCGAGAAATCACCGCGCACTTCGATCGGCTGGGGGCCGTCGGGCGTATCGAAGCGCACCGGCTGGCCGTCGGCGTCTTCGAGGAACAGTTCCCAGTGATGGCTGGAATTGAATTCGTGCCAATCGACCATGACCTTGATCGCGACGGCCGAGGGCGTCGGATCCGGTCCGGTGACCGACCAACCGCCTCCCAGGATGTAGAGCTTTCCGTCGGCCACTTGGGCCGAATCGGCGAGGAGCATTGTCACATTCACGCTTAGAAGCCTAGGTCTCAGGGACGGCTTCCTCTCACCCGGTAAATTTTTGGAGTGACCGCTCCACCGCTCGATCTCGTCAACGCCACCGAACTCCTCGAGCGCGCGCAGTCAGTGATTGACGGCGCGCTGATTTCGCTGAGGCGCGGTGGTGGCATCGACGCCCACCAGAGCCTCGCCTACGACGTCGCGCACGCCGCGAGTGCTCTCGCCACGGCGCGCGCGTCGCTCGCCTACGCCGCCCGGGGCGAGGTCGAGTCGAATCTGGTGGCCGCCTTCCTCGCGATCGCCCTGGGTGACCTCGCGACGCGGATCCTCGGACGAGAAACTTTCTGGGCGGTCGAGGACGATTGGTACCGGCCCTTCGCGGCGCTCGTGAGCACCTACCGCGATCCGCAGTTCGTGGCGGGCCTCGCCGAAAGCCCCGGACCGCGTCACCTGGGTGAGGACTTCGAGATGGTCGCCGACACCTTTCACCGATTCGCCCTCGAGCAGGTGCGCCCGCACGCCGAACACGTGCACCGGGCTAACGCCGACATTCCCGAGTCCGTGATCTCGGGTCTCGCCGAACTCGGCGGATTCGGTCTCTCGGTGCCCGAAGAGTTCGGCGGTTTCGCGTCCGGCGGTGAGTCGGAGTACCTCGGGATGGTCGTGGCGACCGAAGAACTCTCGTGGGGCGCTCTCGGCGTTGGGGGCTCGTTGATCACGCGTCCGGAGATCCTGACGCGCGCCCTGGTCAATGGCGGCACGCAGGAGCAAAAGGAGCGATGGCTACCTCGACTCGCGTCGGGTGAAATCCTCGCCGCCGTGGCGGTGACCGAACCCGACTTCGGCAGCGACGTCGCCGGCGTCACGACGAGCGCGACGAAAACCGACGGCGGGTGGCTCATCAATGGCACGAAGACGTGGTGCACGTTCGCGGCCCGCGCCGACGTCCTGATGCTGCTCGCTCGTACCGACGCCGACCGCGGCACCGCGCACCGCGGCCTGTCCCTATTCCTGGTTGAGAAGCACCAGGCCGAGAGTGAAGGCTTCGTGCTGACCCAGGGCGCGCACGTGGGCCCGGGACACGGCAGTGGTCGACTCGAGGGCCGTCCGATTGACACGATCGGCTATCGCGGCATGCACTCGTACGAACTGGCCTTCGACCACTGGTTCGTGCCCGACGCCGACCTCGTGGGGGGCGACGAAGGACTCGGTCGCGGTTTCTACTTCCAGATGGCCGGTTTCGAGAACGGTCGGCTCCAGACGACGGCGCGCGCGGTCGGTGTCATGCAGGCGGCCTACGAAGCGGCGCTGGCCTACGCACGAGATCGCGTGGTCTTCGGTGAAGCGATCATCGACTTTGAACTGACGCGCGTGAAGCTCGGCACGATGGCCGCCATCATCCAGTGCGCCCGTCAGTTCTCACTCGAAGTCGCGCGCGAGATGGCGCGTGGCGCCGGCACGCTCGAAGCGTCGATGGCCAAGGCCTACGTCTGTCGCGCGGCCGAGTGGGTCACGCGAGAGGCCATGCAGATCCACGGCGGAATGGGGTACGCCGAGGAGTACGCGGTGAGTCGCTACTTCGTCGACGCGCGCGTGCTCTCGATCTTCGAAGGGGCTGACGAGACGCTTTGTCTCAAGGTCATTACGCGACGACTGCTGGAAGAGCTTCCGGCCTGAGAACTCAGTCGGCGGCGAATCCGAACGCCGGTCCGGCAATGTCGCCGCGCGGCTCATCGTCACCCAAGTTCCGTTCGGCACAGTCGAGAATCGCGACTTCGGTCGCACGAAGACTCGAACCCCACTTCTCTTCGATGTGGCCGTAGCGCCAGATGAGAACGGCACCCAACCAGGTCACGACGAACATTCCCACGATCATGAGGCCGGCCGTGTTGAGGTCGAAGCCCGACATGTAACGCCAGAACGCCCCGTGCCAGTGCAGTTCGTGGGGCAACAGTCCGAGCACCTCGATCAAACCGATGAAGAAGCAGATCGCCACCGACAGTCCAGTGATCGCGAGGTTGTAGAAGATCTTGCGCACCGGATTGAAAAAGGCCCAGCCGTAGGCGACGTTCATGAAGAGACAGTCGATCGTGTCCATGAGGACCATGCCCGCGGTGAACAAAATCGGCAGGCACATGATTGTGTACCACGGCAAGTGTTGGGAGGCGAGAACCGCCGTCGACGCGAGGAGTGCCACTTCGGTGGCGGTGTCAAACCCCATGCCGAAAACAACGCCGACCGGGTAAAGCTTCCATTCCTTGTCGATAGAACGCATCCACTTACCGAAGTAGCGGTACATCAGTCCGCGGTTTTGCAGCTGCGCTTCGAGTTCGGCTTCGTCGTAGGTGCCGTTGCGCATCGAGCGAAAGACCTTGTAGATCCCGCTGAGAATCACGATATTCATGAGCCCGATCAAGAAGAGGAACGACGCCGAGACGAGCGTCCCGAAGACGCCGCCGAACTGCTCGAACCCGGAGTTGCTGTGCGACACGGCGTGAAAGACCGCCCGCTCGGCAAAGACCATCCCCATGCCGATCGCCACCACGATGGTCGAGTGGCCCAGTGAGAAGTAGTAGCCGAGCGTGAGCGGACGGCTGGTTCCTTCGACGCCGTGGCGCTCGTTGAGTAACTTGCGCGTGGTGTTGTCGATCGCCGAGATGTGGTCCGCGTCGAACGCGTGGCGCATGCCCAGCGTGTAGGCGACCGCTCCGAGGCCGAAACCGTAACCCTTGTAGTGCCCGGGCACGACGTAGGCGATGAGGATGGCGAAGCCGAGAACGTGCATCGCCACGATCGAGACCATCATGGCGCTGATCTTTCGCCACTCGTGGGGACTGAACGAACGCTTCAGCGTTTCGTAGCGACTCCGTGGAGCCGTCAATTCCATAATTGCCATGCGCTCGGAATTCCTTTATCACTCGCCCGGTGTTGGAACTTTCCTTGTTGCGAATCTCTCCTAATAAGGAATCTAGTGCCGGGTGGCGTCAAAAGATAGAGCGGTTTTATTAAAATTCTTGTGAACTGAAAGTCGCAGAAGCTACTTCGCTGTGCGCTTCATACCTGATCGCTCGCCCCTCGCCACGAAGGAGTTCGCGATCTTGGCGGAGGCTTCGTCAATCATCTCGTCGCCGAACATGACCGCGCCGGTGTGGTCCTTCTCGGTCGCGACCCGGTAGGCGTCGAGGATGTCATATGACTTGTCGAATAGTTCTTGGCTGGGTGAATAGACCTCGTTCAGCACGAGCGCCTGATCGGGGGTGAGTGCCCACTTGCCATCGAATCCATAGGAGGCCGAGATCTGTGCCGCGTACCGCAACGCCTCGAGGTCACGAACCTTGAGGAACGGTCCATCGATCACGTGCAGGCCGTTGGCCCGCCCGGCCATCAATATCTTGGCGAAGACGTAACTGAAGGGGTTCGACGGCGCGTGATGAATCGTCTCGTCAATCGTCGTCACGGGCATACCGATCGAGGCTGCGAAGTCGGCCGGACCGAACACGATTGACTCCAACCGAGTCGACGACGCGCAGATCTCTTCCACGTTGATCAGGCCCTCCGCCGTTTCGATCTGGGCTTCGATGCCAACGTGGCCCGGTTCCAGTCCAGCGTTTCGCTCCACTTGCGTGAGAAGAAGATCGAGCGCAACAACGTCCGATGCCCGTTGCACCTTAGGGAGCATGACCTCGTCGAGACGCGGTCCCGCGTTCGAGACGACGTCAATCACGTCGCCGTAGGTCCACGGCGTATCCCACGCGTTCACCCGCACGCACAGCACCCGGTCGTCCCAGTCGAGGGTCCGGATCGCCTGGGCGACCTTGGAGCGCGCGGCGACTTTCTCGTTCGGGGCGACGGAGTCCTCGAGGTCGAGGAATGAGAAGTCGGTCGTCGCCGTGGGCGCCTTGGCGAGGAAACGCTCGGACGAGCCCGGCGTCGACAGACATGAACGACGCGGTAACGCGCGAGAACGATTCGACATGCGCCGAGCCTATTCTCGGGACGCAATCTGTCCGAACAGGCGTAAGAATTACCAATAAATTCGCCGCGATTCAACAACCTTGATC
>Ga0182030_10012416_pt1 | contig 17050 bp, 17 predicted proteins | sample 812S3MmetaG_FD_121299 | JGI IMG/M metagenome (GOLD analysis project Ga0182030, IMG submission 121299) | Permafrost microbial communities from Stordalen Mire, Sweden - 812S3M metaG (Illumina Assembly) | ecosystem: Environmental > Terrestrial > Soil > Wetlands > Permafrost | place: Sweden...
CTTCGTTCCGTAGGCCTTGTGGATGATCGGACGGATGATTGCGCCTTCGGCGCGATGATGTCGCTCGCCTTACGGCAAACGTTCAGAAAACTGCGTTTTCAGATGATTGCCGACACGCTCCGCCGGAGGTCGTGGAAGAGCAGGCCGGGCACGCCCGCACGCTTGCAAGCTTCCGGCCAGCCATTCAGATGCTCGTCCACCGTGTGCTTCTTTGCGCCATGAAACACCCAGACACAGTCCGCCGGGCAGATTTCTCGCTGCCGTTCCAGCCACCGGCGCATATCCCCGTAGATGGGCAGAGTACGCGGCTTTTTGTCTTTCGTAACCGAGCCCGGCAATCGGATCAGCCCGGCGTGAAGATCTACCCAGCCCCATTCGATGCGTCGCAATTCGTTCTTGCGCGCGCCGACATGGTAACCGCACACAAATAGCGCCTTCAAATTCGTCGGCAGTTGCTCCAGCAACGTTTCATATTCGTCAGGCTCCAGGAAACCCTGCCGAGCATTGTCCTCGGGCAGTTGGTGAATCACTGGGACCAGATGCACAAGCTTCGGTTCGGCCTCATAGCCCAACTTGAAGCCGCGCCACGCGATTGACAATTCGCGGTTGATGGTTGCGTTGCTCGCCTTTTCTTTGCGCCGGACGGAAATGTAGGTGAGCACTTGGTTCGGTCCGAATCGTGCAGCCGGCAGCTTGCCGATCAGCCGCTCGACATTCGCTTTGAACCGCCACCTCATTGCGCGCAGGTCGCGGAGGCCGCGTAGTTCGTAATCGGCCACCACGAGCGCGCACAGATCACCGACGGTTGCGCGGCCGGGCGCGACGGTCCTGCCCGACGCCGCCTCACCCACCTTGACCTTGAGTTGCCGGCTGGCTTCTGCTTCGTCGCTCGTTCCGCTGCTTTCGTTGATCTGCCCGGCCGTTGTGGAAGTACTGCAGCCACCAAACATTGCCGCGTTGGTAGACCGTGCCGTTTCCTCGGGTGGTGCGTCGCGCCATCGTCAACACCATTACCTCTGTGTCTTGCGAAGTTCAACCCACTGGTCCAGATCGGCGCGGTCCAGATGGACGCGCGATCCTTCGCGAACCGCCGGAACGTTCCCGTTCGCGATCATATGTCGCACGGCCTTCGATGTCCGTCCCAGGTAGGCTGCCGGTTCGTCCACGGTGAGCAGGCGCGGCTGCTCGTTCTGGTGCAGGCGCGCCACGATACGGTCGGCAGTCGCATCCGCGAGAGCGTCGAGTCCGGCATTTCCAGTTCTCGTCACCGTCGTAGCTTGCTGCCTCAGATAGCCTTCCGCGCGACGCTGGAAACGCGTGCGCGAGATGCCGACGCCATCGAACGCTGGAGGAAACCGGAATGGCTCCTTGCCGATCAACTCGCCTTCCGCAGCACATCCTCCACAGCCTCCGGGTGCTTGGCGATGACCGCCAGCAGCACGCGCGTCGGAGCGTCCGGGTGGGACCGGCCCTGTTCCCAGTTGCGCAGCGTGGCGGGCGGGAAACCGAACTTGGCCGCGAACTGCGCCTGACTCAGCCCCATCTTCGTGCGCACCTTGCGCACATCTACTGCTGGCACATGCACCAGCGTGACGCGGACGTTGTCGTTCTCGCCGTGGGTCCACGCGATGGCCTGCTCCAATCCTTCGACGATGCGCGCGCCGACGGTCGGCCGTTTCTTCGAGACGCTTGCCGCCTTCTTCACTGCACGCTTGGTTTTCGTCTTCGTAATCACACCCGCCTCCTATTCCTCGCTGCATACCCAGCTACCAGGATCGGCACCAGACGCCTCATGGAGTTTTCGTTCCGCCCTGCTCAAGTTCGCTTTCGCGTTCTTCGCATAGGCGGCCAACAGGAACACCGGCAGGCGTTCGCTCTGGTGGTAGTAGATCACCCGCGCGCCGCCCCGCTTACCCTTTCCGGCCAATGCCCACCGGATCTTTCGCACGCCGCCGGTCTCCGCAATCACCTCGCCCGCCTCGGGGTTCGCTCCGATGAAGGCCACCAGTTCCGCGCGCTCGGCATCGGATAGCAGCGGTCTGACATCCTTTAAGAAGCGTTCGGTCTCCACCACCGTCATTGGGACGTCAGCCATGCCTTTCTTACTATACGCAATCTGCGCATAGCGGGGAAGGATGACCGTCTGGGAGACCACGCCGGGAATCCATCGCGCCCAGGGCTGTGCGGTTCCGCAGGCCGGGTGCCGAGGGACTGTCGTGAGGAAAGAACTCCTCGGCAGATCACTTAGTGCGGGCGCGGCCCGCTACGTGGTTTCTTGTGCCCCTGCATGCGCAGCCGACCGCCGGACCAGCATATCGCCGCGATCTTTGTGCTGGGCCCGGCGCTGGACGCGAACTACAACGCGGTGAAGTTGGCAGCCTGGGGATTCAGCAAAAGCGCCAAGGCGTGATGCAAGGCCGGCGCAACGTTCAGTCCACTTAACCGCCGCGCGGTCTACTGTAGTGAATCTGTAGTGGCCTGGAAGGGAATGCCGTTTCCCGTGGCTTCCCGCCGAGGGGAAAGGTCTATACCCGTAAAAGGTGCCCGTAGCTGCCCACGCTTAGAAGGAACCTAAGTCCTGCGCGTCCGCCAATTTCGCCACGTCCGCACGTGCTTGTTGAATTATAGCGAACCGATGGTTCGGCTACAAAAGCTGGTTCGGCTACCAAATCAGGGGAGCCTCTCACGTTTGACGCCGTATCCCGGGACCACCCATTCCAGCCACCACGTGCCGGATGGCAGTTCGAAGAGGTGCAGATTTTGCGGGCCCTTCGTCTCCACCAATGTCTGCCAGGCGCCGCCGGGCCTAGTCTCCGAAATCCCCGTTGCCGTGGCGGCGACGAGGGTGACGCCGCTCGCAGTGGGGGCGAACGCCCAGCCGGTCACTCCGGCCAGTTCCGCGATCGGGTTGGGCCGGACCATCGATTCCGCGCCCAGCCGCGCGTAGCGATAATTTCCCTCGAACGCGGCGAGCACGGAGATGGCGAGCGGGCCGGCTGGCGCCACCGCCCAAGCCGCCGGGCGCGAGTTGGTCCGCACCTTCGGGGCCGCTTCACTGGCGTGTCCATCCGGTTGGAATTCGCGGCTCAGCAGGCGGCCCGAAGCGGGCTCCTGCCAGACTACGGTCACCGATCCGTTGGGCTGGCAGTTCCATTGCACGCTCGAAGCGCCGGCGGAACTCAGGCTGGCAGTCCAGTGGACTTTCAGTCCGGACCGGTCGGCGAGATAGGCGATCAACTGAACCGCGTCGCCCTTACGATCGATCACGCCGAACAGGCCGACGCCGGCCGCTACCTGAAAGCCGGGGCTGAGCAACTCGGGCTGCGAAGCATCCACGGGAACCGGTTTCGAGGTGACAATGGTGCGATCTCCCCAGCCCACGCTCGCGGTGAGGGAGTTGTCGTGCAGCCACGCGAACCAGCGGCCAGCGCCGGCGGGCACCACATCGATAGCCGTGGCCACCGATATCGGACCGGCGGAAGCGAGCGACTGCCGCTGGTAGAAGACCGCTTCGCGCGGATCTCGCAGCGACTCGCGCTGCAACAACGTCACACCGCCGTCATAGTGGCGATGCGCCATGGTGCTGGTGAGCGAGTTTCCGCTCACGGCGCTGGAGAGACTCTCCACGTTGTCGGGCAAGATTGTCGCCACCGCTTTGGGCGACGCGAGGCTGCCGGCAGGATAGTGGACCGTGACAAAATATATTCCCGGTGCGATGCTTTCATCCAGGTAGTCGGCCAGATCTTCGATGCGGTCGGCATTTTCGCCCGGCGCGAGGGTCTGGTACACGAGCGGGGTTGGCGGAGGCAGATGGGGCGACCGCCGCCGGTTGGTGTCGACGGCCGAAACTATATAACTGGGGCCGCCCTCCTGCTGAGATCGCATCTCGTAAACGAATTGCGATACCGCATCTACACTGGGAACCTGGAGCGGAGTGGCGCCGGCGTTTTCCAAAACGGTCCGAAACGGGAGGGACTCTCCCGAAAGGACCGCCGCCTTCACCGGAAACGTCGCGATGGCTAAGCCTTCCATGGTTTTTTTCACCTGCCCCTGTAGCGCCGCGAGGGTGACCGCACCCGCCAGCGCCGTCCACCGCACATTGCGAGGGATTGCGCGGTTGCGGATTTGACGGTTGCGCCCCATACTACGGTCCTTGTACCCCCGGTGCCGGATTCGTCAGTTTGTCGCCTGAGTTGGCGGTGGCCGCTCCGCCGGTTCCCTCGACCTTCCAGTCGCGAAGCTTGAGGATGCATTTGCCGTAGAAAACGGCTGTGTCGGGACCAGTTTCCACGCTGGTATAGCTCATTATACAGGCGCGGTCCCAGTTGCCATCCGCGGCCTTTGCCGGGGGATGGGCCTGCAGGTCTGCGTCCACCGAGTTATTGACGGAACCGTGCTGCGTGGCCTTCGACCCGCCGGCAGTGCCGCCAGCGTGTTCCATGTGTTTGTGATGGCCCACTTCATGCGCCCCTCACGCAGGTTTGCAAGGGCCGACCACTCCTACTCGGGAGCCTGCCAGTAGCGGGCTTCCGGGCTTTACCGAGTAAGACAGATTCGAACGAAAAGAAACATGAGGGCCTATTCATGGGATCTTGACTTACTTCGTCGAACAATCGCCCACTGAGAAATTGGCCGGTTTATATCCACTTTTGTCTCCTCTTGGTGAAAGCCCGACATATCGGGCCGCTGCCGTACCCCTCTGGGAGCGTCACAGCCAAACCCTCATGGCGTAACGCAGACCGAACCGGCTGGGCACACCAGAACTACGGCGGGCTAATTCGGTGTGTCGACGATAATCGCACTCGGAAATGCAAGATGGCTGGGGTCGAACGCCAGGCTCACGACTGTCTGCCCATCCGGGCTGATCCTGAAAAGTAAATGCTGATAATTGCTGATCCCGATGAACCCGCCGCCGTCGGGATCTCGTACAACGGCATTCGGGCGAGCAGTGGTCTTAGCCAATTCAATTACTTCACCGTTTTCAGCGATGCGCACAATTGCCGTCCCGCGTGGCTCCTCTGCTACCGATACGTAAGGCTGCATCGCAAGGTAATTTGCGGGGCCGTCCGGCGTGAGGCTCCAACAGAACGCCATGGAGCGCTTGAGCGAGATGGAGCCCAAGTCACCTGCCGGCGTGACCCTGAAAAGGCGAGCCGAGGAATGATCTTCGAGGAGGAGATAGTTGCCGTTACCGTCCGGCACTATGCTCGTGCCCTCCCAAACCGGATTTGGGGCGGCGTAGCTCAGCAGTTTCGTGGTGGTGTGTCCGTCTTGACTAACGCGCCAAATGCCGTGCTGCCGGTTGTCAACTACCAAAAATGAGCCTGTCTGTTCTTGCACCACGGACATCCATTGGGATTCAGGAGGCGCCTTGGCGATATTGGTGATCTGGCCTGAAGGCGTTACCCGGATGAGTGACGAGACGGCGGCCACGATGTAGTTACCATCGCGATCTGCAGTTAGCCCATTTCCCCCAACGCCGGCAGCGATAGTTCCGCGAAACGTGCCATCGGGAGCGAACCTTACTAGACTATTGTCAGCTGATTTGTTTAGAACCACGTAGGAATGATCGGCGGCCAGCGCACACGAGACAGCACACCAGAACAAACTTCGACTCACGCCACTAAAGCCCATAGCCTTTTACCTCTAGCCCAGGATACGATATGGCACGTCAGAAGTCTTCGACCAGACCGGATGCCAACATGGACAAAATACGGCGTTACGGGTAAGCGCCCTAGCCCGAGCTTCGCAAATCTGGCAGATCAGGGTGTTGACGCGAAGCTCCGCAGGCTTCTCAAGCAAGCGGTTCCGGTCGTGATGCTCGTGATGCAGGTCATAGATGAAACAAATAATGCAGGCATCTCGTTTCGTCGGACGAGCCGATTGTTAGTGCCGATCTATGGGAACAACGCGAACGAGCAGAATGGGCCGCCGATGAACGCGGATAAACGCCGATGGAACCAAACTGTGCTTATCGGCGTTCATCCGCGTTCATCGGGGGCCAAATACCGACCTTCCGAATTCAGCTCAAGGACTGCAAACAGATGGTCAACACCTCACGCCCAGTTTCCAGAACGTGATGTTTCAACTAGTTTGAGGATCGCACCTCAGCCAATGTTTAAGGCCCCTCAACGAATGAAACCATTCTGGCTTTGTGAAAGTACCGCTAGAGACCGCCAAAGGGATGGTCAAGGCGGCATAGTTTTGAAGTGCCTGTGCCGCGTCGTATGTATCGCGGCGTATCGCGATGCGCACCCAATATCGCCTTCTCACGGCAGTTCCGCGATATTCGGCGCGCTGGGAAACCCCAGGATCGATCGCGGACACTCTCCGAGGGTCGATGGTGCGGGGGGTTTTGGGCTCCCGTTTTCCAATCGTGGCTGGTGTTCATCGGCAGGCCGGAGCGCCGGCGCACCCGATGGTCGTGTGCGATGCCGCCGAAATCGCTGAAGAGGGTGCAGGCCGCCGCCAAAAAAGGAGAGCCCCCTCCCGCGCCAGGAAATAATCGGACGTGGGGGTCAAAAACGACTCCTGAACTCTGAAATCTTCTAACTCTGAAATAGAATAGAGTTATGGGGCTTGAGGCATTGGCGCGCGACGCGCACTACGCGTCCAGAATCTTGCGCCAAAGTTAGCTCATGTTGCCGTCTTGACATTGGCGCTTGCCCGGCGTTAACGGGTAGAAAGTAGAAAGGCCAGGCACGACCGTGAGGGACGTAAACCCGGTGGACTCGTATGAGCGCCCGAACGATGGATCGGGTGACGGCAATCCCGCGGATCGCGGCCGTGGAAGCGGCAGAGCCGCAATGACCCTGATCGACGCAGGCAGGAAGGACTCCGTCTATGGCTTTCGCCACCTGCTGCAGAGCTTCGGTTACCACCTCCAGCGTGGACTGGCTGCTCCGGATAAGGTCGCCATGGTCCTGACGCATCGCTGTAACTGCCGTTGCGTCATGTGCGACCTCTGGCGGGTAGCAGACACGAGCAATGAACTCCCTGCCGAACGCTGGATCGCACTGCTCGATGAATTGCACTCGTGGACCCGCACGCTCCGCCTACGCTTCGTTGGCGGAGAGGTCCTGTTGAAGCCTGGAGTCTACGACATCATCCGCAGGGCCGTCGATCTCGGGTTCACCGTCAACCTTATCTCGAATGGTCTGGCCCTTCACTCCGAACGTAACTATCGCGACCTGATGAACACCGGCCTGAGAAATATCACTTTCTCGGTCGACGGCAAGGATGCGGCGATTCACGACCGCAATCGCGGAATTCCCGGGCTTCACAACGTTGTAACCGAAGTAATTCGCCGGATTAAACGTGAGCGGCCCGCAATGTCAGTCTCGCTGATCTGTATTCTCATGTGTGAAACCGCGCCGCAGTTGGCCGAATATGCGCAATGGGCCGAAGAACTCGGCGTGGACCGCCTACTGTTTCAGCCATTGGCTCAGGCCCCGGGCCGGGCGGAAAACCTGGCAGACTGGCATCGCGAAAGCAACCTGTTCGTCCGCGACCTGGAGCAACTGGAACACTCCATCGACGCGTTGAATCGATGGGGCCGGCGCTCGGCGCAAATGGACATGCCGCTACGCCCGCTGCGGGAGATGCGGGAGTACTTCGTCCGTCCGGAATCGTTTCAAATCAACCGGGGCCGCTGCCTGTTGGGACAGACGGACCTGCAGATCGATCCCTCGGGCATCCTCTATATGTGCGATGCCGGGCACACCGCGTTCGGGCATGTAGACGACGGTGCGGTTCGGCAAGCCTGGAGGAGCGCACGCGCTGGTGCTGTACGCCGTGCGATCAGGGAGTGCCGGCGGCCCTGCGCCTCGATGTGCAATCGCTCCCCTGGGCTATGGGAGAAGGCGGCAACGTTTCTGCGCTACGCAAGGGCAGGCAGACTGTAAGAAGGTGGTCCCGCGGTAACTACCCCCAAAAACCCGCCAAAGGAATGCTCGAGTGCGGCTGTAGTCTTGCAGTAACCGGCCGCATCGTATGCATCGCGGCGGATCGCGATGCGCGCCCGATGTCGCATGCGCACCACCCTTCTGCACTTCTCACTCGATATCTAGTTTGTGTCGCAAAGCTCCCGTGCTGCGGGGGGGAGCTGTTCTTTAGCGAAAACGCCATCCGATAGGGGGACATCGTTGCTTGGAATGGAGCCCAGGTTGTTTGAAATGAAGCTTAGGCGGCGCGGCACGGCCCAGTCCCAGTGGTATTACCGAAACTCCTAGGCTGTGCGGGCCGTGTCCGGCTCAGGTTCGACTGCATCCCATTTCAGGGCCACGGGAGCGGGTGCCAGAGTGCGGACGCCCGGGAAGGCGCTTGCACCGGCGAAAAGGGGAGCAGCGTTCCCGCCGGGGCGGCTTGAAAGGCCACCCACGCGCGGGCTTCGCCCGCGAAGGTCGCTTTATTCCACAAAAAGCCAATCTCCAGGCGGGAGCTTCGCCCGCGATATCCCTTCGGGATATGGAAGTCAAAGTCCGCTCTGCCGCCGGAAGCGCCCCGGATTTGCAATCTGCGACTCAAAAGCCGGCGAGCTGCGCTCGCCTGGACAAGCTAAAGCATGTCCTACACGAGTCCCAGGAATTTCGGATGGTAGCCCGGGAACACGCCCTGCAGCGAGGGATTGCCGCTTTGGCGGTTCACCAGTTCGCCGAGAACGTCGCGGAAATCGGTGGTGAGGAAGAGGTCGCGGCCTTCGTACAGTTGGTGCGGCTGGAGGCCGGGCCACTTGCCGTACACTTTGCCGCCCTTCACGTCGCCGCCCATGACGAACATGCAGTTGGCGTGACCGTGATCGGTGCCGCGATTGCCGTTCTCCCTGGCGGTGCGGCCGAATTCCGACATGGACACTACCGCGATGTCCTGCATGCGGTCGCCCATGTCGGTCCAGAAGGCGGCGAGTGCCTGTCCGAAGGTGCGCAGCAGGTCGGCCAGCTTGCCCTCGGAGGCGACCTGCCCGACTTCCTGCACATGGTGGTCCCAGTTGCCGATGTCGGCGAAGGCCATTTCCATTCCCACGTCGGACTTGATCAGTTGGGCGATCTGTTTGAGGCTGTCGCCTAAGGGTGCGCGCGGATAGCTGGCGCCCGCGGCCGGGGTGTAGGGCTGCTTCTGGATGGCTTGCAGCATCGCCATAGCTTCGAATGTCTCGCGCCCGGTGGCCTGCAGTACGGGATCCTTACTCGCCTCGAACATCTGCTGAAATTCCGCGGCTGCTTGCTGGTCCTTCACCTGGAACGCGCCGATATTCTGCATCGACACGGCCGCTTCTTCTCCGCGGAGAGTGCGCGGCAGGCCCGATCCGAGCGCCACGGCTCGTACGGGCGACACTTTGCCGACGGGTTTCACGAGGGCGCGATTCATCCAGCCGCTATCGGTGGCTTTCAGGCCGGGCGTGCCCGATTCCATGTAGTCCTGCGCGTCGAAATGCGAGCGCGTGGGGTCGGGCGAACCGACGGCGTCGACAATCGCCAGGTGCTGCTGGTCGAACAGCGGCTTGAGCGGAGCGAGCGCAGGATGGAGTCCAAAGAACCCGTCGAGATCGATGGCGCTCTGGCCCCGCTTGTCGCCGATGGAAGACGGGCGGGGAACGGAGATGGTGGGGCGGAGCGAGTAGTAGGCGCTTTCGCCGTGCGGTACGACCACGTTCAATCCGTCGGCGGCTCCGCGCTGGAAAATGGCTACCAGGATTTTCTTGCGGGGTGCGGATGTTCCCTCGGCGTAGAGCGCGCGCTGCAGCCACATGGGCGCCGTGCCGGCTCCTACCATCGCCAGGGCGGAATTGCGAAGAAAAACGCGACGATTGATCATTTGGGGTACCTCTAACGCTTTTGAAACTCCGGCGAGCCGAGCGCGGTATCCGTGCTGGCCGCCGTTTGGACGACAGTGACACCCGGCACTTTGTTGCCGGAAAGCTGCACCGCGAAATTCATGCGGGCCATCAAGCCCGCGGTGTTCATCCACTCGCGGCTGGTATTGGAGTAGCCCGTCGGCTCGGTCTTGCGATACAGCGGCTCGCCGAGTTGGGCGATCTGGTTGACCAGCGCGTTGGCGAAATCCACATTGCCGTTGCTTGCGCGCACCGCGCTCACCACCACTTCGAGCGGCGACTTGATCTTGGAACGGTAGGCGGCCTCCGACCAAAATTCCTTCGATTCGAGCATGGTCTGCATAACGGCGCGGAGGTCGCCATCGGTCTTCAGGAAGGTCTGTGCCATGCGATCGACCAGCGATGCGGGCGGATCGTCAGCTACGAAACGCTGCGCCAGTTTCTGCGAGATGAAGTGCGCGGTGGAGGGATGGTGCGCCACGATATCGAGCACCTTCTCGCCGTCCTTTTCGCCGCCACCGGCGGGAATTGTCACGCCCAGCACAACCTTCTCGCCCAGGTCGTGCTGACGCTCCACGAATCGGAAGCTGCCTCCCTGCTGAGGCTTGTCGATCGACCAGCCGGTAAAGCAGCGGGCCACCTCGGTGACGTCCTTCTGGGTGTAGCCGCCGTCGACGCCGAGGGTGTGTAATTCCAGCAATTCGCGGCCGTAGTTTTCATTGAGGCCGCGGCGCTGCGCGTTGGGGCCGCGCCCGGCGAATGCCGCCGGGGTAGCAGGTCCCACCGACTCCCAATTGTCGAGATAGAACAGCATGGCCGGGCTCTTGGCGGTGGCCTCGAGCAGGTCGCGGAATTTGCCGAGCACGTGCGGGCGGATGGCTTCGCGCTCGTATTCGGTGGTGAGGTAATGATCGGCGCCCTTATCGAGGAAGACGTTGAAGTGGTTGAACCAGAAATCGGTCAGGACCTCGTCGAGTTGGCGATTGCTGTAGACGGCGCGCAGGATTTTTCCTTCCTGCAGATCCCGCGCCACTACCTGCGCCGGTCCGCCGGTATACTCGATGCGGCGGCGAAGGCCGGGCGGCGCGACGGCGAAGATGCTCTGGCGCATGCCTTGCGGCAGAGCGCCGATCACCTCGTCCTGTTTATCGTGCGGCATGGCTAGCAGGGCGGCCAGCCGGTCCTCCGGTGCGCCCGTGCGCAGCGAGCGAATCTCGTCAGGCGAGAGAATTGCGGCCAACTTTTCCTGGGCTGGCGCGTCGGGAGGCGTCGCTGCGTCGCCCTGTTTCGCCTCGTCGCGCTTGACCTGTTTCTGAATCAGCAGGCGGCGATCGGGGTCGCTGGGGAACGGGATTTGTCCGGCGACCATCTGCTTGACGATCTGCGGCGCCGGATAGTTGCGCACGATTTCCTTGCTCGACATGTTGAGGGTGTCGAAGGTCTTCAACTTTTCGAGCAGTACGGGATTTTCGGCGATCTTATCAGGGTGCAGTTGCAGGCCGATCCACTTTTTCAGGCCCATGGCTTTCACTTGCTCGACGTCGCCTGGGCGAGGGCCGAAGGTGAGGCGATTGATCGCTTGCCGGATGCGGTCGTCTCCGGATACCTGCCTGGTGAAGCTGACGGTATCCGCGGAAGCGGCCAGAATCAGAACCATCCCGAATCCCCAATATGCTTTACGGCGCATCCCTTACCTCTCTGACTATTAAACTCCATTTTGGCCTGCGAGTTGCGGTAGCCCCGATTGGTGGCGGCTCCGCGAATAGCGTAAATTGAAAGAAATGAGTACTTCTCAGATGGCGACTTTGGGGGGCGGCTGCTTTTGGTGCCTGGAAGCGGTCTATGACCAGATGGAGGGCGTGCTCTCCGTGGAATCGGGCTACATGGGCGGGCACGTACCGAATCCCGATTACCGCACGGTATGCACGGGAAAATCGGGCCATGTAGAAGTGGTGCAGGTGACGTTCGATGCGGAGGCCGCGACGTACCGCGACATTCTCGATGTTTTCTTCGCGATGCACGACCCAACGTCGATGGACCGGCAGGGCAATGACTCCGGCCCGCAGTACCGGAGTGTCATCTTCTATCACGACGAAGGGCAGCGCGCGACGGCCGAACAGCTCATCGCCGAGCTCGACGGGGACTGCGGACCGTCGCACCCCATCGTTACTGAATTGCGGCCGGCCACGACATTTTATGTCGCGGAGGATTACCACCAGGAATATTTCGTCAACAATCCGCAGCAGCCTTATTGCTCGTTTGTGGTGTCGCCGAAAGTGAAAAAGTTCCGGGAAAAGTTCGCGGGTAGGCTGCGTAAAGGGTAACGGCGAAGGCCCGCCGAGTTTCCTGCTCTGTGCGTCGAACTGGTTCTCCGAACGTCGCCCCGACGTCGGAAGGCAGGCCGCATTCCTCCGCCAAGGCATGGAGCAGGTCGATTATCATTAAGGTACACCGTCACCCATGAGAATCGCCATCCTTTCCGATATTCACGACAACGTATGGAAGCTCGACGCCGCCTTAGCGGCAGTACGCGATTCCGACGTCCTGCTGTGCTGCGGCGACCTTTGTTCGCCCTTCGTGGTCCACCAATTGGGCCGCGGGTTTGCACACCCCATCCATATCGTCTTCGGCAACAACGATGGCGATCTGTATCGCATCGCAGCCAACGCGCGGTATTACGAGAATATTCGCTTGCACGGCGAGATTTTCCGCGGTGAGTTTGACGGCAAGCGTTTCGCGATGAATCATTACGACAGCATCGCCTGCTCGCTGGCCGCGTCGGGCGAATTCGACGTGGTTTGCTACGGCCACAACCACGTCTTCGACATCGCCCGCATAGGGAACGCCATGGCGATCAATCCTGGCGCGATTATGGGCGCCACCTTCGCACCCGACGGCACGCGCACGAATGTGCCCTCCACTTTCGTGATCTACGAGACCATCACCGGCCGCGCCGCACAGTTCGAAGTGTAACCGAGCATGCCGCAGGCCAGGGTCGCCTTCCAATACCCCAGCTTCCGCTATTACATGATGGCGCGGTTTCTGATTACCGCATCGTCGGAAATGCAGTCGGTGGCCATCGGATGGCAGGTATACAATCTCACCCATCGCGCGCGCGATCTGGGTCTGGTTGGCCTCTCGCAATTTCTGCCGGGCATTTTACTCTTCCTGATCGCGGGCCATACAGCCGACCGTCTGCCGCGGCAGCGTATTCTGCAAACCTGCTTCGCGGCGTTTTCGATGGTCTCGCTACTGCTGTTGGCGCTCACCCTGCACGGCCTTCATTCGGTGTGGCCCATCTACGGAGCGCTGCTGCTGAACGGCGTCGTCCGCGCGTTTAATATGCCCACCGGACAGGCGTTCCTGCCGCAACTGGTGAAGGAAACGGATTTCCCCAACGCCGTGGCTTGGGGCTCCTCGATTCTGCAGGCAGCGTTGACCGTCGGGCCGATGGCCGGCGGGTTGCTGTACAGCGTGGCGGGAACTCCCGTACCGGTGTATTGCACGGCGGCGGCCGCATACCTGGCCGGTCTCATCCTGATATCGAGGATCAGGGTGCAGGTTCCACAGCGGCCGCGCGGCACGGCCTCGGTGGGGGTGCTGCTCGAAGGCCTGCGTTTCATCTGGCGCGAGAAGATCATTCTCGGCGCGATTTCGCTCGATCTATTCGCGGTGCTGCTGGGTGGCGCGGTCGCGCTCCTGCCCATCTACGCCAAGGACATTCTGCACGCCGGCACCACGGGGCTGGGGATTCTGCGAGCGGGGCCAGGATGCGGGGCCATCGCCATGGCGGTACTGGTGGCCAATCGGCCGCTCACGCGCAAGGCAGGGATCACGATGCTGACGTGCGTCTTTGGGTTTGGCGTGTTCACCATCGTGTTCGGGCTCTCGCGCAATCTGGGGTTATCGCTGGTGGCCCTGATGCTGTTGGGCGCCTGCGACATGGTGAGCGTCATCCTCCGCCACACGGTGGTCCAGTTGGGCACTCCCGACGCCATGCGCGGACGGGTCAGCTCGGTGAACATGGTTTTTATCGGTGCATCGAACGAGGTGGGCCAGTTCGAATCGGGCATCACCGCGGAGTGGTTGGGCACGGTGCCGGCGGTGGTGGTGGGTGGCATCGGCACACTGCTGGTGGTGATTGCGTGGGCGTGGATGTTTCCCGCCCTGCGGCAGGTAGATCGCATGCCCGGGTCTGTCAGCGATTCCGGCGATGCCACTCCCCGCCGCCCAGACCGCCCGCGTCAATGATCGCGGCGATCACCAGGATCAGCAGATTGCCACCCGCGATCGCCATGTGGTTGTTCACCATCCAGGCGTAGACGAGCGTGGTGAGGGGGAGGAAAAAGAAGCCCAGGAGAGGGACCAGAAGGTTGGCATACGCGTGCTGCAGATAGGTCGAGAAAAAGAACATCAGCGCGAGGATTAACCGTGGGAAGGCAAAAACGAGCAGGAGCAGTAGGCAAGGCATATCGCCTCGATTGTCGCAGAAGTTGGAGAGCTTGCACCGTACGGCTTCGCACTCGTAGAATCAAATCTCCGCATGAATGCTACGCCGCGCACAGTCCTGGTAGTCGACGACGACCGTCAGATTTTGGGATTGGTGGAGCAAATGCTTCGTCCCCAGGGAGTCACCGTGCTTTCGGTCAACCGGCCTTTGGAGGCGCTGCGCATCTGCGAAGAGCAGCCGATCCACGTATTGATCTCGGACGTGATGATGCCGGAGATGGACGGTGGCCGGCTGGCGGAGCGCTTTCTGAAATTACGGCCTGAGGGGAGGGTGCTGTTGATCTCGGGTCAGGCGAAGGTTCCGGCGGTGACGAAGCTGCCGAATGTGCGGTTCCTGCGGAAGCCTTTCTTCCCGTCGATGCTGGTGCAGGAGCTGCGGGAGTTGTTGGAGGGGACGTGAGAAAGATGATTAGCCGCCGATGAACGCAGATAAACGCCGATAGTGGGGTGCACCCCTTGGGTGAGACACGAGGACAAAGACGCAGTTACCGTTCGATGATAATCTCTCCCGCCGGAACTGTCCAGAGTTTTATTCTGGCGTTACCGGTGAAGCGGAGACGGGCTCTGCTGGCGAGCAACCCGATCGAGGAATAGCCGGTGCGGAACTCATCGCGGACGATGAGAAGGGCGTGGTCCTCCCGACGCGTTCTTGCCTAGGCCCGGGGCCGACCAGCGGAACGGACTTGGTTTATCTGTGCGGGGGCGTGGAAAACGCTACGCGAACAAAGACGGAGACACATTAGAAAGTCTTGGTCTGATCGGCGTTTATCTGCGTTCATCGGCGGCCAACAGATCCTTACGGCCGCCTCGTCAGGAGCACCGTCTCTTCCATCGGCTTGCCGTCGCGGACGATTTTCACTTGTACGTTGTCGCCGGCCTTCTTGGCTTGCAGGGCGTACGTGAAGTCGTAAAGATTGTCGATTTTCTTGCCGTCGAATTCGACCATCACATCGCCCGCCTTGAAGCCCGCTTTAGCGGCCGGAGAGCCTGGAGTAATGTCGGCAAATTTGACACCCTTCACGCCTTCGCCGAAATCCGGAACGGAGCCGAACCACGGCCCGTACCCACGGCTTGTCGACCCGGTCACCGGTCCCACCGCACCTCCGTGCGGATTCGGTGCGGCCTTCACGAACTTTGGCCGGTCCGGCTGGTCGCGCAGATCGTCGGCCACTTCCGCGACCATGGTCAGGAGCTCGGCGGCGTCCGGTGCGTCGATTTTGTCCGCCGTGTCGCTGGGCTTGTGGTAGTCGGTGTGCAATCCCGAGAAGAAGAAGAGCGACGGAATCTGGCCGCTGATGAACGACGTATGGTCGCTCGATGAGGACTCCGGGCCCTCGGAGAAATCGAACTTCAGCGGATATTTGGGCGCGACTTTTTCGAGAAGCGGGCGCAGTCCATCGCCTGTGGAAGTCCCGCCGATGTAAACTTTGCCCTGGCGGATGCGGCCGATCATATCCATATTGATCATGGCCACGGCTTTGCCGAGTGGCAGCTCGGGATGGGCCACATACCAGGCCGAGCCGAGCAGTCCCAGTTCTTCGCCCGCGAAGTTCAAAAACAGAATGCCACGTTTCTGCTTCGGCTGTTTGGCATACCAGCGGGCCAGTTCGATGACGCCCGCGGTACCGGAAGCGTTGTCGTCGGCGCCTGGATGGATTGCGGTCACCGACGGCGCGAGCGAGTATTGTCCGCCCATGCCCAGATGGTCGTAGTGCGCGCCCAGGATCACGTATTCGCCGGTGGTTCCGGGGAGATATGCCACCACGTTGTGGACCGTCTTCATCACATGTTGGATGTCCACCTGCGCATCCACGTGGATGGTTTCGGGAAATGCGAACGACTCGGGCTTCAGGTCCTTGTCGATATCCGCTTGCAGCTTGTCGAGGCTCTTGCCGGCGTCTTTGAACCAGCCGTCGATGGAGGATTCCTTCACCTCGACGATCTCCAACCCGGCGTCCTTGGGGCCCTCCATGCTGCCGAACTTCACAAGTTCTTCCGGCTCTTTGGGGTGGTTGGCGCGGTCTTCGATCAGGATCATAGCAACCGCGCCGTGCATCTTGGCGTTCGCGGCTTTGTTGGTGAAGGCCGCATGCGACGTCAGTTCCTTGCCGGCGAAGACGCTCTTCTCGTCGTTCTCCTGCGGCTCGTGGCGCAGCACCACTACGATCTTGCCCTTGACGTCGATTCCCGCATAGTCGTCGTACTGGTATTCCGGGGCGGTGATGCCATAGCCCGCGAAGACCACCGCGCCGCTGAACTTACCGACCGAGGAAAAGCTGAACGGCACGAAATCGCGCGCGCTTTGTAGCGGGGTGGAATGGCCGCTTTCGGTGAAGGTGAAGCGGTTGCGCGGACCGAGCTTCGCCTCGGTAGTTACCGGGAAGCTTTGCAGGTAGCTCTTGCCGTCGGCGGGCTTCACTCCGAACTCGCGATACTTCCCGGCAAGGAAGCGGGCCGCGGTCTCCAGTTCCGGACTGCCGGTGGCGCGCCCCTTCAACTCGGGAGATGCCAGATATTTCACGTCGTTCAGGTAGAGATTCGGGTCAACCTTGGTGTCGGCGCCGTATGCCCACGACGCGACGCACAATAGGGGCCCCAGCCAGCGTTTCCAAGCGATCATTTCACCTCGTCAATACTTCTTCTCAATGGGCGACGTTACCGTCACTTCTCGAAGGGCGACGTCACCGTCACTTCTCGATGGCGACGTCA
>Ga0182030_10012417_pt1 | contig 17048 bp, 12 predicted proteins | sample 812S3MmetaG_FD_121299 | JGI IMG/M metagenome (GOLD analysis project Ga0182030, IMG submission 121299) | Permafrost microbial communities from Stordalen Mire, Sweden - 812S3M metaG (Illumina Assembly) | ecosystem: Environmental > Terrestrial > Soil > Wetlands > Permafrost | place: Sweden...
ATCGCGCATGGCATGATCGGCGCCGCCGTCTCGATCAACGACCTGGCCGACAAGCCGGTGCGCGCGTTGGCCGATGGCGAAACGATCGATATCGGCGGCCGGCGCCTGAGGTTCATCGACACGCCGCATGTCCCGCATGGCTGGGAAGCCGGCGTGCTGTTCGAGGAAACCACCAACACCCTGCTCTGCGGCGACCTGTTCAGTCACCCCGGCAACGGCCCCGCGATCACCGGCGGCGACATCGTCGGCCCCGCCATGGACGCCGAGGCTCTGTTCGGCTTCAGCAGCCTGAGCCCAACCACCGGCGCGACCTTGCGAAAGCTGGCCGCGTTGGAGCCGGCGACGCTCGCGGTCATGCACGGATCATCGTTTCAGGGCGATGGCGGCGAGGCCTTACGGCAGTTGGCGGAGCGTTACGACAGCCTCATCCGCGCGGCACTCTGAGGCATCCCTCACGACCATCTGCCGTGCGTTAGCGATTCGTTCATATCTCCACGGCACTCTGGGGACCACGCATCGCGCCCGGAGTGCCCCATGGCAAACGATCTGACCGCTCAATTGGCATTCAGCCGCATCACCGGTGAAACGAGTGAAACGTTGCGCCAGGTCTGGCCGCTGATCGATGCCGCCATGACGCCGCTGCTGGATCTGATGTACGACCACATCCTGCGCCAGCCGGAACTGAAGGCGTTGTTCACCAACGACAGCATCATCAAAAGCGCGCGCGAGCGCCAGCACCAGCATTGGCGCCGGTTGTTCAGCGGCAGCTATGACCAGGAATACATCGCCTCGGTCCGCCGGATCGCGATCACGCACGCCCGGATCGGGTTGGAACCGTCGTTTTACATCAGCACCTATCTCCTCGCGCTCGAAGAAATCCACGCGCTGGTCATCAACGCATACGGTCGCGGCTACGCCACGAACACAAGCCGGCGGCGGCTGGAGCACGCGCTCCGCGCCATCGATCGCGCGGTGATGTTCGATCTGCAACTGGTCGTCAGCGGCTTCCTCGAGGAAAACGCCGCCGCGTATCGCCGCCGGTTGGGGGAACTCGCGGATCAGTTCGGTGGCGTCATCGATACCTTCACTGACGGCGTAACGGTCGCCGTGCGCGGCCTGAACGCCAGTTCGGAGGAAATGCTGACCGCCGCCAACACCGCGACCACCGCGGCGGGCGGCCTGTCCGCCAGCGCGGATCAGTCGTCGATGAACATGGGGGCGGTCGCCTCGGCCGCCGAGCAGATCACCGCGTCGATCGCCGAGATTTCCCGCCAGACGCAGCAGGCGGCGGTCAACACCGGTGCCGCGGTGGAAACCGTCAGTCATGCCGAGGAGGTGGTGAACACCCTCAACGTCACCGCGGCCCGCATCGGCGATGTGGTCAACCTGATCCAGAGCATCGCCGGGCAGACCAACCTGCTGGCCCTGAACGCGACGATCGAGGCCGCGCGCGCGGGCGACGCGGGTCGCGGCTTCGCGGTGGTGGCCGGCGAAGTGAAGGCCTTGTCAGGCCAGACGGCGCGGGCCACCGAGGACATCCGCGTCCAGGTCGACGCGGTGCGCGGCGTCGTCGCGCAAATCGCCGAGGCCATGGGCGGGATCGTCCAGGCGGTGGAGCGGATTCGCGAGAGTACCACGTCCATCGCCGGCGCGGTCGAGCAGCAGGGCGCGGCGACGCGGGAGATCAGTCAATCGGTCGCCGCGGCGGCGGCCGGAGCGGCGGAAATCACCGAAGGCGCGCGTAACCTTGCCAGTGTCGCCGGTCAGACCGCCGGAACCGCGCGCGACGTCGCCAACGCCTCGGCCGATCTGACGAAACGCACGGTGGCGCTGACCGGTCAGGCGACCGATTTCATCGGCAAAATCCGCACGGCGGACCGGCGCGACGAACCACGCCAGCCCGTCGCCGCCGAGGGCCGGATGATCGCGGACGGCGTCACCCTGAACGGGCTGATGGTGAATATTTCCAACGGCGGCGCCGCGATCCGCGCCGATGCCACCCGTCTGCCTACCAATCCGCGGGAGATCAGGCTGATCGTCCTGGGCGCGATCGACGCGCCCATGCGCGTGGTGAACGCGTCCGGCGGCATCATCAACCTGGCATTCCTGAACCGGGCCCAGGGTGAGACGGCCGCGCGGTGGTTCGCCAGCCGTGCCGACTCAAAGTCGCTGGCCGCCTGATCCGGGCGGCCCGCCGCGAGCAATCACCCCGGTCGATGCAGCTTCGCCTCGGTCTTCGCCTGCAGATCCTCGAACGACAGGCCGGGCGCCATCTGGCGCACCACGAAGCCCTGCTCCGTGACGTCCAGCACCGCGAGATTGGTGTAGACGCGCTTGACGCAGCTTTGCGCGGTCAGCGGGTAGGAGCATTTCGTCACCAGCTTCGGCGTGCCGTCCTTGGTCGTGTGATCCATCAGCACCCACAGCCGTTTCGCCCCCGCCGCCAGGTCCATCGCGCCGCCGACCGCGGGCGCCGTGTCGTTCTCGCTGGTGGCCCAATTGGCGATGTCGCCGTTGTCGGCGACCTGGAACGCGCCGAGCACGCAAAGGTCCAGATGCCCGCCCCGGATCATCGAGAAGCTGTCGGCGTGATGGCAGATGCTGCCGCCCGCGCGCAGGGTGATGTATTGCTTGCCGGCGTTGATCAGCCACGGTTCGATCGCGTCCTTCTCCGGCGCCGGTCCCATGCCCAGGATGCCGTTTTCGGAATGGAAGATGACCTCGCGGTCGAGCGGCACGTGATCGGCGATGGCGGTCGGGATGCCGATGCCGAGGTTGACGAACCAGCCCTCGGGGATGTCGTCGGCGGCCAGCTTCGCCATTCGCGGCCGGCTGAACGGTTGAAACGTGGCGGCGGTGTCGGACATTGAGGTGTCTCCTGGACTTCCGTCATGGCCGGGCCTGACCGGGCCATCAATCGCGGCACTGTGCTGGAAGCGGTGGCCGGGTCAAGCCCGGCCATGACGGTTTGGGGTCAGAACGTTCCGGGATCGCCGTACGGCACGTGCAGCACACGATCCACGAAAATGCTCGGCGTGACGATGTGGTCGGGGTTCAGTTCCCCCAGTTCGCGGATGTGCTGAGTTTGGACGATCGTCAGCTCGGACGCCATGGCGACCACGGGATTGAAGTTCCGGCCGGCGAGTTTGTAGGTCAGGTTGCCCCAGCGGTCCGCTTCCCAGGCCTCCACCAGGCCGACATCGCCCTTCAGCGCGTTTTCCAGGATGTAGGTGCGGCCATCGATCTCCCGGTGTTCCTTGCCGATGGCCATCTTGGTGCCGGCGCCGGTGGCGGTGAAGAATTGCGGGATGCCGGCGCCGGCCGCGCGCATCCGCTCGGCGATGGTGCCCTGGGGGACGATCTCCAGCTCGATCTTTCCGGCGCGGTACAGGGTCTCGAACACCACCGGGTCGGAGGAGCGCGGGAAGGAGCAGATGATCTTCCGCACCCGGCCCAGTTCCATCAGGCGGGCGAGGCCGATATGGCCGGAGCCGGCGTTGTTGGCCGCGACGGTCAGGTCTTTGGCGCCCTGCTCGATCAGTCCGTCGATCAGCGCGTTCGGCTGTCCGACCGAGCCGAAGCCGGCCAGCAGCACGGTGGACCCATCCTTGATGCCCGCCATGGCGTCGGCCATGGAGCGGACGATTTTATTGATCATGCGGGCTGTTCCATCGCGTGTTCCATCATTCGTTTCCTCTCGTCCCGGCGGCCGGAACATGCTATCCCGCCGCGGCGGATGTGCCAATCCATCGGTATTCCACGCCCATCTGTGCTTCACGCCAATACGTGAAATGGGCGGGTTGAGGCGGATGGAGCCGAACGGCATCGGCCGCCGAATTTTTTCGGGATAAAACACCCGCTTGTTAACCTGATCTTCAGATTTCAAGGGGTATGTATTCTCCATGTTGTCGCCAACCTCCCTCGCCGGCCTTTCGATCCCGTCCGATTGGGCGCGTCCCGTCCGGGCCGTGAGCCCGGCTCAGGGGCAGTCCCAGGGTGGGTCCCAGGGCGCCGCTCAAATGTCTTCTCCGCTCATGCCGATGCCGATGACCTTGCCCAATGGCGGCGCCCAGCCGGACGGTGGTTCGTCCTCCCGGCCCATGCCGCGAGGATCGCTGCTCGATATGCAGGTGTGACGGCGCGTGCCCGCGATCCTGGTGGCTGAACGGCCGGCGGGACGATACGCGGGACAAACATTTGCTGGCGCGCCTTAAAACCCGGCCCGGCTGATCGGTCGCGATTTTGATTTCACTTGCAATGGGTACACCGGATGACTCCGCCAAACATCCATCCGCGCGAGAGATTTACCAGACCGGGTCAGAACTCACGCGGTTATCACGCGAAATAAACGGCGAAACCGCGGCGCGGAAGTAAGCACCAGCCGGCCGATCATACGGCTCGTTCACCGCCGTCACCAGGTTTTGTCGTTCGACAAAACTCACCATAAACGAAGGTCGCGCCAGGAGTGCCGTTCCACATTACGCGTCGCGGAGTCGCCAATGCGCCCGGCCATGCCCGGCGCGATGACGATGTCACCGGAATCAGTTCAGAACAGGCAGCATGCCCGACCGGGTTCACGTTGAAGATCTCTTCCGCCAGATTGTCGAGGCAGCGCCAAACGCCATGGTGATGGTCAACCTCGCCGGCCGGATCGAGATGGTGAATGCCCAGGCGGAAGAGCTGTTTGGCCGCGCGCGCGCCGAAATGCTCGGGCAGCCTATCGAGATGCTGGTGCCGGAACGCTTCCATGGCCGCCATCTGAAATTCAGGGATGAGTTCTTCGCCAATCTCCGCGTCATGCCAATGGCGACAGGGCGCCAGGTTTACGCTCTCCGCGGGGACGGCACCGAATTCCCGGTCGAAATAAGGCTCAATCCCATCGACACCGGCGACGGCCCCATGGTACTTTCCGCCATCGTCGATATCTCTCACCGCGAGCAAGAGGCCGAGCGCATTCAGGCCGCATTGCGGGAGAAGGATATCCTGCTCGGGGAAATCCACCACCGCGTCAAGAACAATCTGCAAATCGTCTGCAGCCTGCTGGAACTGCAGTGGGCGCGCGTCACCGATCCCGTCGCGCTGGAAATGTTGCGCGACAGCCAGAACCGCGTCCACTCCATGGCGCTGATCCATCAAACGCTGTATGCGTCGAAGGATTTCGCACGCGTCGATTTCGCCATGTTCATCGATACGCTGCTGCCGGTGATCACCGAATCGCACGGCGTCCGCTCCCGCGGGGTCGCTATCCGTGTCGATATCGAACCGATCAGCTTCCCGATCAACATCGCGATGCCCTGCGGATTGATCGTGAACGAACTGCTCACGAACGCCTTCAGGCACGCCTTCCCGAACCGCGATCATGGCGAACTCCGCATCGCCCTGACCCGGCAACCGGGGAATGAAGCACTGCTGTCGGTGTCCGACAACGGCGTCGGCTTGCCGGATGGGATCGACAACGCGGAGGCCGCGACGCTTGGCCTGCAGTTGGTTCGGGTTCTGACCAGACAACTCAAGGGACACCTGACGGTGAACCGAGCCGGGCCGACGCTGTTTTCGATACGCTTTCCAATTTAGCAACGGATGGGAGTCCGGTATGGCCGCGCCGCGTATCCTGGTGGTGGAGGACGAAGCCATCGTTGCCCTCCATTTACGTCGGCAACTGGTGAAACTCGGCTATGAAATACCCGCCACGGTCGCCAGCGGCGAACAGGCGCTAAAGGAATTCGAGGCCTCGCCACCCGATCTCGTGCTGATGGACATCCATCTGGGAGGTCCGCTGGATGGCATCGCCACCGCGTCGAGACTGCCGCGGGACCACGCCGTGCCGGTCATTTATCTGACTGCTTATTCGGAGGACGCGACATTGGCGCGGGCCAGCGCCACGCAACCCTATGGCTATTTGCTGAAGCCGTTCTCCGAGCGCGAACTGCACGCGATGATCCAGATGGCCCTGGCCCGATCTCGCGCCGAGCGGGCGGAACGGGAGGCGTTGCATTGCCGCCAGCAGGCCGAAAAAATGGCCGCGCTCGGGCTGTTGGCCGCCGGCGTGGCGGACGATTTCGATGGGCTTCTGACGGTCATCTACAGCCAGCTCGAGACCCTCGGCCATGAGGCGCTCGATCATCCCGCGTTGTCCGAACCCATCGCGGAAGCGTTCGAGGAAGCCATCGAAAAGGAGAAGCTCATCCGGCGATTGCTCGCCTTTTCCGGCCGCCAAAAGCTCAACCCAGGGCCGATTTCCGTGCATCATCTCGTCGCGCATGTCATCAAACAGCTGCGTGGGATGCTGGATCCTTCAATCCGCGTTCAATCCGATACGCCAGACGATCTGTGGACCGCGCGCGTTGACGCCGCCCAACTTGGGAAGGCGCTGACCTTGCTCGCGGCCAACGCGGGAGAGGCGATGCTGGACGGCGGCACCCTGACGATCGCGGCCCGAAATACCGAGTTCGATCAGGACGAGGTGGCCGCGGGGACGGAGGTGGCGGCGGGTCGATATGTTTTGCTGACCATCGCCGATACCGGCGCCGGCATGCCGGACCACGTGCTGCGACATGCGTTCGAACCGTTTTTCACGACCAGGCCCAATGGTGACGGGCTCGGCCTGAGTTTGGTTTTCGGTTTCGCGCGGCAATCCGGCGGCCACATCAGTATCGACAGCAAAGTCGGCGGCGGAACCACTGTCCGGCTGTGGCTTCCGGTGGCGCCGCGGGGGCAACCTCTCCCCGCGGACGAACCGTCTGGCGAGGTCGCGCCAGAGCCCGCCGACAGGTCAGGCCCGGACGCCGTGATCCCCATGAACCGGCCGCGACGGCCCTCCCCGGCCCGCGCCGGTGCGTTGTCCGTGCCGTGGCACAAGAACGGCGACGCACTGTTCGCGTTCACCGTTGCTCCGCCGGACGATACCCGCTATCGCCTGGTCGTGGAACCGCTGCCGCGGCGCAACGGCTGGGATTGGACCGTCTGGCGGCCGGAAAACAGCGACGAACCCCCCCGCCATGGCCGGGCGACGTCGGTCGTGGTCGCCATGGCGGCGGCGGAAGCAGCGGCCGTGCAGTGGACCGGGTCGGAACGATCGAAGGTTTAAGGTCGGTCGAACCCTCGTTCCAGGCGCCTTTTGTAACGACGCGCCGGAGTTCGCGCCGGTCTCCGTATCCGTGGCTCACGCCGAACGTTCTTCGCGCGATTCATACTCGTTTCGTTACATTTGCGACGATGTGATTGATTGACCAATCGTCCCGGGTCCTGATCGACTTTACCCATGCACGAGCATCGTCCAAATTATTATCCAATACGAATATACGGTGCCGGAGCCATTTTATTTTTTGACATTTCCCGCCGTTAAATCCTTGAACAACTTCCGGTAGCGAACTAGTTTACAAGACGGTTACACTTCACGAAATGCTACCTGTTGGCGCGGGTCAGCCTGACGATCATCTGTACAAGCACCAGAACACTGGCTGAAACGCGCGTCCAGATGCGGAGCAAGCAACACAGGTCCGCCGAGATCTGGAAATTCCTGAGGCTGAATGCATGCCGGACGATCTCGAAGCCGTCTACCAACAGGTCCGCTCGCAGCTTGGAAACGAGGAATGGCCTCGACTTTCCGCGCATGAGCAGACTGTGGCCGTTTATCAGGAAATGCGGCTCAGGGACGCCGCGTCCATCGATAGCCGCAATCATCCTGGCGGCGGGCTCGGCGGGGTCATTTCATTTGGAACGACCATCCGCGGCGTGGTGCGCCTGCGGTTGACGGGGCAGATGGAAGCGTGGACCGTTTCAGGTGAAAACGTTTTACCGACCGGCCGCAAAACCCGCGCGCTGTTCGCCGCCGTGGCGATGGCGGCGCCGCGGCCCGCGTTGCGCGCGCGCCTCGCCGAACTGATCTGGAGCCGGCGGCCCGAGGAACAGGCGCGGGCTTCATTACGCCAGGAAATCCAGTTGCTACTGAGGGCGCTCGCTCCGGCGAAGACCGAAGTCCTGCACGTCACACGCGATCATCTGTCGCTGGCACCTGGCGTCACCTGGGTCGATGTCGAAGAAATCATGCGGGCATCCGCCAGCAAGCCGGCGGCGCTGTCGTTGTTGGACGGCGAACTGCTCGAGGATCTGGAAGGCATCGATCCGGCATTCGACATGTGGCTCACGACGGAGCGGGAACGGATCCGTGATCGCGCACGCGGCATGGCGGAATCCTTGTTACGTGAACAAACCGATGCCACGTTGGTCATTCCGGCGGCGCAGCGGCTGTTGCAAATCGATCGCGCGCATGAAGAAGCCTGGCGTGCCCTGATGCGCGCGCACGCCGAACAGGGTGAGCGCGGAATGGCCATTCAGGCGTACCACCGCTGCCGCGCCGTGCTGGCCGATCTGCTCGACGCCGTGCCCTCGGCGGAAACGCAAACGTTGTTGAATGAGCTTCGCGGTCCCTCCAGCAAGCGCATGCCGCCGCGGCCGCCGAGACTGGTGGCGGACGCCGAACCGGTCACGCTGCTGGAATCCGAAACCGAAACGATGCCCCGGGAGATGCCGCCCCCGCGTGAGGGCGTGCGGGTCGGAGTCCTGCCGATCCGCTGTGTCGGTCTGCCGGATGACATCGCCTATCTTGGACCCAGCCTCGCCAATGAGATAACTCTCGCGCTATCGCGTTTTCGCTGGATGACCGTCGTCTCGTCGAATTCAACCGGATCGGCGCGGGACGGAGAGGTCGTCAAACAGCGCGACCGCTGGATCGACTTCATGCTGGATGGGGCAATCCAACGCAGCCGTAACAAATTGCGTATCACCTTGCGCCTGCTCGATCTCCGCGAAGATAATCAGGTCGTCTGGGCCAGGCGGTTCGACCGCTCCTCCGACGATCTGCTGGCCGTGCAGGAAGACGTCTCCGCCGAGGTTGCCGCGCAGATCGATCCGGTGATGCTGCTGATCGAGGCGAAACGCGGCGCCGCGCGGCATGCCCCGACCCCATCGGTCTACGATCTCATTTTGCTTTCGGTCCCACTCATTACCAGACTGGAACGGAATGGCTTCATGCGAGCGGGCGCGTATTTACAGCAAGCCATCGCGCTGGATCCGGAGCACGCCGCCTCGCACGCCTGGTACGCCGCCTGGTACGCCCTGTTGATCAGCCAGAACTGGGCTTCCGACGTCTGTCACGCCCGGCGGCAGGCCGGTTTTCTCGCGGAACGAGCGACGTCGCTGGCACCAGATTCAGCGGGAGCGTTCACGATGTGCGGCCTTGTGCGGGCGTTCATCAATAATCGGCCGTCAGAAGCGGCCGCCCTCCACGAACACGCGCTCCTGCTAAACCCAAATCTCGCCTCCGCCTGGGCTCTGTCAGCCATCACGCAGGTTTTTCTGGGTCACCTGCAAGAGGCCGAACGGCGCTATGCCCGTTACAAGGCGTTGTCGCCGCTCGATCCTTACTCCTTCATATTCGATGGACTGTTCGCGGTGGTCCACATTCTTAAGCACGACTACCCGACCGCGGTGACCGTCGGACGGGCCGTTACGCAACTGCATCCAGGTTATTCGGCCGGATACAAACCTTACCTCGCGGCGCTTGGTCATCTCGGCCACGTGGAGGAGGCTTCGGTTGTCTTACGGCGCCTGATGACGATCGAACCGGGACTGGCGGTGGAGCGATGTCTCAGGTTGATCCCGTTGCAACGCGCGGTGGACCGCGACCATTTCGCCGAGGGGCTGCGGCTGGCCGGCGTGCCCCTATCCTGTGGCCTGGTGCCCGAGTGGGGCGACAAGAACCTCCACTGACATATCCTGAAAGGCGTCGCTGGCACCGACGAACCCGCCCACCACCGGCATGGCCTGATGGATATCGCGCGCGACCGCGACCGGGATCAAATTAAAGCCGCCGACGCCGCGGTTTGTTGGATCGAAGGTGATCCAACCGGCTCCAGGCACGTAGATCTCAGCCCAGGCGTGGGTCGTTCCGGCGTTCGCGGAGCCCTGAAGGGCCTGATCGGGATTGTAAAGATAGCCGGAGACCAGGCGGCCGCCAAAGCCAAGCCCGCGCGCCGCCTCAAGGAACAGCACCGCGAAATCCCGGCAGGATCCGCTGCTGAAGTCCAAGGTTTCAACGGGCGACTGGGTTCCCTCGTCCTCCCGGCTTTGGTAACGAATCCCCGTCGAGACGCCGGTGCTCAGGTCTTTTAACAATGCCAGCGTGTCGGTTGGATTGCCGCCGACGAAACTCTGAGCCCAGTCGCGCAGGCGGCTGGCGGAGTCGGGGTATTGTTGCACGGTCAACGCGCCGAGATCCAGCCATTCATCGTCTGCGTAGCGAAACGGAAAGAAGATCGCCGAAGCCGCCACGTCGAACACCGGCCAGGCCACGGCGTCGAGTTCCAGCGCCGCGATGCTGTCGATCACCAACGTATCGGTCGGCGACTGAAACGTCACGGTCGCGACGGCGTTGCCAAAAACATCTTGCGCCCAACTGACGTTCGCGGTTGGTGTCACGGTCAGGTCGAATGAAATAAGGCGCAAATCGCGGCTTTCCCGCGGCCGCAGCATCAACCGGTGCGCCCCAAGGGACACCGGCTGGCGATAGCGATAGGTTGTCTTGTGATGGATGCTGAGCGCGATCATCGGTTGACACCAAGACGCCGCGCGGGCGGCGGCACATCCATCAGATAACGCATGGCGCCGCCGAGTTCGATCCGCAAAAGTCCCGCCGCGCCATCGAGAGGCAGCAAGGCGGCACCATCGGTCCAACGCCACAGCGCGGTATCGTCTCGCTCCACCTGCCACCAGCCGTCCCGCAACTCGGGATGATCGAGCGGGATGGATTTTTCATGGCGGCGCGGACGCCACGTCAGCGACCGCACCGCGACACCCAGGCGGCGGCTGTCGTCGATCCAGGGACGGACTCCGGAAGGCGCGGCGGCGCGTGACAGCAGGCGCACGGCATCGGCTTTTGGCGGCAGCACGAACACGTAACGGCGATGCGTTGCCTCGACCGGGGCCAGCACGCGTCCGTTCGCCAGCAGACGCAGGTTGGGATCGGAGGTCGTCGTGGCCCCGGCCATGGCGAAACCCAATCGGCTCGCGCGCCGGGCGAAGCGCCGCCAGACCGGCTCGATCCATTTCGGATCGGTGACGAACGGCACGCAGGACAATGCCTCGCGCCGCGGCTGCCCGTCATCCGCGGCAAGATCGGGATGCGGAATCAGCGGAACGTTCCCATTCTCGAACAGACCGCGATTGCCGGTATCGAGGTAGCTCTCGGCCGGCGTTCCCTCGGCCAGAAGAATGTCGTGCCGGTCGAGTTCGACATGAAAGTACTGGATCGAGCGAAACCGTTGCTCGCGCGCGATCGTCGCGTCGTTGCGCAACAGGCGCGCCGGGACCAGCCGGCCGTCGATGTAAAGCGCGTGATCCGGCGACAGCAGAAGATCGCGCCGCGGCACGCCCTCGGCCAGGGCATGGGCACGAACCCGGATGGGTTGCACGAGCGCGGGATCGGGATGGCGCGTGAGGTCGATCCGCCGGTGACCGATCCAGACGATCGGACGCTTTTCGCCGCTGACCGTAAGAACATTGTCGCCGGCATGCAGTTGCTCGACCGGAACCTCGCCGCGATCGGTCTCGATCCGCGTTCCGCGACAGAAGCAGGCCGCGTAACCGGTCTTGACCACCGTCTGAGCCGGCTGGCCTTGCACGCTGAAATTGATGCCGTTGGCCGGCCCGACCGAGGCCGCGTCCGGCTCCCAGTTCCACAAATACGTTCCCACCAAAGAGCCGTTGCCATCCGCCTTCCACGCATCGAAAAACGCCTGGTAAAGATTGGCCTGCAATGCCGGATCCGCGACCGCGCCATCCGCGTTGCCGTTCTCGTCATAACCTGGCGTGGCGGGCGAAGAGTCGGCGTCCGATGAGTTCGCGTAACCAAGTTCCGTGAACAGCAACGGCTTGCCGACGGTAGCGGCGATGCCCTGGTAGTAGCTGATCAGCGACTGGTCGCCGGTGACCGCCAGCGTCGTCGCGTCGGTCGGCGTTTGTGTCCAGCCCGCGATCAATTGGTTCAGCGTCGGGTTTGCGAGATCGGAAATCGGCGCGTATTCATCGATGCCGACATAGTCCAGCTTGTTCCAGAAACTGATCTGCGTCGTGATATCACCGGTGCCAACCGGTAATCCGCTGCCGCCGTATTGCCAGGGCGACAACGCGTCGTCCCAGTCCGCCGAATAGGTCAGCTTGCCGGTGAATACCGCGCGCACCGCCGTGATGATATTGTCCCAGTACGTTTCGTACGCGGCCCCGGTCAGTTGATCCAGTTCGGTGCCAATGCAGAACAGCGTCGCGCCATTGGCCTGCGCCAGCGTCGCTTCCCGGACGATCATCGTTTGGTAGCTGCTGAAGAACGTCGCCACGTTCGACGGATTGTAATAGGTGCGCCACTCGCTGGCGCTGTAGGAGCCATTTTTCGGGTTCGTCTGACCGGGCGCGGTGTCGTAGTTGCCCGGCAAAAAATCGATCAGCGGGCGAACCACGACCGACAGGCCGAGTCCCGTCGCCGACGTGATAGCCGAAGCGACATTCGCGTCGCTCTCGGTGTAACCGCCGGCGACGTCATCCTGATAAACAGTGGAGTTTTGCGCGTCGATGCCGAAATCGGCGGTCATCGCGACGGCGTTGACATTGACCGCGGCCAGGCTCTCCAGAGAGCTGGCGGCGGCGTAGGAGCCGTAAACATCCGCGACGTAATCGACGCCATTGAATGGCGGCGGCGAAACGGTCTCCGATGTAACAATCACGATCGGCGCGGGATCATTGACCACCACCGGCGGCGGCAGGCTGATATCCAAAGCCTGATCCGCCGCCGCATCCGCGCCACCGGTCACCACCGCCAGCGAGCCTTCCTGGTGGCGGCGGCTCCTGTCATGCTCGATCGCCATCGGTGGCCCTTTCGCGTTTCACCCGCACCGGGTGCCTTGCCGGTCGCGGCCTTCAGGCGGGTATTTCACGCGCGGCGATCTCATAATGGAAGCCCGCTGGATCGAGCGCGTTCGGTTGGCCCTTGGCGGTGATCGCGCAAGGGTACATCAGGAAGGCGAAGTTTGGTTGCTCCGTGCCGGCGCCCGGAAGCTCGATATCGGTCGCGCTGTTATAACCGATCCAGTTCATTTCCCAGTTGCCGAACAACCTCTCCCGCAGCGCGGCGACGTCGGGATGCTCCAGGGGAAGTTTCTGTTCCAGCACGACCTTGCGCACGTCCGCCGGATCGACCGGGAACCAGCCGGCGTCTTCCAGGAATACTTCGGCGCGGCAATGCTGCGCCTTGCTGATATCGCCGCTTTTGCCGAGCGACGGGAACTGGCGCGATTCGGCCACGCGGATGCCATAAACGTCGCGGGCCGGGAAGCCCGCGGCACGGGCGAGACCCACCATCAGGCTATTGATATCCGCGCACTTGCCGCCGAATTTCCGTGATTCGAGCATCGATTTTACGTCGCCATAGCCACAGCCAGGGGTGTCCGGATCGCGCCATGTCGTATCGACGACCCAATCGTAGATCGCGCGCAACCGTTCGCGCGGCGTGGAATATCCGGCTGTGATCCGATCCGCGGTCTCTCGCACGATACCGTCCGTCGGCACGCTCGGCTGGGGGGCTGTCCAGAACGCACGCTCGGCCTGGGTGAGCGGGATCATCGGCAGACTGCCGCGGTCGCTTGTGGCGATGCGTTGCACGACCTCGACCTGGCGCGGCGTGGCGGCGGCGTCCCAGGTGGCGCGGAGGAGGGGAGCGCCATAAGTCGTGTCCCGCACCAGTTCGACCCGTCCGCTGGCCTGAAAGCGGGCGTCGAGCACGGTCTGATAGCCGCCGGCGGTCTGCGCCAATGGCAGCCAGAGCCGCTCTGGGCCGGACGGGTCCCGTAACGTGACGCGGGTGGTCACCTCAAACTGGCGCCACGTGCCAGGCTGGATTGGCTCAGCGGCCCAAACGGGGGCGGCGAACACGGAAGCGGCGGCGAGAAATCCGCGACGGAACATGGTCTTTCCTTCCCAACCTGCCGGCGCACGGCTGGCATGGGGTTCGGCACCACAAGGGGTGCGTTATGACGAGGGCCGTCGCCTGGTGGCGGCACGACCTCGCCGATGACCATACAGGTTCGAGAGCAGGGTTCAACCGGCGCTCCGGCGGCGGCAGCGCCCTGACGCTACCGCAACAATTGCGGCCAGAGCCCCGCCACGCCGAGCAGGATCAAATATATCGCCACGATGAAATTCAGCAGCCGCGGCACGATCAGGATCAGGATGCCGGCGATCAACGCGATCAGCGGTTGCAGCAGCGCGATATCGAGGTGAACATTCATAACGCGTGGCTTCCTTGTGACTGGTGGAAAGGCGCCAGCGCGACCTGGCGGCGGCACACGCGAGCGGGATGGAACCAACCTGTGGATGGAGACCGGCGCCGTCCAACCACCAAACTCGCGATAGGACGCAAAGTTCCCCTGTCAAAGCATGCTTTGCCCCCGATATCCGCGCATTACCAGATGCTCCCCGCCTGGCCGACCATTCCGGAAGTGAATTATCCACGAATTGTGGATGAAATGCCCCTCCGGAGCCGAATCGTTCGGCATATCTGTTTGTTTTGATGTGGTTTTTTCTTGACAGGCGGCTGTGGATGACCGGCATGGCTCGCGCCGGTCACTCGTTCCGGCCCACCGGGCCAGGCGATCCAAATCCCTCCGGCCCTTGCCATTTCCGTCCATGCCCTTATCCCCTCCCCCACCGTTCCACCAAGGCCGTCTCCAGGGATCGTCTCATGTCCAGCTTCGACGCCTCCGCCGCCATCGACTCCTTCTGGGCTGCCCGCGCCAGAGGCGAGTGGTTTCCCGCGGCCTGGAACGACAAACTCACCAACGATCAGGCCTATCGGATCCTGTTCGGCATCATGGAACGCCGCCTCGCCGCCGGCGAAAAGCAAATCGGCTGGAAGGTCGGCCTGACCTCCAAGGCCATCCAGCAGCAGTTCAGCGTGCATGAGCCGGTGTTCGGTTGCATCCTCGAATCACGTCCGTCCGGCCACGGTTTCGCGCCCGGAGACCTGATCAGCCCAGGATTCGAAAATGAACTATGCCTGCGGCTGGGGAAGGGGCTTTCCGGCGTCATCACGACGGACCAGGCCCGCGACGCGATCGACGCGGTCTACCCCTCCCTGGAAATCATCGAAACGCGAGGCGACCTGACGCGGCAACTGGCCCTGGCGCTCGCCGATAACGCACAGCAAAAGACGGTCATTCTGGGCCAGCCCGTGGCCCTGCCCGCCGATCTGGAAACCATCGAGGCGCGGGTGACGATCAACGGCCAGACCGCGGGCACCGGAACGGGCAACGCGGTGCTCGGCAATCCGTTGAACTCGGTCGTCTGGCTGGCGGCGAAACTCGCCGAATTCGGGCGCTCCCTGAAAGCCGGCGAGATCGTCATGAGCGGCTCCTTCACCCGCCAGTTTCCGATCCATCCCGGCGACACGATCCGCGCGGACTTCTCCGGCGTCGGCGCGGTCGCGACGAGCATGACAAACGCATGAGCCAAATTCGCGCCTTGCAGATGCTGTCCGACAAGGACCTCGCGCTGCGCCACATCGATCCGCCGCCCCCGCCAGGTCCTGGTGAGGTTCAGTTGCGGGTCCGTTACGTCGGCATCAACCACATCGACGTGTTCGGGCTGCGCGGCATGGCGTTCGCCAAACGCCTGTACCCATTATCAGTCGGCGCCGAGGCGGCGTGCGAGGTGGCCGCGGTCGGCGAAGGCGTTACCAACGTCGCGCCGGGCGACCGCGTCGTGCCGTTTTCCGCCTACACCTGCGGCACGTGCCGGCAATGCCTGCGCGGCAACGACAATCTGTGCGAGAACGTGCTCGGCATTCGCGGTTTCCATGTCGATGGGTGGGCTCAGGACCTGACCAACCACCCTGCCCGCCTGATGGTGAAAATTCCTGACGGTATCGACATGAAGGACGCCGCCTGCGTGGGCGTCGCTTATTCGACCGTCGAACACATGCTGTTCGACAACGCGAAGCTGGAGCCCGGCGAAACGATCCTGATCCACGCGGGCGCGTCCGGCATCGGCAGCATCGCGGTGAAGATCGCCAAATCCCTCGGCTGCACCGTGATCACCACCGTCGGCAGCGCGGAGAAGGCCGAAAAGGTCAAAGGCCTCGGCGCCGATCACGTGATCAACTACCGGGAGGAGCGGTGGGAAGGCGTGACCCGCAAACTCACCGCGCGCAAAGGCGTGGACGTCGTGTTCGAGCATGTCGGCGCCGATACCTGGCAAGGATCGTTGCTGGTGTTGAAACGAGGTGGGCGGCTGGTGACCTGCGGCGCGACCTCGGGCGGCGGCGCGACCATCAACCTGATGCAGTTGTTTCAGCAGCAGTACCGGATCATCGGCTCCTTCGGCTCGCCGATCTCGGCGTTGCGCCGGGCGCTGGACCGGATCGCCGGAGGGGTCGCGCCGGTGATCGACACCGTCTACCAACTCGACAATTTCCGCGCCGGGGTGGAGCGGCTGGCGGCGCGCGACGTGTTCGGAAAAATCCTGGTCGAACTTTAGATTCGGTCATGAAAAATTGGCCGCTCCGCGTGTGGGACGCCATCGTCGGCGGCATCGTGCTGGCGCTGTTCGCGCTGATGCGCCGTCTGGGACCGGAACGAGCGCCCGCCCTGTGCGCCGCGGTGGCTCGAACGATCGGACCTTGGCTGCCGGTGCATCGCATCGGCACGACCAACATCCGCGCCGCGTTCCCCGAGAAGGACAGCGCCTGGCACCAGGCCGTGCTGAAACAGGAATGGGACAATCTGGGCCGCGTCGCCGGCGAGTATGTGCATCTGAACGCGCTGTGGGACTTCGACCCGGCCCATCCGAAACAGGGACGCATCCAGTCGGACGACGTGGCGCTGTTCATCGACATGCTGACCGACGGCAAGCCGGCGTTGTGCTTTTCCGCGCATCTGGCGAACTGGGAACTCGCGGCGCTGGCGCCTCCGGCTTACGGGATGGAGTCCGCCGTGGTGTACCGG
>Ga0182030_10012419_pt1 | contig 17047 bp, 14 predicted proteins | sample 812S3MmetaG_FD_121299 | JGI IMG/M metagenome (GOLD analysis project Ga0182030, IMG submission 121299) | Permafrost microbial communities from Stordalen Mire, Sweden - 812S3M metaG (Illumina Assembly) | ecosystem: Environmental > Terrestrial > Soil > Wetlands > Permafrost | place: Sweden...
GCCATGGCCCTGCACGCGCAACCAGAGCAAGTCGAGGCTCTTGCCGCACAGGGGTACAAACACGCGGCTATCGGCGGCTAAATCCAGCTTTGGCCAGTACGCCTGCAGATGCCGATCCACGGCAGATTGATGAAAGCCGATTTGAGCCGTGCGCCAGCGCTGCTGCCAGAACTCAGGCTGCACGCTTCAGGATTCCTCCGAAGGATCCGAATGCGGCTGATCGTCCGCGGTTCCGGACTCGTCCGGAATCTTGTGCTGTTCGGTGAGCCACGCGCCTAAATCGATGAGTCGGCAACGGTCGCTGCAGAACGGCCGGTATTGCGATTCGGGAGACCATTCTACTTCGCGCCGACACGTAGGACATTTGACTATCGCTGCCATCGAGACTTGAACCCAATTTTAAGCGCAGCAGGTCAACAGAAACGGCACGTCGACTTCGACGTGCGCAGGACGCGCAGTGGCATCCAGCCAATTCAAAAAGCGAATGGTGCAGCGATGCTGGCTGCCGCTCATCTCCGGAAACAGGTCAGTATCTGCGGGCAACGTCACGCGAACCAGTTGGCAGGGATTCTCGCGATCGAATTGCAACTGGAAAATCCCGCCGACCGCCACTTCAGATTTGCGCTTGGCATTCTGGCGAGTCAGCCACAGCAACTCGGCAATGCTGTCGCACAGCGGGCGGATCAAGGCCAGCCAACTGCTGAATTCGGCGGCGCGAACTTCCGCAGGACGATTCAACCAATAGGAATAATCCGGCAAGTCGAAATCGCAGGTGCCTCCGGGGATGGCACTGCGGTGTTTTACCGCGCTCAAGAATTCAGAATCGCGCAGCGGTGCCATGAAGTTTCCGCCGATGGACGACAAGTCGCCGCGCAGCTTGACCAAGTTCGACATCAACGACTTGAGCCGCGCGGGATCGACACCGGTCTTGGTTTGGTATTCCTTGAGCACGTTCACTTGACGTTCGAGTTCTTTCAACACATCGCTGCGCGAGTCGCCGCGCGCGGTGATGGCGAGAATCTCCAGCAAGCTCGAGACGGCGGCGCGCGAACTCCAGGGGTTGGGCGACTCGCTGTGGTACGTGGCTTGAGTGTAGAGAAACTCGAGGCGCAGAAAGGATCGCATGCGCTCATTCAGAGGCTGCTCGTAGACGACGGGCGCCTCGTCAGGGTCTACCTGGGGGGAAATGTCGGGGTAAGAGTTCATGGTCCTATTGTGAGCCAACCTAACCCTTAGGGTAAACCTTGGATTTGGGTTAAATCTCTTGGCTAAGGCAGAGTTTGCGCCAACTGTAAATATTGCTCGTGTAATCGATCAACCGACTGACGCAGATCCGCGACGCTTCCGGAGTTCCATAGCACATCATCCGCCGCCGCCAGACGGGTCTCGCGGCTGGCCTGCGATGCGAGAATAGCGCGGGCCTGCTCCGCCGTGCCGCCATCGCGCGCTTGCACGCGCTTAAGCTGCGTCGTCTCATCGACATCCACCACCAGAACCCGATCTACGCGGTTGCGCGCGCGGCCGCCCTCGACCAGCAGGGGAATGGCCAGTACCAGATAGGGCCCTCTTGCGGTGGCTGCCTGATCTTCCATCTCAGCTCGAATCAGCGGGTGCAGGATCGCATCCAGCGCGTGCCGCGATGCGGGATCGCTGAAAATCAAGGCACGCAGCGCGCGCCGATCCAGGCTGCCGTTGGTATCGAGGATACCGGGACCGAAGCGGTGGACTACCTGCTCCAGCCCCGGTTCCCCGGGCTCAACGACATGACGCGATGCCACGTCGGCGTCGATCACGGGAACACCAAGCTCGGCGAAGCGTTGGGTGACGGTGCTCTTGCCGCTTGCGATGCCGCCGGTGAGGCCGATTCGCAGGCGCGGACTCATAGCTAGTGCTTCAGACCCGATATGCGCAGATAGGCATTGACCAAGGAATCGCCGTACATCATGGCCAGCCAGCCCGCCGCGGCCAGGTAGGGCCCAAAAGGCATGGGAGCGCTACGGTCCCGGCCGCGCAGCACGATCATCAGGATGCCAAGCACAGCCCCCGTGGCCGCGGACAGGATGATCACCAAGGGCAGCAGCTTCCAGCCCAGCCAGGCGCCTAAAGCGGCAAACAGCTTAAAGTCTCCGTAGCCCATGCCTTCCTTGCCAGTTACCAGCCGAAACGCATGAAATACCAGCCAAAGACTGACATAGCCCGCAGCGGCGCCTATCACAGCATCCCTCACCGACACGGGAAGACTTGCTCCCGCCACCGGTCCTATAGCGACCGCGGCGATCAATCCCGCCCACATTAGCGGCAAAGTGATGTTGTCCGGCAGCAATTGATGGTCGATGTCTATGCCGGTGAGCGCGATTAAGGTCCACGTCACCAGCAACGCACATGCCGCCGGCACGCCGAAGCCAAAGTGCCAGGCCACCCAGGCTGAAAGTACGGCGGTCGCCAGTTCTACCAAGGGATAGCGCGCGGAGATTCTCGTCTTACAGGAAGCGCACCGTCCGCGAAGCACCAGCCAGCTCACAACCGGGATGTTCTGCCAGGCTTTGATGGGGGCCTTGCAGGTGGGGCAGGCGGAGCGGGGGGTGCTTAGAGTGAAGCGGGAGACGGAGGTATTCGCTGTAGAGGCGGCCTCAGAATCGGTTGAGAGAACCTCCGCCGCTTGGGTTCGCCAATCACGCTCGAGCATGATGGGCAGCCGGTAGATGACGACATTGAGGAAACTGCCGACGATTAGGCCCAATAGAAAAACAGAGCCTGTGAACAGTGCGGGGCTTGACGAATAAAGAACGGCAACGTCGTTCAGCATGGGCTAAACAACGATAGAGTTCGGGCGACTAAAATACGACTTAGATGGCCTGACCGAGCTTGAATATGGGCAGATACATCGCGATGACCATGCCGCCCACCAAGACGCCAAGGATCGCCATAATCATGGGTTCCATGAGGCTCGACATACTATCGACAGCGTTGTCGACTTCCGCCTCGTAGAATTCAGCGACTTTGCCGGACATGGTGTCAAGCGAGCCGGATTCCTCGCCTACCGCGATCATCTGCACGACCATATTCGGGAAGAGGCCAGTGTTTTCCATGGCCCGTTGCAGGCGCTGGCCCGTCGCCACTTCGTCCTTCATGCGCAACGTGCCTTCCTCGTAGACAATATTACCGGTTGCGCCGGCAACTGATTGCATCGCCTCGACCAGAGGCACACCGGCAGCAAACATCGTAGACAAGGTTCTTGCAAATCGGGCAATCGCCGACTTGACCAAAATCGGTCCGATGATGGGAAATTTTAGGGCCATACGATCTATGCCGCGACGCATATTTCTTGATCGTTTGTGAAAATACATAAACGTATAGATCGCGCCACCAACCACAATGAGTACTACCCACCCCCGGTGCTGCATGAATTTCGACATGTTCACAACCATTTGCGTAAAGGCGGGCAAATCGGCGCCGAAGCCTTTGAACAGCGACTCAAATTGCGGAATTACGAAAATCAGTAGGATGACAGTGACAATAATGGCAACGGCCATGACTGCGGCGGGGTACATCAGGGCCTTTTTGATCTTTTTCTTCAGTGCCTCTGTCTTTTCCTTGTAGGTCGCTATCTTGTCCAGCAATGTTTCGAGCGCGCCCGCATGTTCTCCCGCCTCCACCAGATTCACGAACAGATCATCGAAATAGAGAGGGTGTTTGGCGAGAGATTCATGGAGGGTGCTGCCGCCCTCGATATTCGACTTAATATCGAGCACGAGCTTTTGCATCGACGGTTTTTCATGGCCATTGCCGATGATCTCGAAGGCCTGCACCATGGGAATGCCTGCCGACATCATGGTCGCGAGCTGACGGGCAAACACTGCGATGTCTTGAGGCTGAACTTTACCGCCACCGACCCTGCTCTGTGTTTTGACGCGAGTAGCTGCAACGCCTTGTTTTCGCAAGTCCGCACGCAGTGCCTGTTCGTTTGCAGCAAGGGCCTTCCCGCGCACCTTGTGGCCGCGCTTGTCCTTGCCCTCCCATATGAACTGGATTTCTTTCTTGCTTACCGTTGCTGATATCGCCATAAATCAGTCCCTCGCAGTCACTGCCTATTCGATCGTGACGCTGTTAACTTCTTCCAAACTCGTCAAACCGACCTTCACCTTTTCCAATCCCGAACGACGTAGATTCCATACCCCGTCCTTGGTGGCCTGATCATTGACGTTCATGGCGCCGCCGCCTTCCATAATGATGCGGCCGATCGTCTCCGTAACCGGCATCACTTGATAGATGCCTAGTCGCCCCTTATAGCCATCCGTGCATTGGCCGCAGCCAACGGCTCTGAAGACTCTGATGCCGTTCGCAATATCGCCCGGATCGAAGCCTTCTTTTTTGGCAGCTTCAGCGGGGATGTCGATCGGCTGTTTGCAGTTACTGCAAAGCTTACGTGCCAGGCGCTGCGCAATGATGAGGCTCACGGAGGTGGCAATTGCGTAGGGCTTTACGCCCATGTCGACCAATCGCGTCAGCGTCTGTGGAGCATCGTTTGTGTGCAGCGTTGAGAGAACTAAGTGCCCCGTTTGCGCTGCTTTAATGGCTATTTCTGCGGTTTCCAAATCTCGGATTTCGCCGACCATGATTACATCGGGATCCTGACGCAGAAAGGCTCGAAGCGCCGATGCAAAGGTGAGCCCAACTTTGTTGTTGACGTTGACCTGATTGATACCCGGCAAATTGATTTCGGCCGGGTCTTCGGCGGTTGAGATATTGGTATCTTCGGTATTCAGGATATTCAACCCCGTATACAGAGATACCGTTTTACCGCTGCCGGTTGGCCCGGTGACCAAGATCATCCCTTGCGGTTTGCCCAGATACTTGAGATACAGCTCGCGCTGGAAGGGTTCGTAGCCCAGCGCATCGATTCCCAGCATTGCACTGGAAGGGTCGAGAATACGAGTGACGACTTTCTCACCAAATAATGTTGGGCAGGTGCTGACGCGGAAATCGATGGCCCGATTCTTTGACAATCGCATTTTGATGCGGCCGTCTTGCGGTACCCGTCGTTCCGCAATGTCGAGTCTCGCCATCACCTTGAGTCTCGCGACGATCTTGACCGCCAATTGCACCGGCGGCACGGCAACTTCTTTAAGAACGCCGTCCAAGCGTGTTCGAATACGAAACATCTTTTCATAGGGCTCGAAGTGAATGTCCGAAGCACCTTTCTTGATGGCGTCTAGCATGATCTTATTTACGAAGCGCACGATTGGCGCATCTTCGACGTCGTCACGACCCAGCGCCTCTCCGCTCGGATCTTCATCGCCTCCAGTGACTTCCAAATTCTCAAGATCGAAGTCGTCGTCGGTGAGGTTCGGCATTACCGACTCGGCCTGGTCGATCGCCTTGGTGACGGCGGCCTGCAGCTTGTTGTCCTCGACGACGACGAACTCAATGCTCATCGAGGTTTGGAAGCGGATCTCATCGAGGGCATGGAGATTGGTCGGATCAGCGACTGCGAGAAACAAGCGCTTGCCGCGCTTCATCAAAGGTAAGACGCGGTGCTTCTGCATGAGCTTATCGCTCACCACCCGGACGGCGTCCGGATCAATGGCGACCGCATCCAGATCTAGCAATGGCACCCCAAACTCGTTGGAAGCGGATATGGCGATATCGCGCGCGGTCGCTAGATTCATCGATACCAGGTGAGTGACCAGATTGGCGCGTTTTTCTTTTGCTTTGGCAATCGCGTCCTGCATGGCGTTTTCATCCAGGAGGCCGTCCTGCACAAGTCGCTGGGCAAGACCGCCCAATGCTACCCGACTGGTGCTGCCAACTGACGCTATTGCGTTGTCATTCATGGACTTACACTAACCCCATGGTTGCCCCTAGTCTACTACCAGTAGCTTGCAGAGCAATTGTCAAATCATCCGCGGATAGTCGCACATCGGGGCCGCCTCGCTCGTGATATTGATCGCAAAATGAGCCTTCTCGAGAGTTGCCGCCAGACGCCCGAAAAAGAGAAGCCCCTCCATGGGAGGGGCTTCGGTGCTGCTCGGAACACGCTGAAGTAGCGTTAGCAGCCTATCGTCATTACTTGCAAGTCGTCGGAGTGTAACGGGCCGGAAGGTCACCGAGGGAAGCGCCCGCCAAACCGTTGGCCGCCGCAGCAGCGTTTGTCAAAGTCGCGCAACCCCAGTCCATGTTGCCCGCCAGGCCGGCAACTAGCAGGGTAGGGACCCCGGCGACATTGATGTAGGGCGTCAACTTCAACGTTTTAGCTGCGATCTGGGGTACAACGGCTGAGTAGGTCACCGTGATAATACCCGTGCCGTTGATAGTAACGCCGGCCACGTACTTCGAGGCGGTGGGGACCCAGCTCAGCGCCAGAGCGGTTACGCCCGCTAGGTCAGCCGACTGGTAGGCCTCAGATACTGCAGTCTTCGCCGCATCCGCCAGGCCAATACCTTCCGTCACCTTCGCGCGGATCGTGTAGTCCTGATAGGCCGGGATGGCGATCGCCGCCAAAATACCAATGATCGCGACCACGATCATCAATTCGATGAGGGTGAAACCCTGTTGTACTTTCTTAAACATTTTGACTCCTGTTGAATGCACAAACAAATCCATAATCGAACAACGGCCGATGCCGGTGATAGGAAGAAAGCAAGCGGTGTGCCAATGCTCGGTCTTCGCGCCTAAGCTCATGAAATTACGTGTCTTAATTGAATGCCAGCGGTGTGACTTGACATAGAATTGTCGGCGTCCGGCGCCGCGGCTGGCGCACAGGGTCACAGAGTGACATTTTTTGTCACGGACCCCGGAGATTCTAGGCTCTGAGTCCCTTCAAGGGTCCGATGAATTTTTCGTAGTGGCGCCAGCGTTGCACTGACCGACTATAAATTTTCTGCCGCACCTGCCAGGCGCTGGCAGTATTAACGGTATGCGGAGTCTTGTCGAACGATAGGCAACGATCGTCCCACTCGAGTTCGAGGAAATCCAAGATCTTATGTGTCCAGGCGACTTGATCGGCGACGAGTCCTTCGTAAGGCACCTCGAATACCGTCCCCGCAGGCAGCGCCGTGACCCAATGCTTCATCAATCGCTGATGCACCCGGTAATAATCCGCGAGGTCGGACAGGTCCATGGTGAAGTTTAGGCCCGTCAAGAAATTCTGGAAATAACACGAGAGACAGGTGTCAATTGGGTCTCTGCGCAGGTAGATGATGCGCGCCTTCGGAAATACCGAGTGCACGAGGCCGAGATAGTCGCAATTGAAGACGGCCTTATCGACGACGCGCAACGCGTCGGGACCATGGAGTGCGAGAACCCCCAAATAGTCATCAGCCAGCTTTTTCCTAACAGGTTCGCTGAGGATTCCTTGCTGTAGCTCACCCTGATTCGCACGTCCGGTATCGAGCCAAAACTGCAATTCTCCTGCACCTCTAGCCGACGGATGTGAGGCAATAATTTGCTCGACAAGCGAGGTGCCGGAACGTGGCATTCCCGTCACAAAAACGGGTTTCATGGAGGCAGAGCCGCAATCCGCCGCCCTCGCCAGCGCCTCCCGCGAATGACTGCGAATCATGTCGTCGGCGAAACGAGAGTACGCTTCTCTATCGTATTTTTGCGTCACCGTTTTCAGCAACTCGTTGGCGCGTCTGTAATTCTGGAAAGCTCGTTCAAAATCATCGACGTCATCACAGTACTTTCCAATTGCAAAACGCAGCTCGGCCTCCTGCCAGAGGGGGATTGCGCTGGCTGCTATCTCCTCCGCCCCCTTTAGCCAGTCGCTGTCGGCAATGGTCATTTTGCGGAGGGTGGTCAGGGCGGCCCAGGCGCCCGGAAGGTTAGGTGCGACTTTCAATGAGCGTTTGATGAAGGATTCAGCCTCTTCGAAGTGCCCCTCCGAGCGCGCGATCTGCCCCAGACCCAGCAGGGCCTCAGCCTGACGAGGATCCACCTTCAATGCTTTCCTACAGGCAGCCTTGGCTTCGCGCAGGCGACCCGCGATGGTGAGAATCAAGCCAAGCTTGCTGCGCGCATCTGCGTATTTCGGATTTATCTTCAGGGCGCGCCGCAAATATTTCTCGGCTTCCGGCGCGTTACCTTGCAGTACAGCCGCAAGATTGCAAAGGGTCTCAGCGGACATGGGGTTGATTTCCAGGCTCTGCAGATAGCACCGCTCCGCTTCTTCATAGCGGCCGAGGCTAAATAAGGCCACACCGAGGTTGCACAGGGCCTCCGGATTGAGAGGCTGAAGCTCGAGCAACTCCTGAAAGTGCACTACGGCTTGCGCGTATGCGCCCTGCGCAAGGCACTTATTGCCTTGATTAAGATGCTGGATTTTGGCGGGGTCGAGCCGAAGGGACGCTGAGTCGCTGGTCTTTGCCGCTTTGGGCTGATCCTGGGAAAGATGCAATATCAACGACTGAGTCACTTCATTGGCAATCGAGGGTTCGACACCGTTCTCGATCAATCTCCACTTGAACGAGTTCGCGAACTTTGCCTTCTTGTAGAAATTCAATCGTAGCGTGCGGACCTCGCGGTCGGCACGCTCCAGCAGCGCTTGCAAGGCGCCCGCCTCCTGCTTGCGTATGGCTTTGGCGCTGCGCGGCGCTACGAAGGGCGCTAGCGAGTCGGCTAGCGCGACACCGGCGTTTGCGGCGTCATGTGCATTGAACCATTCGAGCAGCATCGTTTGTCATCCATCCAGGTTGAATAGTCGACGCGGCGGTGATCCGCGCAATACCAATGGCGCGTACCGTCCACAATGAACTGGCACATTATCGAAAACTATTCGCCCTTGCTATGTCAAATGAGCGCCAATATGAGGTTAATCACAATATTCATTCAATGCCGAGCTTCTTGATCCGGTACCGGAGCGCCCTGAAGCTCATACCGAGCACTTTTGCGGCGGCGGTCTTGTTGTACCGTGTTTGTTCTAGTGCCTTTAAAATGGCGTCGCGCTCTATATCTTCAAGATGGTCACCTAGCGCACCGCCGGTGGGTGCATTCGCACCTCCATCCGCGGTCCACGCGGAGGTCATTGCCACCGGCGAGGGACGGAGTTGAATGTCACCAACGCGTATCTCCCCGGTAACGGTCAATGTGATCGCGCGCTCAAGAATGTTCTCGAGTTCTCGAACATTCCCGGGAAAGGTGTAGGCTTCGAGGGCGCTCAACGCGTCCTTCCCCAGCATTGGTGGCGGTATTTTCATGCGCCGCCCAAGTCTGCGTAGGATGGCCTCTGCAAGTTCCTGAACGTCCTCTGGCCGTTCGCGCAAGGAAGGCACGCGCAATTCAATAACATTGACCCTGTAGAACAAGTCCTCGCGGAATTTTCCCTCGGTAACCAGGTGAGCGAGATTCTTATGCGTCGCGGATAGAACGCGAACATCGATGCCTACCTCGACTTGTTCGCCAACCGCACGCACGGCCTTTTCCTGAATGACGCGAAGCAGCTTGACCTGCATGTGCAGAGGCAAGTCCGCTATTTCATCGAGAAACAGTGTGCCGCCCTCAGCTGATTGAATAAGTCCTTTTTTGTCGTTGACGGCGCCAGTAAAGCTACCTCGCTTGTGACCAAAAAATTCGCTCTCCATGAGTTCGGTCGGAATTGCGCCGCAATTGACGGGCACGAAGGGCCCATCGCGACGGGGACCAGATTCGTGAATGAGCTTCGCTACCAACTCTTTGCCGGTGCCCGATTCGCCGGAAATATGCACAGGTGCTTGGCTGCGCGCGACTCGGGCGATCATTTCGCGCATGGTGTGCATCGCGGCCGAGGTACCGAGCAAGCGAGGACCGAATACGCTGGTGTCACCATCATTAGGGTTGGACAACTTGATGGCGGTAGCGACCAATTTGCGCAATCCCGCAAGATCCAAGGGCTTCGAGACGAAATCGAAGGCGCCCACTTTGAGCGCGCGGACGGCGGTCTCCATGTTGCCGTGAGCAGTGATCACGGCAACAGGTACGGTCGGCGTATGCTGTTGCATCCACTCAACCAGCTCTAAACCATTACCGTCCGGCAGCTGCATGTCGGTCAGACACAGATCAAAGCGTTCCGCCTTGAGCAATCGCCGTGCCGCGGCTACAGTATTGGCGGTCCTCGGATTCAGATCCATGCGCTGCAAAGTAATGGACAGCAATTCGCAAAGATCGGGCTCGTCGTCGATGACTAGAACAGCAGGCTTCGGCATAGGGCATTGTAACGTTACGCGTCATCGCTGGGCATGCAGAGCTGTATACTAAATTCACAATTTCATCACTACCAGCGAGAAAGCGCCGGTCTAACACGGATCGAGGGTGCCACTGACCGATGTTGCTCCCGAACCTGCCGGCGGTCTTCAAACCAATCAGTCGGCCCGTAAAATGCTCACAGCTAAGGCCGATGGACCACACCTTTGTCATTCCAGTCTATTTGGCAGCACCAAGCTTGGGTACCCTCATTCAATCGCTGTTGGCGCAGGCCGGGACTCGAAGCGAGATCTTGCTGACGACTTCCACGCCGTCGGCACAACTTGAGGCATTCGCGAAACTTCGCGCGTTACCTTTGCACATCAATCCGCAACGCATCGACATCGCGTCGGACTGGAATTTCGCTTTTGCGGCCGCCACGACGCGATTCGTGACGCTCGCCCATCAGGACGACATTTTTGGACCACACTATGTGGCGCGGCTTGGCGGCGCATTGGATGCGCATCCCGGCGCAATCTTAGCTTTCTGCGACTATTCCGAGCACTCGCCGCGGGGTGCGCGCCCAACCAACATCAATCTGAGGATAAAGCGCGCACTTTGCCGAAGGGCTTTTGGCCGTCGTGAATGTATCGAAGAAACACGCGACAAGGTGCGCCTGCTGTCGCTGGGTAACCCGATCTGTTGTCCCAGCGTTATGCTGGATCGTTCAGCAAGGCCGGATTTTCGCTTTCCCGGCGAGTTTCGTACTAATTTAGATTGGATGGCTTGGCTCGAACTCGCGCGTATGCCCGGCGGATTTGTCTATGTGCGCGAACAATTGGTTTCGAAAGGTGTCCATGCTGAAAGCGCGACCACAGCCACAATCGCTAATCGTGAGCGGCAGCGTGAGGATCGTGCCCTTTTCGATGCCCTTTGGCCGAGGCCAGTCGCTGCGACGTTAGCAACCCTCTACAAACTCGGCTATCGCGCTAATCGGCTCTAAGTCGTCGCGCCGCCGAGGCTGATAAAGGCCACTCCGACAGTGACGAGAGCTATACCGGCCCACTGCAACGGCGAAAGTGTTCCGCCATAGATCATCCACGCGGATAGGGCCATTAATGTGTAGAAACCCGCGCCGACGGTTGCAGCAGCTACGCCAAGTTTTTCGCGAGAGACGATTAGCATCCACATTACATAGCTCACAATTTGCAATGTGATGGAGGTGTAAATCCAGGGTGACAGTGCGGCGCTGCCGATGAAGCGTGGTAGCCCAATTAAAGCGCCTGGACTTCCGAGATCTTGCAAGCCGCGTCGTAGCACCAGCTGGCTGATGACCGAATTGACGGTGAAGGCTATAAATAGAAATCTTGTGGTCATTCGGCGGTCATCGATAAAAGACCATGGCATAGTTCGGGCAATCGGTATTGAACAGATTCGTGTTCTCGCGGCGCAATGGCCCGAGCGCAGCTTGCAAGAGTGCGGCCATGTCATCCCTCGAGATTAGGCTGACATGCCTATCGCCAGTGACATATCGGTCGGACCAATAACCCAGCAACGCGCGCCAGTAAGCGGGTTCCACGTCTTTCACGATGATACGCAAGTCGGGTACGCGCTGAAGAAGGACGCTGACCGAAGCGAGAAAACTATGGCGCGCGGTTTCCGGAATGTGGTGCATCACGTCGGAGATAAGGATGACGTCAGGATCATTGTGGCCGCCCAATAGGTATTCTGCGAGGCTCGTCGCCGGCAGACGCGTCACCCGGCCGGCGAAGCGTTCTTCGATCCATTGGCCGACAATCGGGGCCGGATCCAGGGTTGTAATCATAAGATCGGAACGCAAGGCCAGCAGATGGTTGATGGGTTGGCCGTCGCCGCCGCCGACGTCGAGCACGTGCGCGTCGTGCGGTATGGCCGCAGCCAACTCGGCAGCCACTTTGGCTAAGTCGACATAGATGGCGCGGTAAGCGCGACCCACGCGTCGTGATAAACGGGGACCCATTAGACGCCGGATTGCCGGCCCTACAGGCATGAATGTCCACGCAGGTCGTCATGCGGCGTCATGATCGCCAACGCCCGGCACGCGAATATCAATGAATCTCAGCAGGAACGACGAAAATACGATTTGGGCACCTGCAATCATCAGCGTCACAGAAGGTATGGCCATGCGCATCACGACGGCAGGGTCGAGGGCGGCGAGACGAGCCTGGGCCCAGCTCATGACGGAGAATGCGGCGAGCCCGAAGCCGCTCACACCGAGCAACACACCCAACAGTATCCCGCGTTCCAGCGTGAATATTCTAAGAAGGCGCGCTAAAGCCGGACTCATTGGCAGCACGTTCTTAAGTACGCCGATAGCGCGGGCCAATATCGAGAACAAAATCAGCTGGATCCCAAGTATGAGGGCTCCCCCGGCGTAAAGCATCGTATGAATGTCGAATCCGATGCCGGCGAAGAATACCGGACCTCGCGCTATTGCAATTTGCGTAGTGACGCCGATGCCGATCAGAAATGCGCCGGGGTACAGCATGAGCCACCGAGGGCTCATCATTAATAGAAAGCGCAAATGACGCCAGCCGTCTTGCCAACTACGCAGATGCGGCGCGCGTGAGCGTCCTGTCGGTGAGAGAACGGTGGGTACCTCTGCGATACGCCAACCTGCCAGCGTCGCCTTCACGATCATCTCGCTGGCGAACTCCATGCCCGGCGCTTGAAGGCCCAATTGCAACGCGGCCGTCCGATCTACGCCACGCAGGCCACAATGAAAGTCGCCGATGCCGGAGGAGAAAAACAGCCTGCCCGCGAAGCTAAGCAGCGGGTTACCGATATAGCGATGCAACAACGGCATTGCGCCCGATCGAATGCCGCCACGAAAGCGATTGCCAATGACCATCATGTTGCCGGCACGCAGGGAATCGACAAAAGGACTGAGTTGCGAGAAGTCGTAACTGTCGTCCGCGTCAGCCATAATCACGAACCGCCCTTGGGCAGCCCAGACTCCGCCGATCAATGCGTTGCCATAACCCTTGTCCGTGATGCGCACAACTCGTGCGCCCGCTGCAAGCGCAAGATCGGGTGAGCCGTCTGACGACCCGTTGTCGGCAACCACTACCTCGCCATCGATACATGTTCGATTCAGAAAGTCACGCGCTTTGCGGACACAGGTTGTAATGGTTTCGGCCTCGTTGAGGCAGGGCATGAGAATGGTCAGTTCCACGGACGGGGGCTCTTTGATTTGGACGCCACGAAATCAAGCCACGCGGTCATGTGGCGAGGGATTTTAAACCACAGCCCGCAAAGCACAACTCGCGGCGCCGTGCTGCCGGTCAAGAGGACCTGCCAAGTTGCTCGTGGTACTCATCGTCAGCGTTGACGTCCCAGATATCCTGTTTGCGGCTTCCGTCATTGATGATTGAATCCACCGCGCTCTTGGCCGTCAACATGGAGTGATCTTGGTTGTTGTAGCGGTGCATCCCGTTCCTGCCGATGGGATAGAGATTGATGAACTGATCCAAGTAAGCCCTCACTCGATCGAACTCACCGTAAGCGCCAAAGTACGCGGGATATGCCTTGGGTACGCGGACTAGATTACCGTCGATCACATCTTTGCGATCGAGCAACCCGATCTTTTCGAGTTCCCCGGCCGCAAAATCGATGAATCGGCCGTCATCCATGGACCAAAGATCATCGCCTTCGCGACAGAAATATTCGAGTCCAAGCCAGATCTTGCTTGGATCCGCGACCATGGCGGGGCTCCAATTGTTAAAGACTTGGAGACGTCCGATTCTGACATCAGGTTCTTGAATGTAGATCCAATTGTCCGGCGGCATTCCGTTGGCCAGCTTTCTGGACCACCTATCGGACGTAGGCTTCATCCGTCGCAGTAACAAGCCGACGGTCATAAAGTCGCGATACGGAAGTCGGCCCGCAATCCGTTGAACCTGGAGATCGTCGGGCTGCAAAAACGCGATGAGGTCGGCAATCGGCATCGTCGAAATGAATTGTTCGCAAGCTACCTGGTGGACTGTTCCTGTTGTAATGTCCAACACCCTCACAGCGCTGACCTTTGCTGCCTGGTGCTCGACGCCAACTATTCGGTGACGGAGATGAATTTGACCACCGCTTCCAGAGATCCGACGTGCGACTTCCTCCCACATCTGGCCAGGTCCAAACTTGGGATAGAGAAATCGCTCGATGAGGCTGGTCTCGGTTTGCTTTTGCGCGGCGTCGCTTGAGTTCCGAAACGGAGTTTTGATCGCGTTGGTTAGCGCTTTTGACACCGACAGACCTTTAATTCGTTGAGCGCCCCACTCAGAGGAAATCTCTGCGCAGGGCACCCCCCAGACTTTTTCGGTGTAGCTTTTAAAAAAGGTCTCGTAAAGGCGGTTTCCGAAGCGATTGACAAGAAAGTCTTCCAACGAATGTTCAGGCGCTCTGGGCGCCAATTGCGCTCTGCCGTAGCTCAAGCCAATTTTTAGCGCCTCGCTGATCCCCAAATTTTGCAGGGTACTCGCGCTGAGAGTCAGTGGATAATCGAAAAAGCGCCGGCGATAAAAAATGCGCGACAGTCGTCGACGGACCAGCATGACCGAATCGGGCGAGGCAGACTCAACTGCTTCCGACATCAAATTGCGTGATTTACCCTGGTAGTGGATCCGCAGCGCGCTCGATTGTTGTGTCTGTCCCTCGGCCACCGGCAAGATCTCTTGCCACCAGCGCATTACCCAATCCGATTTCGAGAAAAACCGATGGCCCCCGAGATCCATCCGATTGCCGCGGTAATTGATTGTCTTCGAGATTCCACCCACTTGAGTGTCGGCTTCGAACACTATCGGCGTAATATCGGATCGGCGCAAAAGTTCGAGGGCCGCGGTCAATCCGGCAGGGCCGCCTCCCGCTATGACCGCAATTCTTTTGTGCCTTCCGTTCGACGTCATCTCATCTACGCTGCCCCGAAGCGGATTTGTCACTTTGCTGACGCCAGGGATCGCACCTTGAGGCAGTCGTACAGGTTCCAGCCCGCCCATGAGCCGGCACTCTTGTGAGTTAGATGATCAAAGCCAGTGTCTTGCAGCGAGACGACAAATCCGAGCTGCGAATCCGCGCAGATTTGGCTTAAAGTCTCCGCAGTCAACGGCCAGGTCGGTGCATCGACCGCCCGCTTGCTCGCAGCGGCGCGCAAACCACTCAGTATTTTCCAATTCGGATTCATGACCGGGAGCAGAACCTGCGAACGGCGTTGAACCTCAAGGGCCGTCGCGCGCGAGAAAACCGCGCCGGCGGATTGATCGACTGCCAAATAATTCGGCCTTTGAAGAGTGAACCAAACAAACGTCCCCACATCACGAGACGGTGTGACGAGAACCGTGCTCTCCTGCGGGATTGCGCGCTCCCAGTCTGAGAACTCGGCGATATCTCTGGAAGAAGCGACCGTGCGAGATTGCTTAAATGCGACCGGTAATGCGAAGATTGAAAGAGTAAGAAGGGCGCCGGACAACACTGCCGGCAACCATGCGCCTCGGCTATTCCGTATGCACCACCAGACAAGCGCGGCAGCCGTCACAGTGGCGATTCTCAGCCCAAAAATATCGCGCAATTGCACTGCTCCAAGTCCTATCGAACTATGCATTGAAGAGGCGACTGATTCCCAAGATTGATCCAATACCCATGCCGCAATCGCAATTATTGGTGCAACGGATATCCACCGAAGATGCCTAACCGCGCGAACATTGATGTGTGGCTTCAGCAACCAGAAGACCATCGCTAGCGAGACACACGCAGTCCCGTCAACGGGTAACGTCAAACCTGAGATCAGCAGGATGGCACACAGTGGGCCATAATCCTTGTCTTGCCAGATTTGCAAAATAGCAGCAGGCGTTAGCAAAGCGCTCACAAAAACGGCAATCCAAACCCATCGCCACGCTTGCCCTTGCACCAGTATGGCCACCGGGCCAATCGCACTTGCGACGAACGCCACGGCCAGGCCGGCGACGCCCACGATGGCAGCGGCACTACAAGCCTTTCGAATGCGCACGTCTTGAACAACCAACGAAATGAACGCCAGGTAGAAGAATGGGCGCGCATTGAGCTCCCAGTCTCGAAACGACCAGAGTTGCAAAAACAAAAATTGCGAGCGCTCCTGCACGACGTTCAACCATGCGGGATCCAAGAGGGGAAACAGATCCGAGACCCTTGGAAGGCGCGTCGCACCGCCAGAAATAAGCAACGCTACGATGACGCACGCGATTGCGCCGAGTACGCTTGTGCGAGTAGGCACAGAAAGGCATATCAAGAGCAAAAGTCCAGGTAGCGCAATCAGCGGATGTACGAACAGGGCTGTAGTTGCGATAACGATGGCAAGACGCTTTAGTCCACCGAAATAGCATGCCATAGACGTGACGATCAGAGCTTCGGCAGGTAGGCGCGCGGTCAAGAATTCCTCGGCAAACCTGAAGACACCTGAGCCACCATAGCTTCCTGAAACTATCAGCAGGAAGGCGACGGCTAACCAGGCGCCATCGCGGCTGGCGAGCATTCGTACCACCGCCCAAGCCCCAGCCAAAAACCAAGCCGTAAAGACCAACGTCAGTAAGCGGGCAGAGTTCTCGAGGCCTAAGAATTCGATAAACCACGCATAAATCGGTGAGAAAATCGTGAACCGATCCTGCGAGGTATTCTGCAGGTATAGGTCGGCGGCGAGGTGCGGATGAATTCTGGCAAGGGCTTGAAACGCGTACAGTTGTCCGTCGCCGAGAATCCCGTGATAGCCGCGCAGTAACAACCAAATCGTCACTATCATGAGAACGAGGGCTGCAACTACAATCTTGGATTGAAACCCGTGGCTCAACGAGTGCATTGTGAGATTCGATGTGTAAACATCGCATTATGCACGAGC
>Ga0182030_10012421_pt1 | contig 17044 bp, 12 predicted proteins | sample 812S3MmetaG_FD_121299 | JGI IMG/M metagenome (GOLD analysis project Ga0182030, IMG submission 121299) | Permafrost microbial communities from Stordalen Mire, Sweden - 812S3M metaG (Illumina Assembly) | ecosystem: Environmental > Terrestrial > Soil > Wetlands > Permafrost | place: Sweden...
GCGGAGTGCGTTTACCCGCGTCGCCAAACCGGTGGTTGGAGATGGAAAACTGTTTTTTCACGTTTAACAGCCGCCAAACTCACCCGCAGCTATCAACCAGCGGAGGTTTTGAAAAAGGCTCATCTGAAGATAAATTCTCTCCGCCTCGCGGCGTTGCTCGCGACTTTGGTTCTCGCCTTTGGCCTTGTGACCTGCGCCCAAGCCCAGACCTCCAGCCCAATTACCTTGCTGTAATCCGCCCATGCCACACTGACCGCTGCCGACCATGATTATCGGGGGCATCGCCTGGCCGCGATGTGGCAAGTCGAGTCTGCCATCCATGAGATTGAGGGCATCAAGGGGAGTCACCACCACGCCAAGCTCGCGTATCGAACTCCGGTGGCAAGGCACGCCAAAAACCACGAGGCGCAGGCTACCTCGGACGAACAACTGCGCACCGCCGAAAATCTGCTCCAACAAGCGGCGTCTGGGCTGACTGGCAAGCCACTTGGTCATGTCAATGCGGCGCTAACGCAATTAAGCACCGCACTTTCAATCAAATAGTTGGCTGCCAGAGACCAGTTTCCTTAAAGCAAATGATTTTTCCAGCGCTCCGTGGCATCATGGAGCCGTGGCACATCAATCCCATCGCGGCCCAGCTTCCAAGGATGAAAATTCCTTTGGCCCCGGCAACTGTCGTCGTTGCGCGCCGCCTGCCCACGACCTGTGCTGTCTGCTCAATCACGGCTACGGCTCGCATTCTGCAACCGAGCTGGTAGGCAACTGGCACAGTCTCACCAACCGCCGACTCCTTTTATCTCGCGGCGCAGCTCAACAGCTTGACGTAGTCCCAAAAATCCAGTTCCTTTTGCCCGGAAGGTGTCTCACTTTTCGAACGCCACTCGCCACACGGTTCAACCGCCATTTACATCCAAGGCAAGACGCTCGAAGAAATCGAGGAACATTTCGCAGGCAAAAAACACCGACGATTTCGGAATAAAACAATTTATGAAAGCAAAATTCATCATCGGTCTGGCCGCCTTGTCGCTGGCGGCAAAAATTATTGCCGCCGCGCCGCAGCCGGCGTTGCCAGTTCGCGAATTGATAGATCGCATCGCACCTGGGCATCTTAATGATTTTTTATTGGAAACGATCGTTGCGACGAATGGCGATAATGTTTTCGAGGTCGGGGCCCGGGACGGAAGGATTTTATTGCGCGGTGACGGACCGCTGTCGCAGGCAGTCGCGTTCAACTGGTATTTGAAGCACGAGGCGTCCGTGAACGTGTCGTGGTATGCGGACGATGCGATCACCGTTCCCAAACACCTGCCGCTGCCGGCGGAAACCATCCGGCGGACGACGAAGCTGGAGAAAAGATTTTTCCTGAACTACTGCACCTTCGGCTATTCGTTTCCGTGGTGGCAATGGCGTGACTGGGAGCGGTTCGTGGACTGGATGGCGCTGAACGGGATCAACCTGCCGCTGGCGCAGGGCGGCACTGAGGCGGTCTGGCAAAAGGTCTGGCGCGACTATGGTTTGACGGACGAGGAAATCCGGCGCGACTATTTCACCGGGCCGGCGCATCTGCCGTGGAACCGCATGGGCAATCTCGACAAGTGGGACGGCCCGCTGCCGCAGTCGTATATTGACGGGCAACTGGCGCTGACGAAGCGCATAGTTGAACGTGAGCGATCACTGGGCATGAAGCCGGTGCTGCCCGCGTTTGCCGGGCATGTGCCGGCGGCGCTCAAACGCGTGCGCCCGGAGGTGAAGTTGACGAAGCTGCACTGGGTGGCGGGCGCAGCTTATGACACGACGTTCATCGCGCCGCAGGATCCGCTGTTCCGCGAAATCCAGATCAAGTTCTTGCGCGCACAGGAATTGGAACTAGGCAGCGATCATTACTACGGCACCGATCCGTTCAACGAGATGGCCCCGCCGAGCATGGCGCCCGACTATCTGGCGGGCGTCTCAAAGTCGATTTATGAATCAATGTCTGCCGCCGATCCCTCCTCCGTCTGGGTGCAGATGGCGTGGACCTTCCGGGGCGGCTGGAGCAACCCCAGTCTGCAGGCGATGATCGAGGCGGTGCCAAAAGGGCGGATGCTGCTGCTGGATTATTTCTGCGAGGAATCCGAACTCTGGCGCCGGCACAAATTTTTTGGCGCACCGTTCATCTGGGGTTATCTCGGCAACTTCGGCGGCAACACGCCGCTTTGCGGACCGATCAACAAGGTCAACCAGCGGATCACCGCGCTGATGAACGATGCCTCGGTGGACAACTGCGCGGGCCTCGGCTCCACGCTGGAAGGCCTGAACAACCAGACTATGTATGAATTTCTCTTCGAGCGCGCCTGGGGCGGCGAACAGTTCGATACCGCCGACTGGCTTCGTGACCAGGCACAATGTCATGCGGGCGGGCCGGACACCGCCGTAGAATCGTCTTTTCAGACATTCTGGCTGAAGGTGCTCGGCGACCGTATTGACAGCAGTCGTGGCGATGTTTTCATGATTGTGCCATCACTCAGTCATCCCGGGCGCGGGTATCTTGGCGAAGCTGCGGTCTACAATAGCGCGCTGCTATTCGCGGCATGGAAGGAAATGCTTGCCGCCGCCCCCGCCGCCCGCACACGGGACGCCTATTGCAAAGACTTGGCCGACATCACGGCGCTAGCCATGGCCAGCGCCGCTGCTGGCGTGCGCCAACAGATGTTCGACGCCTTCAAGCATAAGGACGGTGCTGGATTCAAGAAGCTCGCCGCACAGTTTCTCGAAATGGGTCATGATCTCGACACTTTGCTCGGCACTCGGCCGGAATTTTTGTTCGGCACCTGGGTGACCGGCGCGCGCGCCTGGGGCAGGGACGCCGCCGAGGCCGATTACTACGAACAGAACGCCCGCACTATCGTCACCACTTGGATGGGACGCAGCCACAGCCTCAATGACTACGCCGGTCGCGACTGGAACGGCCTGCTGGCCGGCTATTATCTCGGCCGCTGGCAGCTATATCTTGACGCCGTTGGCGCGGCGCTGCCCGCCGGCCAGGAACCGGACATGAAAACCATCGACGGACGGCTGATGGATTTTGAATGGAAATGGGCGCAAAGCTCCGGTGGCAAATTTGCGTCCAAGCCGAAGGGCAACTGTCACACCATCAGCCAGGCACTCTACAATAAATACGCCCCGGTGCTGGCTAGCCAACCATGAACCTAAAACTCAATCTCGGAGCGGTCGTCCTATCTCTGGCAGTCAAGGCGCTGGCCGCAAACGCCCCAGCCATCATACCGCAGCCGGCCCATCTGGAAGCGAAGCCAGGCACCTTCGCACTTACGACCAAGACTGAAATCACTTTTGGCGGTGGCGAGGCCGAGGCGAAAAAACTCGCGGCCTTGTTGCGGACCGCCACCGGATTCAAGCTGCCTGTCTCGCCTGTTTCGACGCTGGCCAAAAGCAGTGAAATCGTGCTCCTGCTCCAAACCAACCGGCTCGATAAATTCGGCGCGGAAGGCTATGCGTTGACCGTGGCTCCCAATTCCTTTGGCATTACTGCGGCGACGGAAGCTGGTTTGTTTTATGGCGGACGGACGCTATTGCAATTATTGCCGCCGGAAATCTTTTCAACGAACGCCGTGAAGCATTTCAACTGGCAGATTCCCTGCGTGACCATCACCGATCAGCCGCGATTCGCATGGCGCGGGCTGATGCTTGATTGCAGCCGCACCTTCCAGTCGGTGGAGTATCTGCACAAGACTATTGACCGAATGGCTGATTACAAACTAAACGTCCTGCATCTGCATTTGACCGACGACCAAGGCTGGCGGCTCGAAATCAAAAAACACCCGGAGTTGACGCAACAGGGCGCATTCTTTTCCGCCAAATACGACGAGCCACCGTCACACCAAGGTTTCTACACGCAAGCGCAGATGCGAGAAGTCGTCGCATATGCCGCCGCCCGCCACATCACCATCGTCCCGGAAATCGAAATGCCGGGGCATAGCCATGAGGTCGTCGTCTGCCGCCCCGATCTATCCTGCGCCGGAATATCCACCAACGATATTTTCCCATTTTACAAAGGTCCCACCACCACCGCCGATATTTATTGTGCGGGCAATGAGGACACCTTCCAATTCCTGCAAGATGTGCTGGACGAGGTGACCGAGATTTTTACGTCGAAGTTCATTCATGTGGGCGGCGACGAGGTTCCTAAAGGTGCTTGGAAGTCCTGCCCGAAATGTCAGGCGATCATGAAGGCAGAAGGTCTTCAGAACGAGCATGAACTTCAGAGTTATTTCATCCGCCGGATGGAAAAATATCTTGCTGGCAAGGGTCGTCGCCTGATCGGCTGGGATGAAATTCTTGAAGGCGGCTTTGCTCCGAATGCCACCGTGATGAGCTGGCGCGGCACGAGCGGCGGCTTGGCGGCGGCCACGGCCGGCCACGACGTGGTCATGAGCCCGACCAGCCATTGCTATTTCGACTACAGCTACGACACCATCAACTCAGAGCGCGTGTTTGCCTTCGACCCGGCGGCAGGGTTGCCGCCAAAAGCTGTCCCCCAGGTGCTGGGTTTGCAGGCAAATTTCTGGTCGCACATTGACCGCGAGCCGAAGTTGGTGGACCGGCAGTTGTTCCCGCGCCTGCTGGCGATTGCCGAACGCGGCTGGTCGCCGGATAACCGGAGTGAGTGGCCCGACTACCAGCGACGGGCGCAGGCGCAGCTTGCATGGTTGGAGCAACTGGGGGTTCATTATCAGCCCTTGGTTCTTGCCGCCCCCATTGGGGAATGGAATCCGGAGAGCTTTGCCGGAGGTGCGACCAGTTTGGAATTCGACGTGACACCGCAAATCACGGGACCGGGTGATTACCTTATGAAGCCCGTTTATACCAAAGGCGTGTATGGCGTGAACTTGCATGCGGCGGAACTCATAGGCCAGGTTGGAACGGGCGACCGGCACGAGGGTTTCGCCGGAAGCCGCCCGACGAATGAAACCTTCGAGCTGCGCGTGCCATCCGCGCCGGCCAACCGCAGCTTCCGTCTGCGATTGACGCTGGACCCGGCCGGCGGGACGAACACTTGGGGAAAGGTCTATCTTATCCCCGCAATGTCCAAATAGAAACCGAGGCGTCACCAAAAACTTATGAACTCGAAATCCATTGTGGCGGCAGCCTTGAGCGGTCTACCGACGTCACGCATGCCCATCGGCCCGCTGGCGGTCCACTATTGCGCCGGGCTGGCCGGCCATACGCTTCGGCAATACACAACTGACCCGCGCCTGCTGGCCGAGTCCGTCATCGCCTATTACGAGCGATTCCGGCCGGATGCGGTGTGGCTCTCGGCGGACACCTGGGTGACCGCTGAAGCCATGGGGGCAAAAGTGGGGGCTACGAATGACCAGCAACCCTTCGGCGGAATGGGGGAACCACTAATCACGACGGCCACTGATATTGACCGTATCCCCGCGCCGGATGTTGACCGGCAGGGGCGCTGTCCGCTGATGCTCGACGCACTCGCACGCATCGTCCGTGCGCTGGGGTGGGAGGTCTTTATTGTCGCGTGCTTCGACCAATATCCATTTTCGCTGGCCGCCGCCCTCATGGGCATCAATGAAATTATGCTAAAAATCATAGACGACCCGCCATTTGTCGCGGCGCTGATGGCGCGCTGTGAGGAATATGCGCTGGCCTATGCTTGCGCCCTTGGCAAAGCGGGTGCCGATATGTTGAGCGGTGGCGATTCGCCGGCGGTTTTGATCGGGCCGCAACTCTACGAGCAAGTCGCGCTGCTTGCCGAATCAAACCTCATTCGCAAAATCAAGCCGGCCACCGGCAAACCCGTTTCGCTCCACATTTGCGGCAACACCACGCGCATCCTGCCGCTGATGGCCTCATCCGGTGCCGATGTCCTGGAGCTCGACCACGCCGTGAACCTTGATTTTGCCTGCCGCGTCATTACTCCCGAAGTTGCCATCTGGGGCAACCTCGATCCGGTGCGGGTTTTGGCACAAGGCACCCCGGAAGACATCACGACCGCCGCCTGCAAAGCTGTGGCGGCAATAAGAAACGCCGGTCGTTCCCGGTTCGTGCTGAGTTCCGGCTGCACCTTGGCAGTGGAAACCCCAATTGCAAACTTGGATGCGTTGATGGCGGTGTCGAGGGACACTCGCTGGTTGCAATCGCTGGTTCAGCCCAATAAATGAAAGCGGCTCATAGGGCGGATATGAAAAACAGAGGATGGTTCGCTGTGGACTCCCTTGCGCCATTCGACTCAAGCCGCTACAAAGCCCCGCGCGCGCGGGGCCGGTTTCACGACGGTTAAATGCTCACCGGGATCTCCACCGGAAACATGAAATACGGATCGCCGCGTTCATTAAGTGAGCGGGCGATGGTTGACAACTGACGTGTCACCCTGCCTTCAAACTGGGTCTTGCCGTTGACCACAATCTTTACCGGCTGGTTGAGGTCGGCCAGCGTGTCGTTGAGATAGACACGCAATTTCACGCCCCTGGCTGCCACGCGCTGGTTGTCGCTGCCGTTCAGTTGGGCAGTCATCGTTATCACATTCTTCCGCACCTGGGCATCCAGAATGAGCGGGGCTATTGCCGGAATCTGGTCGAGCGCGAGCCAATACATCTGGTGCCGGGTCAGGCCATCCTGCGGTTGCACGGTCCAGACCACGCGTTCCGGCCAGGGATTGCGCACAAATTGCGCGATCCATTGCGGACCGGATTGGTAGTTGATGCCGTGGCCGCGCCCCTTCTGCTCATCCAGGAAATGGATGTAGGCGTTGGTCGCGCCGTCCGCCTCCCGGAGTTCATCCAAGCGGGCAAAATAATTCCGCGCAAGCGTGACGCGGTTGAACAGGCTGTCCTGCTCGCCGATGTCGCAGCGGAAGGGAAGGTTGCGGAAATTCTCCGGGGGTGAAGTTTTCATCGGTTCGGCCGCAGCCATGGCGCAGGAACCCGCCCAGCGATCAGCCATGTGCGCGCCGAGACGATACCCGGCATATCCGCCCTCGGATATGCCCATCACATATACCCGGTTGGGATTCACATTGTGGAATAGAATGGCCCGGCGAATGACCTGGTCATAGATGGTCTGGCAATAATGAAGCGACCAGCGTCCGTCATGGTCGTCGGCCATGCGCGGAATAAAAAAGAGGCCGCTGGGATAAAGGGACTTGAACAATCGCACCTGCGCGGCCCATTCAGAATCATTCATCTGCGAACCATGCGGCCCGCTGGCGCTGGCATCCATGCCGCCACCATGCATGGAAATGAAGAACGGCCAGCCATTTGTCCCCGGGGTTCCCTTGGCCAGCAGGTAGAACGGCATCTTCTTGGCCGAATCCGTCATGGTGCCGGACGCAAGCTTGGGCGGCTCATTGGTCGGCGCGGCTTTGATCTCTTCCCAGGTGGTTGGCGAGGTCGGCAAATCTTTGTCCCACCCCAGCGCAACTGCTCCCGTTCGGTATGCCCGCCAGACCTTATCGGCGGCGGCCTGGGTGGTGGTGGCGCTCTTCAGTTTGCCGGTCACGCTGCCGGGGACTTCGCCCCGCATGGCTTCCGGCGTGGAGAACCATGCTTGCAATTTGGCATAGTCATCCGCCCGAACGCTGGCGGCGGTCAGGAACAATATCACCGTGTTAAATACGATCAGGGTTTTCATGTCTCGTGGGAATTTATCTACAATCAAAACATCACCACGAGACCGGCACCAGCGCGGTGGCGATGGTGTCCGGGTCTTCGCGTTCCTGCAACGATTGGACGACCGCCGCGAATGAACGCGGCACCTTGCCTTCAAAAATGGTTTTTCCAGCGGCCAAAATACGGATTGGCTGATCCAAATCCAGCAGCCGGTCGGACAGGCGCAGCGTCAGACTTCCCGTCGCGGGCGTTTCGATGGTGATGGTCTGGCCCTCGACGTGCGCGGCGTAAATTTCGTAGGACTTCACTGCCTCGGACGCACGCTCCAGCCAGTAAAAGCGTGTGTGTGTCACGTCGTCCTGTTTCCACACCACACGCTTGGGCCAAGTCACGCGCGCGAGCGGCGCCATGCGCGGAATCGCTTCGGCTTCCCGGCTCTGCATGTTGTGCGGCAAGCCGGGATAAACCGTGAGGCGATGCGGATAGCCCGCCGGGTCATTGGTCTGGAGCGCGTCCATTTTTGCGCTGAACTGGCGGACGACGACATTGCGGTTGTATGCGGAATCATCTCCTCCCATGTAGAGGAAGAATGGCAGATTGCGCAGGCCTTCGGGCGTCACTTGGTTTGGATGACCGGCGCACATCGTGGCGGCAGCGAAACGATCCCCCAAGCGGGGCGCGAGTTGGTAAACACCGTCGCCCCCCGCCGAGTAGCCCATGAGATAAATGCGGTTGGGATCCACGCCGCGCTGCATCACCATGTCGGCGATCAGGCGGTCGAACAGATCATCCACCCACGGCACATGCCACATGTCCCAAGTGTTGGCCAGCGCGCGCGGGGCCACGTTGATGCTGCCGGGTGGAAACTCATAACGGCCGAAATATCCCCGCCAGTTCTGATCATTTTCCGCCTCGGTTGCCTGCCCTCCGCCGTGCAGAGTGATCCACAAGCTGTGTTTACCGTTTGGTGCGTCGCCAAAGGTTTTTTCCATCCATTTCAAGCTCTTGTCTCCAAGAACAATGTTTTTGGCGGACAATTCCTCCGCCGCCGAGGCGGCCCGGTTTTTCTGAAAGTCATCCCATGCGAGCGAAACGAACCGTTCCGCTTCGCTTCGTGAAAATGCGAGGTGGGGGGCCGCGCCGCGTTCCACCGCCGGACGCGACAACCACGACTCGGCGGCCAGAAGATTGGCTGGCACGGGGAGCATTTCGTTCCAGACCAAATCAAGCGTGTGCGAATTCATGCACGAAGCGCAGGACACGGTTGCTTCGCGCGCCTCGCCCGCGCGGGTAAATCGAAGAATCACGCTCGTGGCATGGTCCGGCAACGTGAAATCCGGCATATCGTTGAGATCGGCGGAACCGGCCCGGGTGTGGTCGCGCGCGAGAATCTGGCCGTCCGCAGAACGCAGTTCGACATCAGCCGGCAACCGTTCACCATCGGCCTTCGCGTGCAGGCGAACATGCACCACGGTCTTCATGGCGGTGCTATCCGTGGCGAGCGCGGCGTAGCGGGCAGAGACGTTTACGGCCGACACTTCGCGCGATTCAAGATTCCACGCCAGCGGAAAATACTGGCCGGTGCGACGCCAACTGCTGGCGTAAATTTGATTCAGCGGATTCGTGCTGCGCGCAGTTTTCGCGGCGTCGGCGTTGAACCAGGCATGATTGATCCCCTCTTGGCTGAACTCATCCGCGCCGGTGAAAAACCAGTCGCCGTCCCAAATCTCGACCCAGGTGTGGTTGCCCTCCTTGTGCACCCATTCGGGAACGCCGGCGATCCGCGCTGGCACGCCGACGGCGCGGCACGCGTCCACCAGGATTATGGCAAGGCCGGTGCAGGTGGCTTTGCCTTGGTCCATAGATTCCTGCGGACTTTGATTGTTGCGCTTGCGGCCCAGATTGTAGTGAACATTGATTTGCTTGAAGAGATCGCGGTTCAACGCCTGCGCGGCTTCGGTGGCGGTCTTGCAGCCGCGCACTATATCGGCGGCACGCTGGTAAAAATCCGCGCGGCTCGTCGAGCGCGGCTCGTCGAGCGCGGCATAGGGCAGCACGTCGTTGAAGAACATCCGTTCGGGCACGGCAGCGGCCCACGGAAAATTCGTCCGCGCGGCTAATGCGAGCGAAAGGTTCTCCATGAGAAAATCACGCCCTAAACAGGCGCGGTCGCCGGCGGGCATGTTGTCCACCAGAAAATAAGCCGCGCGCCGGCCGACGTCCCCGAACTTTTCAGCGGCGGCGGCGATAAAGGTTTCGGTTTCCACCGACATGGATTCGTCCAGTTTCAACCGCCGATCTTGGCGGATTCGCCAAGTGCGCGGTTGCCCGCCATCTTGGAATGCCACCGAGCAAACGTAGCCGTCGGCGGTCAACTCAAGGCCGGGCGCTTCAAACCCGGCGGGAAGCGCGGGGGGATTCCAAATGAGTTCGGCAAGATTCGTGGCGCAGCGGTTGTGTGCCTGCCAGAAATCCTTTTGGGCATAATAGATTTCCAACGCCAGGTCGCGCGCGGGTTTGCCCGGAATGGCCTTGACGGAAACGCCTTTTCCCGGCGGCTGCTTCGTGAATTGGAGAATTCCCCACATTTCCGGGCGGTGCATGTCCACCACGCCTTGCGACGACCAGACCCAGTTGTCCTCCGGCGTGTCGGGCACTTTTTGATAAACCCCGCCGTTGGTCGTGATTTGCCACTCGACGCGGGAGAAATCAATGCGCCATTGCTCGCCTTCCGCCGGCGGGCCGGAGTGGCGCGCGTGCTCGGCGAGCACCTTCCACGGAAAGGCGATCTCCACCGTCCAGCCCGTGTCGGTGTCGGCGGGATGGTTCAGAGTGCCGTTGACGTGGACGGCGGTTTTCGTGCCGGGAATTTCCCACTCGTTGTGCGGCTTGCCTTGATCCTGATAAGGCTTGTCGAGCAGCAAATCCCAGGTGGTGTTCAGCGCGTTCATCTCGAACTCGTAATACGGCTGCGTCTCGCCCTTCGGATCCATGAACACCTCGAAATCCGGGTCCTGAAAGATGACGGAGTCATGATTCGTGAGCGTGGCCCAAACGTGCGGTTCCTCGATTTCGGCGGCAATGTAGAGATACTCGTCGTCCCAGAGCATTTTTGCGCGGGTGCGGAACCGAGGCTTGGGTTTGGCATCGCCTTGAATGTCCACGAAATCGCTGGTCCACGGCGCGTTTGCCCATGCGGGGTCGTCAAGTTTTCCGTCAACCACAATCGGCGTGTCAGTATGCCGGCAAAGATAGTTTTTCGGGGTGATTGGCTGCATTTTATCGCGCCAGTCAGTTTGGTCGGCGGCGGGCAACCATGTGGGCACCGACAGGAACCAGCAGACCAGCAATTCGGTCAAACGGCGGACCAGTTTATTGGGGATTTTAGCATTCATTAAGCGACCGCGCTGGCGCTCCTTTTTTTGGTAGGATCAGTGAAATGACCAAGCGTGGCAATGTGATTTTTTGATATGTTATTTTTCCAATGGTTTCAAAGGACTGAAATGTCCTGATGGTGGCACCTATTCGATCAACGAGATCCGCGCCATCCCCCAGAGCAGGGCATCACCATTGGGATGAGCCGTGCAGTCCTCGACAATCGTGCCTACTCGGTTATTGAAGAAAGCGGTGAAGATTTCGTTGAAAGTTTTTGGATGAGGCTAGGCGCAAGGCTTCACGGTTGAGCATTCAGTTTTACGGTAAGTTGCTCGACCTGCTTTTCCAGTTCACGCAGGCGGTGAAGCATCGCCGGCAACTGCTGCCCGGCAATCATTTGCCGCTTCGCTTGTTTATCGGGCATCGCCGGGATGCCCAGGACTTTTACACCGACCGGAATGTCCCGCATCACCCCGGATTTCGCGCCGACCATGGCCTGATGGCCGAGCTTCAAATGCCCCGCGATTCCAGCCTGCGACGCGACGACCACATAATCCCCGAGCTGCGTGCTGCCCGCAAAGCCGACCTGGCCCATCACCAGACAATGGCGCCCCATCACCACGTTGTGCGCCACATGGACGAGATTGTCGATTTTCGTTCCGGCGCCAATCACCGTAGACCCCAAGGCGGCGCGATCAATCGCCGAGTTGGCCCCAATCTCAACATCGTCGTGAATGATGACATTGCCCACCTGGAGCACCTTGCGATGCCGGCCCTCGTCAAAAATATAACCATAACCGTCGGAGCCGATCACCGTCCCGGAGTGAATTGCCACGCGATGACCGATGACCGTCTGCCGGTAAATCACCACGTTGGGGAACAAACAGACGTCTTCGCCCAAACAAGCATCGCGCCCGACATAATTACCGCCCAGCAACACCGAGCGAGCGCCAATCTTCACGCGAGCGCCAACCACGCAGTTCGGCCCGATATGCGCCGTCGCATCCACTTGGGCCGACGGGTCAATATTCGCACTCGGATGAATCCCCTGTGGATGCTGGTCCGGCGGGAAAAAAGCGGGCAACAATCTGGCCACAGCAATCCGCGCGCTGGGAACACGAATCACGATCTTTTTCGTGGAACTGAAACCGCCCGAGACCAGAATCGCCGCCGCCGCACTTTGTTCCGCCGCAATAAAATATTCCTCCTGGTCGGCAAAGGTGAGGTCCCCGTCCCGCGCATTATCGGCCGCGGCCAATCCCGTCAGCCGGGTGGATCCGTCGCCAAATACTTCGCCGCAGACTCGTTCGGCGATTTCAGACGCGGTGTAAGAAGTCATGGGCTGCTGGGGTTTGGGGTTGCTGCGGTTATCGCACTACGGTTTTCATCGGTAATTTTCTCCGCCCTGTAAAGCTTCACGGCCAAAGTTGCTTTTGTCGATGAATACTTACAAGCAGGATCACTGGGATTACCCACACTGCATCAAGCAAAGGCTGGCGTATAAAAAAGCAAATTCTTAATCGTTTGAATCAGTCGGCTTCTCCACGGTGAAACCATTACTCCGGGCATTCTTATTTTTGTCTTTTCAGTGATTGATACCCACCGATACCGCAATCAAATTCAGAATCATCGCCAGCGGAGCAAACACCATTGACGCCTGCACGAATAATTCAGGGCGCCTTTTTTGTTGGCTTCGGCGTGAGCTTCAGAACTTCGGCGCGCATTTCTTTGCCGGCCTTGAATTTGACCATGGCGCGGGCGGGGATCGGCACGTCGGTTGCTGGGCTTCGGGGATTCCGGCCGACGCGGGGTTTGCGGATTATCACGTCGAACACGCCGAAGTTGCGGAGTTCCACCTTGCCGCCTTTGGCCAGCGCCTCGGCGATGCAATCCAAGGTTTTCTGCACCACGGCGAAAACCTGGGTTGGAACCAAGCCGGTTTCTTCGCCACTGAAACCGGAAGAACCAAAATTATTTTGACCGCCGGCAAGTCGGCGATAATTCAGGTGTTTAAGGTTTGCGATCCTGGCCGAAATAATTGCACCGGCTCGGGTTGGCCGCCACCGGTCGGATTTCGCACGCCGGCATTCTTTCACCGGTGTAGAGAATCGCTTCCTCGCCTTGTTTCAGCGCCAGTTCGTAAACGCCGTTGCCGGCGGATTTAAGCGGCACGGTGGCGTGAACCTCGCCGGGAAGATTGGGGCAGATGCGGCACGGTTCGCCGGCCAGGCTTTTCACCTGGACCCAAACGGTTTGGCCGTGCTCGCGGGCTGCGCTCACGAGGAACGCGCCTTGCGCGCGAAGATCGCGGATGGCGACATCCGGCCACGCCGAAGGCACGCCGGGAAACACGCGTATGCGGTCGCCCCAACTGCTTAGGAGCATGTCGTTCAGCGATGCGGCGGCGGCGAGCGGGGTCTCAATGCACGGACCCGCTTCGACATAGAGCGTGTTCGGTGGAATCTTGGAATCGAGCAGCTTGTTGAGGTAGCGCGACGCTTCATCGCCTTCGCCCATCAAGGCCGAAATAGAAGCCGCGGCGGTGTAGGAATATCCCGCCAGCGCACTCGGCATACTCATCCAATGCTTGAGCGATTTGACGACCAGCTCGCGGTTCTCCGGCTGCTCCGGCGTCATTATGTAAAGCGGATAGATCATCAGCAAATGGGAGAAGTGCCGGTGCGATTGGGCGAACGGCACACTGGCGGAAATCATCAGGCCGTTCGTGTCCTGCGGATATGGCGTAAGGTTGGCGAGCGTAGCGCGCCACTGAGGGATTTGCGGGTCGGCGAGTTTGAGCCGTTCGCAGGACTCCAGCAGCGTCTGGCAGCCCCAGCGCAGCAGCGAAAGATCAATGTTGCAATCGGGATTGGGCGTGGGCTGGTTGGGATATTCGGGACTCAATCCGAGCGGAAGGTGCAGCTTGCCGTCCGCGCCTTGTTTGAGCTGGTGGAGATAGTAATTGATCGAGCGCTTGAGCATCGGGAAAATCCGTTCGCGCAACATCTGGTCGTCCATGCAGTAGCGGTATTGCAGCCAGTAGTTGTGCATCGTCCAAGGCAGGTTGCACAATTCCGGGCCGACCGGGCCGACGCAATCGTAAGTCGAAGTGCGGCCGACGGCGGCGGAGTCGGACTTGAATTCGCCGGCATTGTCCGCCAGCGCGGCGGCACCGTGATCAATCAGTTCACCGAGCGATTCGCCGAGTTCCGGCCGGTTGCCGGTGAGTTGCGGCCAATAGGCGAGCTGGATGTTAAGGTTCCACCAAATCATTGTCCAGGGTGTGCGGCGGAACCACGGTCCCATCAAATCCAGCGGCAGGCGACCGGGCCGGGTGGCGCTGGCCATCTTATACATCTGGAGGTAATAAAAACTCTCCAGCCGCTCGTCGGGAAACGAGACGAAACCATCCGGCCAGAATTGATGCCACCACGCGCGGTGCGATTCGGCGAGCGCGGTCAGGCCGGCGGCGGCGGCGCGATTCACATTGGCGACGGCCTCGGCTTTGGCGGCTGCTTCGTCTTTGCCGAAACCGACGCTGGCATAGACGATGGAGGTGTTTTTCTTTTCTTCAGACGGAACAATTTTCCAGGCGGTCGCGTGGCCGCCGGCAGGTTTAAGCGGTTGAAAACTGATTTCCACATCGCCGTCATGGCTGCGCACCGGCTCCACGTTCTGGTCGGCGGCGGTGAGCGGTTCTTTCTTGTAGAGCTTGCGGGGATTGGCGGCGATCCCCGGTTGCCACGACCACGCGGGCTTTTCGCCGCCGGCCATAGTCACTTCAAACACATTCACCATCTGGTCGCTGTGCGTGAACGCGCGGAACCGGATTTCGCCCTTGTCGGTCTTGAACGAACCGCGCGCCTCGGCGTTCCAGAGGTCCAGTCGCATTTCGCCATTGAGGATTTTGCCCGCCGGCTGCAACACAAGGTCGCCGATGGGTATCCGCATTTTGTTGAAGACGACATCCGAACGCCCCATCTGCCATTTCAATGACTGGCCCGCGTCGCCGGTGAAAATCATCGCGCCCATCTGGCCGTTGCCGGTGAACGCCGCCGACTCGAAGCGGCCCGACAGGCTTTTCCACAGCATATCCTCGCGGGCGAGAAATTTTTCCCAATCCACGCGGTCCACCACTTGGGCGTTCAACGCCAGCGAAGCAGTGACGACGGTCAGGAACAGAATGACGCGAAAGACGGCGGCGCGGAGGTTGAATTTCATAAAGTTATTTTGCCGTGAAATGACTGGGTATTTTCCATTTCGTTTTGTGCCCATGAGCAGTGCTGGTATTTTTGTGATTCTCTTCTCTGGGAACTGGTTTGCAAGTCCTTTTTCCATTCCGCCCTCGGCTATTCTCCAGCACAGGGGATGTTCCGATGTTTTTGTCCTTTCCCATCAGCCAGCCATTACGCCGATTCACTCCGGCGGTGAGGACTCCAAGCATCAAAAACGCAGTTGTCATACCGTGGAGCCTATATGATTATCCGCTGAAGAAACGCAATGCATCGCGCATCGGTCCATTGGCAACCCTCATCGGCGCGCTGGCGCTACTGTAAGAACGATCCATATTATGTGCGTAGTCAAACGGTTTTCATTTCAGGATAAAACGCTCGCGGAACAAGCCTCCGCCATTCGATACGAGGTATTCGTCAAAGAACAGGGCATTGATGCCGCTTTGGAATACGATGACGAGGAAGCGGCCCATCATTACCTGCTTTTCCTGGATGACAAACCGGTGGCCACGGCTCGCTGGCGGGAAACCGAAAACGGGATAAAGCTGGAGCGCTTTGCCGTGCTGCCGCCGTTTCGCAACCAGGGTGTGGGCGCAATCATCCTCAAGGAAGTTTTGCAGGATGTCGCTGCACTGGGGAAAACGATTTATCTCCATGCGCAACTGAAAGCCGTGAAGTTTTATGAGCGGAACGGATTTTTGAAACTAGGCGGCCAATTTTCCGAAGCCGGAGTTGAGCATTTTATGATGCAATATCAATCGCCGCGATGAGCCTCAATTAACTGGCCGAATTTTTCAAGATCGGCGTAATTGTTTTCCCAATTGGTATACATGACACCCATTACGCCTTTGCAGGGCTTGACGGGTGTCGTTCGACCTCCGCAGCTGATTTTCATGTCTAAATTTTCCCGTGACAGCATTCTGGTTAATCTGTTTGTGTTTTTTGCTCCTTGTGCTGCACATGCATATAATGGCCATCTGTGGGACAGCCCAGTATCCGCGCGAGTCGTGATTCAGCGGGTTCGGCGAGCAGTCGGTTGATGGTCTGAAGCAGATCTGGAAAATCGAGCGGCTTTTCCAGCAATGCTCCGACTCCCGCCCCCAGCGCAGTGAAAAGCTGGTTCGGCCTGGCAGTAATAATAATCACAGCCAGCAAAGGGTTTCCCGCCGTGAGTCGGTAAAAAGCATCCCAACCGTCCATTCCCGGCAGCTTTAAATCAAGCAGGACTAAATCAACCTTTTCAGCCGCGGCGATTTCGAGTGCGGCTGGTCCATCAGCCGCCGCCCAAACCAAATAACCCTCATCGACCAGAACCCGTGTCAGCGTTTCACGCACGGAGGAATCATCGTCCACGACCAGAAGCCGGTGTCCCGCCGACTTTACACTCTGGTCTGCCTCAGTGGAACCAGATGAACCGACAGACTTGTGCTGACTTTTCATAAGCTCGATTCTTTGGGGCGATTATCCAAGCAAACAGTCTTGAAGCTGTGATCCCCCATCCGCCGTTATACCGCATCCCGTTTTATGCCGCATGGCTTATGATTTACCCCGTTTCGACGAGGGTGAACCACTCTCTCATGCGGCATAAAACAGCGGATTGTTTCAATGATTTCAAATAACTCATGAGTCGGTCATCGGGGCGGTATCGCCCCGGTTTGTTTTTTGGCGGGTTCATTTTGGCAAGGATGGCCTCTGATTGGCCCCCACGAGTCATGCCACTGTTGGTGAGACAGTTTCCGGTGGTTTCGGTTTGTTGTTTTGCTTCCACTCAAGGTTCCGGTGGAAGGAGGGCGTAGCCCGACTGGAACCGGAACC
>Ga0182030_10012422_pt1 | contig 17044 bp, 5 predicted proteins | sample 812S3MmetaG_FD_121299 | JGI IMG/M metagenome (GOLD analysis project Ga0182030, IMG submission 121299) | Permafrost microbial communities from Stordalen Mire, Sweden - 812S3M metaG (Illumina Assembly) | ecosystem: Environmental > Terrestrial > Soil > Wetlands > Permafrost | place: Sweden...
CGGGCGGCCAGGGCGGCGGCGGCGGCGGCGGCGGTTCGCAGGGTGGTTCCGGAAGCTTGCTGAGCCCCACGGGCGGCGCCGGCGGCGGCGGGGGTGGCGGCGGCCAGCAAAATCAGGGCGGTTTGGCGTATATCACGACGCAGACCTCGGCGACCACGCCGAGCGCGCTGGCGCGGGCCTTCTTTACCACCTTGGGCGTGAATCTTTTGGCTCCCCCCGGCAAGTCGGTATTTTTCAATGACCGGCTGGGCGTGCTCTTTGTCAAGGCCACGGAGTCGGACTTGGAGACGATTGAGCGCGCGTTGCAGGTGCTCAACCAAGTGCCCCCGCAGGTGCATATCAAGGCCCGTTTCATTGAAGTGTCCCAGTCCGACAACAACCAATTGGGTTTTGATTGGTATCTGGGCCAGTTCAACCTGGGGGACAAAGTGGTGGGGCAGGGCGGCAATCCCGGCTCGCTGACGGTGCCGACTTCCGCCGCCAATCCGATTGGGGCCTTCCCGGGCGCCACTTTGGCCAATACCCTGGGCGACCAGGGTCAGCAGCTCTTCAACAGCGGCCTGAGCTCCGGCGCGGCGGGATCCAGCACGGCCACCATCACGGGTATTTTGACCAATCCCAATTTCCAAGTGGTGCTGCACGCGCTGCAATCGCGGACCGGCGTGGAAACATTGGGCGAGCCGGAAGTGACCACCATGAGCGGACGCCAGACGCAGATGCGGGCGACTTCCGTGCAGTCGATCGTCGTGGGGATAACCTTTCAAGCAGCGCCCGCCGCCACCACGGCAGCGGGGGTGGGCGGCGCAGTGCCCTGATTACCTGACAACGTAAGCCAACGAAGCAAAAATGAAAAAGTCATCCCTCAATTTTCCGATCAAGCCGGTGGTGGTCTGTGCCGGCTTGCTGGCCGTGCCTGCCGTCCAGGCGCAAAACAACACCTTCCAGCCGGGTGTCTCCTCCATCTCCCCGATCACCCAAGCCATCGAGACCGGACCTGTCTTGGACGTGGTGCCGTACGTTTTGGCGGACGGCTACACCATCAACTTGGCGCTGATTCCCTCGGACACCGAATTTGCCGGTTACGGCACCTTCACGTTGCCGCAGGTCACGGGCAATTTGAACGTGGTGCAGTTGCCCACGGTGTTGCCCAATTTCACGGTGCGGCAGGTGGTGACCACGGTCAATGTCTGGGACAACCAGACCGTGGTGCTGGGCGGACTCATCACCTCCTCGGTGGACAGCACCAAGAACTCGGTGCCGGTGCTCGGGGATATTCCGCTGGTGGGCCGGCTTTTCCAGAGCCAGAGCAAGACGACGACGCGGGACAACCTGATGATTTTTGTGACCAGCACGATTGTGGATCCGGCGGGCAACCGCGTGCATTCGGATGACGAACTGCCCTTTGCCCAGGCCGAGATTCCCGTGCAGACCGGAAACGTGGCGCCGGCGGTGTCGGAGAAGACGATTATGGTTAGTCCGGTGGACCCGGCCAAGTGAACCGGTTGCTGATTGTTGATGGCCATGCCTATGCGTATCGGGCATTTCACGCCATCCGTAACTTGCGCGGGCCCGAGGGCCGGCCCACGAACGCGATTTACGGGTTCATAAAAATGTTGGACAAGCTGCGCGGGGCGTTGCAGCCGGCGCATTTGATGGTGGTTTGGGATGGTGGCCTGAGTCCCGAGCGCATGGCGGCGCATCCGGAATACAAGCTGCAGCGCCCGGAAATGCCGGCGGATTTGCGGCCGCAGTTGGACGAGATCGTGGAGTATCTGGCGGCGGCCGGGATCGCCAGTTATTGCGCCGACAACATCGAGGCCGATGATTACATCGCCTGCCTGGGGCGGCAGGCGGCGGCGGCCGGCTGGAATGTGGTGATTGCCAGCGCGGACAAGGATTTTATGCAGTTGGTTTCGCCGCAAATCGGGTTGTGGAACCCGAATGACAAGCCGGCGGTCGTTTGGACGCGCGAGCAGGTCCTGGCGAAGGCGGGGGTGGCACCGGAACAGGTGGCCGACTGGCTGGCGCTGATGGGCGATGCGGTGGACAACATTCCGGGCGTGCCGGGCGTGGGGCCCAAGACGGCCGCGGAATTGTTGAAACAATTTGGCTCGGTGGCCGCGCTGCTGGAGCGGCTGGCCGAGGTGAAATCGGAAAAATTGCGGGCCGCCTTGCAGGGCTCGGTGGAAGTGCTGCGGCGGAATTTGCGGCTGGTGCAGTTGCATGAAGTGGCCTGCGAGCTTGTGCCGGAGCGGTTGGCCATCCAACCGGCCCGACGGGAACAATTGCGAGAATTGTTCCGGCGCTGGGGTTTTAAAGGCATGATTGAAAGCCTGGACCGGATGCCCTCCGCGAGCCAGGCGGAGCTGATTTGAACATGAATTTGCAAATTGGGTTCGATAACGTGGCCGGAGCGGGTGACCGCCCGGCGAATGAAACCGGATTATTTCGACAAATCCGGCGACGTGGTTTATATTTAATACGCTCTAGTATGTGTCGCCAAAGCCCCGCCCGAAATGTTGTCCAGTTTCTGGTTTGCGCGCTCATTTCCCTTTCTGCGCCCGCCGTCTGGGCTCAAACCAATTATTACGCCGGCAACGGCACCAACTATCCGATCATCGGTTCCCTGCCCGGCGACCAGGTGTTTCCCTCGGTGGCAGTTTCCCCGACCGGCGGCATGGTGGTCTGGCAGGACAACGTCACGGATCCCACCGGTTGGGGCATCAGCGCCCGCCGGCTGGACTCCACCCTCTCGGGTACGCTCAGCACTTTCCGCGTGAACAATACCACCACCGGTGACCAGGAGAATGCCCGCGTGGCATTGCTTCAGAACGGCGGCGCGGTCTTTGTCTGGCAGGGCGGGCAGGAAAGCTACCAGCACATCCTTGGGCGCTTTTTGACGCCCAGCAATACGTTCCTCACCACGACCGACTTGGCGGTGAGCACGTTCCCCACTGCGGCCAGTTTTCAGGTTAATCCGGCGGTGGCAGTGCTCAAGGACGGCAACGTGGTGGTGGCTTGGGCCAGCTTCAATCAGGCCGGCTCCAACAGCCTGCTGGATGTCTATGCCAAGATCCTTTCGCCCACCGGTGTCACGATCAGCAACCAGTTTTTGGTGAACCAATACACCCAATTCAACCAGCGGACCCCCGCCGTGGCGGCGCTGGCCGGCGGCGGATTTGTGGTCACGTGGGTCTCCGAGCAGGAAGTGCAGTCCACGCCGCAACTGGGAACAAACTGGACTGTGGCCTCCAGCTTCGTCACCGCTGGGGCGGCGCAAGTGCCGAGCGCGAACATTTTTGCCCGGCTCTTCCAGAGCAATGGCGTGGCGCTGGGTAGTGAATTCCAAGTGGACACGGGCAATGGCCCCTCCGCCAACCCGGATGTGGCCGCCGCTTCGGACGGCAGCTTCATGGTGGCTTGGTCGGCGTTGGATCTGGCAAATACCACCAACGGTTGGGATGTGTTTGCCCGGCCCTTCTCGAGCGCGGGCGTGGGCGGTGCCATCGGGCAACTGAATACTTACACTGTTGGCACCCAGTACCTGCCCCATCTGAGTGCCATTGACCTCGATTACTTGGCGGTTTGGACCAGCTTGGGGGAAGATGGCTATCGCTCCGGTGTTTTCGGCCAGTTCGTGCATAATGACGGCACGCTGGTGGGGAGCGAAATCAACTTGAACGTTCCCGGGGTGGGCCAGCAGATGCAGCCGACGGTGGCTTCCGATGGCGTCGGTCAGTTCATTGCGGTCTGGAGCAGCTTCACGGGCCTCCAGTACAGTTTCGATTTGGTGGCGCAACGGTTCATTGGGGTGGGGGAGATTTTGCAGCCGATGTCCGCGCCATATGTGTGGGCGCCGTTTGTATTCACCAAGGCGTATCAGCCGGAACTGGCGGTATCGTGGGCCTCGCTGCTGGGCTTGTCGGTGGCCGATTATGAGGTGTATGTGGATGGCGCCAGCACGCCGATGGGGGTGGTGACGAGCAACTCTTGGACGATGACGGCGGCCAACGGCCTGACCGCCAGCAGCACGCACACCTTCGCTGTGGACTACGTGACGACGGACGGGCGCCGCTCACCCATCTCGCCCTCGACCAGCGGTTCGACGTGGAGCGGGGCAAATTGGTACGGCGTGCCCTTGGATTGGGTGGAAGAATATTACGGGGATAGCGGGGCGAACTGGCCGGCGAACGTCAACGCCCCGCTGGCGCCCGGCGGGCCGTCGCTATTACAGGTGTTTCTGGCGGGCGGTAATCCGCTGGATCCCACCACGTGGCTGAAGCAACAGTTGACGCATACGACGGCCGGAACCTTCCTGAGTTGGAACACCCAGCCGGGGGCCACGTACCAAGTGCAGACGACGACCAATTTCAGTACTTGGAACAATTTGGGTTCGCCGCGATTTGCGGCCGGGACGAATGATGACATCAATATCGGCGGTGCCCCGGCCGCGTATTACCGGGTGAACCTCTTGCGCCAGTGAGAATCCTTATGCCACGAGTGATGAAGACATTTTTGCTGACCGTTGCTGCGGCCGTTTGCTGGTTGCCCGCCGCATGGGCCTATACGCCGGAAGGACCCGGACCCGGGGGTGGACTCCTCGGCGACGCTTGGCAGGTTCAGTCCGACGGCTATGGCACGCCGCGAGATTTAGTGACCCCAAAAAACCTGGGGGAGGAATATCGGCGCAATGTTCCCGTGGTCTATTACGCCTGCGATGAGAGTTTCCTCGATTACTTCGGCGGGGACGGGCTCACCGCCTTGGACACCACCTTTGCCACGCTGAACAATGTCTTTACGAACAATCCCACCGGCATGGCAACCGGGTTGGATGGCTACAGCCAGCAACTCTCCGAGTTCCCCCTGAATGCGGGCCACCTCAATTACCAGGCGTATGCCCTCGGCATGGTTGATTTGAAATCCTATACCTTGGGGCTGATGATGCGGGAATTGGGGCTGGCCGATCCCATCTATTATGTCTGGAACATCCACGGCTGGGACCACGTGGGGACCGTGCCCTGCCCAGTGGGCCAGGAGTATCTGGTGGTGCAGCGAAACTTTGACTTCATTTCCAGTCCAAAGAATCAACTCCAGTATTCGGCCTACATCAACAACGTCCTTTTTACCTACGAAATCGTCGAAACTTGCACCGCCACCCCGATCACTCGCGAGGCTGTGTCGGAAACCGTGGATTTATCGGCCAATCCCTATACGCCCGTGGCCTCCGGGCCTGAGACGATTGACTGGGGAAACTACTATACCGATCTGACCCGCGATGACGTGGCGGGGTTGCGGCATCTGATGTCCGCCAGCACGCTCAGATGGGAAACGGTCTCGCCCGATAGCTTGGCGTTCAGCGTTACCATCGACACGAATACGCCGGAGGTTTTCCCGCCCTATGTGACCGGGGGCACGAATTTCGTGAGCGGCACCAACGGTGGTTATTACATTTTTACCGGCACCACCAACGGGGGTTACGGCTACGGCGACTTGGCGGCTTTCCTCGCCTTTACCGCCACCAACCCCCCGGCAGCCGTGGAAGCAGCGTATCCCGGCGTGGTCATCAGTTCGTCCAGTTGGAGCGAGAAGCGGGGCTCGAACGTCACTTATATTGCCTATTATACCAACGCTCCCATTGGCTCCCCTTACGGTTCCCCGCCGGTGTTGGTGGTGAAGACCAATTATTCGCCTGTATTCCAATTCTTTTATAATTACACGTTTGCCAACGTGTTCACCAACCACTACGTGAAGTCGTACGAGAATCTGATCTCCGTCACCGTGGGCGCCCCCGTGGGCTCGCCCTACGGTTCGCCCGGGATCACCAACACTACCGTCAGGAAGATCGCCTCCACGTCCGGCGATTTCTTCGTGCTCCCGTTGTTTTACGGTTATACCAATGCCGCTTTCGGTAAATTTGGAACCAACGTCTGTCCGATAGACATTTTGCCCGACGGCAGCATTCCCACGGTCCTGGCCTATACGAACCTCGAATCGATCGCCGCCACCAATACGACTACGCTCACGAATTCGGCGGCCACCAACCTCACCAGCTACGTGTACTTGGTGACGTATTTCACCAATTACTCCTACGTCATCAATCCCGTCACCTGCGGCACCATAGCCGGCGCCACGGGTTTGTATGAAGGCATCGAAAAGATCGCTTTTATCGGCACCAATTTCGATTCGCTCCTGGGACAGTATTTCTATCCCATCACGAACAACTATACGATGAAAGTGGTGACCAACGGCCAGGTCCAGGTGCAGTATCTGCAGCGGATCGTCACCCAGCCGGATTATCTTTTCTCGGCCGCGGACCTGGTTTCCGGTCCCGGGGCGCCCCTCGCGGTGCCTTCAGCTTCGATCAGCATTGATTTTGACCAGGCTAACGTGCCGACGGGATTGGCCGGTCCCGGGACGATTAACTCGCCGGCGGCCATAACCTTCGAGAAGGCCGGGCCTGTTTACTTCAATTACGATCTCGGCGGTGCTGACATCGATCTGAATGGCACGGCCTTTTTTACCGAAAACCCGGGCAGCGATGTCGCCGATTTATATTATGACACGTATTGGGTCTGGGCCACGTATGATGGCACCACCAACACGCCCGAGGTCTATCCCAATGGCACCAGCATTGACAACTTGGACTACCAAATCCTGGTCAATGTCACGCCCGCCGCTGTTCCGGGCGGACAAAACGGGGTCGTCTATCATCCGGTGACGTTCACGGCCACCAGCAGCTTTTTTGCGCAGCCCTATACCTGGTCGGCCGCGAACTTGCCGCCCGGGCTGAACTTGCTGCCCAATGGCGTCCTTTCGGGCACTCCCACGCAGTCAGGCAGCTATGTCTTCACCCTCACCTTGACGGATAATTTATCCCGTTCGGTCCAGTGGTTATACGCGATTACGATTCAATGAACAGCACGGAACCCATCCCACGCCTGGCGGGCGGCCGGCAGCGGCCCGCTCTCTGGCCGATCTTCGTCTTGTGTCTGGCGCTCGCAGCTTTTCGGGCCGCGGCTCAGGCTGCCTACTATGACAACGCGGGCATTGTCACTTATCCCGGCACGCAGAAATACGGGCCGCCGCAGATTGACGCCACCAATTTCGTCAACAGCGGCTTGTTCGAAATCAATTTTCAGACCCTCGATCTCATTGCCCCGTACTACGAGACTTCCGACACGGTGAATTACACCAACACCGACAGCGGGGTGATGGTGGCCGACACGGGATTCCAGTTTGATACCCAGTCCAGCACCTCGGGAGCGCGGACCATGGCCGGCAGCTTTTATAACTCCGGCTTCGTCGGTTGCGACCCCTCCAGCGATACCAACGCCCCCTTCCTCGACGAGTATGGTTTGCTGGGTTATGCCCAATGCCTGATCACCGCCACCAACATTGTCAATCCCGGCGAAGTGGATGTGGCCGACGGCGGGTTGATCCAGATGACCGGCAAAAACGTGAATTTGGTACGCGCCCTGTTGACGGTCGAAAACCTCACGGCCAATGCCAACGGCGAGGGTGCCTTCGGCACCAACGTCTGGTTTCCGGTCGACGACCTGATCGAACTCACGCCCACCACCGCCTTTGCCGAATCTGCGTTTTTCCCGATTCCGCCGGTCATCCTGGAATTGACCAATTCCACGCCGTATTATCAACAGACGCAACAGGGCAGCAACAACCTCGTCCGCGCCGTGTTTCTCGAGGATTTCAGCGGCTCCAACGTTTCGTATAACGTCTATTTTGGGCAGTTGCCCTTTCCGAAGGATGAGCAACTTGGTTTCGGCGATGTCACCATCCAATGGGCGTCCACTTACTTGGATTATGCCACCGGGCGCACCTTCACCAACTATCTTTATTTGAATAATGATTATGTGGAGGGCACGCAGACCAATATACTGCCGATCCCCGCGAACGGGGTTCCGGCCAATTTCATCTTTACGGGCAGCGTCACTCCCGTGCTGACGAATCTGCCTTTCGCCACGCCCCAATTCTACCCGGGGTTCGGACCGGCCGTGGTGAGCAACCTTTACGACGTGGTCAACGCCACCTTCACCTCGCCCTTTGGCACGAATATCATCGCTAATCAAGCCATCACCAACCTGCCCGGCCGCGTCCAAATCACCGGTTTGAGCAATCTGGACCTGACCTTGGCGCAAATCACCGGCCCGAGCTACCTGAGGGTGGAATCCACCAACCAATTCAATGGCAGTGCCGGGGCGGTGATTGAGACCCCGTATGCCGACCTGTACCTGGGCGTCACCAACGGTTACCCGCACCCCATGTACGTCACCAATACCCTCCAAGCCTTCAGTCCCGTTTGGAGCGGCAATGTCATCGCGTGGAACACCCGCTGGACCTATGTGGATCCCACCGGCGTCAGCAACGATTTCCGCGTGCTCATTGTCCAGAGCCAGATCAATCCCACCATGGCCGCGCAGGTGCAGGATCTGGCCCTGTACAATACCAACAGCACGGTGATCAGCGACACGTTCAATGTCATGCGCAGCTTCACGGCCACCGCCCGAAGCCTCACCCTCACGACCAATGTGGTCGGCTACGGCGCCACCTCGGCGGATGGTGAATTGAACCTCAATTCCGCGGGCATTTTCTGGCAGAGCTCGGTGCCGAATCTCCGTTACGTCACCAATTACGGCGCCATCCGCACGCAGAATGCCGTGGATTTCGGCTATCCCGTTCTCACCAATGTCAATCCACCGGTGGCCGCCACGGGCATGCTGAGTTTGACGGCAACCGGCACGAATGTGGTGAAAAAGGATCAGGTCACCATCGGCACCAACCATTACATGTTTGTGGCCACGCTCACCAACAAGGTTCCCGGCCAGGTTTTGATGGTCCCCTCTTCGGTTGACGCCACCTTGGACAATTTGATCGCCGCCATCAACGGCGCCGGCGGCGCGGGGAGTGCCTACAGCACGAATACCCGGCCCAATCCTTGGGTCATCGCCGGAACGCTGAGCAACAATGCCTTCACCGTGACGGCGCTCATCGCCGGCATCTCCGGCAACACCAATACCATTGCCTTCACGCCGTACACCACTTCCACGAACCTGACTTGGGGCGGGTACAAGACGCTTTCCGGCGGCTTGCCAATGACCACCAACTTGGTGTCGTTCCTTGGCAACAGCGCCTTCATCAACCACGGCATTTTCTCCGATCAGGGAACCGTCATGTACGCGGGCAATTTCCTGAGCGATGATATCGTTTCCAACGGCATCAATTCCTTTACGCTCCTATCGCTGACGACCACCCTGACCAACGGCACCCTCTATGCCGGCGGGGATGTGTCCATCACGGCCAACAGCATTGTCACGAGCAACCTCCTGCTGCTCGCTGGCAAATCACTGACGTTGCAGGCGACAAACTTGTTGACCGACGGCGTGCCCAACGGCACCACGGGATTGACCAATCCCAACGTCTGGTCGGTGCAAGGCCCCATTGGCTCCGGCGGCAACGGGCTCATCCTGCCGATACTGCCGGCGTCCAGCGGCCTGCTGGGGACCACCATCACGAACTATGCGCCCGCGCCGAACCGGCTGGTGGCCAATGCGTGGGCCGGCCAGGACTACGGCATTTCCGCGACGGGCTTCACCAATAATGCCGCCATCGGGCGCCTTATGCTGGATGCGCTGGGCACCTCCAGCCAGTTCCAGTTCTCCTCCGCCACCGGCGGCAGCAACGCCCTTTACGTGGATGAATTGGTCCTGCTGGACCAGGCCACCAACGGCATCAACAATTCCTACGATTTCAGCGAGTGGCTATCCATCAACACCAACATGATGGTGTACTTTGCGCAGGCCATCGCGGATGGCGTGTCGGTGGCCGAAAAGATCGACGATGCCAGCAAGGCCGGACGCAACGGCGGGCGGTTGCGCTGGGTGCCGCAGTACGCGGGCTATTTCAGCTACACGAATCTCGTGTACCCCAACGGCACCACCAACGTCGTCAACGCCGCCTTGAGAACAGCCCAGATTGATTCCAATGGCAGCGGCACACCCAACTATCTGGACCCCTCGCCGTTCTTTGTGGCCGGCCAATTGCAATTCAAAGTCACTCTCACCAATCTGCCGCCGCGGGAGGTGGCCATTGGCTGGAACTCCATCCCGAGCGCCACCAACATTGTCCTTTACACGACCAATCTATTGAGCCCGACTTGGCAGGTGCTCACGAACTTTGTCTCGCCCTCGGCGGTGCCGCCGGTGGGCGGGTGGCCCATCACGAACCTGATGTACGATCTCGGCACCAATCAGGCGCGCTTTTATCAGTTGCACGTGGATCCGAACAATAGCTTATACTACTGATCGGTGGGGCGCCGCCGGCCGGCGTCCGGGCCGGATGAATTTGTCGGAAGTGGTTTATTCGAGCCCCGCTGCGGCGGGGTTCACAGAACATTGTCGTTAAAATGAAAATCAAGAACTTTACGCCTTTTGGGACGAAAGTCATGCCAAAGGCATTTTGGTGGCAAACCGGATGGGTGCTGTGGGCGGCTCTGTTCCTGGCCGTGTCCGGCCGGGCTCAAACCAATTTCGCCAGCGCAGTACAGATTTCCGGCTACTGGGGCAGCGCCGTCACTACCAATTCTGGCGTGCTCTCCCAACCCCCGTTTTTATCCGTTGCCGGCTATCCCGCGTATTCCCCTGTGTGGTACCAATGGACCGCCCCCGTTGATGGTGTCGTGGAGATGGATACGGTGGGCAGTTGCTATCAGACCACCAACGTTCTCCTCACCGTTCTTTCCACCAATCTGGCTTCCGACACATTCGTCACGAATAGTGTATTCGGATACACCAACATTTTTGCAAATATTGACACGGTGCTGGGGGTTTACACGGGGACCAGTTTTCAGAACCTCAACCAAGTGGCTGCCAACGACGACCTCTTCCCGATCAATGAAACCAGCATTTCCACTGGGGAAGAGATAGCCTCTGTCACTCTGGTGACTGAGTCCTACTCCGCTGATATTCTGGGTCTTGGGCCGCTTAGTGGCGGCGGAACCTTCGACGGCACTGGGGAGGGTTTCATCGGAGGAGATGAATTCGACTTTATCCCGCCTTTCTACGGCCCCAGCGGGTTGCGTTTTAACGCCGTGGGCGGTCAGACTTATTACATCGTCGTGGAATCCAAGAATCCCTTTGAACCCGGCTCGCTTGCATTGAGCTGGGCCTACCAGTCCTCGGGCGTGTTCCGCTTTGCCTCTGAGGATTTTGATGGCGGCGTGACGACTTCGATCGGCAAGGGCACGAACGCGATCATGGTGAACGTTGGGACCGGCTTGCCGCTCTACCAAGCCGCCGAGACCGAAAGCGAGTTCGTGGAGGGCGGCAACAACACGGAACTTTCCGTCGTTTCGACCTATTACAATTACAACGCGCCGGGCGCGCTCGTGACGGTCACCCGCGTGGCGGGATCCACTGGTCGCGCTTGGGTGGATTATTCAACCTTTGACGGCACGAACATGGCGAATTTCAATGACCAGCCAGGCGTGGCTGACACGGATTACGTACCCGTCAGCGGCACGCTCATCTTTGATGATTTTGAGATGAGCAAAACCATCCTCATCCCGATTATCGACCGGGGTCAGGTCGCGGGCGATCAAACCAACCGGGTCTTTGGCGTGCAATTGAGCAATCCGCGAATCGATATCTATGAATCCGGCAACGTGTCGGCCCCGCGCGTGGATCCTGTCTTGGGCACCGCGGTGGTCAGGATTCTAAACTCCTATGCCGATCCTTACGGTCCGGATATGGTTTCTGTGACAAATGCCGTTCCGCCGGGCTCAACCAATATTGTCACCAACTCCATTGTGGCCGATTTTCCCACCAACTGTATTTTTAACTTCGAGAAGGCCCATTTCCGCGTTCCCGCCGACATCAACAATACCACCAACGCCGGGTGGCCTCAAGTGACCCTCTGGGTGCAGCGTTACGGGACGAATGGTTCGGCGCAGTCGTTCAATTACCGCGTTAACAATATATTGGGCGGTGATCAGGACGTCGAGGAGGAAGAAAATATCTTTTTTCCCCTCCAGCCAGGCTCGGATTATGCCGTGCCCACACCGCCCATTGTGGGGCCGATTCGCGGCACGAATTCGGATTTCATAATGACCCAGGGAACGGTCAGCTTCCCCGGTTCCGGTGCGGGTCAAGATTTACAGCCCATCACCTTCACGGTTCCCGCGAGTACGCTGACCAGGTTCAACAAGGACTTCAAGGTGCAGATCTACCAGGAACAATCCATCAATAACAACACTGTGCCCCGCCTCTTGGGCATGATCAACGAGACTACCGTCACCATCCTTTTTAACGACGAGACTCCGCCCGCCGGTTCGGTGGACGAGCTCTATAACGCGGATTTCAACAGTGAGTTGGCGTTGTATGCTCCCACCATTCCGCAGACGGTGCCGGCCAATGATGCCTTTCCCGGTGTGGGTCTTTATGGTGAGGTTTACGCCATGACGATCCTCCCGAATAACGAATGCCTGATCGGTGGCGATTTCCAGTCTTTCAACGGCCTTTCCGCCAACGGCATATCCCAAAGCTGTATCGCCTTGGTCACGACCAACGGCCAGCTCGACACCTCCTTCTCCCCGGGTTCGGGCGCCAATGCGGCGGTGGATGCCGTGGCCGCCTACGGAAACCAATTCTACATCGGTGGATCCTTTACTTCCATCAATGGCGCCAACGTCGGACGGATCGCCCGCTTGAACGCGAATGGCACGGTGGATGGCTCTTTTGCTCCCGGCCAGGGGGCGAATGGGACGGTTCGCGCCATCGCGGTGATGGCCAACGGTGAGGTGTTAATTGCCGGCGACTTCACCCAGGTGGGCAACATTCCCTGTTATTATATCGCCTTGTTGAAAGCCAACGGCGCGGTGGATACCAGTTTCAATCCCGGCAACAATATTAGCGGGTCGGTTTACGCACTGGCATTGCAAAGTGGCACTGGCACCAATGGCCAGCAGGTGCTCGTGGGCGGCAGCTTTTCCGTCGCCGGCCAGGCTTACCAGAATGTCGCCCGGCTCAACCTCAATGGCTCCGTTGACCCCGGCTTCATGACTAATAGCACCGGGCCGAATAACGTGGTGCACTCCTTGGCGCTTGAATATGAGGGAACGATCCTCGCGGCCGGCGAATTCACGGAATTCAATGGCACCCCGATGAACCGCTTCGCGCAACTCTCCGCCAACGGTTCCCTCAATCTGACCACTTTCACCCCGGGCACCGGCGCCGACGCCACGGTCTTCTGCATCAACCCGATGCTCGAGACCACTTCCACCAATTATTTTACGAACACGATCACGGGCACGATTTTCACCAATTATACCTATGCCACCGGCGGTATCTATGTCGGCGGCGCCTTTGACACCATCAACGGCACGCACCGCTTGGGCTTCGCCCGACTCTATCCCAATGGCACCGTGGATACCACCTTCATGGACACGGCGTATAACCAGTTTGCCGGCCTCAAACGAATTTTCTCCACCGACGACCCGGCCGTGCTGGCCACAGCCATCCAAAACGACGGGAATGTCCTCATCGGCGGATCCTTCAACCAGGTTGGCGGTGGCCAGGCTAGCACCAACGCTGTCGAAACCTTGGACTACGAGGAATTCATCTATCCCAGCTTTGGGGACCCGAACCTGTGGGTCGAACCCAAGAGCCGTGATGGGGTGCGCAATCGTACCGGGTTTGCCCGGTTGATTGGCGGCGCCACTCCCGGGCCCGGCAGCATCGGCTTTGTCCAGTCCAGCGACTCGGCGAACAAGAGTCAGTCGTCCCTCTCAGTCTCCTTGGTGCGTACGAACGGCCTGTTGGGCCCGGGCACGGTCAACTTTGGGGTCATCCCGGGCTTGGCCCAGAGCGGCGCGGATTATGGCTATAACGCCGCCCCGCCCATCTACTGGGTGGCCTCCCAGTTTACCTACAACCCCTCGCGCGAGCGTAGCGACGGCCTTTACGGCGATAGTGGCTTTTTGGAAGACCCGTATGGCCTGTTCCTGAGCCAGGCGGACTCCATCATTAATAATGCGTCCGAGGTCACTGTCAGCATCATCAATAACAAGTCCAGCTCCGGCGACCTCGATGCCCAGTTACAACTGGCCAATCCGGGCAATGCCGACACCTTCTATCTGGGCGGTGAAAACATTCCGCTGGGCACGGCTTTGGGCGTTTCCTCCGCCCCGCTGACTGTGGTGGACGACACCTCTTATCCGGGCCAGTTCGGTTTCACCTCCAGCAGCTTTATCGGCAGCGGTTCCAGTGCCCAAATCAGCGTCGTTCGCAGCAACGGCGTGTATGGCGTGGTGACCATGAAATACTACGCCACCAACGGTACCGCCGTGGCGGGCTCCGACTATGTGGGCCTCACGAACAAACCCATGGTTTTCAACCAAAACCAGACCACGAATGGATTCACGGTTTCCATCATAAATAATGGATATAGTGCGAACGTGGAGAAAACCGTGAACCTCGGTCTTTACAACCTGGGCACCACGCCAAACGCCACGTTCGGGATCCAAAATGCCGTCTTGCGCATCATCAATCCGAACTTCCAAGGATATATCACGCTGAGCGCCACCAATTACACGGGGACCATTGGCTCCGGCGTTCTGGACTTTGTCGTCAACCGCATCACTGGCAGCCTGGGCACTTTGACAATCCAATATGCCACCGCCAACGGCACCGCCACCAATGGCATTGATTACCAGGGTTCAACCAACACGCTGACTTGGAACAGTGGCGATGTCACGCCCCGGATCGTCGGCATCCCGCTGTTGAATCCCGGCGTCGTCGGCCCCAACAAGCAATTTGCCGTCAGCCTGTTCAATCCCACCAATAACGGATCGAGCGCGACTTCCCTGTTCGGTCTGATTACCAACGCCACGCTGGTCATCAGCAACAACAACAACGCCGGGACGCTGCAATTCGCCTCTCCCAGCTACCTCGTCAATTCCAACGGCGGCTATGCCACAATCAACGTGATCCGCACGGGTGGCTCGGTGGGCACCATCTCGGCCCAGTTCGCCACCAGTAACGGCATCGCCATCAGCGGCCTCGATTACGTGGCCACCAATGGCACGCTGACGCTCGGACCGGGCCAGCTCAGCACCAGCTTCGCCGTGCCGATTCTCCTCGATCCGACCGGTCCGACCAATCTCTATTTCTATGCGTATCTGACGGGTTCCAACGGACTCACCAAGACGGTCGTGAATATCGTGGATACCGCTGGCCATACTCCGGGTTCTCTGGATTCGGCGTTTAATACCAACGGCGTCAACGGCGATGTCTTTGCCATTGGCCTGCAAGGCAACGGCCTGATCGTCATCGGCGGCAACTTCACCTCCGCCGGCACCACGCCTGAAGGTCAGATCGCCCGTCTCAATGCCAACGGATCGTTGGATACCAGTTTCCTCAACGGTATGACCGGCGCGAACGGTCCGGTCAGCGCCGTGACCGTTCAGAGCGACGGCCGTATCCTCATTGGGGGCGGCTTCTCGTCGGTGGACGGCATCACTCGCAGTTCGATCGCCCGCCTGATGACGGATGGCAGCTTGGATACGAGCTTCAACCCCGGCGGTGCCGCCGATAATAACGTCAATACGATCTCCGAAACCTTCATCGGCGGGGAGCGGCGGGTTTACGCCGGCGGTAATTTCATCTACTTCAACGGCTCGCGCACCCCCGGCCTTGTGCGCTTGGAAGCGGACACGAACGACCTGAATAACGTTGGCTCTGTGGATCAAAGTTTCAACGTCGGCTACGGCCTGGATGGCCAGGTCTTTGCCGTCGCGGTCTATCCTACGAATTCGCTGTTTGCCGGTCAGTTGCTCGTCGGGGGTTCCTTCGCGCATTACAATGGCGTCGCCGCCACCAATCTCATTCGCCTGAACGTGGACGGCTCGCTGGACACCAATTTCGTCAACAATCTCGGCACCGGCCCGTCCGACATGGTGGAATCGCTGGGCATTCAGTTGAACGGCCAAATCCTGGTTGGCGGCCGCTTCGTCAGTGTCAACGGGACGCCGGCCAACCACCTTTGCCGGTTGAATGCCAATGGCACGCTGGACACCAGCTTCCAAGCCGCACTCGGGATCGGCGCCGATGCCGACGTCCTGGCCCTCCAGCTCCAGCCTGATGATCGCATCATTCTGGCCGGCAGTTTCGGCCATGTGAATGGCGTGACGCTGAATCATATCGCCCGCCTGTTGCCCACCGGGGCCGTGGATGGCACTATCAATTTTGGCAACGGCGCCAACGGCGACGTCTATGCCGCCGTCGTGCAACCGGCGGATGGCGACATTGTCATCGGCGGCGCCTTTACTGAGTATAATGGCACGCTGTGTCCCGGCGTCGCCCGCATCTACGGCGGTTCCCAAACCGGCTCCGGGCAATTCACCTTCGGCAGCTCTGATTACTATGTGGACGAAGATGGTCTGCTGGCCACCATTCCGGTCTTGCGCACCGGCGGCCTCAGCGGCCCCAACGGAGACGGCTCGGGCAATGTCTCCGTGCAGTTCACGGCCTCCGGCGGCACCGCCGTCCCGGGTGTCAACTACATCCCCGTCTCTGAAAACCTGAGTTTCCCGCCTGGTCAAACGGAAGTGGACGTCCAGATTTATGTGCTGCTTGACCCCGTCATCATGCCCGACGTGATCGTGGACTTGGCGCTGTCCAACCCCACCCCGCCGGCCACGTTTGGCAATCAGCGCTCCGCCGATCTCCACATTATCAACGTGGAAAATGCCATCGCCTTTGACTCGGCGGTCCCGACAGTGCAGAAGGCGGTCGCTTCCGGCCTGGCGCAAATCGAGGTGGACCGTCTGGGCGGTTCGGTGACGACCAATACCGTGGATTATCAAACCACCACCAACGGCACCGCCGTCATCGGCACGGATTATTACCCCACCAACGGCACGCTGACGTTTGTCCCGGGCCAGACGAATGCCTACTTCTACGTTCCCGTCATTAATAACACGCTGATCGAGGGCAACCAAACCGTGAACCTGGTCCTGACCAACCTCACCGGC
>Ga0182030_10012423_pt1 | contig 17043 bp, 18 predicted proteins | sample 812S3MmetaG_FD_121299 | JGI IMG/M metagenome (GOLD analysis project Ga0182030, IMG submission 121299) | Permafrost microbial communities from Stordalen Mire, Sweden - 812S3M metaG (Illumina Assembly) | ecosystem: Environmental > Terrestrial > Soil > Wetlands > Permafrost | place: Sweden...
CCATGCAGGTCGATGCAATCACAGGTCGCATCGTGGAACGATGACTTCCGAGATTGCTTATTCCGCTGCCCAGGTAATCCCCATGTTTTAGGAACTTGAAGCGGGGATTGCTCTTCGGCATGAGTATGGCGGGCGCTCGACCCCGACAATGTCTCGAGGGCGATGAAAAATTGCGCCGCGCTGACACGGACCTGGTCAGGCCTTAGCCCATATCTTACTACTGCAGGATAATGGATGATTTCCGAAGCTCATAATGGTATATTTGTGGTAACGGTAATGGTATAAAAGTGGAAATCTGCTGACGCAAAACTCAGTTAAAAGGTCTTCGCAATGCCCATCCTACCGCGCCACCTAACCGCCCGCGTCCAAGACGCCCTCGCGATGAGCCGCGTCGTGAATGTGATAGGTCCACGGCAGGTCGGGAAGACGACACTAGTCCGGGACATGATCGCAAGCAGCCGTTACCTCACCATGGACACCAAAACCGTGCGCGAGGCGATGGAAACCGATGCGCTGGCTCAGCTTTCCGCAATCCACACCGGCGCGACCCAACAGCTTCCCATCGTCCTCGACGAGATTCAACGCGTCCCAGACGTTAGTTTGGCCCTCAAGCAGATTGTCGACGTCTATTCGCGGCCGGGACAGTTCCTCCTGACCGGGTCCGCGGACATATTCACATACTCAAGAGCCGTCGACTCTTTGGCCGGCCGGGTGCTCACCTTAACGCTTCGCGCCCTGAGCTCGGCCGAGATCATGCGCGCCGGTCCCGCCGGAATTCTCGATGCGGCTATCTCCGCCTCGCCCACATCCGCCCTGCCGAAGCCTGTGCCATACAATCGCCAGGACGCCGTCGACTTGATGGTCCGTGGAGGCTTCCCAGAGATCCGAACCCTTAAAGGTCGAAATCGCTCGGATCGGTACTCCAGCTATCTGGACAGCATTGTCGAGCATGATGTCGTCGGTCTCTTCCCTGTCCGGAAGCCCGACAACCTGCGGAGGATGATCGATCAGCTCGCTGGCAGAACTGCCAATGAGCTCAACATGCAGAGTCTGTGCTCGGATCTCGGCATCAAGCATGACACCGCCGTTGCCTATCTGGATGCCTTGATCAAACTTGGAGTGGTCCATTCACTCGGGTCCTGGGCCTCGGGAGGAGGCAGTCGAGAAATTAAGCGCCCGAAGCTCCACATAATGGATACCGGCGTTGCGGCCGCTTTGAGAGGAGAGGACGCCTACAGCTACGACCTTTCCGGAAATCCGACGGCCCTCGGGGCCATTCTGGAGACCTTCACGTTCAACGAGCTCGAAAAAAGTTTGCCGTTCCAAAATGACCGCTGGCGTCTTTACCACTATCGGCATCAGGACGGTCGCGAGATCGACATCGTCGCGGAGGCTCCCGGACGTCGATTGGCCCTCTTCGAAATGAAGGCGACCGGTGAAGTGGGCTTGGAAGATTTCAGACACTCTGAATGGTTTCTCGGACGTTCAGGCCCGGCAAGCGCATATACTGGCGTGGCATTCGTCGTTTATCTCGGATCAAACGTTGTATCCTTTGGACCGAGCAAGATCGCACTTCCTTTATCGATTTTCTGGTCGTTCCTTTGATAGGTCGATGACGACTCAAGCGCATGCACCTCGGGACGCTATTAGTAGATTTGTGATACGCATAACGGTCAATTTGTTGGCAGGAAAAGGACGCCTCTGTAGAGGCGCCGATTGAAACGAGAGGCCCATTCGGCGCAGATATCGGGGCAGATGCTTCAGGCAAGGAATACCTTTTGTATTCTCGGGGTAGGCTTTAATGACGACCTAAACGTCGAACGCACCTTCGGCTGGATGACTCGATGGCGACGGCTCGTGCGCGACTATGAGCAGCGGACCGACGTTCTCCCAAGCTATGATCCTCGTCGCTATGGGCGGCAATCTACTGCGCCGAAACGCTCATCCGTGATTTTCCAAACGGACTCTAAGAGCAAGTCTGCCGTCGTGGGGCCGGCCCGACGCATCGACCTCAGCCAGCCGAGATACGCCGGCAGACCGCGAGGCGGGACTGAGATTCACACCGCAGAATCTCTGACGCGTCGTTCCATTTCGCCGCCCGTGCAAGCGGCGGCTACCATACGACTCCGGCTGTTTCATCGCAACTGACTCGACCCGAATCCACAGCTAAGTAGAATTGCGCCATTTCGATCGTGTCGTTACGGCTTGGCGTGCACAGTGCTAGCCAGCTTCGGGATAGGCCTTACGCACCACCAGTGACCAGAGCGCGCTGTGCGCAGAAAAATCCTCAACTCGCTGTCTCATTTGGAAAGTCGCTTGCGAATTTCCAGCAACTCTGCGCGTCGTGCGTCGTTTGCTTCAGGGAAAGACATTTTAAGGTCTTCAAATATCTCGACGACAATCTGCGAAACAATCAAACGCGCATTGTCCTTGTCGTCGGCAGGAACAACATACCAAGGGATGTCTTGTGTGCTTGTTGCACTAAGACATTCCTCGTACGCCGTCATGTATTGGGCCCAGAATTTCCGCTCTTCGATATCCGCCAAACTGAATTTCCAATTCTTTTGGGGTTCGTCTATCCGCTCAAGGAAGCGCCTTCTTTGCTCTTCCTTCGAAAGATGTAGGAAGAACTTGACGATGCGGGTTCCATTGGCGTGCAGATGCCTCTCCAGATCGACGATCGAACGATAGCGACTATTCCAGATCTGGGTTTCGTCGAGTGCGGCGTCCGGCAACCCCTCACTCCTCAAAATCTCGGGATGCACTCGGGCAATCAGCACCTCCTCGTAATAGGAGCGATTGAAGATGCCGATCTGCCCGCGCTCCGGCAGATCGCGCGTTGTACGCCAGAGAAAGTCATGTTGTAATTCGGCCGGGCTGGGATGTTTGAAGCTGAATACTTGGCATCCCTGCGGATTGACCCCCGACATCACATGCTTGATAGCGCCATCCTTTCCGGCCGCATCCATCGCCTGAAAGATCAGGAGCATGGCGTGGCGATTGGATGCGAACAGAAGTTCCTGTTGCGCGCTCAAATGCGCGACATGCTTTTCCAATCGCGCCTTATAATGCTTCTTCGAAGTGCATAGCGGCTTCATATCCGTCGGCCATTTTTTGAGGTCGACTCCCACCCCCGCAGTCACGCGGAAATCTTTTGACCTGATTTTCATTTCCGTCCTTTCGTCCGGCCGTTACTGCGACCCGACCAGCGCCTCGAATCCGGAGATCACGTCGAAGAGTTCTTCGTCGATGCCACTCTGGCGCAACTGGTGAAAAGTGCCGTGAAGCTGAGCCAGCAAATCTTCGATGTTCTTGTCGGCGCGCTCCATTGCCGCCAGCCGACTTGCGTTCTCACTCGCCAGGGATTCGGCACAAGCCCGAAAGAGCGAGATGAAAAGATATTCACGGATAAGCGCGTGCAAGGTCGCTGTACCGTGGTCCATGATTTGGGGGAGATTGCCAGTCGGCCAGCCGGCTTGGACTAGGCCTTGTTGCCATTTCGAATCGAGCGGCAACAACCGCTGGCTAACCGGCTCATAACGAGCTCCTGCTAGCGGTCGGTTATGAAACACCCAAACATCCGCAGAGACATCGTTGGCGCGATGGGCTTCGCTTTCCATTTGAATTCGGCCGACAAGGGGAGTGATGGCCTGGACTGAGTTCGGCACCGCGTAGAGACCGAGGAGTGTCACCCCAGCGTCTACCAGACGTGCATGGACACGCTCGCCGACCGCCCACACCTGAGCATTGCCGGGCAGAGCCGCGAGTGACTTGACGGCGTAATCAGCCACAACATCGTTAAACTGACCTACTAGCCCCTGATCGGATCCGAAAACGATCGCGCTGACTGCGCCCTTATGCACTGGCGCGGTCTCCTCAACTCGAATGGCGGGCCGCCCACCTTCTCTAAAGCAGGCGCCCAATCCCAATTCCACAGTCCGGTAGTAGTCGCCCAAGGCGAGCACTGACTTCTCGTATTGTCCGATGCTCGATGCCGCCAATGCCTTCATTGTCCGGACCACGGATTGCAGATCGCCGGCGCTGCTGATCTTTCGGCTCAGGCTTGCCGTCGATTCGCTCAAGATGACCCCTTGGCTTCCGCCTTGAGCTTGGCCCCGGTGTCCAGCTTGGATCCGCTGTCAGGTCCGGCTTTCGGTTTCGATTTGGCCTTTGCTTCGGGTTCAGCCATAGGCGCGGGCTCAGACGTTCCCTTAGCGTTAGCTGCCGGCTTAGGCAGGAAAGGAATGAGCGCCTCGCGGGCAATCCCGATGATCATCTTTCGATCCTCATCGCTGAGCTTGTCCGCGCTTTCGAAGCGTGCGCACACCTCCGCAGGGATGTTGGCTGCCGCCATTTGAACAGCGCGTTCGGCGGCGGGCATGGTCTCAAGTGCCACGGGGTCGAAGAGTTCAGCGGTCAGTGCCAGTAGGACAATAATCTGTGCGGGCACGGACATCGGGTCGAGCTCGGGCTGTTTCAAGCAGGCACGGATTCGGCGACCGTGTTCGATCGTCTTGCGCGTGTCTTCGTCTAGCCGGGCGCCAAACCGAGCAAAACTTTCAAGTTCCTCGAACTGCGCATAGGCGAGCTTGAGATCACCCGCCACCGCACGATAAGCCGCATGTTGCGCCTTACCACCGACACGCGAAACCGATTTGCCGACATCGACGGCGGGCAAGACGCCCAATTCGAACAACGACGGCGACAGATAAATCTGTCCGTCCGTGATCGAAATCAGGTTGGTCGGGATGTAAGCGGATATGTTTTGCGCTTCGGTTTCGATGATGGGCAGCGCAGTGAGCGAGCCGCCCCCAAGTTCCTTGCGCAGGTGGGTGGTCCGCTCCAGCATGCGTGAATGAATGTAGAAGATGTCGCCCGGAAAGGCTTCCCGTCCTGGGGGGCGACGCAGGAGCAGGGAGAGTTCGCGATAGGCGCGCGCATGATGGGTGAGATCGTCGTAAACAATCAGAACGTCGCGGCCCGCCGCCATGAAGTGCTCTGCGATACTGGTCGCGGCGTATGGGGCGATATAAGCCAAACCGGGCGCGTCATTACCCTCACTAACAACCACGACAGTATATTCCATCGCATCTTTTTCGCGCAGGTTGGCGATGGCCTTCGCCACGGCGGAGGACTGCTGGCCGATGGCGCAATATACACAGACGACATCTTTGCCCCGCTGATTGAGGATCGTGTCGATCGCAATGGCGGTCTTGCCTGTTTGCCTATCACCCAGAATCAACTCGCGCTGCCCGCGTCCGATCGGTATCAGGGCATCGATTACGATGAGGCCGGTCTGGAGCGGTACTGTGACTGGCGCACGGTCCATAATGGCCGTTGCAGGACGTTCGATGGGCAAGCGCTCGCTTGAAACAACCGGACCGTTATCGTCGAGGGGCCGACCAAGCGGGTCGATAACGCGCCCGAGCAATCCATCGCCAACAGCGACATCCATGACTCTGCCGGTTCGCTTGACCTCATCGCCCGCGTGCAGATGCCAGTAATCGCCAAGCAGTACGACCCCGATTTCATCCTCGTCCACATTGAACGCAATCCCGAACACGCCCCCGGAAAACTCGAGCAATTCTTCAAATCCCACGCCCGGCAGGCCGCAGACCCTGGCTATACCCGTCGATACGCTCATGAGCGTGCCGACCTCATGCGGCGTCAATCGCGGCGCGAAGACTTCTCGCGCATGGCTGATTTCAGCGAATGCGCGGTCAATGACACTCTCCAAGCTTTCAGGCGCGGGCTTCATCGAGCGCGCGCGTGAAGCACGCCTGCTTTGGCCTTAGGCTTGGCTTTGCCCTCGATGCGAGCTTTGGCTTCGGCCCGCGGCTTAGGCTTGGCTTTGCCTTCGGGCTTTGATTCAGCCTTGTCGCCAAGTCTGCTCCTATTCTTTTGAAGCTCTTCGACTTCTGTTTCCAATGATGTGAGGTAGCTCGCGATACTCCATGCCACTTTCTGCCCGTCCGCTGAGAGTTCAATCCCGCTGACCAGATCGGGTGCTGTTTCAAACCTGATTTTGACTTCATTCGAAAACGTCTGATTGAGCGCCTTTTGTATTGTCGCGCGTTGCTCCGTGGGCAGGTCAAAGGCGCTGCGCAGGAGCGCAGGCTCGGCTTTTGCCCGAAGCGCTTGACCGAGGCCCTCTTTTGCCTTGCCGTCTATCGTGCGCAGCCGTTGAGCGAATACTTCGGTCATGCGCTCTTCCAAACTTGTAGTGGCAAGATCGCTGAGCATCTTTCGCGCGATGGCGAATACTTCCTGCTGGGTCCGGCGGCTGACGGCTTCGTTGAGGTTTCTGGCCTCACTGCGCAGCGCCTCCTTTCGCTTTGCTGCGAACCCATCGGCCGCTTTGCGCGCATCATCGAGAAGTCTTTGACGTTCGGCTTGCGCTTCGCTTGTCGCCTTGCTCAAGAGAGCGGCGCGCTGAGCGTCGAACGCCTCGTTCTTGTGCTGGAATTCGTCACGCTCCTTTTGAGCTTCACCCTTTTTCGCCTCAGCATCGGCGAGTTCGGCTGCGATCAGCTTTTCTCGAGCGTCAACCGCATTGAGGATCGGCTTGTACAGAAAACGCTTCAGCAGCCACACCAGGATGAGGAAGTTGAGCGCTTGCGCACCGACGGTGAACCAATCGATGAGCATGAATCATTTGCCCGCGGTTTGGGCGATCACGTGATTCCAAAACGGATTGGCGAAAATGAGAATCATCGAGACGACAAAACAGTAAATCGCGATGGACTCGATCATTGCCAGCCCGACAAACAGCGTGCGCGTGATCGTCGTGGCGGCATCAGGCTGCTGGGCCAAGGAACTCAATGCCGTGGCGACAGCTCGCCCTTCGCCAAGCGCGGGTCCTATGCTCCCCAGGGCAATCGTCAGTCCTGCGGTGACGATTGAGGCAATAGCAATGAGCGTCATGCTATCCATAATGTCTCCTTGTATAGCGATTATTCATGCGCGAACGACCTGGGCGGGTTCTGGCTTGGAGGTGCGCTCTCGGGTGGCTGCGGCGATATAGACCGCGGCGAGGATGCTGAAGATGTAGGCCTGAACCATGCCGGTCAGCAGACCGAGCGCACTCATGGCGATCGGGAAAATAAAGGGCGTTATGGTAAGCAGAATGGCTAGAATCATAGTTCCGCTCATCATGTTGCCGAACAGGCGAACCGCCAGGGCCAGAGTGCGTGAAAGTTCGCTGATGATGTTGAACGGCAGCATGATGACGGTCGGTTCCGCATAGGATTTGAGGTATTTCCCCAATCCCCGTTCCTCGATCCCGAAAAACGGCACGGCTACGAACACGCACAGCGCGAGCGCGGCCGTCGTGGAGAGGGATCCCGTAGGCGGCTCGTAACCGGGTATCACCGTGCTAAGGGCGGCCAGGGCGACAAACAGAAAGAGCGTACCCAGAAAGCCGATGTACTTCTGCGGGTTGCGCAGGCCGACATCTTCGATTTGCTTTTCGATGCCGGTAACGAGGATTTCCAAAAGGCTCTGCCAACGTGAACGTTCCAGATCCATGGAGAGCTTGCGCGTAACCAACTTTGAACCGACGGCCAATACGAGCATCAGTGCCCAGGTAAACACGATGGTGCCGTTGAGTTTGAGAAACCCGTGCTGCCAGAAGATCATCTCATCGGGACTAAGGCGCATAGCTGGCATCCGTTGCCCGGGAATTCTGATGTTTGATCGGCAGACGGGTCAGCCATTTGACCATGAGGCGGGCCAGAACAAAGCCAAGGAGACAGATCAACAGCCGCTGCCAGTTCTCGCGCCCCACGTAATAAAATCCCGCCAGGGCAATGCTCATGCGCAAAATCATACTGCCGAGGAACCAAAGCGCCGGCGTATGAGAGAGAACACCTTTGGTCACCGTCCACCACAGGCCGCCAAAGAAAATCGCGCCGAGACACATGCCGGCGGCCAATGCCGGAACCAGAAGCAAAATCTCATGCATCATGGTCCTCCTGCTCTTCCCGCATTTCCTGATCTTGTTTGGCTATCCAACGCCAGGCATTCAAACAGCCGACCATGAGCCCGGCCACCAACAACGCCAGGGTCCAGGCATGCCTGCCCGGATAATGTGAGTCCAACCAGATGCCCAGCGCCGCGCCGAGCAGCGTTGGAATGGCGACCGACCAGCCGATCAATCCCATCATCCCCAAGCCGAACCACACGCCCTGGGCGGAATTGCGTCGCGCCCTAAGCTTGCGCGCCGCCTTCGCGCCAACTTCCTGGCTGAGTGATCGCTCCGGCTGCTCGGGTGTGTTTTGTGTTTTCTCAGTCATTGTGGAAGCTCATCATGCGGTGAATGAGATCGCTTTCCATTTTGACCAATACCGAGCGCATGCTCTTCTCGTGCTCGTCCAGCGTCAGAAATTCTCGCTCGACGGCCTCGCGCAGCTGCCCAAGGTCTGCTCCGTCCAACGCCCGACGTACGGATACGAGAACGTCGGGCCCGGTCTTGACGAGCACGCCCTCATCCACGGCAACAAAAACCTCGCCGTCAGCCGCCGTTTCGTAGGTCAAAATGCCGGGCGCAAGCGCCGCTACACAATCAAGCCGGTGCGGCAGAATCCCAAATGAACCCTGCCGGGTCTCAGCGACGATGCGCGACACGCCCGCTTTATCGGCAAAAACCTGGAACGGCAGAAGAAGCTTAAGATTCATGGAGAGCCGCCCGTATGCTCGAGAACCCGAGGTTTGGCGTCGGCATTCGGTTGGGGCGCGGACCCGGTGGCAGGGTTTGTCCCCGGCTTGACCTGCGCGGCGGGCGGGTCGCGTTTCGCCTTTGCCTCGGCTTCGCTAATCGCACCGATCATGTAGAGCGCGCTTTCCGGATAATCCTTAAACTCGTCGTGCAGGATGCGCTCACAGCCATCCAACGCGTCGCTCAAGCTGACGAGCTTTCCCGTGAGGCCGGTAAATTGTTCAGTGGTGAAAAAGGGCTGGGTGAGAAAACGCTCCAACCGGCGGGCACGGACGACGACGTTTCGGTCTTCCGGCGAAAGCTGCTCAAGGCCGAGCATCGCAATGATGTCCTTGAGCTCGGCATACTGCGCGAGCGTCCGGCGGATCTCCTGCGCCAAGCTGTAGTGCCGTTCGCCCACAATCGCTGGCGTGGCCATCTTGGAACTGGATTGAAGTGGATCGATGGCAGGGAATAAGCCTTCGCTCGCCCGCTTGCGCGAGAGAACGATTGATGCGGAGAGATGCGAGAACGTATGCACGGCCGCCGGGTCGGTGAAATCATCGGCCGGGACATACACCGCCTGGATCGAGGTGATGGCTCCAGCATCCGTGTTCGCGATGCGCTCTTCCAAACTGGACAGTTCAGTGCCCATCGTGGGCTGATAGCCCAGCCGGGAGGGCATCTGCCCCATTAATCCGGAGATCTCCATCCCGGCCTGGATGAATCGAAAGATATTATCAACGAGCAGCAACACATCGCGATGCTCATCATCGCGGAAATACTCCGCCATGGTCAGAGCGGCATGCCCGACCCGGAACCTGGCGCCCGGCGGCTCGTTCATTTGGCCGAATACCATCACCATGTTGGGCAAAACGCCGGCTTCTTTCATCGCGTCGTAGAGCTCTTCGCCTTCTCGACACCGCTCGCCAATCCCGCAAAAAATGCTCACACCTTCGTGGTGCCCGATCATGTTATGGATCATTTCCGTGAGCAGCACCGTCTTGCCGACGCCTGCCCCGCCGAAAAGTCCTGCCTTTCCGCCACGTTCCAGAGGCACCAGAACATCGATCGCTTTTATTCCCGTCTCAAATACTTCCGATTTGGTGGAGCGTTGCGCCAACGGCGGAGGAAGGCGATGCACTGAACGCCATTCGACGTCCGACGGCGCCGGCCGGCGGTCGATAACGTTCCCGAACACGTCGAACATATGAGAGAGCACGGCATTGCCCACCGGCGCCTTCAAGGGGCCGCCGGTATCTTCTACCGCCATCCCACGTGCGAGCCCTTGTGTGGGCGTCAAAGCGATGCCGCGCACGGTATGCGCATCGCGCAGCGCCAAAACCTCGATAATGATCTGCTTTTGGGTCCCCGTACGCAGCAGGGAGTAAACGGCCGGCAAATGTTCGGCAAACCGGATATCCACGACGCTGCCGCGCACGGAGACAACGACGCCAAGGTTCCGCCCTTTGGCCATGCCAGCTGTATGTTTTTCTGCCGGGCGAGCTTCGATCCGGTTCATTGGATGATGCCCATAAGGTCGACGGGACACTTCACTTCGAATACCGCGACAGCCGTGCCGGAAATGTCATTTGAGACCGTTTCGTAACGCTTTCAGTGCCAATAACCGGCGACTTCGCCGGCTACATCGCTATCTGCGCGCAGACAGGGGAGATCCTCTGGCGGGCAACATGTCAGACCATACGCGAGGCCCTTCCAAGCAACGAGGATCGGAAAATACTCAGGGTATCTTTGGGCTGCGAAAGCTTCTAAGAGCCGGCAGCTTTAGTGCCGCTGACGGGTGCCCTATACGCCGTACGAGTGGGATCTAGTCTGAAGTCAACCGACCCGCGCAGCGTAGGGTTCGGCTTGTCCACCAGGATTGTGGTCTCTTGCCCTGTCATAGCTCAGCTTATCAGACGCTATTGGGACCTAATTGAGTATTTTCCGAGCCTACTGCTTCGCGTCGCATCACGCCATTTTGAAGTCCGGTCTTACAGTGCAAGGACATTTTGTCCCTGCGCTACATCTAGGGGTTCATCATGAGCGAAGTTCTGTCGATTAAGTCCGGGACGCTTATCTCAGCCGAAAAAATCAACGGCACAGAAGTCTATAATATGGCTGGCGAACAGCTCGGCAGCATAGAGGACATAGTGATCGACAAGGTGAGCGGTCGCGCGATCTATGCCGTCATGTCGTTTGGTGGTCTCCTCGGTATTGGCGAAAAGCAATATCCGCTGCCCTGGTCGGTTCTAAACTACGACCCGATCAAGGCCGGCTATGTCGTCAATCTGGATAAGAAAGATCTCATAGACGCGCCAAGTTTTCATCATAGCGCCGATTTCCAATGGACCTCCGAATACGGGCGCCAACTCGACCGTCATTATCATGCGCCGAGCTTCTGGGCGTAACGCCGGCAACGAATCAGTCCCGATTGGAAACTCAGAGATCCAAGCCCGAAACCCCATTGCCTGATGCCGCCGGTTTTCGGCTGACGCACACAGGCACTGGGGGCTCGGTTTGGCGGGTTGATGAGCCAGGTCAGGCCGGCCATCGGCGCGCCAAATCTGCCCGCAATCGCTGAATTGCCTCTCTAAGGCGCGATCTGAAAAGAGGCAAAAGCACTGCAGTCAGACTATTTTATTTCGTCTTTGCTGTCTTGCTCGCAGGAGTGAGTAGTTTCCGAGTCTTATCTAAGTAATAAGAGTCAAATAATACTATCGAAAACTGAATACGGTTGGCTTATAGAGGAGCGGGGACATGTCTTATTTATCCCTTTACATTATCCCATTTGGTGTTTTTGTATTATTTTTATTGTTCACTGGGGCAATAAAGATTCTGCGCGAATATGAGCGGGCCGTGGTCTTTACTCTAGGGCGCTTTCAAAAAGTCAAAGGGCCGGGCCTCGTGCTCCTGATCCCTTTCATCCAGCAAATGGTACGCGTGGATCTGCGCATTCAGGTCATCGAGATACCGAGCCAGGATGTGATTTCGCGGGACAATGTGTCGATGAAAGTGGACGCGGTGCTCTACTTCAACGTCGTCAATCCTGAACGGGCCATCATTCAGGTTCAAAACTATTTGCCTGCCACGAATATGCTCGCCCAGACAACGTTGCGTGCGGTTCTGGGCCAGCACGAACTGGACGAAATGCTCTCCGAACGCAAGAAACTGAGCACAGACGTGCAGAGCATTCTGGACGCCCAGACGGAAACCTGGGGCATCAAAGTCAGCAACGTCGAGATCCGCACTGTCGAACTCACGGAAAACATGGTGCGCGCCATTGCCAAACAAGCTGAGGCGGAACGTGACCGGCGCGCGAAGATCATTCATGCCGAAGCCGAGTTCCAGGCCTCGCAGACGCTCGTCAACGCAGCCAAGATCCTTTCGAGCATTCCGGCGGCGATGCAACTGCGCTACTTGCAAACACTGACCGATATCGGCGCCGAACAGAATTCTACCATCATCTTCCCGATGCCGATCGATATCATCAAGCCGTTTCTGCAGATCATGGAGAAGACCGCAATGAGTACCAACGGCGGTCTTGCGGTACCCGACGGGCAGGGCGACCTCTCGCCGGCTGTTGTGCAGTAATGTCGATGAATCTGGTGGCCCAGAACTCCAACCCGGGTTCGATTTTCGTGGCGCGATCCGAACTCGATGAATTCCTGTTCGCACCGGTCATCGAGGATGCGAACGGCATGACTTTGACTGTTTTGTCCATGCTCGCTCGATCGGGGGTCGATCCGCGGAGCGAAGCCGCCGAACTCGCGCGATTGCCGGTGGCCAAAGCAACCGACGCTCTGATGGCATATATCGGCAAAATGCCGAAGGGTTTGGATCCAAATTGTGACACGGAGACGATTGCTGCGCGCTTGGCGGCACTTTTGCCGGGGCGAGCGAACTCGCCAGGCACTCCCGGTCAAACAGTGGTGGGCAGCATTTCGCTGACCCAGACACATGCGGTCGCAATAGCCGCGATCCTCATCTGCTTCGTTATCGGCACGATATGGGCGACAGCAAGCCTGCAGTCGTTGGCACCGGGCGGGGGAACGAGTCCGGCTGCTTCGGCAGCGGCAGCGGCAGCGGCCGCCGCCGCCGCGTCGCCGCATGACGTCAAATGAGCGAGCAACCTTGGTTGCCCTAGGCCGGATCCTGATGGCTGTTGCCGCACCGCTACAAGTGGCTTCACAATAGATTCGCCCGGAACGCATTGTCAGAGTCGGAAAACATCTATCCAGCCCGGAAGAACGGCCTCCACCCGCTCAATAATCATCGCAGACTGGAGAACAACGGCTGGACTTGAGCAGGCTATCTAATCCCGGCGACGGCGCGGAAAATCGGGCTTGCCCCGCATCGACGGCGCCGGCAGGCGAAGAGGGCCATATGGTCACCCTTAGGTGTCACTGGGACCTCAAGATCTTCGGCACCGCGTTGCGGCGTAGCAGGTGGACCTGCCCCATCGAAGCTCCGATCAGAGGGCGGAGGTAGTCGTCGAATGCTTTCGTGACGCCGATACCATCGTCGCTGATGAACAGATCGGACATTGTCTTCGTCTTGCCGGCAACAGCGGCAAGAGGCACGAGTCTGTAATCGACAGCGTAATCGCCGACGCGCTCGATGGCGATCGACCCGTCGCAATCGCCGTCCATGACAAACTGCACCGCCTTCTCGCCGACTTCGCGCGCCTCGCGCCGATCGACCTCGGAGACGCAGCCAAAGAAAGAGCGTTGCAGATAGCCGAAGGTGTCGCCGCGCACGCGTTTCATCGCGAGACGTTCACTGACATGGCCACACAGCAGGCCGGCGAGCGCACCGTTGCTGGAGAGTTGCAAGTTTCCATACGCGTCGCGCTGCACAGACTTGGCCAGTTGCGCGGCGATCGGAACACGCCGCTGCCATCCTGGACCCCCTCCGACAAGGCGATCACACAACGGCCGAGCCGGTCGACGACACGCTTCACGTCGGCCAAAAACCCATCGATTCTAAAGGCGCGTTCGGGCATGTAGATCAGATGCGGACCGTCATCCGGGTAGGTCCGGCCGAGCGATGAAGCGGCGGTCAGGAAGCCCGCATTGCGCCCCATCACCACGCCGATATAGACGCCTGGCAACGACCGATTGTCGAGATTAACGCCCTGGAAGGCCTGCGCGACGAAACGGGCGGCCGAGGGAAAACCCGGCGTGTGATCGTTCAGAACCAGGTCGTTGTCGATCGTCTTGGGAATATGGATGCAGCGGAGTTGATAATTGCTCTTATGTGCTTCCTCCGAGATGATGCGGACCGTATCGGAAGAATCATTGCCGCCGATATAGAGGAAGTATCGTATCTCGTGCGCGGTCAGGACCTTCAGGATTTCCCGGCAGTATTTGATGTCCGGCTTGTCCCGGGTCGACCCTAAGGCGGCTGAAGGCGTCTCACCTACGAGTTCCAGGTTGCAGGTGGTTTCTCGAGTCAGATCGACAAATTCTTCGTCAACGATGCCGCGGACGCCGTGTAGCGCGCCGTAGACGTGTTCGACGTTTTTATACTTGCGCGCTTCCAGAACCGCTCCGGCCAGCGACTGATTGATCACCGCCGTCGGACCGCCGCCCTGGGCGACCAATACCTTGCCTTGCAGCATTGTGGCTTACTCCGACGTTGAAATTATCGAGCGCGAGCGTCAATCCTTTCGGCCCAAATCTGCAGTTCGATAGACCTAGCCGCCGTCCCGGAAATCCACCGAGCGCTGACAATCAAACCCTTCACTTGCCCTCGTCTGCATGTGACAGCAACGAACTTGCACGATCGCAATCGACCTCGCAGATCGGCACCATGAATTTGGCGGCTGGATGTTTCGGCTTCGAGCTATCCGCTCGAAGATCAGTCTCACCACCCGAAAGCAGGACCGTAACCGAACCCTTCACCAGGACCCCAGGCACCCCAATTCCAAGCAGGATTGGAATATTCTTGCGCAGTCATCTCTTGCTCATCGGCAAGTTTTTGCTGCTGAACATGCATTTTGTATTGGTTGTAGGCTTGCTGCGAGCCGACGTATAAACAATCGCAGACCAGCGGATCTGCATAGACATAGTGGATCGTATCTCCGTGAGCCCTCTGTACGAACTTATGCGGAGGAAGGCTGTTTATCATCGCCTGGCGCTCTGGCGTATTGGCCGGTCGCACAATGAAGCCTGCCGCAGATAGATTGTCTTCCTTATTGGAAACCACTTGTTGCGGCGTTTGACAGGCCACGAGGGCAGTCGTCACGAGAACGAGAGCGGAGATCCGAAATGCCCCTCCTGGTTTACTATTTTCAAACGTTTGGTGATTTCCCGATCCCATGATTGGCTCCAGTCTCGTTAATGTCGAGGACGACATCATGAGGCTAACTTTCGCGCGTGATCGTTAGTTCCAAGCGGTTAGCGCGACTATCCATCAGCCAATCCTCAATTATTGTTAATGTCCCGTCGAGATTCTCCAAAGGCGGAGATGCCCATCTTCCATTTGTACCAGCCGGCGTGCACGCGCCTGCGGTGTCACAAAAAAGCAGGAAGAGAGAAGTCCCATGAGACACATCAATAAGCCGGCGCTCAGGATCGCGCCGCGCGCGCTAATCGCTGCGCTTCTGACGACGACAGTCCTGACCGGCGGCGCGGCCAGTGTCTTCGTCTCAACGACATTTGCGGCCGAATCGCCTGCGGTCGCAACAGCGACTGCGACCGGCGCGCCATTGCCGGGATTTGCCCAGCTCGTGACAGAGGTCAAGCCGGCCGTCGTGAATATCGCAGTCACCGAATCTATACAGAACGCCGAGATGCAGGAGCCGCCCAATTCGCCGCCCGGCTTTCCCTTCAATGGGCAGGATCACGGTCGGAACGAAAAACCGGAAGGCGGTCATGCCCTGGGATCAGGATTTATCATCGATCCGTCGGGCTATATCGTGACCAACAACCACGTCATCGATCACGCGAGTAAAGTTACGGTGACACTTGCCGATGGCAGCGTGTACCCGGCCGTCGTCAAAGGCCGCGACCCCAAGACCGATGTTGCATTGCTGAAAATCAATGCCGACAAGCCGCTACCCCACGTAACCTTCGGCAATTCCGATGGGGCGCGGGAAGGCGACTGGGTCATTGCCGTCGGCAACCCGTTCGGGTTAGGAGGGACGGTGACGGCGGGTATTGTCTCGGCCCACGGGCGCGATATCAATGCCGGCCCATACGATAATTTCCTGCAGATCGATGCGCCGATCAACCCGGGCAATTCCGGTGGTCCTCTCTTCGATCAGAGTGGTAAAGTTATCGGAATCGACACGGCGATTTATTCGCCGACCGGGGGGAGCGTGGGGATAGGTTTCGCCATCCCGTCGAACCTCGCCTCCAAGATTGTCGATCAACTGCGTGATCACGGATCTGTCAAACGCGGCTGGCTTGGCGTCGAAATGCAGGCGATCTCGCCCGCGTTGGCCAAGGCGATGGACAGACCCGACAGCGACGGCGTCGTCGTCGATCAGGTAGAACCCGGATCACCTGCTGCCACTGCCGATCTCCGCCAGGGAGACGTCATCACTGCCCTGAACGGCAACGCGGTAAAGGCGCCGCACGATTTGTCTCTGGCGGTCGCCGAGATTGGCCAGGGCTCAAAGGCGACCCTGACGATATCGCGGGACGGCAAGCAGAGCGAAGTGGCGGTGGAGATCGGTGTGCCCCCTGGCGAAAAATCCACAGCTGCCGACGGCGACAAGCCGGACAACCCCGTTGGACTGGGACTTGCGCAACTCTCCAACGAGACACGTTCGGAACTTGGCCTCGACAGAAGTGTAAAGGGCGTCGTCGTTGAGAATGTTACGCCCGATAGCCGTGCTGCCGAGAGCGGGCTTCAGGCCGGCGATGTGATTATGAAGGTCGGAGGCGACGCTGTGACCAAACCATCGGAAGCCGCGTCGCGCATCCATGCTGCCGAGGAGGCGAAAAAGGCGGCCGTTCCGCTATTGGTCATGCGCGACGGAAGTACCTATTATCTGGCACTTCAACTCTTGGCCTAGCGCTGATCCTGCCGGGAGGCTTGCCTCCCGGCAAAAGGAGCGAGATGAAAATTCTACTGGTTGAGGACAACAAGCGGGTTGCCGACTTCGTTCAGAAGGGGCTCAAAGAGGACGGTCATGTTGTCGACTATGCCGACAATGGCCGAGACGGCCTTTTCCTCGCGAGCGCAGAACGCTACGACGCAATCGTGCTGGACCGGATGCTCCCCGGTGGAATCGACGGGCTTGGCATTATCGAAGCGCTTCGCAAGACCGGTAATAAAACGCCGGTTTTGATTTTGAGCGCGTTGGCCGACGTGCATGAGCGCATCCAGGGCTTGCG
>Ga0182030_10012424_pt1 | contig 17043 bp, 14 predicted proteins | sample 812S3MmetaG_FD_121299 | JGI IMG/M metagenome (GOLD analysis project Ga0182030, IMG submission 121299) | Permafrost microbial communities from Stordalen Mire, Sweden - 812S3M metaG (Illumina Assembly) | ecosystem: Environmental > Terrestrial > Soil > Wetlands > Permafrost | place: Sweden...
CGCCGATGCCGAAGATCTCGCGACCCGCTCGGAAGTGGACACGCATAAGCCGCCGCCGGCGGACGCGAGTGCGCCGGAAACATGTCGGCCGGTGGGACACAACGATCTCACCTTCGGCAGCGGGCTGGTCAGAGTTTCGCAGTGCGGGCTATCACGGCGTGACCGACAACATCGAACCACTTGGAAACTCGATGGTTAACGGAGTCACCCAGGCGGTTGCCCGATACCCCAACGCGAACAAGGCCCAGGCCGCATTCCGTCAACTGGAAACGTCGCTGCAAGCGTGCGTTGCATTGCACAATCCCGAAACCGATTTCACCCTGGACAAGCCGGATCCCGCAACGCTGCGGATCACCGACCATCAGTGGTGTCACCTGTATCGCGTCAAAGCTGCGGTGATCGTGTCCGTCGGCGCGGTGGGTCTGGAAGCATCGGACCGGATCGCCAGCACCGTGCTGCAGACCATCACCGATCGCATCAAGTAGCGGCTGCGCCAGCTGCCGCCCAGGATTCGATGATCACACGCGCGATCGAAATCGACCCGGGCAGAAGCAGTTTCGACTCCGACGAGCTGGACCAGTCGCCGGCTTCCAGAGCTGCGCGCACCTCGTCGCGAGTGAACCACGACGCTTCGGCGATCTCACCGTCGTTGAACGCAAACTCCTCGTCCGGATCACCCAGGGCGTGAAAGCCGACCATCAGCGAACGCGGGAAAGGCCACGGCTGACTACCCAGGTAGCGCACGTCACGCACGGTCAGCCCGATTTCCTCGCGGATCTCGCGGGCGACGCAGACTTCGAAAGACTCACCGGCTTCGACGAATCCGGCCAGTAGCGAGAACATCCGCTCGGGCCATACCGCTTGGCGCGCCAGCACCGCCCGGTCACCGCCGTCATGCACCAGACAGATCACCGCCGGGTCGATACGCGGGAATTCCTCATGACCGGTGACCGGGTTGATGCGTGACCAGCCCGCCCTGGCGGACTTCGTCGGAGAGCCGTCCACCGCGCTGAACCGCGCGCTGTCATGCCAATTCAGCAGGGCGACGGCCGACGACATGAGTTGGCTGCTGGTGTCGTCGAAGATCGGGCCGAGGCTGCGCAGGTTCACCACCTCGGCCTGCGCGTCGGGATCGTCGGGCGCTTGCAGCGCCCCCCGGATGGCCCACACATGCTGCCCGCCCTCGATGCGGCCCAGGAATACCGCATTTGGCGGCGGCTTGTCGGCAAGGCCGGCCGCGGCGCCGAGCACCACTCGGCCGTTGGCGACCAGCACCTGGTTGCGTGAATCCACCCGCAGCAGCGCCGCATCCGCCCACCCCGTGGTGGCCGCGTCGACATCGGTGCGCAACTGGTCGGCCCGGTCGGCGCCGACGCGCGAAAGCAGCGGCACACTCTGCAGCTGAAAGTCCACGGTTAGTGTCCGGCGTTCCGGATGTACAGCAGCCGGTCGGTGGCCTCGATGGCGTCCACCTCGGGTGCACCGATGCGCAGCAGCTGGCCGTCGCGCACCACACCCAGCACGATGTCACGCAGATGCCGCGGCGAGCCCCCGACTTCGGACTGCTCCACCTCACGCTCGGCGATGGCCAGACCCTCGTCCGGAGTCAGCAGCTCCTCGATCATCTCGACGACGCTGGGCGTGGTGGTAGCCAGACCGAGCAGCCGCCCGGCGGTCTCCGAGGAGACCACCACCGAATCTGCGCCCGATTGCCGCAGCAGATGTGAATTCTCGGCTTCCCTTATCGCGGCCACGATCCTGGCCTTGGGCGCAATCTCACGCGCCGTCAGGGTGACCAGCACGGCGGCATCATCGCGGTTGGTGGCGACAATGATCGACGACGCGTGCTGGGCGCCGGCCAGCCGCAGTACGTCGGACTTGGTGCCGTCGCCGTGCACGGTGACCAGCCCCGCCGTCGCGGCGTGCTCGAGGGCCGTGCGGTCGGTGTCGACGACGACGATCTCGCCCTGGGCTGCCTCGTCGCTGACCCTGGCGGCGACCGCCCTTTTACCCTTGGTGCCGTAGCCGACCACGATGGTGTGGTTGCGCACTCTGTTCCTCCAACGCTGGATCTTCCACCCTTGCCGCGATCGCTCGGAGAGCAGCTCGAGCGTCGTGCCGACCAACACCACCAGGAACGCGATCCGCAGCGGCGTAAAGACCACGGTGTTCACCAGCCGCGCGGCTTCGGAATACGGGGTGATGTCGCCGTACCCGGTCGTCGAGAGCGACACCGCGGCGAAATACAGGCAGTCCAGGAATGTCAGCGGCTCGCCGCGGACATCACGATAACCACTGCGGTCTACGAAGACGACGAGGGCGGCGGCAAGCAGCAGCACCAACGCGATGGCCAGTCGACGCGTGATCACGCGTGACGGGCTGCCGTGGCTTTCCGGGATGCGCAGCACGCCGACCAACAGGTGGCCGGGCTGAACAGTCAGTCTCTCGTCGAGGCCCCTCAGTCGCCGCAACCTACCCTCGGGCACAGCGGTCCGTTATCGGCCGAACACCACTGCACGCCACCCGCACGATTCACATGTAACCACGATCAACGGTCCCGGGCGCATCAGACGGCGACATCGCGGCTATCGGCGGGGCCGGCTAGCAGCCCGGTCAGTTCGGCGGTGTCCGGCAGTTCATCGGGGACGACGGTGGTGGCAGTGCGGACGTAGTAGAAGGCGGTACGCACCGACGATTCTGGGCACCTGGACAAAGCGGCCCACGCCAAACGGTAGACGGCGAGCTGGACGGCGGCCTGCCGCATAGCCTCCGGACCGCGCGGCGGTTCACCGGTTTTCCAATCCACCACCGTCACGCCGCCGTCGGGATCGGCGAACACCGCGTCGATGCGGCCCCGCACCACGGTGTCGCCGAAGGGCATCTCGAAGGGCACCTCGACGGCGATCGGTGTGCGGGCCGCCCATCGAGATCCGGCGAATGCATCCTGCAGCGCGGCCAGTTCCCGGGTGTCGCCGACATCGGAGTCCACCGCACCGGGCAGATCGTTGAGATCGAACAGCCACTCAGTTCCGTAGAACTGCTGGACCCAGGAATGGAAAACGTTGCCCAGCAAGGCATGTGGCTCTGGACGCGACGGCACCCGATGCATCAACCGCTGTGCCGCGCCAGCCGGGTCGCGGGCTAGATCCACTAGGCCGCTCACCGACAACTGGCTGGGCAAAACGTGGGCAGCGGGCTGGACGCAGCGAGCCCGCTCGGCCAACAGGGCATCGACATCGGCGGCCCAGCCCTCGACGTCGGGGGCGGCCTCGGTCGTGTCTACTGCCTTGGCCTGCGCTACCAGGGCAGCACCGCGCTCGACAGCACCACGGCGCATCGCCAGCGGATCGGCCGGCCAAACCGCCTCGATAACGTTGTCGCACAGCGGATTTCGTTCGCCATCGGCGGGTGTCGGGGCCCAATGTTCCAGCACCCCGCAGGGATCGCCGCCCGCGGTCGACCGGTCGATGATGTCTTTGAGTTCGCAAAGAAAGTCCGACGGGCCCCGTGGCTTAATACCGGTCGCACCCCATTGATGGCCGGATACCAACAGGGTGTCCTCGGCCCGGGTGATCGCTACGTACAGCAGGCGGCGCTCCTCGTCGATACGACGCTGATCAAGCTGGCGGCGATGCTCGGCGATCTTGTCCGACAACTGCTTTCGGTTAGTGACATCGGAAGCGTCCAGCACCGGGACGCCCAACAACCCCGTCGAGGAACGATCGCCGCGCAGCAGTGGCGGCAGCTCCGCGGCATCGGTAAGCCAGCTGCTGCGCGACGCGGTGGACGGAAATGTTCCGCCCGACAGGTGCGCCACCGCCACCACCTGCCACTCCAAACCTTTGGCGGAATGCACGGTGAGCACCTGCACCCGATCCCGGGCGACTGTCAACGGGGCAGGCGGCAAGCCGTTCTCGACGACCTCGGCCGCGTCCAGGTAGGCCAGCAGACCCAGCACCGATGCCGCCGCGGGCACGTCCATCGCGCTAGTCATGGCGGTCGCGCGGTCGGCGTAGCCGGCCACCACGTCGGCGAACGCGTCGAGATGTTCGGCGCCGGTCCAGCCCGCGGAAACCCCTGCTGCGGCGCGGACTTCGCAGTCGACGCCCAGCGCGCGGCGCACCTCGGCAACCAGGTCGGGCGGGGAATGACCGAGGTGGCCGCGTAGGACGCCGATCTCGGTGCCCAACGCGGTGATACGCCGGTATCCCGCAGCCGAATACAGCCCAGCGGGGCCGGGATCGCTGATCGCGTCGGCCAGACACGCGGTGTCGGCATCGGGACCGGCGGCTATCGCGATCGACTCGGCCGAGGGCGCCTCGCCGCGGCGTTGCTTGCCGACGATGGCCAGCGCGCGCCGCCACAGGGCGGCGATATCCCGGCCACCGAGGCGCCATCGTGGACCGGCCAGTACCCGCATTGCTGCGGCGCCGGCCGTCGGGTCGGCAACCAGGCGCAGCATGGCCACCACGTCGGCGACCTCGGGGATCAACAGCAGTCCGGCCAGTCCGACGACCTCGACCGGGATTCCGCGGGCGCGCAGCGCATCGGCGATGGGTGCGGCGTCGGCGTTGCGGCGCACCAGCACCGCGGCGGTGGGTGGGCTGACGCCGTCGGTGCGAGCCCGCCGATAGTGCTCGTCGAGGTGATCGGCGATCCACTCGCGCTCAGCGCGCGCATCGGTAAGCAGCGCGCAGCGGACGGTGCCGCGCGGGGCGTCCGGGCGCGAGCGCAACGCGTGCACCGCAACGGAGCGCCGCCGCGCCTCCGCGGAGATAGCGTTGGCGACACGCAGCGTGCGCGGCGGGTTTCGCCAGCTGGTCTTGAGCTCCAGCACCGGCGCGGGCGTGCCGTCGGATCGGGGAAAGTCCGTGGTGAACCGCGGCAGGTTGGTCGCCGAGGCGCCGCGCCAGCCGTAGATCGACTGAATCGGATCGCCGACGGCCGTCAGCGCCAGCCCGTCATCGACGCCGCCACCGAATAGCGCCGACAGTGCGACGCGCTGCGCGTGACCGGTGTCCTGGTATTCGTCGAGCAGCACCACCCGATACCGGTTCCGCAGGTCCTGTCCCACCTGCGGGAAAGCCGCGGCAAGCCTTGCGGCAGAAGACATTTGCACACCGAAGTCCATGACCTTGGCCGCCCGCATCCGCTGGTTGAGCGCGTCGAGTAGCGGCACCAGCTCGGCACGTTCGGCCTGGGTGGCCAGTAGTCGCTGCAGCCACTGGCTGGGCCCGCGGTCACGCTGGTAGGGGCCCGCCGGCAGGGTATGAACCAGCCGCTCCAGCTCCACATGGGTATCGCGCAGCTGGCCGGTGTCCACCAGGTGTTCGGCGAGCTGGCCCCACAACCGCAGCAGCATCGAGGTGACCGCGGCCGGGGTCTTGTCGGTGCGCAGCTCCCCGTCATACCGGTTGACCACGTCAAAGGCGAACTGCCACAGCTCTGTTTCGCTGAGCAGCCGGGTGTCCGGCTCGATCGGCAACAACAGCCCGTAGTCACGCAGCAACGAGCCGGCGAAAGCGTGATAGGTGCTGACCATCGGGGTGCCCGCAGGTTCGGGGGCGACCGCGCTGCCAGCCGCTAATCCGATGCCGGCCAACCGGGCCAGCCTGGAGCGGACCCGGCGCAGCAGTTGGCCGGCGGCCTTGCGCGTGAACGTCAGTCCCAGGACCTGCCCGGGCTCGGCGTAGCCGTTGGCGACGAGCCATACCACCCGCGCGGCCATCGTCTCGGTTTTGCCGGCTCCGGCTCCGGCGATTACGACCAGCGGTCCGGGCGGTGCGGCAATCACGTCAGCCTGCTCCGCGGTGGGCGGGAAACCCCCTAGCGCAGAAGCTAATTCAGCAGGGGTATAGCGCGGTGTCATGACGCGGCCCCGTCGGCATAGGCGGGGCACGACGGCCGTATCGGGCAGTGCGCGCAACCGTCGTTGCGGCGGGCAACGAATTCGGGCCCGGTCGTCGCGTCGGCCACCTGCCGGACGATGTCGCGCCATTGGTCGCGGGCGGTCGGTGTCAGCGGGTCCTGCTCGCGTTCGGTAGCGCCCGCCGCCCCGGTCTTGCCGATGTAGACCAGCCGCGCACCGCCGGGCTCCGCACCCGGCTGGGCGCCGAGCAAGCCTTCGGCCACCGCCAGTTGATACATCGCCAGCTGGGCATGCTGCTGGGCGTCGTCCTTGCTGACCGGGGTTTTACCGGTTTTGATGTCCACGATCACCAGCCGCCCGGCCCCATCCCGTTCCAGCCGGTCGACCCGTCCGCGCAACCGAACCTGGCCGCCGCCCTCGCGCGGTGTCCCGAGCACCCCGTCGACGTCGACTTCCACGCCGGCCTCGGTGAGTTCGGCGCGGGTCCGCGCGCGCCATTCGACGAACGCCTCGATCATGGCGCGATGCCGGGCCCGCTCATTGGCCGCATGCCAGTGCGCCTCGAAGGGTAGGTGCGCCCAGGCGCGGTCCAGCTCCCCCAGCAGCTGGGCTTCGCTTTTGCCCGGTTCGGCGACCAGCGCGTGCAGCACCGAGCCGAGAGCCGACCGCAGCTCACGCGGGTTGGTCCCGCCATGCCGTTCGGCCAGCCAGCGCAGCGGGCAGTCGTTGAGGGTCTGCAGTGTCGACGGCGTCAACGTGACCGGATCGTCGCCGCCGCAGAGCGGATCGCCGGTGCTGACCGGGATCAGGCCGTGCCAGCCGCCCGGGTCGGCGCCCGGCACACCGGCGTCGGCCAACCGAGCCAATTGTATTGCCGCACAATGGCGAGCGTCGTCGTTCACGGCACCGTCGGGAGCACACACGACACCCCGCAACCGGCCGACCAGCGCCGCCGCCGACAGCACTCGCGGTGCTGAAACCGGCTGTAGCACTTCGAGATCGGTGTCGATGTCGGCCCACTGGGCGATCTCGCCGAAGAACGGCGAAGGCAGGGCGGCACCTCCCCCGCAAGCGGGCGGTGCCCCCAGGTCCGGTCCCCCGGTGTCGCTGTCAATGGCGGTGACCAGCAACCGGCGCCGGGCCCGGCCCATCGCCGCGACCAGCAGCCTGCGCTCCTCGGCAAGCAGCGGCGCGCGCACCGAGGCATCCTCGGTGACACCGTCAAGCACGTCGAGCAGACGCTGGGTGGCCAGCACACCGCCACGCGGAATCGTGTTGGGCCACAACCCGTCCTGCAAGCCGGCGATGACCACCAGATCCCATTCGTGTCCGAGCGCAGCGTGGGCGCTGAGCACCCTGACCTGTTCTGTCGTCGACGGCGGATCGGGCTTGACGCCCGGCAGCTGCAGGGCCGCGAAGTGCTCGATGAGTCCGCGCAACGGCGCGCCGGGCGTGCGCGACACGTAGTGATCGGTGATGTCGAACAACGCGGTGACCGCCTCGAGGTCCCGGGCGGCCTGGGCGCCTGCGGGGCCGCCGCGCTCGATAGCGGCCAGCCAGCGTCGCTGCAGACCGGACCGGTGCCACGCCGCCCACAACGTGTAGCGCGGATCTTGGCCGTCTGCGTGGCAGCGTGCAGCCGCGTCCAGGACCGCGCGCACCCGCTGCAGCGGACGAGACTGCGCGGCGGGCGACGGCGCCCCGGGGGAAAGCGCCGCCGCCAACAGGTCACCGACATCTCCCGGCACGTCATCGGGCTTGGCGCGCAGCAGCGTCCGGCGCAGCTGCCGCAGCGAAACCGGGTCGAGGCGACCGAGGGGCCCGGTCAGCAATGCCAGCGCCCGGTCGCCGTCGAGCCCCTCGGCGGTGGCCGCCAACACCGTCAGCAACGCCCGCGCCGCGGGCTCCTCAACCAGCGACCCGCTGGCGGCGGGAGCGGCTACCGGGACCCCAGCGGCCGCCAATACCCGCGGCAACCGGGCTCCCGTCCGCGGCACCGACCGGACGATGACCGCCATCTGCGACCACGGCACCCCGTCCATGAGGTGGGCACGTCGCAGCGCGTCGGCGATCATCGCAGCCTCCGCGTGCGCCGAACCGGCCAGCCGCACCGTGACCGAACCGTCCTGCGCGCCGAAACCGTCGATGTGCCTGCCGCCGCCCGCGCCGGGCAGTCGGCGAGCGATGCCGCTGACCGCACGCGCCACTGCGGGCGCGCACCGATGCGACGTCGTCAACGTCACCGACGGCGAGTCGCCGTCCAACAATGCGGCGGGATCGCCACCGCGAAAGCCGAACACGGCCTGGTTGGGGTCGCCGGCAACCAGTGCGAGCTCGGCACCCGCAACCAGCACCCGGACCAGCCGGGCCGCTTGCGGGTCGAGTTGCTGGGCGTCGTCGATCAGCAACACCCGGACCCGGGCGCGTTCGGCGGCCAGTAGCTCGGGATCGACCGCGAACGCCTCCAGGGCAGCACCGACGAGTTCGGCGGCACCCAACGCCGGCGTCGTCGCCTGCGGCGCAGCCGTGCCCACCGCCGCCCGCAGCAGCATCACCTGCTCGTACTGCCGCGCGAATTGACCGGCGGCCGTCCACTCCGGTCGACGCGACCGGCGGCCGAGCCGCTCCAGCTCCTGGGCGTCCACTCCGCGTTCCGCGCAGCGCGCCAACAGGTTTCGCAACTCGGTGGCAAACCCCGCGGTGGTGAGCGCCGGCCACAGATGCGTTGGCCACTTCGCGGCGGCATCCGGCCCATCCTCGAGGTCGCCCGCCAGCAGCTCCCGGATGATGGCGTCCTGTTCGGCGCTGGTGACCAGCCGCGGTGGCGCATCACCGGCCCGGTCGGCTGCCCGCCGCAGCACGGCGTAGGCGTAGCTGTGCACGGTGCGTACCAACGGCTCGCGGACCGCGGCCGGGCGAGATTCGGGCCGCGATCCCAGCAACGCCGTTGTCAGCGCGCTGCGCGCCTGCGTGGGAATCTGACCCGAACCGGTAAGCAGCAGAACCGATTTCGGGTCAACACCGCCATTGATCGCAGCGACCGCGGCGTCAACCAGCAGGCTGCTCTTGCCGGTACCGGGCCCGCCCAGGATGCGCACCAGACCGCGCACACCCGGCAGCAGAACAGCATCCGCCTTGGCGCCCCAGGTGTACGACATAGCGGCATGCAATCACGAGGGTCTGACAAATTCGGCGCGGCCGCGTGCTGACAGCCCGGCCTGGCATCATCGACGCGTGAGCACCGACCTTCATGTGCACCGCTACGGTCCACCAGGCCCGGTGCGGCTGCTCGCCCTGCATGGACTGACCGGCCACGGGCAGCGCTGGCAGCAGCTGGCCGACTATCTGCCCGAAATCACCATCGCCGCGCCCGATCTGCTCGGCCACGGCAGGTCGTCGTGGGCGGCGCCGTGGACCATCGACGCCAACGTCGCAGCGCTGAGTGCGCTGCTCGACGACGAAGCCGACACCCCGGTGCTGGTCGTTGGGCACTCATTCGGCGGCGGAGTGGCAATGCATTTGGCCGCGGCCCGGCCCGACCAGGTGGCAGCGCTGCTGCTGCTCGACCCGGCGATCGGCTTGGACGGTAGCTGGACGAGCACCATCGCCGAGGCGATGTTCTCCTCCCCCGACTACCCTGACCCGGCCGAAGCCCGCGCCGAAAAAGCGACGGGCTCCTGGGCGGACGTCGACCCCGCGGTGCTCGACGCCGAACTCGACGAACATTTGGTCACGTTGCCCAGCGGTCGGTACGGCTGGCGGGTCAGCCTGCCGGCGATGATGTCCTACTGGAGTGAACTGGCCCGCGACGTCGTGCTGCCCCCGGCCGGGACACCGACCACGCTGGTGCGGGCGGCGTGGACGTCGCCGCCCTACGTCACCGAGAAACTCACCGTGGGGCTACAGGAACGCTTGGGAGCTGATTTCGAGTTGCTCACTTTCGATTCCAACCACATGGTGCCCGCCGCAATGCCCACCGAGGTCGCCGCGCTGATCCGCAAGCTGCAGGAAGTCCGCTGAGATGGCACCGGTGACCGACGAGCAGGTGGAGCGGGTGCGTGCGCTGGTGGCGGCCATTCCGTCGGGCCGCGTCGTTACCTACGGCGACATCGCCTCTGTCGCAGGGCTTTCCAGCCCGCGGATCGTCGGTTGGATCATGCGCACCGACTCCTCCGACCTGCCCTGGCATCGGGTGATCACCGCGTCCGGCCGCCCGGCGCAGCATCTGACCACCCGGCAACTGGAATTGCTGCGCGCCGAAGGGGTCCTCGCCGTCGACGGCAGGGTGCCGCTGCGCGAGGTTCGCTTCGAATTTCCTTCCGGCGCTTAAAGGATCAGTCGTACCAGGGCCGCGGTACGCGCCAGACCGGGAAATGCGTCGGCGGTCGATCGCGGGTGTAGCGCATGGACGGCTAACCGAAACATCAACGCGCGCAGCAACATCTGCGGCCACTCCGGCAGTGCGTTCCACCGTTCGATGAGTCCGTCGTCGGCTTCGCCCCAGGACAGGGCATCGACGACGACCACACCGGCAGCCCAGGAGGCGGGCCGCCAGTAGGGCGTGATGTCGGTGATGCCCGGCGCCGCGGTGCCGATGAAAAGCACTGTCCCGTAAAGATCTCCGTGCACCAGTTGGTTGGGACTCTTGGTGGGCTTGCGCAGGGTGGCCAGCTGGTCGATCAGCTCGACCGATCGCTGGCCGTCTGCCGGCGGCGGGGCGGTCCGCGCACCCGGCGGCACCGACGCGAGCGGCCGCTCCTCCCACGCGGACCGGTCGGCGACGATGAACACGTCGACGTCCGACCATGGCGTCGTAGGCCCCTGGGTCAGGAATCGTGGGCGTTCCAGTTTGCCGGTGGCCTCGTGCAGACGCACCGCCGCCGAGACAACCTCGTCATGCCGAGGCTCGGGCGTGCCGGCGACAAAGGTGTCCGCCCGCCACCCCGAGACCACGTAGCGCCCGTCGGTCGAACGCACCGGCCGGGCCAGCCGCACCCCGTCGACGAACAACGTCTCGCGCACCCGCGCCGACCACGCCGCGCGGGCATGGTCGGCCACGGTCGACAACACGACTTCGCCGCATCGCCAGCCACCTTCCCAGTTGGCGCCCAGGGCGACGGGTTTCACACCGGCCAAACCGAATGCCGCTAGCACATGATCCGGCGGCGGCTCGACACTCACGAGGGTTAGCGTAGTGGAGCCCACTGGGGGTATCGGGTTAGTACATGACCATGTCGGGTTGCATCTGTTGGGCCCACGCCACGATTCCGCCTTTCAAGTGCACGGCATCGGAGAATCCGGCCTGCTTCAGCGCGGCCAGCGCCTCGGCCGAGCGCACCCCCGTCTTGCAATACAGCACCGCCTTGCGGTCGTGCGGCAGCTTTGCCAGACCGGCAGCGGAAGTCAGCAACGACTTCGGGATCAGCTGGGCGCCCTCGATGTGGTTGATGTCCCACTCCGCTGGCTCGCGAACGTCGATGAGGGCCAGCTTCTTGCCCGAGTCGAGCAACTCACGCAGCTCCTGCGGAGTGATGGTCTCGGCCGCATCCTCGGATACCGCGCCGCAAAACGCCTCGTAGTCGATCAGTTCGGTGATCTTCGGCCGAGACGCCTCCGACGGGTCTTTGCGGATCGCGATGGTGCGGTAGTTCATTTCCAGTGCGTCGTAGATCATCAACCGGCCGAGCAGCGGTTCGCCGATGCCGGTGATCAGTTTGATGGCCTCGGTCCCCATCACCGACGCGATGGACGCGCAGACGATGCCGAGCACGCCGCCCTCGGCGCAGGACGGCACCGTGCCCGGTGGCGGCGGCTCCGGGTACAGGTCGCGGTAGTTCAGACCCAGCCCGCCCGGAGCGTCTTCCCAGAACACCGAGACCTGTCCCTCGAAGCGGTAGATCGAGCCCCATATATACGGCTTGCCGGCCAGCACCGCGGCGTCGTTGACCAGATACCTGGTGGCGAAGTTGTCGGTGCCGTCCAGGATCAGGTCGTACTGTTCGAACAGCTCGACGGCATTGCTCCCCTGCAGCCGGAACTCATGCAACCGCACCTCGACCAGCGGGTTGATCGCGGCGATGGAGTCGCGCGCGGACTGCGCCTTGGGTCGTCCGACGTCGGCGGTGCCGTGGATGATCTGGCGCTGCAGGTTGGACTCGTCCACCACGTCGAAGTCGACGACGCCGATCGTGCCGACCCCGGCCGCGGCCAGGTACAGCAACGCCGGCGCGCCGAGTCCGCCGGCGCCGATCACCAGCACCCGGGCGTTTTTCAGCCGCTTCTGCCCGTCGACACCCAGGTCCGGGATGATCAGATGCCGGCTGTAGCGAGCCACCTCATCGCGGGTCAGCTCGTCGGCGGGCTCTACCAGCGGCGGCAACGAAGTCGACACCGAACATCTCCTCGCGTCGTCCAACGTCAATCACAACATCGGTCCGGATCAATGATTCCCGGACGCTAGGCGATTGGATACGGCCAGGGATTGAATCGGCACGTCTTGCCGTCGGCCTTGACGTCTTCGGGATCGAGCTTGGCGCCGTCGTCATTGGACGTGGAGAACGTCTGCTGCATCATCACCGGCGCCAGACCGCCCTGCTGCTCACACGGCTGGTGGCGCACGTAGCCGATGGCATGCCCGACCTCGTGATTGAGTACATACTGCCGGTACGACCCGACATCTCCTTCGAACGGCATCGCTCCGCGTACCCAGCGCGCCTCATTGATGATCACCCGCGCCTGCTTGTCCGGTCCGAAAACCGGGTTGTAGCAGGACGTCTCCAGTCGAAATTCGTAGCCGCACCCCTCCCGCACGGTCACCGGAGAAACCAGCGAAATCCGGAAGTCGGGCTTGCCGTTGTCGATCCTGACGAAGGCGAATTGCGGATTGTGCGTCCAGCCCTTGGGATTGGCCAGCGTCTGGTCGACCATCTGGGCAAATGCGTTGTCGCCGCCGAACATCGACGGGTCCAGACCGTTCTCGATCTCGACGGTGTACCGGAACACCTTGGCGGTGCCCTGGCCAACCTGCGACGTGCTGCCCGGCACCACATGGAAGGTCTTGTCGCCTGCTTCGGTGAACGGCCCGCCGTCGGGCAGTGTGCCTGCGGGCAGATTGGCGTCGAACGTGGCCAGCCCGCGCGGCGGCATGTCAAGGATCGACGTACCCACCGCCCCGATGACCGGCGGGCCTTGAATAGGCTGACTCGCTTCCGGTTTCGGCGTATTCGTGCCGGTCACCGTCTGATAGACGACCACTGCGGTAAGAACCAACAGCACTGGCAACGCATAGGCGCGCCAGCCATAAGTGGAGACGAACCGGCCCAGCCACGTCTGCTTGCGCCATTGCCGCGGGCGGTCGCGGTCGGCCCGGACCCGTCCAGCGTCCCGCGCGATCGGGTCACGCAAAGCCCGGAGTGGCTCTCGCCACTGATCGTGCAGCGCGGGAGCTCGACCGGTGCCGGGCACGGGTCGGTCGGACGTCATTGCCCCAGGATGGCACAGCCGAGAGCAGGGGCGCCCCTGGCGCGCCCGGGCGTGAACCGCACGACACCGTTTCCGCCAAGCACCGCCGATGCCGGTCGCGAACACATCACGGGTAGTAATGTCGTTGCGACGAGCGCGCGGCTGACTCCGACGAGGATCGGCAGTCAGCTGCCACGATCAGACTGAGGACTCGATGAGCGATCTTGCCAAGGCGGCGCCCCGGCGTGCCGTCAAACCGGCTGACCGTGGTCGGCCGGCGGACGGCATATCGACCGCAAACCGGCGCGGCAACAGGCTGCCCCGCGACGAGCGTCGCGGCCAGTTGCTCATCGTGGCCAGCGACGTCTTCGTCGACCACGGCTACCACGCGGCCGGCATGGACGAGATCGCCGAACGGGCGGGAGTCAGCAAACCCGTTCTATATCAACACTTTTCGAGCAAGCTGGAGCTGTATCTGGCGGTGCTGAGTCGGCACGTGGAGAACTTGGTCTCCGGCGTGCAGCAGGCATTGCGCGCTACCACCGATAACCGGCGCCGGTTGCATTCGGCGGTCCAAGCGTTCTTCGACTTCATCGAGCACGACAGCCAGGGCTACCGGCTGATTTTCGAGAATGACTACGTGACCGAGCCCGAGGTCGCCGCGCAGGTGCGGGTGGCGACCGAATCGTGTATCGACGCGGTCTTCGACCTCATCAGCGCCGACTCCGGACTGGACCCCCATCGCGCCCGGATGATCGCGGTCGGACTGGTCGGCATCAGCGTCGACTGCGCCAGGTACTGGCTGGACTCCGATCGTCCGATTTCCAAGTCGGACGCCGTCGACGGCACCGTCGCGTTCGCCTGGGGCGGGTTGTCACACGTGCCGCTCACTCGCCCTTAGCGGCCTTCCCGCTTTTCGCGGCCGCATCCGCGCCGATTCCGAAGCCGACCCGTCGACTGTCGGCGACGCCGATCTCGACGTAGGCGATCCTGGCCGTGTTGATCACGAAGCGACGGCCCTTCTCGTCGCTCAGGCTGAGCACGTTCGAGTCTCCGCCCAGGGCGGCGGACACAAGTTCTTCGACTTCACTGGGCGTCTGCGTGCTGGAAATGACCAGCTCGCGCGGACTGTCCGAGATACCGACCTTGACCTCCACGGTGGCCCCTTCCGTTCATGGTTCGTCTTGTGATTCGTCCCAGACGCGTCAGCAGCAGGTTAGTGGACGCGCGGGCCGGTGGCTGACGCAGATGGGCCTCGCAGGCCCGCGAGGTCGTTCGCGGTAAGCGAAACGAAGGTCGTGGGCCGGTAACGATTCGCTCCCAGCTGGGTCAACATGGTGGCGCGACGCCCACGCCACGGTTGTCGCATCCGTAACATCGGCACCATCAGTAATACACTTCACGATCTCGACGGCCTGGTCCACGGCTACACCGAGGACTACCCCGACGACGAGATGTACGACGGAGCCGACTCGGAGGACGACGGCTACGGCGAACTGGCCTGGCCGAACGACCCACGCTGGCGCCCGGTCGCGGCGTTCATCGGCGCCGTTGTCGCTGTCGGCGCCGTCGCGACCGCTGTCATCATCAACAGCGGCGACAGCGCTTCGACGAAAGCCACGGTGGGCCCGGCTCCCCGGCCGGTGACGTCCGCGCCGCACACCACCAGCCCGCCCAGCGCGTCGAGCGCGCCGGCACCGACCACCTCGCGGGTGCCCCAGCTACCACCCGAGACGGTGACCACGTTGACGCCCGGCGCGGCAGCGCCTGGAATGCCCACGTTCGCACCGCTTCCCACCTACCTGCCGCCAACGGGGTTGGCGCCAGCGGCCTTACCGCCGACCGCCTTACCGCCGGCGGCCGCGCTGAATCCGCGCACGGTCATCTATAGCGTGGCGGGGACTAAGCAGATCCTGGACCTGGTGAACATCGTCTACACCGACGCCCAGGGATACCCCAAAACCGAGTTCAACGTCTCGCTGCCGTGGACGAAGGCCGTAGTGCTGAACCCGGGTGTGACGACCCAATCCGTCATCGCGACCAGCATCTACAGTCACCTGAACTGCTCGGTCGTCAATGCCGAAGGCCAGGTCGTCGTGGCATCGACCAACAACACGACCATGGCGACCTGCACCCGCTGAGCGACCAGCTCACCAAGAAACTCAGCTCAGACCGAGTTCGCGCATCCGCCTGTCGTGGGTCTGCTGTAACCGGTCGAAGAAAGCATTGAGCTGGCCCAGGCCACCGGCACCCGACACCACCAGGTCGACCAGCTCATCGTGATCGGCCAGCAGGTACTGGGCCTGCGTGATGGCTTCGCCGAACAGCCGACGCGACCACAGCGCCAGCCGGCTGCGTTGTTTACCGCTGGCGGTCACTGCGGCGCGCACTTCGGCGATGACAAATTGCGAATGTCCGGTCTCCGAGAGGGCCTCCCGCACCACGTCGGCGATTTCGTCGGGCAGCCCATCGGCGATCTCGAGATACAGGTCGGCGGCCAGGGCGTCACCGACATAGGTCTTGACCAGCGCTTCCAGCCATGTGCTCGGCATGGTCAGCCGGTGGTAGTTCTCCAGCGCCGACACATACTTGGCCATCGCCGACACGACGTCGACGCCGCGGCTTTCCAGAGCGTCGTGCAGCAGCTCGTAGTGCTGCATTTCGGCGGCGGCCATGCTCGCCATCGAGATCCGTCCCCGCAGGTCAGGGGCCATACGCGCCTCATCGGTCAGCCGGTAGAACGCGGCCACCTCGCCGTAGGCGAGCACCGCGAACAGCTCGTTGACGCCGGGATGGTCGGCGGTCAGGCGGGAGGCGGGCGAATCGTCCACCTGATCGGCAGAGGAGGACGCAGTCATGGGGATCACTTTAGTAGGCGCCCTTAGAAGAAGATGGGCCTGCGCTGTCGACCAGCTATCATGCAGATAGATAGTGGCTGTATTTCTGTCACCACCGTCGCTATCGGCGAAATGTGCGTGCACCGCGGGCCCACCCAGAGTTAGGGCCGGCGACTCGGCGACTTGGAGTCGGAATTCGTGCGCGCGTGACCGCAATCGAGAAAACCGACATCTCCACGTCACCGAGAGGCACAAAACTCACATATGACCGCACTGACAAGCGCGACTGAAACGACCCCCCAAACAACATTTGCCGGACTTGGCGTCCGCGACGAAATAGTCCGCTCGCTGGCCGAAAAGGGCATCGAGCATCCCTTTGCTATCCAGGAACTGACCCTGCCGCTGGCGCTCGCCGGCGACGACGTGATCGGCCAGGCCCGCACCGGCATGGGCAAGACCTTCGGGTTCGGCGTGCCGCTGCTGCAGCGCATCACCACCAGCACCGACGCGCGACCGCTTTCCGGCGCACCCCGGGCCCTGATCGTGGTGCCCACCCGGGAGCTCTGCCTGCAGGTGACCGAGGACCTGGCCGTCGCGGCCAAATACCTGACCGCCGACGGCGGCCGCCCTCTCGCGGTGGTCTCCATCTACGGCGGACGGGCCTACGAGCCGCAGATCGAGGCGCTGCGCACCGGCGCCGACGTCGTGGTGGGCACTCCGGGCCGGCTGCTAGATCTGTCCCAGCAGGGTCACCTGCAGCTGGGCGGGCTGTCGGTGCTGGTGCTCGACGAGGCCGACGAGATGCTCGACCTGGGTTTCTTGCCCGACATCGAGCGCATCCTGCGTCAGATCCCGGTCGACCGGCAGGCCATGCTC
>Ga0182030_10012425_pt1 | contig 17041 bp, 14 predicted proteins | sample 812S3MmetaG_FD_121299 | JGI IMG/M metagenome (GOLD analysis project Ga0182030, IMG submission 121299) | Permafrost microbial communities from Stordalen Mire, Sweden - 812S3M metaG (Illumina Assembly) | ecosystem: Environmental > Terrestrial > Soil > Wetlands > Permafrost | place: Sweden...
GGGGGGGGGGGGGGGGGGGGGGGGGAGGAGGGGGGGGGGGGGGGGGGGGGGGTTTGCTCTTTTATTTCTGTATTGCATTTATAGCGTGTATTGGATCAATGAATAGATTCGGAAAAGGATTGGCGGCTGGATTGGAAAGCTGGAAATTATAATTCAATAGCGGCGAGAGTGTTTACTTTTTCCAGGAATACGTCGGGAGCGTGCCTTGTTTCTGGTTCTCGTGATAATAGTGGGCCTACGTTTAGAAATGACAAGATTGAGCCACAGTGGGAAGTACCTCATATAAATGCAATATTCCTTTCAAAAGTCATATCCGCATAATTCAGATACGCAAGTATTGATCAAAGGAAGGCAAAATAGGCGAGAAGTATAAGGGGTAAAAGATCACGTGAACCAAGAGTTTCTTATGGGAAAGTGGCGCGGCGTGCTTTAGGAGCTGTAAAAGCCTTCGGTATTTTTGAGTTTCAGATCGTGTATACACACGAATCGAGGTCGACGGCGACGGCGAATTTTTGTTCCTGGTATTACTCCTCTACAAATCCATACCCAGAAGGAACGCCGCCAATTGCAACTGCAGCATCCAAAGTCAATGCCTTTGTCTCTGATATTAAAATGGTGTGACATTGATGAAGCTTAAATGCCTGCTGACATCTTGGCCGATACTATGAGCTCCTATTCCTCCCGCGCGTGCGTACGCGATTCAGAACAGTTTATCCCTCTATTTTGGGGGAGAAACCATGATTTCGTGAAACGGAATACCCTACGGCGGCAAGATTGTATCAAATATAAATAGGGGTAGCGGAAGCATCGGCGCCGTTCAAGCGAGGAAGCATGCGAGGCTTGATATCACGACGTTAATAAGAACACTTGCTCCGAGCGGTTACCATTATCTAGGGTCTTCATGCTCGAAAATTTATCCGAGTCGCTTCGCGCTTGTTTCGGGTTGCAAAGTATAGTATATTGTTATATATTATAGAGTTGTTGGAGATATATGGCGGAAAATTATCGGCCCTCAAAGGGGTGACAAATTTGGAAAAGGGGGTTCTGATGCCAAGCTCACTGAGCCGCTGAAACTTAAGATGATGGTAGAGAAAGGTGGAGTACTTGGTTTGACCTTGATTGGTGTGAATAGAAATATGAATTTTAATTCTGTGCGGTGAGGGCTACGGCGCAGCGTTCATCTCATTTCGCACACTTATACGAAGTGGTGTGTGCCCATGTCGGCCCAGATTCGCAAACGCGATACAGGTCTGCAAGCCTCCACGCTCCCACACTCCAGTTCCTGTATCATTTACTGAGGCTGGGTCAAGATCTTCGCCAACAATAAGATTAGCGGAATGTGGGTGCGTAGACAGTTTGAAATTGATGAATTGATGGGGAGTGGGGTCGTTTAGCGATACCGATAAATGTAAGATTCTAGGATGATTCAGCGATCAAATTTAGGCGCACTTCAATGACGAAAACGGTGCAGAGAGCCTATGGGCTGTGCAATGAAGGGCGCAGCAGTCGTGGAATGGAGGAAAGGTTTACCTCGGAAAGCATGCAAGAAGGTAATGGGGAGGAAATCATTGGACACTCAGCCACGTCCATTGAAAACCATCTCGTATGCTTGATGACCAGAGACTGCGGATGATGATGGCGCATTCCAACCCTGAACAGCATGGGCCCAGGCGGAGCATTTCTCCTTCCGAGAATTGATGTGGCAGGGAACCAAACTTGGGTCGACCAATTATGACCAAGCCTTACATATCCGGTAAAGAACGAATATTGAGCACTTGAATAAGCTCTGCTCTGCTCATTAGCCAACTGGTCATTAGCAAGAGCGCTCTCTGAAGATTTGGTCATGATCAGATCAAGGAGCTAAGGTAAACCTCAGTGTCCAAAGCGATAATTGATGCTTGGGTCTTGTGAAAGAAGGCACTCTTATCGAAAGTGCGACGTTGAATCTGAGTTTCGGACTTTCAAAACGCTATCCTCAGGGCTGAAAAGATGAGAAGGATAATATCGGACAATTACTGCCACTGAGAAGGAACTTCTGTGAAGCGCAAATGTATGCCTCCAGGCACAGAAGCCCGACAACGAGAGAAATAGATTGACAGCACTATAAAATATAGTGATACTCAAGTGCCGGACCGGGACTGCGGGAGAGACCTTGGGTGTTCGAGTGTTCAGCGAGATCGAGGGACTCTGCGGAGTTTAATCGTCCGCTATGGTATCCGGCTTCCGAGCCTCGAGCCCACATCATGCTCGTTGTAAAGTAATCTGCAGATGCCCTGAGAGAGAATTTGAGTTCTTGAGGGGGGGGAAACCAAAACCTGGGGAAACAATCAGAGAAAGAAGGGAGAATTGGTAGCCAATATCTGGGGAGAAGCTGGACCACACCGCGATACCATTCTCAAAGTGGAATTACGCGACTGGCCACAACTAGTATTTCAGTGCGACGTTGTCCGTGGCTTGATGTGGCGTTCTTCGGAAGCTGATCAACGCACGGCTTGCCAGGACAGGGGCGTGTAATATGACTTTGAGTCCTTAAGATGAGCATGTACAGGGAATACATGCTGGCAATGGTCTAGACGAGCCAGGCACCCCTCAATCTCGCGGTGAACTAGGTCCGTCCAGCCATGTAGCCAAATGCGTGCAGTTTCTTCATGTCCGTTGTGACGACCACGACGATTATTGCATAATTCAGCTCATAATCTGGCTGTTATACATTCTGGCGTGTTTGAGGATATTAGAAAGAGACTCCAAGATCCATCATGTGTTCGTAAGACATTTCTTCGAGAAGCAAAAGGTGAAACCGGTGAAGAATATCCATCGGAGAATATCTCAATCCTCCACTTTTAAACGCCCGGATCCGCGTCTGGCAGCCAAGCCCTGCCAAGCCACTGCAGCGATGGATTCGAATGACTAGCATTCGCAATGCAACGGGGTGAGGATGCTTTGATTACCTTGCATTCAGCAGGGTGAGGGAGGCTGGGTCAACAATTGTCTCCGCCAGCTTTTCGGACTGAAGGAGTTGGATGATGTGCCATGGGCTGGATGGCCGTTCGTTGGGTACCGTTCGTGGATAAATTGGCCTAAAATTCAAGGGTTTCGGGAGTTTTGAGCGACGTCCAAGTTTCATGTACCTGCATCTTACTATTCGCAAGCTTCTGCCAGCACACGAATAATGCGCCATCGACAAACTCTATAGTCCAGCTATAGTGGCATTTTGCTTACCTACTTTGTATCAACCTGCCTTAGCACCACGCAGGAACTTGTGAATAAGCTATCCTATCCCTGGGGGCTGGAGCGGCTGCCCACATCTCCCTCCAATTACACCAATACTGCTCCCAAGTTACCGAGGCCATCAAATATTTCCGAGGGGTTTTTTATTTCGAGATCTCCGTTGACAGCCTTCTTTCCTGACAAAAATGCTGTGCTCTCGTACCACAAATGCCGTGCTCATTTCAACATGGGCCTAGAATGTGACATTACATGTCTCCAGTCGGTCTCAGCCTTACGCAAATATCTCCCTTGCTCTTATTAGCGAGGTCCTTTGCGCTCAAGAATACCGAGGCAAGATATGAATCAGACATATTCGGTACTTTGACCTTAATACAACAAAGAAAGAGATGGATAATCTCAAGATTCAGCTCGAATGGGGCACATATCTCGGCAGTATCCTTGTGTCAGATCATTCCAGTGAGGATAATGGGTCCTGCAGAGTCCCATCTCAGCATCTCCAGGATTAAAGGGCCATGCACTCGGAAGTTTATGATACAGCGAGACAACGAGAGGACGCAGGTATGCGAAAGTCAGCTACTAGTACCATCGTATAGGTAAGCCAATCCTTGTCATTCGTATCAAGATTTCCTACGCAATCCCCAAAATTTGTATGTCATACTTGGTACTTGCTGGGTTACACTGTAATCGGCAGCCTGCTGCACAAGGGGACGGGGACGTTCCCGCCGGACCGGCCAACAGGACTCGACAGAAAAGGGTTCTCGAGGCATGATGCCTTTCGCGTTCTACCGTGAGTATGTTGCGGGAAATACAAAGCGATCCGTAGATTATTCCTCGGGATCTCATCGTCATGCTAAGATGACGATGTGGGATGTGCAAAACGCACAGACTGCCCCCAGCGAACCTTGTTCGGACTGTTTGAACTAAAAAAGAGAAATAGGACATTCTTCACGACAACTTCTGGAAGTGTTGCGCTCTCTTTGGGCCAACCGAACGGCTGGAAACTCAAAAGAGACAATGGCGTCGTGTCTTTGGCCGGGGCAACCTTGCTCAGAGAGAATCCAGAAGTTATCAAAAATCCCGTTTTCTTACCGGCATTATCGAGCAATCCTGGTCTTGAAACCGTTGGCTGATGTTTGGCTAGCAACCTTACCCGCAGACCCGCCTCATTCGAAATCAGGTGCTGCAATTCTAGTCTTTCTATGGGACTTGTTGCGAGCTCTAATGTCGCACCCCCACTAGACTTGGAAATTTCTGCTGGCAATACCTGTTCGGTATAGCGATATGCAAGACTCATCTTTATCCACTCCAATTACCCAGCGATCCTTTATAATCTTAAGCAACCGAGCTCATGAGTCTGGAAAACTTGCTACCCGGGCAAGTCTTGAAGTCTAAGTGAGAAGTACCTTTTTAGGCTGCTGCCACAAAGCAAAAGTGATTTGATTGATCCTTCAATCCGGATGGCAGGTCGGGGAGGTCACGTTGTCTAATCGCTGCAGAGCTTGAGATTGCCCATGTAGAAGGAAATGTAGACCTGTTCATTGGGTCACCCAATCTCGATACCCAGTCGTGACAACGGTTATGCGTCGACCCGCAAAATCAGGATCTTCTACCTGGACTGGAGACCAATGATTTGCGGGAGAGCTACCCAGCCTCGATCTCTCCGCTCGGCCCCTGTCACACTTGCTCTGCCCTCCACCAGGCTTAGTAGAGATCGATGCAGCTCGCGAACTGCCCTGCCCTGCCCTGCCTTTTTCTCTCATCTGTTCCTGTTGGTCCGTTAATGCTGCTTCATCTGAGTGTCGGATGACTGCGCCGGCATCAGGACTTTACACCCCAGTCGCACACTCATCTCGCCCTGCACTGCTCTCGATAGAGTACTATCCAGGCATTTCACGGCTGCTTCGATGATTTGTCAATCCCCACAGAAGCCACAGGTACACTCATTCGACACTAGTCATTAAACCGCTGCCTCATCCACTGCTATCAGTTTGCTTGTGGCTAAATTTTCTTTTCATTGACTTCAACAGCTCTCATCCATATTCAGACCTTGCGTTGACTGTCACTCTCGTTCGAAGCCTCACCAGCAAAACCCTGGTCACAACCGTGCGGTCCCTGTATTCTTCTTCCTCAGTCTCGATTATTCTCCGCCTGTAACCCGGAACATCTGTCAACGGTGCTAATCTGCTCTAGCGGGTCAGTCCTGCACTTCCAGGGCCTGATAGAAAGGTTGTCGGCTACAGGGCGCTTCTCGGTTACATTGACCTTGTCGTGGTGATCATAATCCAAGCTTCATATCAAAGGCCTTCAATCTGCATCTTATGATCCGACGCTCGTCGATCGAACGCGGAAAGCAGGACAACGGCCCCCCTCCACCTTAACAGCACCCTCAGATTTCCTAAATAGGACTCAGCACGTCATAAAACCATCGGGCAATTTATCCATCATCTGGACGCCGCCGGCCAGTCGCCACAACGGCTCAAGTAGCGACCCATCCTTGGTATAGGCCGCTTCATCTCTATAGCTTGACGTGAACTGTCACTTTGGATGTCTCGTCACCTCTTCAGTATAGATAGAATACGCGTTCTGAAGCACGCCCGGCAGCCCAAGGTTCCCCAATCTGCCTTACTACTGAGATTGCAGAGCACCTAGAAGCCTACCTGCTGAAGATCTAATTACGTAGTTACGATCTATCTCTCACAAGTGTCCAGACATTATAGCAAAGAACTTTGGACAAATTTCAACTTCTCGACCGACAGGCTCGTCAACCTTCTCGACATTCAGCCAAGCAAAAATCTGCCTTCGATAGGCCTCATGTTCTTCCTTGATCTGTGATCAATCATTATCTCTACCAGCCCTTACTCTCGTTCATTCCACGGCTTCAGACCGCAAAATCTCATATCCAATTAGGAGGGACGGCGAGGCCAACAGCGGCTAGAAGACAGGACCAAACTCTAAGGTTTCTTGTATCAGAGAAGCAAACACAACTCTCAATGCTTGTCACACGGCAATGTGATACAGGACGGAACACTTGGTCTTCTAGCAAGCTCGAGGCCATCTATCCAAACCCCGCGTCTCCACGCATGTCGAACTTCGAACCATTGCCAACGCAGCCGGACTGGCGAGAACAGTACTCCCCATTCCCCCTCCCCGGGGAGAATGGTTTACTCCAGCCATCATTTGAGCAGTCTACCAGCTCTAATGTGTCAGATAACAATCAAAATCAACAACCAGGCACCGTTAGGCCACAACTAGAACACCGCCATAGTCTGGGACCTTTACGACAAGAAGCACAACCACCTCCAATTATCGAGCGACCAGATTCGGCTCCCGTAGATTGCGGTAGTCAGGTCAACAATGATACGCGCGATGATTCTCTAGTCTCTCCTGGATCGACTGCGCTGTCACTTGGTTCTCTTGGATCGAACCCACTGAGTTCTGCATCTAGTGCTCCAACGCAACAAGGAACCTTAGCAAACAATGAAGGAGGAGATACTCAGATAGATATGAAAGAAGAGGAAGATGAGGACGATGATGACGACGAGATGCTTGATGCTGAGGAAGGGGGTAGCACAGTACCGCAGACAGCTGCAGAACGACGTGCAGAGCGCAGAAAGATGAAGCGGTTTCGGTAGGATTACATTTTACCCCATCGAATCTTTCTTCTTGCGCTGCTAATTATCGTATAGTCTCACACACCAACAGACTCGATTCTTGATGAGCGAATTCGCAAAACAGGCCCATCCTGATGCAGCACACAGAGAGCGACTCTCGAGAGAGATCCCAGGTTTAAGCCCAAGACAAGTGCAGGTCTGGTTTCAAAATCGGTAAGTGAAACACCTCTTATTGTCTCGAACAAGCTTTTGACAAGACTAGACGTGCAAAAATAAAGCGTTTGACAGCCGATGATCGGGAGCGTATGATGAAAATGAGAGCTGTCCCAGATGATTTCGACAATGTGCAGGCTTTGCATTCACCCTATGGAGCCGTTCATGGAATTGGTACCCCCATGCAGTCTCCAGTGGACTTTGTTCCTCAGTATACTGACCATATGATGCGCCCTCTGATGGTGGATACGATGCGAAGGAACGAAAACGACGAGCACATTTCTCCGACAGGCCTTAGTCCAGCGTTTGGCCACGTTGGATTCGCTCCCGCAGGCTCAATGGGTACTCCCGATGTCCTTTCACCGTTGTCATTGAACTCCACAGATCGTTATTATCCAAGTCATCTCTCTAGTCCGATGAGTGCAGGACCTCGCAGCTCAAACCCTTTTGATCGACAAAACAGCTACCAAGCCCTTTCTCCTCACTCGAGACAACAAGTTCGCCCTTTACAACCTCTGCAGCTAAGAGAAACAATGTCGAGGTCGCGATCTGAATCAATCCACTCTCCTTTGCGGTCCAGTATGTCGTGGAAAGGGGAAACCCTCGATTATGGGAATTACCAAACAGGACAACCGAGTCCCCAATTGAGCGGCCGACAACAATCTGTGTATCAGCCCGATCAAATCGGTAATAGCACCGTCAATGCGCATCAGTATGACGGGAATACATACTCAAGTTCGTCCCAAGTTTCCATTGTGTTTCATATCCCTGATGACCATCACACAAATTGACCTTCCTATTCTTCTAGATACGAACATTCAGGGTTCTCCGCCTAATATGGCTTATTCTCCTTCGCATGGCCCTTCAGCTTCATTGCAGCAGTCGTCGCCATCCGCAATGTCTCGCTTGAGAGCCGCGTCGTCAGCGTATCCACCCGGTCTGGATCTGCGAAATCAGTACCGCACGCTCCCTTCGCAGCAGCATTCTTCCCAAGGAGTACCTCCCACACCACGCAGTGCTTCATTCGCCAGTGCTTTCACTGGTGGCTATGCAAGCGCACCCTTAACCGCACCCGTAGACTTCTCTCTCCCGCGAACGCCAGTAGATGCCAATCAAGGCTCCCGGGATTTCAACATCCCGCAACTGAGCGCGCCAATGGCTCCTCCACAGGACTTTCAAAGTGCTTATAATTCGAATCTCAGTCCCAGAAGCACGCAACCAGGAGAAAGAGATTTCAATAACCAGGGACAGAATAACGGGGATGCGAACCCTCAGGGCCAAAGTCAAGGAAACGAGCATCAGCAGCAACATCAAAGTAGAAATAATGAGGAGACGTCCTTTTTACGTCCTATTGAGTATGAGAGGGGTCAGAAACGGAAAAGGAGTTTCACGATGCCGGGGCAGTTTGAGAGTACTTGATTTAGGATTTAGATCTATCACGGGAGTATACACATAGCGCGACTGGCGAGCACCCGCTTTATGGGTTATGGAATGACTTTCTACGACGTAAATGATTTCGCTTTCTTTGGTGGATACAATTTTGGATGGATGGGTATGATAGCATCGATCTCTTGGGTTGAGATGACGTCCTCACTTCTTCCTTCTTTGGTCCTGATTTATTCCCTTCTTTGCTCTTCTGTAGAGCTTTATTTGTTCGATGATACCAGTGTTTGAGTAGGTGTTCGATGGGCGGAGATTTGGGATTCCAATGGCTGTGGGAATTTAACTGGAGAGAGAGAAGGAAGCTTAGCGCGGGAGGCACTTGATGAGGTGCGGAACTTTGCGGCTTATGAACGACTGTGGAAAATGGGGTTATCTGTGTATATTCTGTTCTTTTTTGGCATGAGCTGGCTCAAAGGCTGGCCTGTAGATATTTGAAATTCTCATGTCCTTATGTACAATTCTAAGACAAAGGTGCACGTGAATCATTGAGATTTGATAACCGAGGCTTAGATCATGATTTGACTTGAACAATAAGGGTCATTACGGCCTGAAAAATGCGTACCTTTTCGTTTATGAATTAGTGTAAATGGTTAATAGTCATAGAATCTGAGGGAGGTCAGTATCTAGAAGTCGGTGATACAGAATGAAGAACTTACCCCTTTCCACTCTTCTTTCCCAACCAGCCTGCATCTACCATCTTTCTAAGCAAGACACTAGGTCTATACTTCGAGTCTCCTGTCTCCTCATAAAGAACCTTCATAATCGCCAGACAGGTATCAATACCAATAAAATCCGCCAATTGTAGAGGTCCCATAGGTACGTTCGTTCCATTCTTCATAATAGCATCAATATCATCCCGTCCTCCAACGCCGGTTTCTAAGCAAATTATTGCTTCATTGATATAAGGCATCAAAATCCTGTTTGCGAGAAACCCTGGTGAATCGGCAGATTGAGAAGGTATTTTGCCCATGGCTTTACAGAAAGCGATTGCGGTATCAACTGTTGCTTGACTAGTCTGCAGACCAGTTATGATCTCCACACCCTTCTGAATAGGAACGGGGTTCATAAAATGCGTCGAAACCACTCGTGAAGAAGCGGACGTATCCGTTGGATCCTTAGTTGTGGATGCTGCAATTCGTGTGATGGAGATTGAGGATGTATTGGTCGCAAGGATAGCATGCGGAGGACATATTTGCGCGAGGTTGCTGAAGATGTTGAATTTTAGATGTGGGATTTCTGGTACTGCCTCAATCACAAAGTCGACTTCGGAGAGGGAGTCCATCGAGGTATGAGGTTCGAGGAGGGATCTTATTTTGTCGGATTGTTCTTGTGTAATACGCTCCTTCGAAACATCTTTGGCTAACAGTTTGTCTACGGAAAGCTATATGAGTCGAAAGAAGCTGGTGTTGGATGAGAATATCATACCGGCGAACTTGAGTCCTTTATCAATTGAAGTCTGATTAGTGTCCACGAGAGTTACTGGAACGCCAGCTTTCTGTGCAGCGACAAGAGCTATTCCTAGACCCTATATTCGATTAATATCATAGAACAAAGGCTAGGAGAACTATCTGCCCTACCATCTGTCCGGCTCCAACAACACCCAAACGTTTAACCTCTTGTGCAGCGGCAATTGGGGTGGAACTGAAGCATCTTGATTGCCTACAGTTTTGAAGAAACTGTCTTCTTAATATAGGAGCGATCATCTCGTAGGATAGTAATTAGTAAAACAGAATTAGGTTGATGAGAGGGCGAGTGAAGTGTAGTATGAACCCGAGAGCAGAGCTCCGCCAGAAAATAAGGTTATTCTACCCCTCGGCTTAAGCTGCCTCGGGCCGGTTAGCTTGACGCCAAGAGCGAGGTGACAGGGGTTCGCGTCTACGCGTCGCCCTATTAAACGTTTAGAGAGATTCTATGCAGAAGTCAGAAACCACAACCTTCAAAATGGAATTGGGAGACGGGAATAGAGATGTCGTAGATCCAGAAGTTCGCGCATACGTCTCCAGTCTTGTCACAGCTGTAAGTTGCTCATTTTGAAGTGTAATTTGGACTTGCTGACACTTTTCAAGCTTGGAGGAAGCGGTGCAGACGAGGAAGGCAGATATGTCCTTGGCGATGATGCTTTAGCATGTCTTCGGGATCTGAAGAAATGGCTAAAGCTTTACGACGAAAAGGCGAATCGATTGGACGTAGCACGATGTCTGGCCGAATCGAACCTCGTTGGAGGAGACCTGATGCAGATTCTTGCATCTTGGCCAGAGAATTCCTTAGATGACAGATTGAAGTTGAAGATTGCTTTGGCATGTTTGGAGCTGCTGGTACCCCTGACATGGCCGCTCGAGAAGGATACGCAACAAATGACAGTCAACCACCACCGACACATTCCCTACCTCCAGAATGCCCAGTTAGGATACAAGCGCTCGGTCATCAATTTCGATGGAGCACGAATACTACATACCGCAATCAGGTCTGCACTACCTTCTATGGCTGAGGCACTGGGTGATCGGAGTACTCGGGATGAGGGCATCATCAAACTATTACTTTACTTTCTTCGAAATATTGCTATGATTGCACCTCTGCCAAATATTCAATACGAGGGCGACGAAGCGGATATATCCAGATCCGCCACTATAGATGCATTCGACTATCAAGATGTATTCCAATTGCTTCTGACTGTCTGTTCTACGATGGGCGAAGATTTCAACACTCAAGATGTAGTGGTGATGGATGTTCTCTTTCATCTGATAAAAGGAGTGGATATTGAAAAGCTTTTTATAGACGAAAAGAAAGCCGAGAGTAGCAAGATAGATGAATTAGTTCAACTACGGAAGAAGGAGGCAGCAATGTTGAGGCAGTATAGCGCTCCAACGAGACATAACCGGTTTGGTGCGATGGTTTGGCTTCAGCGAGAAGATCACAAGATGACTACTATCTCTGGACAGGCAGCAATGACTGATAGTACCAGAGGTCTTGCCAAAATGGATAGTACCAAAAAGTTCAAACCACCACACCGGGCTTTGAAAGGCGATAACGGGCCTCTCGATTTTGATACTCCAGTTCCCCTAAATGCCACGGCAACCAAGCATCTAAGAGGATTCGTGGAAGATTTCTTGGATTCCGGCTTCAATCCACTTTTTACTCATATACGAAAGGCTATTGATCGAGAAGCTGAACGAGTAATGGAGTATCACCCAAGGCAATTTTTCTACCTCATTTCCTGGTTCCTTGAAGCTGAACGCGTGAGAAGAAAGTGCAGGAAAGCCTCTAAAGGGAAAAAAGCTACAGCTCCTGAGGATTCAGACAGCTTTGCTCTGGTTGCGAGCGTTTTAAACCAAGAGATGTTTGTTACCTTGAACAGAGCTATGGACACATCTTTTGAGAACAAATCCTGGCAGGATCTCAGTTCGGCTATGAAGTGCTTCACTCAGATCTTACTCACTGTTCAAGAGATGTCAGAATCGCCATTAGAGGAGGATCAAGAGATTGCAGAGAACATTTTGAGTCGAATATTTTACGAGGAAACAACACACGACAGAGTAGCAAATATTGCACGGACTTACAAAGATCAAGGATTCGGATATCTGGATTCATGTACGGACCTCGCGCATAACTACATGCGAATATTGGAACAATATTCGAAACAGAACGTGGATTTACAGGTGAGATCGCGAAGGAGAATCCGGCGGAAAAAGAAGGCTGCACGAGAGGCAGGAGAAGATGGAGCCGATGATGATATCGTGGACGAATCTGATGGCGAGGACGAAGCGCGAGCAGAACGAACGTCCCACGAACGAAAATTTGATTTCAAACGTTTCGCTTCAAGATTTCTGTCTCAGGGCTGCATCGACACCTTTGTCACCTTCACAGCTTACTTCAACGACCTAAAACCGACTCAATTGAAGAGGGCCCATAGGTACTTCTACCGTGTTGCTTTCAAGCAAGAGATGAGTGTGATGCTTTTTAGGGTTGATATCATCGCTCTCTTCTACAAAATGATCAAAGGTCCAGAGGGCTTGGATTCTCACTCAAGCTGTTTCAAAGAATGGGATGAATTAGTCAAGCAATTGTTGAAGAGATGTACAAGGAAGATTCAGGAGCGTCCAGAGCTAGTTGTCGAAATGCTTTTCTCTAAAATTAACAGTACTGCACACTACCTAGAATATGGGTATGAAAAACAGACCGTGACTTCAAAGCCCAGAGCTGCGGCCGAACTGGAAGTGAAGGGAAGCATGGAATGGGAAGAGCAAATAGGTGTTGTGGTGGGTGCGATGCTTGACAGGAATGAAGGAGAGCTTCTCCAATGGGTGAAGTCCCAACTCTCTTCTGCAGAGAGTGAACGAAGAAGTTGGGAAGGGATGAACCAGGCATTGCCTTCAGTTGAGAAGGATCCTTTCGCCGACGATGATACGCCAGTCATTGAGACCGAACCGTCAAAAGCTCTGACGATCTGTAAGTGTTATATTTCAATATTGGGGCCAGTTTCGCTAATTATGACAGTGTTAAAACCCGGAGATGAAAATCGTAAAGTGGCTATGTTCAAGAACGGGCATCTACGTCTTTTGATGAAATTGGTTGGATTTAAACGCGAAGGCCTCGAGGACGATCCTGATTCATCTTGGATTATTCCATCATCGCTGTTTGCTGATCAACTTAAGCAATCTCTGGACATAATCAAGAAATCTGAATTCAGCCCTCCTGTGTTTGACGACGGAAAAGAAGCTGGCGACTTCATCAAACGGATATCAGCGGTTGTCAGCAATAGGAACAGAGCGGCGTTCGACGACGAAGATGACGGTGTTGATGACGATGATGATGAAGAGCTTATGTTCCCTGCTGGCGGCCCCACTGCAATGAAAAAGTCGGATGCCTTGGAAGCGCTGAAGAAGACTCGGCGGAGAAGAAGAAAGGAGGGTTCCGAGGATGCGGAAAACAATGGTCTCACGGACGAGCAGTTGGAAGCACGAGCCGATGCAAGGATGGCGAGGGAGCTGGAGAAGAATCGTAAGATCAAGAGTGAACTCTTCGTCCACGATAGTGATGAAGAGGAGGACGAGGAGAGAGATCGTATCTTTTTCGAGGCTGAGGAGAAGCTCAGGCAACGATCCAGGATTACCATTATGAAAGAGTTGCTTGGTGTGGGGGGCTCAAAGGACAAGCCTACGCCAGCAAACGGCAACAAGAGGCAATCTAATGCCATATCAATTGACAGCGATGAAGAGGCTGCAGCTGGGAGCAGACGCTCGTCTTCAGCAGCGAGAGACAATGTCCTTGCCGATTCCGACTCTGGAAATGAGACAGATACACCGATGTCAAGCCCACATGTCAGATCATCACAAGCGAAGCGGCGAAAGGTCTCGGAAGAGGAAGAAGAAGACTCCCCCCTGCCCTCAGCTGCCTTGAAAAGTGGACAAGTTGGGGCCGGCGAGTCTGACGATGAGGAAGATGCGGTTACTTTTACTAGGCCGGCTAGGCAGCGGATCAGAGCAGGATTCATTGTGGATAGTAGTGATGAAGAGTAATGATTTTGTAAATGAATGGAGTACTGGATATTTGGGGCGTTAGGGCAACGAAACATTGATTCTCAGTAGTCATGAATTGATTAGAGCATTAATCAATTCAACTATAATTTGACATATCCAGGGAGGAACTGGACTTTTCACCCTGATTTAATTTTAGTATTCAATGCAGTATCTAAATACTCATAAACTCAAAACCCTCCCACGGACCCCCCTTTACAAAAAGAGCGGAGACTCCAGCCTCGGTGGCTACTGCGCTAATAAGCGAATCCCAGCAACCCCATTCCACAGCCCTCAACACCATTCTCTTCCATCACACAAACAGAATGAACCCTTTATAGCAACACCTCATCCACTTTTATTCATACTAAAATGGCAGACTCTCAGATCAACCACCAAGACGCCAGAGACTACTGGCAAAGCATTGACGCTGACGTCAATGGAATGCTGGGTGGCTTCCCATATATCTCGAAAGTCGACCTTCAGGGATCCAAGAACTTCTTGGCTAAGCTTGGTGTGGGTGGCAAGGGGAAGACAAAGGTGGCGAGAGCGGTGGATTGTGGTGCTGGGTAAGTTTTTTCTCCTTCAGGGTTTGGCTACTTTTGCACGTGTCGATGTCATTTGCATCTGCTGTTTTCAAAGGACTTGCAACCTCGCCCATTTCTCTTTAAATCATCAACATTTGCAGACCCTTTTCCTCTTCTACATTCATTGTCACATCTATAGGCGTCCAACACTGGATCAAATGCGAGCGCAGCAACAGATCTTACCTTGTATGAGTACATTGAAGAGGATTCGTCAGCGTCTGTGATTTAAGTATGTCACTACGTTTCTGGGAGAAGATAGACAGTATATGTTGACTTTTACGTTGACTTCTTTCTTTTTTTCTTTTTTTCTTTTTTTCTTTCTCACAAATTTGAGTGTTCCCCACTAATTGATTAAACAGAATTGGAAGAATCACCGAAGGACTGCTGCTCGATATTTCAGAAACAGTCGACATCGTAGAACCCATTTCTAAATTCTCTGATAATCTGAGGGGGAAAGAAGGTGTTGGGAAAATCTTCAATGTTGGACTAGAAGGCTGGTCGCCGGCGGCATCTGATGATGCCAAATACAACTTGATCTGGAATCAGTGGTGTCTCGGCCATCTCACAGATAACCAACTGATTGCCTATCTGGGAAAGTGTAGAGAAGTGCTCAAGAAGGGAGGATGGATCATTGTGAAGGAGAACATGAGCTCAAGTGGAGTGGATATCTTTGATCAGCTGGATAGCAGTGTCACAAGGTAAGTGCCGCCTCATCACTTTTGACCCCATTTGCATTTTGTATGTGCGATGTCGCTGAAATAGGCCACAAAGCACCCCTTTTGCTACCCACACTTCTGAACGTGAATAGCTCTGGACACTGAAAATTTTGCAGGACTGACCACAGTTTTCAAGAAATATTTCGGAAGGCCAAGATGAAGCTCAAGAAGACAGAGATCCAAAAAGGGCTACCAGATGAGCTGTATCCTGTCAGGATTTATGCACTACAACCTGAAATACTATCATAATCTCTTCCTATTCACTTGTTTGGACTCTTAATCCTCATGAAGCCAAGTCTCATTTCGTTTTGTCTTTCACTTTCAAGCAGCAAAACGACAAAAGAGACTAGTAAACGAGATGCCAATATTGTGGTATCGTTCATCGATCTGTCGCACTACTCCTATTTGATCCTTCACAGCTACTCTACAGAAATCTCGTTGCACTGGTAGCCTTTGAGTATGTATGCTATGTTTTGTTGTTATCTAGCATACTGACATATAAGATCTAGGGAATTATCATCATGAATAATCAACCACCATCCCCTAATGACGGTACGTCTAGTTGTATTAATCTCTAGATTTAACATTAGGAATCTTCCTTTATGGACCACAGTCAACTTTAGGGAGCAGTCACTGATTCCTACATACTCTAGCTTCAGGCTACCTCCAACATCTCAAAGAAGCCGTCGAAGAAGACAGCCGCCAGATCACCCAGCTAAGCCAACGAAGAGACGAAAATCGGCGTAAGATTGCGGAACTAGAAGCGAAGGAAGCAGGTATTATGCAAATGGACAAGTATGAAACTGTAGACAAGCTTATGGAGGAGGCCGGCTTCTTGGCATGGGATAATCTGGAGAAAGAGATCAAGAGGGGGGTGGGAGAGATTATCTTGGTACTATGATAACTAAAGACCCCTTTGAATCTATAACATCATTCTAACATAAATTAAATCTAGACGAACGAGGAATTAGCAACTGCCCATGCATGGTCGCAACTCGATATCAACTTCAACGCCGAAATTACCAGTCTCATGAATTCAGTCAAGACCAAGAAGCAAGAAATCAACTATATCACGCAAGCCATAATGTTGAACGAATCCAAGATTGACAACCTCGAGAAGACCCTCTGGAGGCGCCATCTTCATGCACCTGAGGGTTCTGAAGCTGCAATGAATATACCTGACGTATGTAGGAGGATTTATGTTCAATATATGTACAGGTTTGGCTAATATCGGACATAGGTTAACCCATATAAGAAGAAGTACGACACCCCCCGACAGAGCCATAAGGAGACTTTTCCGGAGATGGAATCTGCTGCTCAAAGGGTTAGGCGTGAGGTGGAGAAACAGCGGAAGGCAAATGGACAGTTCAGATTGACTAGGTGATGAGATGCAAGCTTCGCGGGTAGAGTGGATCATTGTGCATTTGTGCATTATAGAGGTCTCGCGGTACTCACGGCATTCAGTGATCATCTATGAGCGCTGAGAGGACCTTGGATCGCCATGTCCGAGAGCAGTCTATACTCTCCGGAAGATCCGGTCATAATTCATGGTCACACGAAATGGTTGTATGAATCGAAACTCTACTCTTTCTGATCTTCAAGACCCCTCACCGGACCCCAATGGATGCCCAAATGGATTCGGAAAACCAAATTCTACCATTCTTCTTCGTCAAAATTTCCCACTATCCACCCGCATATAACTGCCCACCCACTCCACCGTCCCCCCCCAA
>Ga0182030_10012426_pt1 | contig 17041 bp, 6 predicted proteins | sample 812S3MmetaG_FD_121299 | JGI IMG/M metagenome (GOLD analysis project Ga0182030, IMG submission 121299) | Permafrost microbial communities from Stordalen Mire, Sweden - 812S3M metaG (Illumina Assembly) | ecosystem: Environmental > Terrestrial > Soil > Wetlands > Permafrost | place: Sweden...
ACTGGCAGGAGGCGCTGGAAACTTTTGCATTTGTGGTGCCGACGCCGTTTTACTTGCAGAAATGGGCGATCTTTTTGTTCGTGCTGGCTGCCGTCGCGCTGGTGGCGGGCATCGTCCGCTTGGTTTCCCACCGGCGGTTGCGTTCGAAGTTGGTGCGGCTGGAGCAGCAGCAGTCGCTCGAACGCGAACGCATGCGCATCGCCCGCGACATGCACGATGAAATGGGTTCCAAGCTGACCAAGATTTCTTTCTTAAGTGAGCATGCCCAGGTGGACGCCGCCGGCACCGGTCCGCTGGCCGATAAAATTGAATCCATCGCCCAGACCTCGCGCGAATTGCTGCAGACGATGGATGAAATTGTCTGGGTGGTGAATCCGCGCAACGACACGCTGGAAAATCTGGTGGCTTATTTGAGCCACTATGCCGTCGAATATTTTCAGAACACCACGATTGAATGCGAACTCAGTTTGCCGAAGGAAATTCCCGGTTGTCCCTTGTCATCTGAGTTGCGGCACAATCTTTTTCTGGCGTTCGAAGAGGCTCTGAACAATGTGCTGAAACATGCCGCTGCGACGAAGGTGAAAGTGGCCATGGACTTCCCGGCGCTTGGATTTGAAATCAAAATCGCCGACAATGGAAAAGGCTTTGACGCGGCGGCGGGATTGGAAAGTGTGCCGCAACGCCGTGGCGGAGGCGGCAATGGCCTGAACAATATGCGGCAACGGTTGCGGGACCTTGGCGGCGAATGTCTGATTGCCGGCGCGGCCGGCCATGGCACCACGGTCACGATGCGGATTCACCTGAACTCCAAAAATAAGAAATGAAAAAAAACATCACCGTTTCCATCGTGGACGACGAGGCGGATTTGCGCAAACACATCGCCGGGTATCTGGCGGCGGCGGGCAACATCCGTTGCGTCAGCGCCTACGCCAGCGCGGAAGAGGCGCTGAAACATCTGCCGCAGGACAAGCCCGACGTGATTTTGATGGACATCAACCTCGGCGAGATGGACGGCATCGAATGCGTTCGTCGGTTGACCGTGCTCATGCCGGAGGCGCAGGTGCTCATGCTCACAGTTTTTGAAGACACGGAGCAAATTTTTCGCGCGCTGGCCGCCGGCGCGAGCGGCTATTTGTTGAAACGGCTGTCGCCGAAAAAGTTGTTGGAGGCCATCGAGGAAGTGCTGGCCGGCGGATCGCCCATGTCGGCGTCCATCGCGCGCAAAGTGGTCCATTCCTTCAAGGCCGCGCCGGCACGCGGCGACGAATCCGCGGATCTTTCAGACCGTGAACGCGCGGTGCTCGACGGACTCGCCGCCGGGCTGGCCTACAAACAAATTGCCGACCAATTGGGCATCAGCATCCACACGGTGCGGAATTACATCCGGCGAATTTATGAAAAATTGCACGTCTGCTCGCGCACGGAGGCGGTCGCCAAATTCTTGCGGAAATGAATTTTAAATTTTTTTCAACGCCGCTTGCCGGTTTTTGGTGCGGAATTGCCATCGTTTTGGCCCTTGGTTTTTCGGTCCACGCCAGTGACCAGGCCGTCTGGCACTCAGCGCAGGCGCCGCTGATGACGCGTTGGGCGGCGGAAGTGGGACCAACCAATGCGCTGCCAGAGTATCCGCGGCCGCAACTCGTGCGGACGGATTGGCTGAATCTAAACGGACTTTGGGCCTATGCCATCACGCCGGATTCTGCCAGCAACCCGCCACCGTTCACCGCGCAAATCTTGGTTCCCTTTCCAGTGGAATCGGCACTCTCGGGAGTGATGACCAATCTTGACGAGCACAGCAAGCTCTGGTATCATCGGAGTTTTTCCGTGCCGGAATCGTGGCGGGGCAGGCGGGTGCGTTTGCATTTCGGCGCGGTGGACTGGCGCTGCAAAGTGTGGGTGAACGAACAACCCATCGGCCAGCATCAGGGCGGTTATGACGCATTTACATTCGACATCACGGAGGCCTTGCGCGGGAACGCCCCGGAAGAACTTACTGTTTGCGTGACGGATCCCACCGAAGGCGACCAGCCGCGCGGCAAACAATCGCGCAAGCCCGAGGGCATTTTTTACACTTCCACTTCCGGCATCTGGCAGACGGTCTGGTTGGAACCTGTGCCGGCAGTGTGCATTGACCGGCTGAAAGCCACACCGGATGTGGACGCCCAAGTGCTTCGACTCACGGTGGCGGTCAATAGTTTTTCTGACACCCTCCGGGTTCGGGCGGCGGCCTTGGTCAACGGTCAGGAAGTGGGCAGTGTCACGGGTCTGGCCAATGCCGGCCTGGTTTTGCATCTGCCGAATCCGCATCTATGGTCGCCTGATGATCCGTTTCTTTACGACTTGAAAGTGACGTTGCTTGACGGCGACAAACCGCTCGATTCCGTGGCCGGTTATTTTGGCATGAGAAAAATCGCCCTGGCCAAAGACGATCAAGGCGTCACCAGGATGGCACTCAACAACCAGTTTGTTTTTCAAGTCGGCATATTGGACCAGGGCTTTTGGCCGGATGGAATTTACACCGCGCCCACCGATGAGGCGCTGCGTTCGGACATTGAGTTTCTAAAAATCAACAGCTTCAATCTAATTCGCAAGCACGTGAAGATTGAACCGGACCGCTGGTATTACTGGTGCGACAAATTGGGCATGCTGGTCTGGCAAGACATGCCCAGCGGCAACAACGCCACGGTGGATGGCCAGCGTAACTTTGAAAACGAACTGCGGGGCATGGTGGCGGGGTTGGAGAATCATCCTGCCATCATCGTGTGGGTGCTGTTCAATGAAGGCTGGGGACAATATGATACGGAGCCGTTGACGCATTGGCTCAAGGAACAGGATCCGTCGCGGTTGGTGGATGATGCCAGCGGTTGGACGGACATGCGCGTCGGCGATCTCACGGACCGACACAATTATCCCGGTCCCGACGCGCCGACACCTGACCCGCATCGCGCTTCCGTGCTGGGCGAATACGGCGGCTTCGGGTTGGTCGTGGCGAAACACTCCTGGTCCACCAATAGCTGGGGCTATGTGATGCTGCCGGATGGCAACGAGTTGGCGGATCAATATGTCCGCGCGCTCAAACACGTCTGGCGTTTGCACAGCTTCAGCGGTTTGAGCGCCGCTATTTATACCCAAGCTGCCGACGTGGAAACCGAGTGTAACGGGCTGCAAACTTATGATCGCGCCGTGGCCAAGATCGCTCCAGCCATCTTATTGGCTGCGAACCGTGCCAGCGCGTTTCAAGCACCCAAAAAAATTATTCTGGCGGACGCGCTGTTCGGCCGCGCGGACTGGAAATTCACCACCGAAAAGCCCCGTGGCGATTGGTATCAGCCCGGTTATAACCCTGCCACTTGGAAATCCGGAGTGGGTGGATTTGGCAATGCCGGCACGCCGGGCATCTATCTGAATACTTCCTGGGACACCGCGGACATCTGGCTGCGTCGTGAATTCACGTTGGCAGCGGAAGACCTGTCCAGCTTGAAGCTCCAGATTTTTCATGATGAAGATGTGGAAGTTTACTTCAATGGCGTGCTGGCGGTGGAACTGGCTGGATTCATCACCGACTATGATGATTTTGATATTTCCAAGGAGGCTCAGGCTGCACTCCGCCCCGGTGTCAACTCTATTGCCGTTCACTGTCATCAGACCACCGGCGGGCAGGGCATTGATGTGGGCATCATCATCCCGCAATTAAAGCTTGCGCAAACAACCAAACGCTAATCGACAGCCAAATTTCATTTTTTATGAACGGGAAAATTGTTCGGGCTGCTGTGTGGCTGCTATTGTTTGGTTGTTGTGCCGTGGAAAAATTGTTGGCTGGAGATCTTGGTGGAAATCATACCTTCACCAACCCGGTTGTCCGGCAGGGTGCGGACCCGTGGGTGATTCGCCGGCAAACCAATTATTATTTTTGCCAATCCCATCCCGACGGCGTCTGGGTCAACCGCGCGGCCCGGCTGGAGGACATTGGTGTAGATCACTGGCAATGCGTCTGGCGGCCGCCGCCAGGAACCGCCTGGTCAAAACAGGTTTGGGCGCCCGAACTGCATTTTCTGCAGGGCCGGTGGTTCATCTACGTCGCAGCGGACGACGGCAACAACAACAATCATCGAATGTTTGTGCTCGAAGGTTCGACCACCAATCCGCAAGGTCCGTTCCACTTGAAGGGGAAAATTGCCGCGCCCGCCGACCGCTGGGCGATCGATGGAACCGTTCTCGAAATGCCCGGCGGGAAACTTTATTTCATCTGGGCTGGCTGGCCGGGTACCAATGATGGCGTGCAAAATCTCTACATCGCCTCTATGAGCAATCCCTGGACTATCAGTGGTGAGCAAGTTTGCATTTCGCAACCCGACCAGAAATGGGAGCAGCGTGACTTCCCGCATATCAACGAAGGTCCCGAAACCCTTTGGCACGACGGAAAATTATTCATCATCTATTCGGCGAGCGCGTTTTGGGACGACAATTATTGTCTCGGTCAGCTTACTTGGACGGGCGGCGATGTGCTTGATCCCAAATCCTGGGTCAAACAGCCGGAACCGGTTTTTACTCGTTCAGCGGAGGTGTTTGGCCCCGGCCATTGCTCGTTCGTCAAGTCGCCGGACGGCAAAGAAGACTGGATTATTTACCATGCGCATATCGTCCGTGGAAAACGCGAACGCGATGTGCGCATCCAGCGATTTACTTGGAATCCTGACGGCTCGCCGCACTTTGGCACTCCGGTGTCGCCGGGTGTTCCCTTGCCGGTGCCTTCGGGTGAATAACTTTGTCTGTTGTGGCCTGTGGCCATTTCATGCCACATGACACGGACGACAGTTGAATTATAGTCACATCATGTTCCACCCGTCGAATTGTGCCACCGGTGTCTGTATTAGTTGCTGTAAAATTTGACCTGGACTAAACCTATTAGTATCACCAACGAAATGAAAACCCCTCCCAAAACAAACACCTCAAAACGCGGTCGTCTTGCCCAAATCAAAACTATCGCCCTGTCCGCCGGCTTGATGGCCTCGGCGGCAGCAGCCTTTGGCCAATCCTTTTGGTCCGGCGGCACCAGCGACTTTAACAACGCCACCTTCTGGAGCGGGTCTTATATTGGCGGCACTCCCAATTGCTGTAATGACAGCGGCGCAGCCAACGTGGTTCTCATTCAGCCCGGGGATCCGATTTGGCAACATGGCGATACTTTGGCTGGACAGGGCAGCGGCGCAACCGGGTCTTACCTGCAAACGGGTTCGACCAATAATACGGGTGGCGGCAACTGGATGCGTCTTGGCATCGGTGGCGGTGGAACGGTGGGTTACTATACTTTGAGCAATGGCGTGGTGAATGTCGGCGGGCAGACCCATCTTGGCGAAAATGGCACCGGCTATCTTGAGGTTGACGGCGGCATATATAACGCCAGCACCACCGGTCAGAATCCCGGACTGTGCGCGGGCGACGGCGATTGGGGCGCAAATTGCGTCGGCACGCTGACCCTGAACGGCGGCATGGTCAATATTTTGAACGGTCAGGAAACGTGGTTTGGTGAGGGCGGCGGTTGCACCGGAAATTTGGTCATGAGTGGCGGCACATTCAATGCAAACAACTGGTTTGTATTTGGCCGCAATGGTGGTGTCGGCTACGGCACCATGACCGGCGGCACAATCAACTTTACCGGCGGCGGCCAATTCCTCGTTGGTGGCGGCGGCATCGGTTCGCTGGCTCAAAGCGGCGGCATCATCAATGTGCAGAACCAATACTTGGTTCCGCAAGGTGGAACAGCCGGCACGAACATTCTCAGCGGAACGGCCATTCTAAACACCCACGACTGGGTGGCGGTTGGGCGTGGCGGTGGTTATGGCGAAATGGATATTTCCGGGAGTGCAGCCATCACGAGCGACACTGCCAATGATGGTGGTGCTCATTTTGACATCGGTGCCAGTGGCCGTGGCATTGTCAATCAAAGCGGCGGGACCATTACCGACACGGCGAGTGCGTTGTATGTCGGCGAAAGCAGCGCAGGGACTTGGAACTTCAATGCGGGCACGGCCATTCTTGGCTCGGTCATCATGTGCGTGAACAATTCGGCGAGCGGCGTCTTGAATCTCAATGGCGGTCTGTTCCAAACGACAGGCATTACCAGTCCTTCATCCGGGGCTGTCAGCGAATTATCCCTGAACGGGGCGACGCTGCGGGCCAACGCGAACAATGCCAATTTCATTGCCGGTTTGACGCTGGCCAGCGTCGGCCCCAATTCGGTGATTGATTCCCAAGGTTACAATATCACCATTCCTCAGGCATTGGGCGACAACGGCGGCGGTTCCATCACCAAACTCGGCAGCGGCACGCTGACGCTCACGGGAGCCAACACCTACGCCGGAGCCACGACCGTCAACGCCGGAGCCTTTGCGACCACCACCGCCTCCACCGGCGGCGGCAGCTATGCGATTGCCAGCGGAACCACGTTGAGTGTGCAAGTCGAATCCGCGAATGCTTCCCTCGGTGCCGCCAGTGCCACCTTTACTGGACCGGCCACGCTGACCATTGATCTAAACACTTTCGGCACTCCCGCCAATGCCCCGGTGAACGTGGCTGGAGTCTTGACGGCCACCGGCACTACCACCATCAACATTCTGTCTGCCACGCCGTTGCCCGTCGGTCAGGTTCCCTTGATTCAATACGGCAGCCCGGCCGGCTCGGGTGTTTTTGTGCTGGGAACCTTTCCGCCTGGCGAGACGGGTTATCTGACCAATAATGCCGGCCTCGTATCGTTGGTCATTACCGGCGCGGGCGCCCCGCGCTGGAACGGCAATGTCGCCGGCGGCGTTTGGGATGCGAATACGACGGCGAACTGGATAGACCTTATCACCAGTTTGGCCACGACTTACCATGACGGCGAACCCGTGTTGTTCGATGACAACGCCAGCGGCACCACCACGGTGGACCTCACAGCGACGGTCGCGCCGGGCTCCATCAATTTCAACAATAGTTCCTTGCCTTACAGCATTGTCGGAACAGGTAAGATCACCGGCAACATAGGCTTGAACCTCAACGGCACCGCCAATGTTTCCATTTTGAACACCGGCGGAAACAGCTTCACCGGACCCGTGGTGATTAACGCGGGAACTTTGACGGTGACTAACTTGGCCAACGGCGGCTCACCCAGTCCGTTGGGCGCCTCGTCCTCCAGCCCGGCTAACCTGCTCATTGGTGCGGCCACGCTTCAATTCAGCGGTGCGCCGGTGGCGGCCAACCGCGGATTTACGGCGAACGCTGCGGGTGCCACGATTGATGCGGAAAGCAATTTCGCCTTGGGCGGTCTGGTGACTGTTGGTTCGACGGCCAGTTTTGTGAAAACGGGTCCGGCTCAACTAGACCTGACCACGGTGGGCGTCAATCAATTCTCGTCCAGCGCGAACCCTGGCGCGGAAGTCCGGTTCGGCCCCTTGATGCTGGATGGTTCCGGCGGCCAGACCAACCATGTGGCGGCGGATATGTATGTGGGCGATACTACCAGCACCGGGGCGTCGCTGATCTTGAGCAATACAACCTTGAATGTGGATGGCTGGTTTGGCGTTGGCCGCATCAACGGCGGCATCAACAATACTTCCTCCGCGACCCTCTACAATTCGACGCTGAACTGCGGCAACCTAACCATTGGCTGGGACGGCGGTCAGCCGAACAACCTGTCCTCACAGTTCATTACGTTGAATGGCAGTTCCACGCTTAACGACTATGGTGCCGTGAACCTCCCGGAAGGTGCCAACTCAAGCTTGACCTTCCAGGTGAATGGCAGTTCTGTGTTCTGGGTGCAAAATCCGTTCTACATCTGCCTGGCTAATAATACAACCGGCGCTGTCGTGGTGGCCAACTCGGGCAAGATTATCCAAGCCAACGGCTGGTTTGACGTCGGCCAGGGCAACAATTGCGTTGCCTCTTTGCTGGTCAAGGACAATGCCAGTGTGTCGCTGGATGGTGACTGTAACTTGGCCGACACGGCGAGCGGGGCGAATGGCACGATCACGGTTCAGGACAATGCCACACTCCAGGCCAACAACCTCTTTGTCGGCAAGTCGTCAAGCTGCGTTTGCACGTTTAACCTCGCTGGTGCCGCCACCGGCAGCTTTGGCAATTTCATGAGATTGGCGGATGGCTCAAGTTCCACTGGCAATGTGAACATATCGGGCGGCAGTCTGACGTTTGGTCAATATATAAACATGGCTGGCGGCTCCGGTTCCACTGCCAGTATCACCATGACGGGTGGCAGCCTGACCGGCGGCAACGATATGACGATTGGTGATCAAGCCACGGCTACGGTGACATTGAATGGCGGCGTGCTCACGGTTCCAAACACGGTGTATCTCTCCCGCGGCAACAATGTGGCCGACGGAACCATGAACATCAATGCCGGCGGCACCATTCTCGCTGGTTATGTGAACAATGGCTGGGCTTTCAATCAAGGCTCCACTTCGCCGTTGTTTAACCCGAATGCCTTCAACTTCAATGGCGGGACGTTGAAATCCTATGGCGGTGCCAATCCGGCATATTCGTTTATTCAGGCGAATGTAAACGTGGTGGTAAAAGCGGGCGGCGCAATCATTGACGACAACGGAGCCGTTCGTTACATAGATGCAGCTCTGGTTGACGGCGGCGGTGGTGGTGGCTTGACCAAACTTGGCTCTGGAGCGCTCGCTCTCAATGGTGTGAATACCTACACTGGCACGACTTTGGTGAGTGCCGGGACCTTGGCCGTGGGGCCGAACGGCTCGATCGCGGGTCCGGTGACGGTCGCGTCGGGAGCCACGCTGGCGGGCGATACAGGGTCCATCGAGACATTTAACATTAATAACACATTGACCCTGTCCGCCGGCAGCACAACCGCCATGACGTTGACTCCTGCCAGCAACGACCAGATTGCGGGGCTGATCGGTGTGAGCTATGGCGGTACCTTGGTGGTGACGAACTCCAGCGGTTCGCCGCTGGTTGTCGGCCATGGTTACACATTGTTCAGCTCGGCGTCGGCAGGAACCGGCAACTTCAGTTCTGTCATTGTCCAGCCCGCTGGTGCCGGTATCTTTAATCCTACCAACGGCGTCCTGACGATCACTTCGTCCGGCGGCAGCTTGACCATTAACCCGGTGGTGGCCACCGGCGGCAATCTGATCCTGACCGGCATGGGGGGCGCGGCGGGTGCCGGCTACACACTGTTGACCACGACCAACATTGCGACACCGATGGCTTCTTGGACGACGAACACCACCGGGAACTTCGACGGCACGGGTGCCTTCTCCAACGCCATCCCGGTGAACGTTTCCAAGCCGGCGCAATTCTTCCGCATCCGGACGCCGTGATCGGGTAAGCGAATGAGTCATCAAGGGCGTCCTTTCGGGGACGCCCTTTTTTCTGGCGACTGTGGCCAGTTTATGTCACATGACTCCGAACTCGTCTTGCAGTAACTTGAAACTGACCCGGAAAATCACGTTGCGTTTTGGCGCGACCATTCAAACGATTTCGGGATGACACTTAATTTAATCCGTATCTGAAAATGAAAGCTTTAGAAATTAACTCCAACCGCGGCCGCCGGCGTTCCGGCTGGTATCTGAGGGCCTTCACCTTGATTGAGCTTTTGGTGGTGATTGCCATCATAGCAATTCTGGCGGCGATGCTGCTGCCCGCCCTGGCCAAGGCGAAACAGAAGGCCAAGCAAACGGGCTGCATCAACAATATGCGTGAGATAGGCATCGCCCTGGTCATGTATGTCGGCGATTACCCGGTGTATCCCAACTGCTTCGATCCGGCTAAAAACATCTATGTCTGGCAGCCGCGGCTGTTGACTTTCATGGGCAACAACCGCAACGCGTTTAATTGTCCAGCCGCACTGCCGCAAAGCTTTTGGGATACCAGCTTGAACAATACTCTGGCCGGGCCCTCGGGGCAATTGAAACTGGGTGAAAACGGGCAGATAGACAACTACGCCATTTTGAACACGACGCGATTTTCTTTGGGTTACAATGACTGGGGTTTGAATAATACCTTTAATCCTCCGTTCGGAATGGGGGCGGATATCGGCAGCACGCCGGTGAAGGAATCCATGATTCGCAGTCCGGTGAACATGATCGCTCTGGGCGATGTGCGCTCCGATGCGGTGACGGTTGACTTCAATGCCAATTTGGATCCGGTCATCGGCGATGCTGCCGACAATGATGCGACGACGCATGACCAGTGCCCGACCAACCGACACAACTACCGGACGGATTTGTTGTTTGCGGAAGGCCATGTTGAAAGTCCCCGGCGCAATGATACGATCAATCCGCTGGACAGCAGCTGGCGTGCGCGGTGGAATAATGACAATGACCCACATTTGCCGGGCACCGCCTTTGGCACCGCCAACTGGACTTTGTCCAATGTTGATGCACTGGAACAATAATCGCATGGTGCCCAACTGAGTCGCCTTACTGATTCCGCCGCTTTGAATTTTATTTCATGAACAAAAAATACATGGACTGGGTGAAACAGGTGAGGGGATTGTTACTGGTCATGGTGGGGACTGCGACAGTGATGCACGCCGAAACTCTGCGGCCGCCTGCCGTTCCACTGGTGACCTTTGATCCGTATTTGAGCGTCTGGTCTGATGCCGACACGCTGACGGAAAGAAATACAATCCACTGGACTCATCGCGAACAGTCGCTGGTGAGTTTGGTTCGAGTGGATGGCAAGACTTATCGGCTGATGGGAGCCGAACCGAAAGCGGTGCCAGCGTTTACCCAGGTTTCGTTGCAAGTGTTGCCGACGCGCAGCCTCTATGAGTTTGAAGCAGCGGGTATTCACGTCACGCTGACCTTTATGACAGCGGCATTGCCGCACGACTTGGATATTTTTTCTCGCCCGTTAAGCTACATTACTTGGGACGTCCGTTCCATTGACGGCGGTTCGCATGAAGTTTCCATTTACGACAGCACCAGTTCGCAACTCGTGGTCAACGATAACAATGAATTGGTCGAGTGGTCGCGGGCGTCGGCGGGGCAATTGACCACCTTGCGGGTGGGCACGAAGGCCCAGCCTATTCTCGGCTCCTCCGGTGATGATCACCGAATCAATTGGGGTTACGTCTATGTGGCGGCTTCAACCAAACAATCGGCTGCAGCCATCGGCGCAAATCAAACCCTGCTGGACAGCTTTGTTCAAACCGGTGGCTTGCCGGCTACAGATGATGTTCAAGCGCCGCGCGCTGTAAACGATAATACTCCGGTGCTGGCTTTTGTCTTCCAACTTGGCTTGGTTGGACCTAAAATCGAGGAAAGGCAGGTCATCGTGGCCTATGACGAAATCTACGCGATCAAATATTTCGGGAAAAATCTGCGTCCCTACTGGCGACGCAATGGCATGGAGCCGGCGGAATTGTTGCAGTCTGCCGCGAAAGAATATCCGGCGCTGCTCAAACGATGTGAACAATTCGACCATGATTTGGTGGCGGACATGACGAAGATGGGCGGGGCTCGGTATGCGCAGGTTTGCGCACTGGCTTATCGCGAGTGTATCGCGGCATGCGGCTTGGCTGCCGACGCCAACAACCAGCCGTTGTTCTTCACCAAGGAAAACACCAGTAATGGCGACATTGCAACGGTGGATGTTTTTTTTCCGATGGATCCTATTTGGGTCTTTCTGAGTCCAAGTCTGGCCAAAGCGACTTTGGTGCCTATCCTGTCTTATGCGGCTTCCAGTCACTGGAAATTTCCCAATGCGCCGCACGACTTGGGCACTTATCCCAACGCCCATGGCACCGATGACGGCGGCGAGGGCATGCCGGTGGAAGAAAGCGGGAATATGCTGATCCTTTGCGATGCCGTGGCCCAGGCGGATGGCAACGGGGATTTTGTGTCGCCATGGTGGCCGCAACTTACCCAATGGGCAAAGTATCTGGAAAACTACGGTCTCGATCCGGAGGAACAGCTTTGCACGGATGATTTCATGGGACATTTGGCTCACAACGCCAATCTATCCGTGAAGGCCATTCTCGGTCTGGCCGCCTATGGTGATCTCTGCAAGATGCGCGGGGATACAGCCAATGCGGAAAGATACGCGCAGCTAGCCAAGGTGGACGCGGCTCATTGGGTGAAAGTGGCCGCCGATGGGGACCATTTCCGACTCGCTTTTGACAAGCCTGGAACGTGGAGCCAGAAATATAATCTGGTTTGGGACCACATTCTCGGCCTTAATGTTTTCCCGCCCTCAGTCGCGCAAATGGAGGTGGCCCACTACAAAAAAGTCATGCAACGCTACGGTGTGCCGTTGGATTCGCGCACTCATCTGACCAAGATGGACTGGTCATTCTGGAGTGCGACGCTGGCGGATAATCAGGCGGACTTCGAAGCCATTATTTCGCCCGCCTATGATTATCTCAACCAAACCACCACCCGCGATCCGATTGCCGATTCCTATGAGACGGACAAGCTTGGCAGCGGTGGAATGCACGCGCGTCCGGTGGTCGGCGGCTTTTTCATCAAGATGCTTTCCGATCGCGCTATCTGGAAAAAATGGGCTGCCGGTGACAAAGTGAAAGCAACCGGTTGGGCTACATTGCCAAAACCGCCGAAAATGACGGTGATTATTCCGGCCGCAGACAAACAAACAGCGATCTGGAATTATACGACCGCCAAACCAGTGGCTGGCTGGATGGGACAAGGTTTTAATGATTCAGCTTGGAAGCAAGGCAAAAGCGGGTTCGGCACCGTGGGCACGCCGGGGGCAATTATTGGCACCGTCTGGCAGTCCGATGACATCTGGCTGCGTCGCGAAGTAAATCTGCCGACGCACGATTATGACGAACTTCAAGCCTGGCTTCATCACGATGAGGACGCCGAGGTTTTTGTCAATGGAGTGCTTGCTCTTAAAGCCAGCGGCTTTATTTCCGGATATGATGTTTTTCCATTTACGCCGGACGGAAGAGCAGCGTTCAGGCCGGGAAAGAATCTAATCGCCATCCATTGCCATCAGACGATTGGCGGACAATATGTGGATTTTGGGCTGGTAGATATTCAAACCAACTAGCCTGTGTGAGAGGAGCGATTAGGACCATTACGGCGACAAGGTTAGCAGGATTCTTTTTTGATTCCGCCGTCGCGTCAGGGTTCTTACGCGCGACCAATCTTCCGCCCACGGTCGTAGTAACCAATATCACGCCGTTATCGGCAACACCCTTCAGCGCGTTGTCTTTGGGGCGTGTTCGATCATGCGGCTGGCTGCTTACACAATGGCAGATGCAGCGGCCGGCCTCAAACAGAAGGCGCAAAAATGGATGGATTGGTTTCTCAATCAGCAAGGTTCCGACGGCTATATCGGGCCGGTTTCCAACAACGACTGGTGGCCGCGCAGGTTGGTCACTTATGCGCGGCGCGATTATTGCATCATTGGCAGGCAGTCGCGGTCTAGTTCGTCAACCTTGAAGGCGACTAAATTTGTCCCCAACCCGACAGTAAAACTGATTTTGAAGTTGCGATTTTTTATTGTGTTAGCGCTGTCAGGCCTGAACTTGGTGCGGGCGACGGGGCTCATCTGGCCGGTCAATCAATTGCTGCCGACCTTTTCCACACCGCCGCCGGTTCTGGACGGCATTGATATCAGTTCCGCCAGCAATGCGGAAATTGACCTGTTCACCTCGCTCGAAGGCATTGTGAACCGCACGCAGCCGCGCGTTGTCTGCATTAGCACGGTAAACGGGGAAGGCGAATTTACTTGGTTGAATCTTCATAATCTAACCATCAACCCAATCACCGGTTACAACGCGATTCTCAAATACCAAACCAATTTCATCGGCTTGGTGGTGACGGATCCCAACCAGCCCGACACGCTGAATCTGGCGACCACGATGGCCGGGGTGAACAACGAATTGATCTGTAATCCAAGTCTGTTGCAAATTTTGACCAATAGTCCCTACAATCTTCCGATTACTGACGACCTGCGCGGGCGGTTTGCCAACAAATATGGAGTGTATGGCTATCTGTACACCAACTACTGGCCGCAATGTACCCATCGCATCCTGGCCGGTATGGAAACCAATCTGGATGGAAATTTCCGGGATTATCTGGTGGCTACGATGACGGCCACGGTCTGGTTGGATCCGGGTTCGGTTTCCCAGGACGCCACGATGATGGCATTATTTACTTCCCAAATGACCCCGGCCAATTGTGTTTACATTGGCTGGGTGCCCAACGAGGGCAATGACGTGCCTTGGCTGGCCAATTATGGAATTCCCGTTGTCGCCAGCGATTATTTTGTCAACGGCTCGGTCTTCAGCGGTGTCGCCAGCCCCATCAACATTCCCGCCATTCCGCCGCCGCCGCCGCTCCAGAACAAAGTATATGTCGCGCTGCTCCTCAGCGATGGTGACAACGCCCAATACATGCAACATGCAATGAAAATAAACTGGGAGAACGGCAGTCGCGGCTCGGTTCCCATCGGCTGGACCGTTGACGCGCTGGCGGCCAATCTTGACCCGGCCATGCTTAATTACTATTGGAGCACCGCCACCACCAATGACTGCTTGATCTCGGGACCGTCCGGAGCGGGTTATGCCCGCGTGGAACACTGGAGCAGTGCCAACTTGGCCGCCTTTGCCAGCATTGCGGATGGTTATCTCCAACGCAGCGGTCTTCGCGTCATCACGGTTTGGGATAGCGTCAACAGCGGCATTGCCAAAGCCTACGCGACAAATTGTCCGTCGTTGCTGGGATTAACCGACCAGAATGGGACTTACAACACGGTGAACCTGGGGTTGCGGACAATTGCTGAAACCCCGACTTATGCCTCGACCATCGCGCAAATGACCAACGCCATTACCAGTGCCGCCGCCGGCTGGAACGGCACCGCGCCGGTTTTCCTTGTGGCCCAAGCGGACGCTTGGAATCTGGTGCCGTCAGATCTGCTCACTGTTGCCAATGCGTTGGCCACGAACAAATTTGTCTTCATCCGCCCGGATCAGTTGTTCATGCTCGCCAACCAAGTTTACGGAACACCCGTCGCCGTGACGCAGCCGCCTACCGGAATCACCGCCGGCAGCGCGACGCTGCAAGCCGTGGTGATTCCAAAAGCCGCGAATGCCGCTGCCTGGCTGGAATGGGGGACCAACACCAGTTACGGGTCACGAAGTGTGATGGTCAGTGTCGCGGGCAATTCGCTCGTGCCCGTCAGCGCCATGGTAGCCGGGCTGGTTCCGGGAACGAATTATCACTATCGCGCCGCGGTGAGCAACGCAGTGGGACTGGCTTGGGGGGCGGACAAAATGTTCAACGTGGGTGGCCGAGTGAAAGCCTGGGGCAACGGCAGCCTGGGACAGACCAATGTGCCAGCCGGCTTGACGAATGTGGTGGCCATCAGCAGCGGTGCCTATCACGGGCTAGCCTTGAAAAATGATGGCACGGTCGCGTCCTGGGGTTACGATTTTTTTAATCAGACCAATGTGCCAACGGGTTTGACCAGTGTGGTTGCCGTAGCGGGAGGCGTCCAGCACAGTCTCGCTCTACAATCGAACGGTATGGTCACCGCGTGGGGTGACAATTCTTATGGCCAGACCAATGTGCCGGCGGGGTTGACCAATGTGGTGGCGATTGCCGCCGGCGGTTATCATAGTCTGGCGCTGAAGAACGACGGAACCGTCACGGCTTGGGGATATAATGCATTTGGACAAACCAACATACCTGCCGGATTGAGCAATGCCGTGGCCGTGGCCGCCGGCAAATATCACAGCCTCGCGTTAAAGTCGGACGGGACAGTCACTGTCTGGGGCTTCAATAATTACGGGCAGACCAATACGCCGGCCAGTTTGAACCAAGTCGTGGCAATTTCTGCGGGGGATTATCATTCTCTGGCGCTCAAGGCGAACGGCATCGCTTCGCCCAGTCTGCTGCCGGCCTGCCGCTGGCTGGCGGACAGTCTCATTGGAACCAGTGGAACACCGGTTGGCAGTTGGAGTGACATCGTCCAAGGCAAAAACGCCACCCAGAATTCCACCGGCAGCCAGCCGCAGCTTTACTCCGGTGTTCTCAACGGCCATAACGTCGTGCGGTTTGCTGGTGCCAGCAGCCAGTATCTGACGGTCGCGGCGACGGACAGCCCGATTTCCGGAGCCGGAGATTTTACCATGGTGGTGGTGTTCAGGACTTCCACGACGGGGAATACTTCGTCTTCGTTTTATCTAAATACCGGTCTGCTTGGAGCGGATCTGCCTGGTGCCACCACGGACTGGTCGTTGGTCATCAACGGAACTCAGTTGGGTGCAGGCCTGGGCGACGGTGCCGGCGGCTGCGGTTCGGATTTCAGCCTCTATGGCGGAAATGTGACCGACGGCAACCCGCACATCGGCATTTATATGCGTTCCGGCAACACTATCCGCTTGTATGTGGATGGTGTAATCGTGGCCGAACAAACGTCGCTTTGCACGGCGGCGCGGGCCAGCGAACCTTTCGAGATCGGAGCGATGACCACCGCCCCATATTTTTTCAGCGGTGACATTGCGGAAATCCAACTTTACACCCGGGCGCTGAATGCGTTTGAAATTGTAAGCGACGATAACACTCTGGCCAATGACTATGGCATGAGCGGCATCGCCGGGGCGCCAAGGTGCCGCTGGGTGGCGGACAGCCTTTCGAGCGCCTCTGGTTCTTCCGTGAGCAATTGGACCGATTACTTCGGCGGAAAAAATGCCGCCCAGACCAGCGTCGGGAACCAGCCCAAGGTTTATTCCAATGTGATCAACGGGCACAAGACAGTGCGCTTCTCAGGCGCCAGCCAGTATCTGACCGTGGCGGCGGTGGACAGCCCGATTGCTGCCGCCGGAAGTTTCACCTTGGAGGTGGTATTCCGGACTTCCACAGCGGGCAATTCGTCCAGTTCATTTTACCAGAACACCGGATTGCTGGGAGCCGAACAACCCAACATAGTCACCGACTGGGCGTTGTGCATCAATGGCAGCCAATTGGGCGCGGGACTGGGTGCGGGTGGCAATGGTTGCGGCTCCGACTCCAGCCTGTATGGTGGAAATGTGACGGACAACAATCCCCACATC
>Ga0182030_10012427_pt1 | contig 17041 bp, 25 predicted proteins | sample 812S3MmetaG_FD_121299 | JGI IMG/M metagenome (GOLD analysis project Ga0182030, IMG submission 121299) | Permafrost microbial communities from Stordalen Mire, Sweden - 812S3M metaG (Illumina Assembly) | ecosystem: Environmental > Terrestrial > Soil > Wetlands > Permafrost | place: Sweden...
CGCTCTCCACCTCCCGTCAACCCCTGCAGGGGATTTCCGTCTTCAGTCCATACCATCCCTTCATTGTTGGCATCCCAATGTAATTCAAGAAGCCCCTTCTTGCGAAGTTCGGACGGAACGGTCAGCTGAACCTTGAACCAATGGGTCGACCATGATGGACCAAACCATTCGCCAACGGATGTAGGTCTGAATTCATGACTGGTTGCGTCTTTGAAGGTTGGCCGAGAGAGGTCGGGTGCATCCCAGACGGATAGTTTGACGTGAGGTGAGCCTTTTGCAACGCCCTCGTTCATCATACTAGGAGGCCCAATCTGTTAGCATGGTTCGATTCCAGCGACACTATATGCTGCCTACGCTCGTAGATTCTTATGTTCATATTGACCTCCACCGTAGAACATGCCAATCCTGTCCTTGTAGATGTTTGGGATCCATTGTCCCACTGGATGCGTCGACAGCTTAGGATAAATGCTCTTAGGCTTTGCATTTTCGATGGTTTCTCCGCCCATGATTGTATATGGGATAATTGATTTCACTGAGGGTGAAAGATGTTGTGGGAGAGATGTTGTTGTTTATTAGTGTCAGTTTTGGAGCTACTTACGTCTCATACAGGGATCAGCTTGGGGGATGGCGGGGAAGGTACTAGGTGGAGTTCCCTGGTCAATCGATAATCGTCCACAACCGATAATCCTGAATTTTGAGTGGTCACTGCCCTATAACTCCCTGTAATTTGCAGCAGGCTTATACTTGTATAGGGCACATTATCGGTTGACCAGGAATCTCTTGTACTGGTGGTACGCCGGCGTGCGACCACTAATGTTCCAGAGAAAATAACACGAGAGACTCAGGATATGGTAAGATCTTATTAATTGATTAGAATCATCCCATCCCGTGAATACAACAGTCGAATTCGTATAGATCATTTACCAAATGCTGGGCCCTCATAGAGGTCCAAATGATCCTCAAGTGAGGGGTGCAAGGTACAATCTGCAGGTACCACAAAACGACATCGCGAATCCCACAGGCGGTTCTTCAATGGTGCCTGAATAATATCTATATTTCGAAGTATATAAGGTACCTTATTCATGAAACTTTCTCTATGTTACTGTCTAATACTATCTTACAATCACTTGATGTCCCTTCTTTCATTCTCAAGAATCTCTTTTCACAACCATTCTGCGACTCTTCCATCTGAAAGAGGTCAGTATATCACAAAATTGGTGGCTGGAGTATGAATTACCTGGAGATTGATCCGTAATGCCAACCACAACAATCTTCTTTTTCAAACTATCTCTTCTCCTCTCGCCACTGGTCTTGATGGTTAACCCCCTTTTTGCCTTTAAATACACTTCTTGCAGATGTTTATTCCCATTGTGTACCGTTTCACTCACGTCCGTCGATGGAAGTATGCTCATAAATCCAGATTTCGTAGGGATTGGTGTATCTGGGCCCGCAGGACTTCTTGCAGTATTCGAAATTATATTTTTCTTAGTAGGTGAGCCTTTCCCTCCTGAGAAGCGTGTCATGGCGCCGGAAAACCTCTTGCTAAGCTTTCTTTCGGGACCCTCTGGATCTGAATTCTTTCGAGATGAAGAGAACGGAAACGGACTTTTCAACGGATGCTTACCTGTAGAGAAGTTTCTCTTGCGTGATGAGGTCGAAGGAGGAGGTGGCATTGACGTATTCTCGGGAATTGCAGGATGTTTCTGCTTCATTGGTGTTGTGAGCTCGCGAATCCCCCATGCCATTGAGTCTCGAGCATTCGCGAAGAGTGAGGTTTTTTCAATCGCAAGATGCTCGGCTTTCCTTGATTTTATCCTAAAAGCTAACGGTGTCGGCATTAGGTGTGCTAAATTTTGCTCTGTAATTCCTGCACTGTATGATTCTGGCAATACTTGTTCAACATCGATCCTAGAGTTGGACTCTGTCTCGTGTATGAACTGTCCCATGGTCACAGGTTGGTTGGAGAACGTTCTAATAGGCTCTGTAGGTCTATATTGCTCCAAATTCTGAGATGGGAGTTCCGTCTCTGATAATTTTGTTTTCGATAGAGCGACAGACGGCGTTGTACTTTTATCGCTGGCACTGTAGATCGAAGATTTGAGGTAGATTGGACTCGAACTCCCAACTACCGGTGCACTGGAGCTCGAAATCTGTCTTTCAGGACCAGGAAAGTGTGTCGCAATTTCGTCTGACTGACTGTAGACACTCCCAGAGCTCGAGGAATCATGTGAAAATTCGGAGTGTTCCGCTGGAAGTGATCTATCATACCGCGGATCATGTCCTGTTAGCTGTAGAATTTTCTGTGAGCTCTTTGTCATGGGCGGCTTTGGCGGCGGAGGTAAGACTCGACGAAATGGGCCTGGAGAGGAATTACTCTTGGGGCGAAGCGCAGGTCGTAAGGGTTCGCCAGTACTTATATCATAGTATTGAGTTTTCCCCGCCATCGCAACAGAGTTTTACTGAATGTGCCCAGTGGTCGTGTGGCAAAAATTTGTGCTGTTGGCTTGCTAAAATAAATAGTTAGGAGCGCTTTGTTCTTGGATTCGAAATTCGATCGCTGCACGCCCGAGGCAGGCCACTCTGTTTAAGCTGCGGCAGTCAGTAATGAGCTCCAGACGTTCTGATGTGCAATCGAAGTAGAACTATTCTCCCAAAGTTTAATTGTTCGATATGTCACACCTGGATCTCCTCCCAAGATGCATAAGTTTGGAACCTTTATTGAGTAGGAGGCCTATTGCAACAAAGGGCGATTGATCGAATGCGAATTTTCAAAGAAGATTCTTTGTCACAACTTTGTGAAGAGCTCATATGGACAACTCAAACCCTAGTATTGTTAACAGATAGGAAACTTTGAATAAACGGAAAATGATATAGGGTGAGTTGGATATATCGACATCTTCAGATGTCAAGAATTGAGAGATATCGAGTCATGGGTCTCTACGCTTCTTAGCTTTTAACATTTTTGATTGCCTGAGAAGCTATAGAACACGCAGATGACATGGATCTGGCAGGGTTTGATTGTGCAAAACGTTATGAGACAACCAGGAAGAACGATCGAAGGGTATGTAGCTATTCCTTTGTTGTTAGGTCGACATCACGAGTTCTGGAACGGGCAACAAGAGAATAAAGTAAGGATAATTGTTGGAAGTCCAAAGAGTGCTGATATTCTCAATGTAAAGAGGTAGAAAGCTAATCAGATAATGCCATGCCCCCAAAACTCCGGGTCCAGTGTGCCCGTGCCTTCCCAAGCCTTTCCCATACCTTTCCCATGCCCTTCCATTTCGTAAAACTCCTGTAACAAACGAATGATGCCCAAGCCCAAAACCGCAGATGAACGCCGTCAATGCCTCGCCTTCCCAATGAAGTCCCTTGAAATCCCTATATAAAGCCCCCCTGTTGAAATGAATTCTGTGCCCGCACTATTAAGCCATGTCCTTCCAGAGGTCATCGCCATGCGTTGAAACGCTCACGTTGCCGCAGCGATTACCCGACCCAGCCTGTTAGACGATTTGCTACGTCCGAGGCATAGGACGAGGTAGATCCCCCAGCTACCAAATCAACTCCCTTTGACCAAGAGCCTGAATTGTAAATTCTAGCAGTCCGATAGTATTTGGCCGGATCCACGTCGCCTCCCGCCGTCACAGCGTCCTGCATGTCTTTCACTAGCCCAGGGCCAGCCGCCGTCCCACTTGTACCCTCTGTAATCATTTGTAGGATTATTTCCTTAGGGCATGGCTCGATACCTACACACGATGCACTACCATTGTAATCTTGCATAAGGCCTGGGTTGTCTACGGAGTATTTCGTTGTCTTCACTTGAGGGCATCCTTTGGATTCTTGCATGATGATTGCAAGGATTAAGCGAGCGTCCATCTGGGCAGTATTTGACACCTCAACGATTGACGATTGAATGGAGTCGAGCTCATCTTGGATAATTGGCCTTGTGAGGGTCGGGGCCAAATTGGCAATATTACTACTTGCTGGGTCGCAAGACGACTTGATCAATGGCACGTTGTTTGTCCACCTATTATCTTGTTAAAAAGAACACATTTATCACTTTAGTGAATTACTTACATGGTATCAAAATCTGATATCCAGTTATCCTTTGTCGGCCAGCCTGCTCCTACCGATCCGTCGCCCGAGTATGGTTTCTTGTTATTTCCCAGACCGTTGGCCGAGCCTCCTCCAGAGACGAAAGCTGCTCCGCCTCCACCAGAAGTACCATTTCCGCTGCCACCACTCGTTGCTGGAGAAGCAGTACTGCTTGGCTCCGGGGGAGAACCACTAGCTGTAGAGACTGCAGGAGGAGAGCCGCCATCTGTGGAAACTGCAGGAGAACCACTAGCTGTAGAGACTGCAGGAGGAGAGCCGCCATCTGTGGAAACTGCAGGAGAACCGCTAGGAGCCGCAACGCCAGAAGCCGAGATGCTGGTAGCCGAAACGCTTGGTTGTGCACCATTACCAGGCTCAACAGCTGCCTTTAAGTTTCCGGCTGAGTTATCGATGCCTCCGGGGGAGGCTGTGCTAGTCGGACTAGAACTTGGACTGCTGGCGACAGTGCTGCTCGCAACACCATCGGGTGGATAGGTTGTGTGCCACTGCCCATCATCGTATGGGAGAGCATGAGCGATAGTCACAATGGACAATAATGACAACAAATTTGAAGATCTCATGATGGTTGTTGGGGTAAGTATTTGCTGATGAGCTTCTGGAATGAAGATAGGAGACTCTACTGCTCGAGACTTCCCGAGATCATATACTACTGGAGGATTTCTCCGCAAAGTATGGGGTGTGCCATTGTCTCACTCGAAGACGTTTATTGAAGCTGTACTCATGTCTTACTATTACTCACTTCTTCCTCGGAGCACTTCGAGACCCGGCAAGCCATGAATTGGGTGGACTTAGCATTGCGAATTAGGTTATTGTTGGATCCTAACCCGTATCGCACATCAGACAGAAGCTGATTAGTCTCCTTGCCAGAGGGTCATAACGCAAACCTCAATCCTATGCAGCATTTCGGTGCTGATGGGAAGTACCTTATAGGAATATAAAGGAACAAGGATGAAAAGGATCTAATTCGCGAAGAAAATGGGGTCAAAACATGGCTATCGGGAGTGGTGTGCATCTCCTGCATGAGCTGAATGAGAAAATAGCCCTACAAAATATCCACAGCTGTTGTCGAATGATCGAGCTGGCTCCTGGAGGCTGCTGGCGCTTCCTCATTTGTGGCTGTGCCAGCCTTCTGAATCCTACGATTACGCGCTGCGAATCAGGGACCTCATCTTTCAGGCGAGGCTCTTTCTTCATTCCATCGTCGATGATAGGCGGATTTGACATCTTCCACCTCGTCAGTAAGGTTCCTAAAGGAAGAGAAGGAAAGATATATGTGTACGAGCGTCCAGAACGTGGTTTTTATTACTGTGGAGGGCGGGGATTTAAGCTTACTACCTTCGGTACTAGTAGTAGTGACGGCGGAACCCCTATCGGTTGGCGGCTGACGCTGATTGAACTCCCACTTTTTGGAAGACATATCTCCGCATCAAGTAATAATAAATACGGCAACTCCAAACGCTCGCTCCTGTAGGCTGTCTCTCACGACCACTGAAAGATGGGATCATATCCCTCAATTCCTTTGCTCCAAGTTGTTCACATCTTGGCAAATCAGGCGATGGTCACCTCAAGTCCCATATTGTCAAATCATTATGTAATTTATGTTGTGAGATTGGCAAAGTATTCAATTCGGTCTAACATACAATTGTATCGGCTAACCTCAAGGCCTGCAGCGACTATTACTGGAGTTTTCCGGTCCCAAAAATACTTGCCAGGAGTTCCTCGAGGTCGGGAACTGACATTTCCTTGATTCCAAGGACCTGGTTGTGAACCCTTTCGTAATGACCATTGTATCCCTTTCCAAATAATGCTCGTCGTATCAACCCCAGCATCGTGGAGGGTCCTATTTCCTTCTTTTGAATTGCCTCCAATGATGCCTTCTCCAGACTCTCAGTATCAACTTCCTTGACCTCCCACTTCTCTCCTGGAGTCAAAGCCTGAGCCAGATTCAATACTTGTTTCTGAGTGATATCAATGTCCTTAACCCAGACAGCACGATCGGCAGTCTCTCGAGGATGGGTGAGTATTCTTCTCACTGCTTTGCCAGCAGTAGACAGCCGACTCGTACTGATGAGTACTTCACCACCATCGTAGAGTTCAGCTGTCCTTTTCTGGAAATTGAAAAACATCCCGTTTCTCAACCCGAAGTCCAATAAAGGACCTGTGTAGACCAGTGTATAGCTCGTGAGACCTTTTTCAGCGAGTGAGGTCAGGTATTCTTCGATCTCGACTTTGGCGGCATAGACTGGTAGGAGACGAGTTTTAGGATTGTGCAAATCACAGCCAAACTCTGACGGTATGATTCGTTTGACGCCCGATCTCACGGCTGCATCGATGAGTATCTTTTGGCTCGCAACAGCCGTCGAAGCTACTGTTGATACTAGAGCATCTTGGCCGGCCAAAGCTGTAGCCAGAGAGTCGATTGAGTTATAGTCAACTTTGAGGACCTTGACATTTGGTAGGAACGTATGGTTGCTGGATTGACGAGTGAGGACGGTGATATCGAAGAGGCCGGATTTGATAAGCTCTTTAAGAACAACAGAACCTAAAGAGCCTGTGGCCTGCAAGCTGTTAGTTTCAACAAAAGACTCTGGCTGTAAGGAATACCGACTCCTGCCAAAGCAACCCGTTTAATGCTGATATCATACGGCATATTTTTCAATTCCCTGGAAGACGATTGAATTGAGTATAAACATAAGATAATTCAATTCTCTCCATTAAGATCCTTATATACGACAACACGGCGGGGTAATGTTCACTTCCACTCATCCGCCATGTGAGGTGATATATCACACCACATCACAACAGCCTCCGGATGGGCAATTCTGCAAACGCTGTACACGAGAGATCTAGATGGCGATGATGAAATTTCGTTACACGGCATTAAGAAAATAATAAAACGTATGACACGATAAACGATGGAATTGGATATACCATTTCTGTCCGGACTCACCCGCGGGCCCTCCTATCCTATGGATATCCTCTCAGCACAGAACCGCTTGGCTTTGGGCGCAGACCGACATAACATTCGAATGTTCCACTTGAGATACTAGGCAGCGACTGCTTACTTCTAGGGTCATACCTGAGGTGTTTCGTTGTGGCTGAGTGATCAATTCGCGACCCTGATATGAACTGATGAAAGTCGTGATTGAAAATCACGCTTCGGATAAGACTGGCATTCCATCCCAAAACTTCCAGCAAATGATCAATCGATCGAAGAGGATACTCAGGATTCGATGAAGCCTATTATTACACAATAATGTGTATGCCGAAGGAATGGATGGAATACCCGATGGGAATAGCATCCCACTCTCGAAATTTGCGTCACTCAACAGCTAAAGCAACGACCGCGATCAGCATGTAACGCAACAACAATGCAGCCCTCGTTCAAGGGTCTCAGGGTCAACGGAGGACGCCTGAATAGTACTTTACAGACGACTTGTTCATCATGGGGAGCAATCCCAAGTTCTACGGGCATGCGCCGACTGGCGCTCAGTCAGGAAGACAAAGCTGTGAGAGACTGGTTGGTAGATGAATGTAAGGCATTAGGATGTCACATCACGGTCGACCAAATGGGGAACATATTTGCTATACGACCGGGTACATCAAAGGAGAGAAAGCCCATTGGAATGGGAAGCCATCTTGATACTCAACCGGCCGGTGCGTAATGATATTGGCGCATACAGCGGAAGCTTATTGCTATACAGGCGGTCGATACGATGGAATTCTCGGCGTACAAAGCGCTTTGGAGATCCTTCGGACCCTGCACGAAAATAATTTTCAAACATACTGTCCAATCGCCCTCATAGACTGGACAAACGAGGAAGGGGCACGCTTCCCCGGGGCTATGATGTGTTCTGGAGTCTGGTCTACGAAATCCTCTGCGGATCTTGAAGGATGTTATAAAGTTAGGGACACCGATAATATCAATATGCGTCAAGCACTGGAGGATATTGGGTATTTGAAGAACACACCTTGTGATTACCGCGAGAACGGCCTCGAAAGCTATTTTGAGCTGCATATAGAGCAAGGCCCGAAACTGGAAGCCGAAAAGAAGAGACTTGGCGTAGTAACAGCCGTACAAGGTATGAAGTGGTTTGCTGTGAGAGTAAATGGGGTGGAAGGGCATTCTGGTAGGTGATGTTGAGGAAATGAAACATTCCCTGAAATCCATTGTCTCAAAATTTCAGAGACAATCATACTTTCAAGATCTAGTCCTGAAGTTTCAGGTATCTAAGTAGCAGAATATGCTGGCTGTTTATCTATATGAAATGTATTTCGACTCAAATTTGCTATTCAGACAACTACTGACTCCCTGATTATTAGGAACGACACCTATGATTTCCAGATCAGATGCATTGGTCACTGCTTCTAGATTGATCGCTGCAGTGAATGATACGGCAAAGTCCACAGGACTAGGTGTTGCAACTGTTGGAGTCATAACCAATGATACGCAAAGTCAAGCAACTATCCCAAGTGGAGTGGAATTTATAATTGATGTGCGATGCTCGACAGACAAGATGGTCGATGAGTTATGCTCAGCAATATTCAAAGCCTTCGATCAAATCATCCAGAAGGAAAACAATCGCACGTGCTACAGTGTAATTCGGACTTGGGGCCTGCCCGAATCTGTCTTTCACAAAGATTGTATCGAGACTGTTTGGGCTGCTGCAAAAGGTGAGGTTGGCCTTTCGAGCATCATGGAGATGAAGAGTGGAGCCGGGCATGATGCAGCATGGACCTCGAAAGTTGTGAAAACTTCGATGATATTCGTTCCTTCAAAGGACGGTATAAGTCACAATCCAGATGAATATACCAGTCCGGAAGACTGTGAATTGGGGGCGCAAGTTTTGCTTCAAGCCGTGCTTATCTATGATGAGGCTATTCGAAATGGCACAGTGTCATAGAGGCATCCTTATCATATCTCTGTATGAAATATACCATCTCTCCAGACCAACGTTATGTACTCTTGTTATTAGCTCTAAAGACCATCATCCCCTTAATTTCGGTTCCTTTGCTATCGTATAGATTGCCATATTTGGACGTTCTAGATTAGGACATCCCGTTCATTGGCTAGCAAATCAACCTTATTCGTTACGAACCTAAGGCTTCTATTGGCTAAAATCCCCAAATACGGGATATTAAACTTGGTCAATATTTCGCTACTACTCATACTTTCACTCATGCTTTCATATGTTATTTTGCGAATTTTCTAACTATGGCTGCATTACAAGAACCTCCTCTGTACAGTGATACGCCCTTGGCATTGTTGACAACTCCGAAATTTAGAACAAAAAAGGTAACAACGATGTTCTGCGGCACAGTGATAGTGCTGACTTCGATGATAGACAGACTCGTTCACCCAGGGGGCATCTCATATGATTCTCAGTCACAACTCTCTGATTCGAGGTTTCAATGGCATTTATCTGCAAGCTCCTCGAATTCCAGCATCTGATTATCCAGACTTTATCGGATACTGTCTGGCATGGCACCGTTGTGTAGAGGGACATCACGAATATGAAGAGAAATATTTCTTTCCTGCAATCGAAGAAGCTACGGGGGAGAAGGGTGTAATGGACGGCGAAGTAGAACAGCACGGTACGTCATATACTCGTCTCAATATGTTCAAGGAAACCATCTAAATCCCTGTTACAGCGGCTTTTCATGCAGGATTAGATACGTTCAAGAGATATCTGCAAGACCTCAAGCTCCGGGAGTCAGATTTCGAGCCCAAGCGGCTGTTAAAGATAATGGATTCATTCTCTGAGCCTCTACACACTCATCTGGCTACGGAACCTGAAGCGATCCTTGCTCTTTCTCGTTTCGCCAGTCCAGAAAGACGATTCGACCTCGTCAAAATTGGAAGGGAAACCGGAAAAAAGACAATCAATCTTGATTTTGCACTCAATACACTTCCAATTTTTTTGCTCAACATGGAGTCGGTTGAATTTGAAGGAGGAATGTGGAAAACCCATCCAGCTGCACCAGCTCCAGTGAGATTTATCAGTGAGTAATCCCCTTCTGGGTAGTAAACCCGTTCATTTCTTGTTCAAGTGAGGAAACTAATAATTTGTTCTTGAAGTGAAAAGTGTTCTTCCACTTTGGCAACGCCGACAGTGGAGATTCATGAGTTGCACCAGCGATGGTAGACGAAAACGACTTGCCGCGTGGGAGTTTGGGGATTTATTATACTCTGTAGTATTGTCAAGTGATTAATTTGTGAAAGCCCGTGGACTTGCACGACTTTCAAAAATACCTAGACCTATTTACAATGCCCCAATTCATTATGTCAGGATGACATGAGTGATGGCCTTGACTTGGTTTCCCCTCTTCTTTAGCCGCAGCAACCTGGAAGCCTAAGATACCTAGCATCGGGCCTTTATACCCTGCTGGACCTGCACTTTATTACCACATTCGATGAACGTTACGTTGGGACTAGGTGGTATATAGATCCCATTTTGTGCACTTTCAATTTGTAAGACGAAAATGCCCTTGTGTTATTCTGCCTCGCAATTTTTGTCACTCCAAGATGAGCCGAACCCTCCAGTCAGGGATATTTCTAGCGCTCATTTTGAGCTGGGCGACTGGACAATCACCCCCACAGCCGGAGAATATCAACATCAGTGGAACTTCATTCTTGGATCACAATATTCCAATTTCTGGGTTCTGGGGCCAGACCTTTCTAAAGGAAAATATTCCGTTTATCGATATTCCTGATTCAAATATTCAAAATGTTTATTACTACCGATGGTCTTCAATACAGCGCCACCTGCGTTACACGACGGCAGGTTCGGGTTATATATTGACTGAATTCTGTCAACCAGTTGGATATGCTCAGGCGTTTAATACAATTGATGCGGCTGCTGGACACCAAATTGGTGAGTTCAGCTTCTCTGAGCAAAATTTCCTATTTCAGCCCGGCTGTGGAATTGAAATATTGACTCCGAGATCATGAATAGATGAGGCTCGGTGGCTACGAAGCAAGTTTTATGATGATGATTATATTTCTGTCTACACCCGTGGCCCTGGAAATACTACGCAGTAGGTGATTCGGGGAGAAGAACTCTCCCTCTCGAACGTTTTTCCTGAATCAATTTGGGGGAACATGCTTGCTACTTAGAAAGAGAAGTAGACTAAGTCGTAAAGTCTTTGACATGTCTCAATCTCGGGTCATGTTCGAACAATCACTTACTGACTCCCGGATCAGGTACACTCATTGGATTCTGGATGCCTTATACCGCCGTTCACAGGTAGATGGGGACCAGCAATTTGCTGCCGATCAAATGTCCGATATGATACGAATGTGGAACGAATGGGATTACTCTTTTGATAGCTCGGCGGGCCTTTATTACTTTACTCCTGATTTCGATGCACAAGAATACTCTCTTCCAGGTTATGTCGCTGACCCTACCGGATCCAGCGATCTTCAATATGTTGGTCCTGATACGTATCGACCAAGTATCAATGCCTATATGAAGGCAAACGCTCTAGCGATTGCCAATACTGCAACTCAAATTCATAATTCGGCGGTGGCTTCAAATTTTACTCGAATTGCGGCCAACATCGAATCTGCCATGCAAGATCATCTTTGGGATCCTGTACAGCAATTCTACGTTGACGTGATCAGGCCTAACAATCCAAATCTAACCAGGATAACCGGAAGAGAAGAAGTTGGCCTGTTTCCCTTCAGATTTGGCATCGGCTTGAACTCAACATATGCAAGTCCCGCGATTCAGGAACTATTCGATCCTAATGGGTTTCTGACAACCTACGGGCCATCAACACTTGAAGTTAGGAACCAATATTACGACGCGACGTGAGTGTCTCTCGGCTATCTGATTTCTCACGGTCAACATGCCTGGGGATCAAAACTAATCAATTTATAGAAAGCCTACTGATTACTGTTGCTACTGGAATGGACAGTCATGGCCGTACTCCACAGCACATATCCTCAAGTCCATCGCCACAATTTACCAAAAGGTTGGAAACTCATCAGTCACGGCTGACCAGTACGTTCAATACCTACAAAAATATGCTGCTACTCAGCAAAAGAACGGAGAACCGTATGTAGCAGAATCGCACTACCCTTCAATGGACTCTTGGAGTGCAGATTCCAGCAACCATTCAGAGCACTATGACCATTCAACAAATAACGACGATGTGATTACCGGGCTTCTCGGCGTCATCCCAAGAAGTGATGATACACTCGAGATATCCCCAATTGTTCCTCAGAATTGGACTTATTTCGCCATCGAGAATTTTGCATACCACGGCCATTTGGTCACCGTGCTCTATGATACTGACGGCACGAGGTACAATAACGGCAGTGGTCTGTCCGTATTTGTTGACGGAGCAAAGATCTACAACGGCGAAGGCATCTCAGCTCTCGTACCACTCCCTGCAGTACCTCAAGTCGCTTCAGTCACCCCCATCAATATTGCTGCAAATCCATACGGGCTTCCCAACGGGGTTGGTTCTTTCCCCCAGGCTAGCGCAACATATACATACTCCTCTGACCATCCTTACAAAGCAATCGACGGCTACCTCTTCTACGATAGCATCCCAGATAACAGATGGACGAATTATCAATCCCCAAATTCAAATGACACTCTTACAATCACGTTCCCTCGACCGAGAAATATATCTTCCGTCACTCTTGCGTTATTTTCGGACGTATCAAGAGGCGGTAGTGTTGATGTTCCACAATCTCTCGAAATATACGTCTCTAGTGGACTTGTTGCCACAGTCAATTCAGGATTCCTTCCTAACGACCGTAACACGTTCACGTTTAATGAAGTCGAAACAGAATTTATTGCTGTGAGTTTGTTCAATAAACAAAATATATATGTCGGAGTTTGCGAGTTGGAAATTTGGACGCCTCCCATTTCGGGGCCAATCTACTACGCAGTTGATGCATTGCTGACAGGTGCGACTGTGCTCAATGATAATTTGTCTATCGCTACTAGCAATGGAGCAGTTGCTGGCAGTCTCAGTTCCGGCAGCGTGGTTGCTTTCTCGGGGATCAACTCAGTTCGGGGTGATGCACAGCTGACATTGAGTTACTCCAACTCAGGTACCAGTGCGACACCAGTAGAAGTTCAGGTCAATCAGGTATCGAGAGGCAATATCTCGCTTCAAGCAAGTGGTGGAAAGTTCGTTTCGGCTTCAATAACGGTTGAATTAGCTGCGGGGAAGAACTTCGTGAGCATTTTGGGAGGCTCATCTGATGTTCGATATGAACTACTAAATGTTTCTGCATCTTGAGCTAGTCTGTGGTGGATTACGCAGCACACCGAGCAGCAAGCCAGAGTGCTGGGCAAGTTCTGCTACACTTGTATTGCTTGCAAGATTGCAGCATGTGCATCGGAGCCGCAGTTCTGTTGTTCTACTTATAATCAAAAATGAAGGACCTCCGAGCCCAACATTGGGTGCGTATGGTGCTTCTAAAAATGCATCAAGGGGTTGAAAACATGTCGTGCCTTTCCCCATTGACCTAATGATGCTCCGTCAGTTGCTGAGGAGATCGAGAAGAGGAGTGTATATAGTAATGAACGGTGCAGATATTGAGGGGTGCCTTTATCCATCAAAAGCCAAGATACCGGGCGATAAGGGTGGATTTCCTGTGACGACAAAGGTGGGGAGATGAAATATAGAACAATATGGCTTTACCTAAATTTTCTGATTTTGAATGTTCCTGCATGGGAAAATACACTTGGAGCGAGTCTTATTGTGAAACTCTTAAGAGATGGCTGAGTACGACCTCATAGTCCTCAATGGACTTGTCGTAACGCATGAGGAAACTGGGGAGCTTGATATTGCTATCAAAGATGGCAAAATAGCAAAACTAGTTCCTAGAGGATCTTTTTCCGGCATCACTGCCACAAAGATTCTTGATGCTGAGGGTGGAATGATTTCTCCGGGAGGTGTCGATGCTCATGTCCACCTTGGTAGGCTTCAAACCCCTCTCCTATAGAAATATATCTTAAAAGAATTAGATGAGCCTCCTCTTTTCGGTAAAGGAGCCACAGCGGACAACTATGAGACAGGTATATCTCCATCTATTGTGTAAACAGATATTAAATCGTATCCAGGAACCAGATCAGCAATAGCCGGAGGAACTACAACACTCATCACCTTCGCGCCCCAAAAGAAAAGCGAGTCCTCCCTCCTAGCCTGCCTTTCAGCAACTCACGCCAAAGCCCACAACAACTGCTACTCGGACTACTCCTTTCACCTAATCTGTGCCAACGCCGGCCCCTTGGCCATCTCCGAATTCTCCGCCCTCCGAGAAGCCGGAATCTCCTCCCTAAAAATTTACATGACATACGCTGCTCTCCAACTCCAAGACTCCGAAATCCTCGACGTCCTCTTCGAAGCCCGGAAACAGAAGATCGTGACTATGATCCATGCGGAGAACGGCGCTATTATCGATTGGACGATTAAGAAGCTAGAGGAGAAGAAGTTGTTTGCTCCGAAATATCACGTCACAAGTCATCCACCTGTTGCGGAGGTTGAGGCTACGTATAGAGCTATTAGTTTGAGTGAGTTCATTGATGTTCCGATTTTGATTGTGCATGTTTCTTCCCCTGCTGCAGCGAAACATATTTCAGATGCTCAAAAGAAGGGCCTTCCCGTGTATGCGGAGACTTGTCCGCAGTATCTGTTTCTTACGAGGAAGGATCTGGATAAACCGGGATTTGAGGGAGCGAAATGTGTTTGTTCTCCTCCGCCGAGGGAGGGTGAGCAGGATCATGAGGGGATCTGGCAGGGTATTGAGGATGGGACTTTTACGGTTCTGAGTTCTGATCATTGTCCTTTCATCTATGATGACTCCGAGACGGGAAAGAAATCCGTTCTCAGCGAGGAGTATCCGAATGGTCATTTCAAATATATCCCCAATGGATGCCCGGGAGTAGAAACTCGTCTCTCACTAGCATTATCTGCAAATCGTCTCAAGCTACAAAAATTTGTTGAAGTAACATCAACGAATGCTGCAAAATTGTACGGATTATATCCGAGGAAAGGGGCTTTAATACCAGGCGAAAGTGATGCAGATTTGACGATCTGGCATCCAGATGGGATGAAGGAATTTGAATTGAAGAATGAGATGCTGCATCATAATGTGGATTACACGCCATATGAAGGGAGGATCATGAAGCAATGGCCTAGATATACAGTGCTCAGAGGAGAAGTTGTTTGGGACAAGGCCAATGGTGGCTTGGTCGGGAAGAAGGGGTATGGGCAGTTTTTGAAAAGAGGTGTCAGTTCACTAGCTGGACCACAAAGTGGTGAGGAATGGAATGTAGAGAATTTCTAGTACTCAAAAATACACTTCGACGCTTCGTGCTGCGGTGTTCGAAACGCTCCAGTGGCTGAAGCTTCACCTAAATATCTTAAGAGCCCGCGGCTTGCCGTTGGACTATCCCACTTTTGAAAAAGGTGGTCCGATAAGCTTCTCATCGAATAGAAAACATCTTCTCTGGAACAAGAACAATGTCGTATATTTGTCGTACGTAAGAGACCAGGGTCAGTGTAATGAAGTAGCTCAGTTGCGGCTTGCAAGTGTCATCGCCTGGGTCTTCACTGAAAATGGGTTTACTCTGATTGTTATTTTTCTTCTTCCCCCTTTATTGAAGCAAAATGAGTGGTACTGAGAAGGAAGCCCGTCATCTTGACGTTTTGATCGTTGGCGGTGGTCCAGTTGGTAAGGCTATTCTCTTAGTATCTCAATAGATTCCTTCATTAATTCATCTCAGGTCTCGTAACTGCTTTCCAACTTGCAAAATTCGGGCACTCTCGCTCCATAGCAATTATTGAAAAATATCCCAAATCTTCCCAGGACAAATATGGACGAGCAATCACACTTTACCCTCGTTCGAGCGAGATGCTCGATCAGCTTGGCCTTGCAGATGAACTTGCTCAAGAATGCTTCGCTTGTAGAAGTACGGTCAGTTATGATAAAGATGGAAGTGAGGTACAAGGACGAGGCTGGTATTTCATGGAGAATATGAAGGATACCCAGTGGGACTTTGCGTTGGTCCTGCGACAGAAATACCAAGAGGAGATCTTCAGACGTCGTTTGAAGGACCAAGGGGTGGCGTTAGAGGCTCCGATTGAACTGATCAGCGTGGACGTTGACGAGAAGATACCTGAGGATGGATATCGCATCACTGCTATAACGAAAGACAATCTGACGGGAGCAATATCTACCATCAAGTGTAAGTATTTGGTAGGAGCAGATGGTGGGAGATCTTTTGTTAGACAGGCACTAGAAGTGCCATTTGACGGTGATACCACACCTGATAAGTGGGTACGGATTGATGGTGTCATCGAAACCAATATGCCCAAGACAAGAGTATATGGTGCAATCGAGTCACCCAGTACGTACTATTTTGACTTTGATCCTGCGACATTTCAGGAGCCGAGCTCTTGAGACATGTCTTCAGAGCCAGTCAGCGCCTGAGCTCCTGAAACATGTGTGACAAACCTATACTGATATACCTGTAGCTCATGGCAATGTGTTATGGGCAGCTCTGGACCATGGGGCCACTCGAATCGGATTCGCTTTCACTGCAGAGAGACAAAAAGCTTATCCAGATTTCAACGAAGCAGCTGCCGTGGCTGAGGCAATTGCATCCGTGCAGCCTTTTAGCTTGAATTTCAAACAAGTGGACTGGTACACAGTCTATGCTGTTGGACAACGTGTGGCAAGAAACTTTTTCACGAAGGATTGTGTCTTCCTAGCTGGCGATGCTTGCCATACTCATAGCTCCGGAGCGGCTCAGGGAATGAATACTGGTATGTCCCATCCCCCCCCCCCTTTTTTTTTTCGTTTGGTGGACAGGGGCCTGCGCAGCTGTACTTGCTCTTGGACAGGCCGCGCCGCTTTCCGCGACAACCTCTTTGCCGTAATCTCACTATTTTCTATTTC
>Ga0182030_10012428_pt1 | contig 17039 bp, 25 predicted proteins | sample 812S3MmetaG_FD_121299 | JGI IMG/M metagenome (GOLD analysis project Ga0182030, IMG submission 121299) | Permafrost microbial communities from Stordalen Mire, Sweden - 812S3M metaG (Illumina Assembly) | ecosystem: Environmental > Terrestrial > Soil > Wetlands > Permafrost | place: Sweden...
TAGTCTATAGGCATATTAACAGGGGTCTCGGTGGATAATTAAGTAGCTAAGGACCCAAGCTCTCAATGTCTGAGGTTTCGAGAGACATTCTAGATGGACCGACTATATGCCTCTGAAGACGTGTTTTAAGAGCTCGGGTCTCAAACCAGGGCAAAGTCAACAGCAGAATAAGACGTACAGAAATAACGCCTTTGTCGGAAGAATGCAGGCTGATCTGAATCCTCATAACTGACCGATTCTGTTGCTGGCAAGTAGATCAAGCCTTCTTTGACCCCGAGATGCTTTGCGACTGATCGGGCATGGAGTTTCGCTTCACAAGAGCGTCAGTGGCGCCTTATTTGCATTTTCAGTGCGAATAACAGACCTGGATACTTCTCTCTGGGTTTTGGCTTGGAAGTTATTGATCTGAAGGAGGAAATTCATCAGCCGTTCGCTCTTCGATAATAGGAACATATAACATACAAAGCGTCGAATTCCCATATATCCTCGAGCACGAAGGCCCAATCAGAAGACTCGATCTCATTCTCAGGTTTCGTGATCCCAATGGACTCCATCCTTAGTTTTCGGTCGGTAAAGGTCGGTAGGGGTCGGTAACTTCTCCACTCTCTCTCTCGGTCTGCCTTGAATCGAGGAGGGATTGAGGATGGAATGTCGTTGACAGTATGAAGTACTGTAAAGAGGCGGGCGGAGAGGGCGGTCATAGGGTCGTCGGGTGGTTCGCTATGTGGATGTGGCTTGTCACCCCTGGATTTGTGGACAGGGAGGGCTGTAGGGGTGGCCATAGGAGGGGCTGTAAGGATGTTGGTGTCTGTACGGACCTGCTGAACGGCAGATGGTGTCAACACTGTGGTGTTTCCCCACACTTCAGAATCCACGGTCCTACGGTACCGCAGTATTGCCGTATTTTAGAATTGTAGTATTGCAGAATTGTAGTATTGTAGAGTTGTAGTAATGCAGAATTATAGTATTATAGAATTACAGTATTACAGAATTATAGTATTGCAAAATTGTCAATTATAGTATTATAGAATTGTAGTATTACAAAATTGTAGTATTGCAGAATTACAGTATTATAAAATTATAGTATTACAGTAGAGTAGTATTACACAACTATAGTATTATAAAATTATAGTATTACAAAATCATAGTATTACAGTACTGCAGTATTGTAGTATTGCAATATTACAGTATCACAATATTGCAATAGCACCGCATACTTGCTCTCGCCACCTACTGACTGCCGCTCAGTCAAGTGGCACCCCGCAACGGCTCATGAAGGTATTGATGCTGACTCGTCAGACTTCATGGGACTTCATAGGACTTCATAGGACTTCATCATGACCGGGGAGGAAAATGTTTACCTTTCGGCCCTTCCTCTCAGTTCCGCGGCTCTTCGCTAGTACCTACGCCGAAGACATTTCATCGTGGTGGTGGACCTGCTTCCTCTTCTCTCCCTTTTGATGCATCTCGGCTCTTGAGGTGCAATTTTGGGTCCTGGGGCAAATCTATCTCTTGCGGGGCGCCTTGCAGCACCTGCACGAAAATGTCTTAACGCGGGGTAAGAGACTGTCACGAGCATTGCTAGAGAAGTATATACTTCAAAGGGATGGAGTGGTTTGTGAGAGTAAAGTATCAAGTTTCAAGTGTCGAGGATACTCTCTTCTCTCGAGGCATCATGCATATCATCCAGATTCTCGTCTCTCTCGTTCTTGTCGCTTCAACCTCTAGCGGACATGTCCCATACAGCGAATATATCCTCGCTCCTGCCTCTCGTACTGTCTATCCTGCTGCCGTGCATAAAGTCAATGGAACAGTCACTGGTGCGGAATCACTAATAGGAGCTTCCCCTGGGAGCGCTCTATTCGACGGCGTTTCTTCCGTCACTTTCGACTATTCCAAAAATATCGCAGGAGTGGTTTCTGTGACGGTTGGAAGCTCTTCCTCTTCAGATGCATTAATCGGTCTGACCTATACGGAATCTTCTCTATGGATCAATGGCCAAGCGTCTGATGCCACAGCGGATGCTGGACTGGTAAGAAGGGCTTCAAGAAATTGCACATTTCTTCGTGAAATATGAGATTTTGAGCTGCAATGCTAATACTATGTAGGATGAAGTTTTGTGGTTGTCAGTCGGCCAGGGTCCCGGGACTTACACCGTCGATAGAGCCCACGAAAGAGGGGCGTTTAGATACCTGTCTCTGGTCAGCACCACTAATGCTACCATTGAAGTCACAAGTGTTAGGACAAATTTCACAGCCGCCCCAGTTCAAGATCTCAGAGACTATAAAGGATACTTTCATTCCAACGATGAGCTTTTGAACAGAATCTGGTACGCTGGTGAGTAGTCCACAAAAATTTCTCTCCAACAACTAAACCTTTCCCAGGAGCTTACACCAACCAACTGTGCAATATTGACCCGCATCACGGGAACGCCCTTGTTCACCTATTTGTTATAAATTCAAACGAGAACATATCTCTACCACAAACAGACACTTGGTATACCGCCTCAGTCATGAAGTTGGGCATTCATTAATAAAAGTACAGGTACAATAATGCAACAATCACCAATGGCAGCAGCTGTGTCACCGATGGCGCAAAACGAGACCGTGAAGTATGGCCCGGAGATATGGTAATCTTTGAAACATGTCTTGGAAGCTTGTTGGCTTCTCGGATTTTCAATACACACGGAACCCAAAGGCTAATTTGCTTATAGTCTGTTGCTTTTCCGTCTATCTTCGCAAGCACGAATGATCTTACATCGGTCCAAAATTCTCTCAACTCCCTTCTCTCACTCCAAAATCCTGTCACGGGGCTGCTGCCATATGCGGGATATCCATTCAGTAACTTAGGCATTGTCAGCTTCACCTATCACCTTTACTCTCTAATCGGGATTTCTTACTATTATCAATACTCTGGGGATCTATCATACTTGCAGAGTGTCTGGCCCAATTTCACAAAAGGTCTGGCCTGGTCTCTGAGCTATATCGACAGCTCGGGATTGATGAATGTCAATTCGCCTAATGATTGGCTTCGAGTAGGAATGGGAGGCCATGTAACATCCCATTTCTAGTTCCTAGTTACATACTCACTAACTTCCTCAGAACATCGAAGCAAACGCCATCCTCTACTACACCATCAACCAAGGTATCAATCTCGCCTCCATTCTTAACGATACCACGTCCATATCTACCTGGTCCCCAATTGCCACAACCATCAAAAGTGCAGCCAATTCCCTCCTTTGGGATCCTTCCGCATCCCTCTACAAGGATAACGAAACCACCACTCTCCATCCTCAAGATGGTAATACCTGGGCCATCAAATCAAACCTGACCCTCAACTCAACACAATCCACTCTGATCTCTAATGCTCTCAAAGCGCGCTGGGGAACATATGGTGCTCCAGCACCCGAGGTATGGCTCCAAGTCTCAATCTAATGTCCCCTACTCCCATTCGCTCCCCCAAAAGCACATCAAATCCTGATCCCACTCTTCCCCCACAGGCCGGCGAACCACTAACCATCTCCCCATTCATCTCCTCATTCGAGCTCGAAGCCCACTTCCTCGCCTCAGCTCCTCAAACTGCTCTCGATCTCATCCGCCTCCAATGGGGATTCATGCTCAACGACCCCCGCATGACAAATTCCACTTTCATCGAGGGGTATTCGGCGGATGGAAGCTTGCATTATGCGCCTTATACTAATGATCCAAGAGTTTCGCATGCTCATGGGTTTGTCCTTCCCTCCCCCCTTTCCCCTTTCATCTCATTGGGGTTTTCTTGAGATTGATAAGAAAAGTTGATGGAGAAATGCTGATTGTGTCTTCAAAGATGGTCCACAGGTCCAACGTCCCTCCTCTCCTTCTACGTTGCAGGCATCCACCTTACATCCAGCATTGGACGAACCTGGCGCATTGCACCAAATCTAGGAGACTTAACAGAAGTTGAGGCAGGGTATGAGACGCCTTTGGGGAAATTCACGAGTTCTGTGAAAGCGGGAAAAGATGGGCAGGTAGTGAAGCTGAAATTCAGTACGCCAGCTGGGACGAAAGGGGAGGTAGGGTTGCCGGGAGTGCAGGGGAAGTTAGTCTCGAAAAGCGGGCAGAGTGTGGTATTAGTGGGAGGGACGGCGAGTGGGTTGGCGGGTGGGGAGTGGAGTTTGGAGGGGTAGTAATTGATGAAAAGAAATGTGGTGACGATTTTGATCACGTTCTTAAGACATGATCTAGCTTTTTCGTTATCGAAGATATCGAATATCCAAAAGTCAGTTCCGCAGGATAGTTAATTACTGGCATTAGCTCTCTTTAAAAGCTCATAACCTTCTGCTTTCGATCCAACAGAGAGCCTATTAGTACCGGGAAGCCAACTCGAAGTAGTTGAAGCCCTCGGATCCTGTTTCTGAATCGAAGGATTTCTAACAGCTCGCTCGCCATCTTCCGACCAAGCCTAAGCCTCATCCTCGCTAGAAGGGTCATTGAGCAAATCCAGAATAGTATCAATAAAGGCTCCGAAGAAAAAAAGCACATGCGATCCTATAGCGCCTCCGAAACTAGGCTGTGCGCCCAGAAGATCAAGCAATCGAGATCGTCCCCATTCGTCGCCATCCAAATAAATTGCCTGATCCTGGGATAGTGATCGGTCAAGTTTCAGGTTTCCAGAGGTGATTGTAACGAGCAATTCCCTTTTCATCTTTAATTGCTCCTCTGAAAATTGCCCATATTATTGACGTACTTGACGGTCCAATATCAGCATATTACCTGGCCCCACAATAATAACGAAGATCCAGAAAAGAGTTTCCACCACAACGGGAAGCAATATGAATGTGAACGCGACCAGAGAGATCATGAGTTGAATCAGATTATTGAAATGTTGATTTTTCGACCACCCTCTCTTCCAGTCAAAGACATAATCAAACTCGATCTTCTTTCTGCGCGGAATAGTCATGCTAAAAATAATCGACAGCAAGATGAATTGAACCAGCGGCGCCGCCCATTCGCTATGAATTTTTCCTTTTGACAATCCAATTCCACCACATTTTGATGAGCAGTAGGCGTAGCTGACATACAGAGATTCAGCTGCAGGCTGAGTGCTGCTTGACGATTGACCGCATGTTTGGTTCTGGGGGATAGGGGAGATGAAGGCCTGTTCAGGGTTAGCCACTTCACATCATGTGGTGTCCTCGTATGCCAAGGTTAAGTATAATAAGAATGAGAGAATGTGGGCAAAAGTGGTCTTGAGTTTGGCCATTCCATCGGTATTATGTTCTTAGGTCAGTATTGGAGGAGTCAAACTGCAAAATCACTTACACGATGTGTAGATAAAGTTGCGCACACCTCTGGCTTCATTGTGCTCGAGCTTGCAAAGGATGACACGAAATCATGTCAGCTTGAATTGCTTTACCCAGTTAACGGATGTTTTTGAACAAATTTCTTGCATAACTATAATGTTAGATCTTGAGGAATAGCAGCAGGTATCAAATTATCAAGGGAAATTTTGGACGACCTCAGCTGAATATATTGCCCCGCAATCATACTTGAAAGCGGTTCGGGAATATAGCTCAATAAAGCCACAAAAGGATAATTAAGCGCTGTAGCAATTGGGCTTTTGGCTTTTTGGACCCAATCAATGTGTGCTGTCAGTCTTAGTGGGTTATATGCCGCAGCAAGCTACGTTACTTGAGAGCACCAGGCTATGATGAGATGTAAAAGACAATTGATGTGTTCGTAAGATGTCCCTTCTGTCAAGAAAACATCTAGACCGATCGCTTTGGTGTAGTTCCAAGCCGCAGCTGCCAAGACAAGGCTATGCCGGCGAGGCTGAGAAATGCTTCCCATATTAGGTTGCACTACACCAATACAGTCTGATGAGAAGTTCTTGATACAATTGAGACAGCTGCTCTATTTCTCTAAACGCTTCGCCGAGCAATATCAAAAGATTGCTGCTATGCTCCCTGCGCCATCCCGCAACGCCGTGATATGCCGCAATTCGTACATCCATACGCCTTAATTCCTTCGTGACCATTTCATCTTCATTAGTAAGCGCCGTGTCTAGAGCGTAGTTCCCGGGTATTGAGACCCATTTGTCCTCCACCATATAACTCATCCGCATCCGAAAAAGGCCGGCCAGTCCCCTTGTTTCCTCGAATCTCTAGTTCCGTGGCCGCAATATTCATGTGTTGGATTCGGCGACGTGCCTCGCGCTCATAGTCTTTAGCCGTCTTGAGAGCATCACTCTGCAACGTTAATCGAGGTGTAGAAGGTACAGAGGTGAGAAGCTGTGTTTGAATCAGCTTCATTATTCACAAAAAGCAGGTTTAACTCACCTTGTTCTGGGTATCGATCCGAGCGTCAAGCTCCTTTCGCTCAATCATTTTGCTAAGCTCTTTATCGACAGTTTTGCCGGGAGCAGCAAAAGCAGAGTTCAAACTCTCAAGGGTCACACAAGAGAATGGGATGAAGTATTGTACGATACTTTTACTTCTAACCAAGTGATAGAGCTCTTCGATATGCTTGTGCAAATGTATGTCCAAGAGGTAATCAGCACGGTATGCTTCAAGGATACTCAAGCAAGCTGAATATCTACTATTAACGAAGAACGAGATGGCACGACGAATATGCGGCTCGAGCTCTAAGTAGGTCCGGAACGCCGAATTCTCAAGCACTTTGGTTTGTATTTCGTTTCGATCCATAGAAGCAAGCGCGCACAGGCCGCCGTAAACCGCAATGTCGTTTGGGCTTATGATGGTGTTGCAGCTGGAGCCCATCCCGGCTTCTGCACTAAGGAACAATCGAGCCGCAGCGTAGTATTCTCCAGTATCCATGTGAGCTAATCCATCGGCAGCTGCTAGGTATGGCTGTATAGACTTGAAATCGTCCTCGGTCGTCTGTACGCCCTTGATTTTCTGCACGTTGGAGGTAACCGAAATCCAGTTTCTTTGCTCCACTGCAACTTCAATAAGATGCTTGCTGACATCCACAATATGTTTAGGTAAGCTGACATCTTGTCGCATTCGACTGAATGCTTCAAAAGCTCTTGGTAGGTCGCCGATTGCTTGATAGTGTTTGCCTAGATCCTCATTGCCCATCTAAACACTTCCATCAGCCATGCTTTGTGTCAACTTTGCTAAGAATGAGAAAACCTACACGAATGCTCTCTTTGATAAGGTTGTTCTTATATCCTTTTAATTCTGCCTCGAGACGCGCCGATTCTGCTTGATTTTGTTTTTCCATCGTATTTACCCATGCCTCGTCCTTGGCCGCCTCTGGTTCGCGGGGACTAATTGTTTCAAGATGACTCTGCGCTTCTAGGTATTTCCGGATATCTTTGCCGCGCTGCGCTTCGATGACCGCAGCTTTGAGAGCTTCGACGCCTAGGAAAGTGGAAGAGACACCAATGAGCAGCAACCGTTCGAGTCTAGTTCGTCCTGGAACAAATTAACGGGCTTCCTAATGTAAAGGATTATGTCGACCTGAGGAAAGCTTTACCTTGGTAATTTTGGACGTAAGACTCCAAATCAAACTTAGGTGGCTCTGTAAGGAGTCAGAAAGCTATATCAAATTGCAGTCTAGGTACATACCGGTCACAATGACAGCCTTCTTTGTGCGAGACTGCGTTGGGGAGGTCGGGACACCTTGCACCGTAGCCATTTTGAATTCAGTATCTGCTATTCCGTTGTAGAAAGTTGGGAACTTGAAGGTGCGGGGAGAACTGCCTTGGGAGCCGCGAAATAGGCCTAGCGCAGCACGTGAGTCAACAAGCCTCTCTCTTTTCAAGCTGCAGTGAAGTGAGTTTGTTTTGGATCATTTCCTTGAATTCATTGTTATTTGTCATGATAAATATGCACATTAGCTCTAATCGCGTTCTACGTAAGCTTCCGCCTCTGCCAACGCCTGATATTTTTTAATTCAAAATCAAAGCCGAACGCCGAGCGTCATAAAAGCCATATTATCTTTAGACATTAAACGCATCATATCCTCATAACTGCCAGATATACAATCTAGACCCCCAGATATGATCATCTGAACCTTTGATCTGCAACTATATTGGACCATTCGTCGTCTCCAAATATTCCATCAAAGTTTATATCCCCGTTAGCCCCAACGCCTGCCTGGTAATTCATTTCTTGAGGAAGCCCAGACATCATCCCACCACCAGTATCCAATTGCCCCGTTACATCAAATTGTTGTTGCCCTTGCATGAGATACGGTGGGATTGGTCCAAAAAGCTGCCCCTCTAGATCATCGTACACGCCAGCACCACTGGCTCCATTGGATAGATACATTGGAGGAGCTCGAGGGCCGCTATTGATATTTCCAATATTCTCTTGTTTGATATTATCGAACTCCATCATAGGCTGGTTTGGATAAGCGAATGGGTCTGCTGATGGAAACATCATAGCACTTAGATCCGGAAGACCGTTGTTGACACCTAACTGTGGTAAGCTATATTGTGGTCGTTGCATACTCTTGCCGGTGCTGCTTGAGTCTGGAGTTCCTCGTGCAGATAGATCTGTGGGCGACACAAGCTCTTGATAACTTTGTCTTAGGTTTGGGTTCGAAATTGTGTTCATTTGAAATCTATTATCGTCCAGAGAATTATTCGGAGCAGCAGCATTTGGCACAGGTGTTGGCACCGGAAAGGTTGCAGCCCGTGTCACGCCTGTTGAATGGCCCATATCCACCTGTGACAGATCTGGGGTACTTTGTATACTCTGTGGGCCTGGACCACTCGACGAAGGCGCTGAACGCTTCTTTTGGGTCGTTGCAGACTTGGGCCGGCTCTTAAGTTTCTCTGGCAATTGCTCAAAGAGGCCCTGGATATTCTAGTCAGTATTTTTTCACGCGGTGACAAGGAGGGCTCACCAATAGTGCGGTTGAACATCTATCTGCAGCCTGGCTCCTTTTTGCTAGACCAGCCAAGGCGTCCTTCCCATCATTAGCGTCTGCCAATATCTCCTGAGATCCTTGCTTATCCGGATTGTTAAGGACAAAATACACCAAAGACAAGATGGCGAAAAATGTTGTATACATGGTAAACCAGTATGCACCAACCAGGAGCCCTCGCTTTTTCATCTCTGTGGTTATGTGAACAACATTTCGCGACACACTGACACCTGCTGCAGCGCAAGCATAGGATCGATCATCAATCGTCTTTCCTGCGCAAGACTTCTGCGAGACATAATGCAGAAATGGTCTGTAGAGCATCATTTGTACGTGAGCGTACGCCAACCGCAAAAGCTGTTGAACGCTACCAAATCTATTAGTATGAATCCAAATAAGGAGATATAAGGGAAGCGATTTCATAAAAGCTAAGAGAAGGTGAGGTCATTCTTACCGGAGTACTTCTGGTGTTCCCTCACCTCCCGGTCGCAGAGCCATTGGCAATTTATCAAGCCAATCAGCCAAATCTCGTTCGATTTCTCGGATTTTGACATGACTGATAACGTATGAAGAAGTTGCACTTCCTTGAACAGATTGTTCAAGTCCCTTCGTGGGATAGATGTACTTGATGACCTTTGCTAGAATCCCCATCAATCGTGTATGGGCATTAGATGCTGCATACAGCGAAGTTGTACCCTCTGGCATAGGTAGTACAGCATCCTTCGTGATGTACTCATCATCAACCTCAATGGGCAGCTCCTGATCTATATCATCATCACTAAGCATTCGTGGAAAGCCCAGTAGAGCGGAAACATATGTATCCATTTTTCGGACGATCCAAAAAACTCGACGTCTTGTTTCGCGCTCTATCGGATTGAACGTGCCCGTGAGATTGCGGTGTAGTCCCATCCTCAAAGCAGATCTTAGAGCAATCCCAATATAAGAGTAACAAGTGCTCAGGTTAGCAGACGATTGGAGAAATAGTATCATAAAGAGGATAGCTTGCAACGAGGTTATGTCACGACAATCCGTAATGTCCATCATTTGTCGTGCTGCTCTGAAGTATTTGAGTCTGTCGAGGAGAGTCAGTATCAAATTGTGTGCGAAAGGGGATGAAAGCAACATAATCTACATGGCTCTTATCATAAGGGGCTTATAATGGCAGTATTTATGTTTATCCTTAGATATTACGGAGACAGCGCGCAAGAAATGTACTTTTGAAGGATCGCTGGCGAACATACCCCTGATCAATACCAGCTTTGTAGGTCATCTGTGTAGGACCACTCTCGGCTTCAGAAGGGTCCTGGTGGAACATACACCCTAGAGCAAGAGTAACATAAAGTAGTGGGAGAAATCGATTTTCGTCATCGCCAAAGTTTTCTGGCGGGATGTCGTAGATCCTTTCAAACATTTCATAAAATGTTGGTTGATGGACAAAGCGTAGCAATGAGCAAGCACAATTCAACGAATCGGCGCACAAGGCTTTTGCGATTTCTCGAGATGGGAGGTCCATTGTATTAGGAAGATTAGCGTCATGAGGAGATTCCATGGAAGACCTTGGAGAATCATACATAGGTCCCAATGGAGGCATTGGTCGAGGAAGTTTGGGGAGAAAAGGTGTTCCGTATTCCCCTCCTAATAGGCCCCCAAATTGCTCACGCATGCGTCGGACGAAGACAGTCCCTGATGATCCACCGTGAAAGTCCCAATGACCACTCTCATCAAGATCGAGTTGACCAGTAGACTCAATCATTGAGCGTAAATGTGCGTCCTGATCCGGTGGATTAGGGGTGGCGCCAGCCTTGGGCAGTACGCCCTGTGCTAAATCCTTGGCATTGCCCGCTTGACGACGCTGCTGGACTGCAACATCGATATTCGGGTCATTTAGATCCACGTTTGGTAAAACTGATCGGAGGAGCGCTTCGGCTCGTTGCAAGCGATTCTCTAAGGCTTCGATGTATTGGGGTGCAGGATTTCGTCTTCTATTGGAAGGTTGATCATATGTGCAATCTTCGAAAAGATTAGCATAGTCATGCACAAACTGAGGAGATCTCTGATTTTCGCAGACTCGTACCATAACTATAAACAGTGCAGTGTGTACAAGGCTGTTTCCCGTCGCACTTGATCTTCTTCCTCCTGCATTCGTCGCATGCTCGAGTAACGCGCCTGCGCTTTTGTAATGGTGCGGGTGCCCGCTGCTGTTGTGCAGAGGAATTTGGTGATGTCTGTTCATGCCAATGCGCCGAGGGATCATCATCCACTTCGAATGATTCGGGCGAGGAATGGCCAGGACTCGTAACCATCGCCATCGCCATGGCATGTTGATTGAACGGGGCTGTACCTGCCATCATCTATAGGTGGGGGAGGAAAGTTGAGGGGAATATTGACGGTCTCCAATTTAGAATTTGCGCAAACTACTCAGGAGTCGCACTCAGATTGATTCTCCTACTTCTAGAGAAGAAAGACTGTTTGGCAGATGACAATTAAAGTGTCCCCGTATCTGCAAAACACCTAGTCTCTCTCTCTACGGACTAGAAAATGGGGCCCTGGCAGTGACGTCGCTTAGAGCAAAATCGAGGAGACCAGTAATCAAAGCATATGTTTTGGATTTCTCCTTCTGAAAAGATTAAGAAATTGATTCGCACTTGTTTGAGTATGCGTTCAATCGTAATAAACAGGTTTGTCAGTCAACAGTGAAGAGGAGGGCACTTGCGAGGCTTTGCTCGTGGCCAATGAGATAAGGGTCAGCAATTCCCCACTCTGGAGTCTGCGGAGATGAAAAAAAAAAAAACTCTTGAGGACCGCTACCTTCTCCCAAGCCACTTTCCGCAGTCGTATATAGCTCTTAGTAATAGCCTTTCAACTATAAAATGCATGATTGGTATAAACTATATGAACTACATGAACTATATGAACTATATGAACTGTATGAACTGTATGAACTATATGAAATATATGAACTATATGAACTGTATGAACTATATGAACTATATGAACTATATGAACCTGTCCCTTTCGACCTACGAGTATGCTAGCAACAGTCTACTACCTAGGTAGCAAAACTGCCGCAGACGACACAAGGACCTACCTCATCCCCGCTCCAGTAGGACGAATTCAACGTATCTGTTATGGTCAAACTGTGACTGATAGAACAAATATCCTATTCAAGGTGAAAATATGAAAAGAAACATTCCGTCACCGGGGACAAGTGCAGCTCAGGAGCATGCATTCAATGGTCAGACATGAATGCTGAATAGGCCAGGCTCTATAGATGGAGCCCTCATGTCACTCAACCATCAACACTCTCTATATAATAGCTTCGTGCCGCCCAAGGGTACGCCTTGACATATCGACTAACCATAGAATACGTTATGAATAATAATAAGCAAGATTCCTTAACCCGCTCCTATCCACGAGCTCGAGGCACTTGATCAATTTCATTCTTCAGGTTTTGATGCACAAGGGTCGACGGCCTTCCAGCCTCGTTCAGCCCTCTCTGAGGCTTGATCACGACATCATCACGCGAACTGTGTGGCGTACATAAATGCTATCTTGTCCAACCGCAGACCCCCATCCCTTAAAATCGTTGGGTTCTCGCCCTCGAGGTTGGATATTCGTATTTCCTCATTGATTCAAACCCACGCCTCAATGAAGCCATTCTTTCCCGCTCAAGAGCTCTGCCAATCAATCATGATCTAACTACCACACTTTCGGCAACGGCTTTTAATGGTGGGGGGGCAACATGGTGGGGCCAAGAGTTTTCCCTATTGACGTCGTCCTCCAACAGAAAAACCTATGCCGGCCGTATCAAATCAATTCTCCTGGTGTTACGAGAAACCTGAGTTGCAAGGAAGCTAGTCACCATGTTACTTTGCACAACTGCGTGGGTGATCATGCGGGAAAGCCGTTTGTCTTGCTCGTTCCCGGTTCCTGGACCCATACCCATAGGTCATTCTCTAGTGTATGACCTTGAGTATAGATCCAGCTGAAGTGCCTCCGACCTCAGCTACTTCTTCAAGGTCTGTATTGTATAGTACCTTAATCGCATCTCAGCAACAGGATCGCAAGGTATTGACTGGAATAACGTCAATTACTAGGAAGTCAGCAAGACTTTACTTGGAAGATAGATTGTTCTTGCATTTCTTGATCCCGAGGTATCAACGAGTTTTGTTGAGGCACTACAACCATGTCTACGAAGCCTATTTTCGTGGCTACGCATCCACGAGCTTGCAGTACTGCGTTCGAGAGGGTAAGTCCTCGTTCACATTTCCAATTGGCTCGTCGAATGCTAATCTACATCTCTCCTCGAAGGTATTCATGACCCGCGAAGATACCCTGGCATGCGTCCATGAACCATTTGGAGACGCATTTTATTTTGGGCCAGAAAGACTCAGCACAAGATACGAGAATGATGAAGCGGCCCGCAAAGCCAGCGGCTTTTCGGAGAGTACATTCAAAACAATTTTTGAGAGAATCGAGAGGGAAGGCAAAGAGGTTCGATTCAAATTTTCTATGCTACACCTCCCCTACTTCCTCGATTCCTCGAATTTAATATTCAGGTGCTATTCTACTCGGGACTAGGCTTGTCCCTTTTCTTCCAAGAGCTCTTGTCTTGGTTGTGGTTGGAAGTTTCCACTACTCCGGAGTTTTGCACTTTTCCTCCCCTCCTCCCAATGAGATGCCGAATCTGACCAAAGTTGACAACAACTTCAAGTCTCATTGTATTCACGATATTTTCCTCCCTTGCTGTTACGTTACTCCCCACAGCAGAAACTGAGCAGATATCCTTATTCCGATAGCTCAGGCTCAGGCTAAACGACGTTCTTCTTAATCTCAGTCATTAATCAAACTTTTAGAAACTTACAATTATTAGGGAAAGCGCCTCTTCATCAAGGACATCACTCACTATCTTGTTCCTCCAGAAGGTACCACAGCCAGTATTGCGCCATCGCTTGGAGGAAAAAGAGTCAAAAAAGGAGTTGGCACAGACGGAGAAAAAAGGGAGAGTGCCAACACTGTCGACTCCTCCTTGAATGGAGTTTCGAGTGGACATGTCAATAGCATTACCAACGGTATCACCAATGGTATTCAAGGGGGTCCATTCCCATACGATACGGAGGCCGAGCCGGGCAATCCAACTGTTGTGCCTACAGAGATCTTGAAACAGTTCCATTTTACTTTTCTAATCCGCCATCCACGTCATAGTATCCCATCTTACTGGCGCTGTACCATTCCTCCTCTCGATGCGGTGACTGGCTTCTACAACTTCATGCCTTCTGAAGCTGGCTATGACGAACTTCGCCGAGTCTTCGATTTCCTTCGCAAGGAGAATCAAATTGGACCTTCTCTTGCCGGTCAGCATGGCACGCTAAGAGGTGGGGAGGTGAGCATCACAGTTGTTGATGCCGACGATTTGTTGGACGACCCAGAGGGCATCATCAAGGCCTACTGCAAGGAAGTTGATATCGACTACCATCCATCAATGTTGATCTGGGACACTGAGCAGGCACATCAGCGTGCAAAGGATGCTTTTGAGAAGTGGAAGGGCTTTCACAACGATGCCATTAACAGTACTTCACTGAAGCCAAGGAGCGCAGAACATGTACGTCCCCCGCCAGCCCTTTGAAGATACAGCTCCGCAGAAAGGCTTATACTGACCATGATTGTGTAAGAAAAAGAAAGCAAAGACAGTTGAACTCGAGGACAAAGAATGGCGTGAGAAGTATGGCCAAGCAGGACAGCGAATTATCAGAGAATGTGTCAATGCCAACATTCCCGACTACGAATACTTGAAATCATTCGCTATTAAGGTTTGAATGAAAATTTGAGGGTTTGGGACAAGGAAAAAAGGAGGAAGGAACAATGATACAAGCTGTACTAGAGTATCATGCACAGATGAGATAAGCCAGTTCATGCTTTGATCATAGTTATACACAATATTTTACAGCTCTACTCTGTGCCATGGTCCGCAGGATACCCTGATACGGAAATCCATCTCTACTTTACAGCCCAACCTTCTTTTTATGGACGGGATTAGCAGCATGCCATGCAGCGGTCTGCACGGCCTTCTCGGCAAATTATGACTCTGGAAAATCGGGGTGTTAGTAACTGCTTCTTCTGAATAGATTTGGAAGCTGATACACTGTTTCACGAGTAAATAGACAATTGCTTAAGCATCCTTTCTGTCGGGAGCATCCCACATCGCGGAAGCAAGCATATTGTCCTATTACTCATGAAACAATCTGGAATACGGAATTCTACACCCGGATTTCCCTTACTTTGTTTCTCTGCTAGAGCTCTCTCCTTCTCCTCCTTGGCTATTTTCCTCTCTAACTCAACCCGCTTCGCCGGATCAGCCCTCGCTATACTGGCAAGATGGCGCTCCCTCCTCGCTTCTGGAGTATTATAACCTGGATTCGCCGCACGCCACTCCTCCGATTTTCTAGCCTGCTCAATGTAGTACAGCCTCTGCTTCTCTTCAATAGCAGCCCTTTTAATTGCCTTGGCCTCCTGTCTTTTCGCGATCTCCTGCTGCTCCTCTTCCGTCAACTTGCGTTTTTTAAGCCCAATCTGCTTCGCCGCTTCAGCCATCGCTATATAGGCCAGCTCTCGCTCTCTTTTTGCTTCTGGAGTAATAGAGTCCGGATTCGCCGCACGCCACTTCTGCACTCTCTTAGCCTGCTCTTCATGATACAGCCTCTGCTTCTCGACAATGGCCTCCCTCTTCATCGCATTGGCCTCTTGTCTCCTTACAAGCTCCCGCTGCTCCCCCTCCGTCATCTCGCGTTTCTCAAGCTTAGGCTCATAATCTAACCCTTCGAGATCCGCATTATTCTCCTCCCAACCCAACGTATCGTGAACCACATTCTCGCTCCATTTGTCCGCGAACTCCGCATCCGCAAGATTCTTCCATCGGACTTCTACTTTCGTCCTCTCACCATCCTCTCTCACAGTTCCCTGTAGCCCTATCTCCTCCCCCTCGGGTGTCCCAATCTTCCCCAACACATTCGCTATATCTGCCACCGAGTTCGCGTATTGATCGTTAATCCGCCGTCCGCGTTTCTTCTTGGGTATAAATTTTCCATCTTCATCTTTCATTAGAGAATCATCCCATTGTAGCTCATGTAGGCGACGATATTCGCGCAGTTTCTGGTAGGCGGAGAGCCCGATCCTGCTTTGTCTACTGGGGAAGACTATTTGGGCGAGGGGGGACCAGAGGTCTTTGCGGAGGGCTCGGGGAACGGTTTTCTTGCCGTTGAAGGGGAGTTGTCTTAGGGAGGCATTGTTCTATGGTTCTAGATCAGCAGCTGAAGTAATGGCAAGAATTCAGAACGGGAGGATCGGGAAGAGATACGTTTAATGTTTTCGAAAGAGAGTAGACAACTTGATTGGTCTGGAGATGACTGTAAACCCAGATTTGGGAACCGTGTGGAGTTTTTTGTCGTTGAGGGAGCGCTGTGGTAGATGCATGCCTTACTCTGTTCGTGGTGGAGAGAATTTGCCGTGATGAATTTGAGGTGATTCGAGCGCTCATTTTGGGCGAAGAACGCTGAGAATGCTGCTCAATTGGTTCGTGATCTTGTCTCAAAACCTTGTGATATGGATGTTCAAAATTCTAAGTTCCAACCTGACTTAGTAATCAACGTCCGATTGTCAGCCAATCAGGTGGTTTTTGGCAACATCCCACCAAACGAGGCTGCAGGAAGGTTCTGGTAGATCCTGGCAGTGGCTAGAAGAAAACATCTGACTCGAGATGATACCAGTAAAAACTGGACACGCCTAGATTGATCAACACATTTGCATAAATACTTTTGAAGTTACCTGATTTTCATTCTTACCCTTAACCAACTCCAAACTCAGCATTGCCCATTCTCTGGTGACACAATTCTCTTCTAGGGGAATTATACTAATCACCCCTCACCGACTCACCTTACGTACAAACGCAATTACCCTTCTACACAATTGATCACTCGGTGATCAAACAGACAACATGTCAACTTCAAGCATGAATTTCACGGATAGGGCAACGAAGTCCCTCTCTGATGCTATGACCGTAGCCGAGCAATATGCTCATCCTCAATTACTACCCCTCCACCTCGCCCTATGTCTTCTCGATCCCCCTCCCGATGAATCGAAAGACCAACAACAAACCACCAATGCCTCTCA
>Ga0182030_10012430_pt1 | contig 17039 bp, 24 predicted proteins | sample 812S3MmetaG_FD_121299 | JGI IMG/M metagenome (GOLD analysis project Ga0182030, IMG submission 121299) | Permafrost microbial communities from Stordalen Mire, Sweden - 812S3M metaG (Illumina Assembly) | ecosystem: Environmental > Terrestrial > Soil > Wetlands > Permafrost | place: Sweden...
AAAATTAATTTTTTTTTTTTTTTTTTTTTGGAGAATCTTGGAAGGCTATCAGATCTCAGCCTTGTTAGAAGACCCTTAATTATCAACTATCATTTATTCCCAAGGACGTAAAAGTCATCAACATTTGTCATGTAGACTTTTTCGAACAGTCCAGAAACCCTTTGATTTCTAAATGCCCCAATGCTGACAGCAAAATATGATTGGCTGACTGATAGCTCATAATATTTTTCTGTGGAGATTCCGTTATCGTCGGAACTCTTCGTCGGCATCGCGCGATTGAGCATGGGCTGTTTGTAATGGAAAGCTAGCTATTTGAGGCTCTCCGGAAAATAATCTTCTTGTTTGACTCCTTCCAATTCACTGTCTTTCTTGCCATCTTCTACTTTTCATACAATCTTTGTTCTCTGATTGCTCATTCTTGGATAACAAATTAAGCAATGGCATCTACAGCGCGGACTTTCGCCCGTGCTGCGTTCAAATCATCTCCCTCCACTTCTGCATTCAAGACTTCGACCCGCAACACTGCTTTTACCTTGCCACGTCAAACTTTCCGCCAGCAAGCCCGACGCGGATATGCTTCTGAACTATCTAAGTATGAAACCTTGATGCTCTACTAAGCCAGATACATTTAAATAGCTAACTCTTGTGCAGATCATCCTCCACAGGTCTTTACATCGGTATCGGAGCTCTTGCCCTGGGTGGCGCTGGTTACTATCTCTACACCCAAGGCAATGGCTCTCTCCTCTCCGAATCTGCCAGCGAGACCAAGGGTATCTTCGTTCCTAAGTTCGAGGATTACCAGAAGGTGTACAACGAGATTGCTGAAAGATTGGAGGAAAAGGATGATTATGATGATGGATCATACGGACCAGTCTTGGTGAGATTGGCATGGCATTGCAGTGGTACTTTCGATAAGGAGACTGGTACTGGCGGTAGCAATGGTGCTACTATGCGATTTGCCCCCGAGGGTGATCATGGTGCCAATGCTGGATTGAAGGCTGCGAGAGATTTCCTAGAGCCAGTTAAGCGTATGCGAATCATCTCACCTAGTTGTGTAACTTCGTGCTAACAGTCCTAACAGAGAAGCACCCATGGATTTCTTACTCCGACCTTTGGATCCTCGCCGGTGTGGTTGCTATCCAAGAAATGCAAGGCCCAACCATCCCATACAGACCTGGCAGAACCGACAAGGATGTTTCTGGCTGCACACCTGATGGACGTCTTCCAGATGCCTCGAAGGGTAACAAGCACTTGCGTGATATCTTCGGACGTATGGGTTTTAATGATCAGGAAATTGTTGCCTTGAGCGGTGCTCATGCTCTTGGACGTTGCCACACCGATCGTTCTGGATTCGACGGCCCATGGACTTTCTCCCCAACTGTTGTTACCAACGAGTACTACAAGCTTCTTTTGAACGAGAAATGGAACTGGAAGAAGTGGAATGGACCAAAGCAGGTATTTAACCCTTTTCGTCTGGTCGAAAGCAATGGCTAACAATCTCCACAGTATGAGGACAAGACTTCCAAGTCACTCATGATGCTTCCCACGGACATGGCCCTCATCTCCGACAAGTCGTTCAAGCAATATGTCGAGAAGTACGCCAAGGACGAAGAGGCCTTCTTCAAGGACTTCTCCAATGTCGTCCTCAAGCTCTTTGAACTCGGTGTTCCCTTCGCTGAGACGACTGAGCAATCAAGAATGACCTTCAAACCTACCCACGCTTCCTAGAGGATTCGATTTTCAGTGAAGATACCCATACCGATCCATCCTTTGAGATGCGTAATAGACGTTTAGAAGGATAAATCAGGATATCCCCAGGAGTTTTCAGACATTGGAAGGATTATTAGACAGGTTTGCTTTTGATGCTGCGATTGAGGCTCCACGTCCGTCGGACCTTCATCTCTCTTGTTGTACCATAGATCATAGCGGTGAATTCAGAATCGAATGCAAATTCCTCGAGTAGAAAAGTGTGATTCAACCCCGAGCAATGACCTCACGTCTCGCAGAACACTGGAAGGGCTTCAAATCGGAGATTTCTTCAGCGACACAAACAGCGAAGGATCCAAGACGTTTAAATAAAGTCCCAGGGGCGAGACAAGCCAAGAAGTAGCATGCCATTGATCGGCCAAGGAAGGTCACATCCACCAAAAGTCCGGGGTAGTAAAGCGCTAGAACAGTTACCCCGCAAAGCCGCCGGGTTGTCAACACCAATCATTCGTACTACCTAGTATCGCTGCACCTGTTGTACTCGAGCTATTTTAATTTCGAGCCGTGTTTCCCGTCCTCCCATATCTTCCCGTGATATTTAATCAATCTTCAAGTCTACCTTATTCAAAACTCACTCAAGTTCATCCATCCCACAAACCAACTCCTACAGCCTCCCCCTACCAACAATCTTGAACCGCAAACATGGCCGCCGACAAAGTCCCCCTAAGTCAAAACAACATGGACACGCCCGAGCACCAAGAACTCTACGCCAAAGGTCTCGAAATGCGTAAGAAAGTAGTAGGAGAAGATTACGTAGCTGGGGCATTAGAGAAAGGGAAGAGTGATTTCTTGAGACCTTTGCAGCAGTTCGCTACCGTAAATTATCCTCTGGTTCCTATATATTTTTGAGATACTTAGTGTGGTTGCTGATTTTTTCTGCTTTCTTGGCAACAGGAATCAGCATGGGGCACAATCTGGACACGCCCCGGCCTAGACCTGAAGGTCAGGAGTCTGCTCAATTTAGTAATGTTGACCGCATTGGGGAAGTGGATTGAGTTAGGGACACATGTCAGAGGTGCGGTTAGAAATGGGGCGAGTGAGGTTGAAATTAGAGAGGCTTTGTTGCAGGCTAGGTATGTCTAGGTTTTTCCCATGGGCGTTCTTCAAGAATGATGGGCAGGGATTTGGAGCTGATGTTTGAGCAGTGCGTATTGCGGGATGCCAGCTGGGTTGGAGGCGTTTAGGGTTGCTGATCGTGTGTTGAGTGAGATAGAAGAGAAGGGTGAAATGAAGCGGGAGTGAGTAATTGAGGGAGGAACAGTAAATTGTGAGGATAGGGAAGAGACGTAGCAGGTTTAGAGTCCTGGGACGAGTGGAGATATGGCCAATGCAACTTGCGCTTATAGCTCTCACTCTAACTAACATCTACTGCCTTTTTCATCCTCTTCCTGAACTTGGATTTGTTCTCAGTGCCGCAGGGCCAGAAAACCTCTTAAAGACTCGAAACGCTCGACAGATTGTTTTTGCTTCACAACTTCTCCTCAAAGCCATGGAGGCTTGTCTTGTCTTGGCTCAGCCGAAAAAAGCTCTTTCAAAGCTCCCGCAGGGTGGATACAGCAGATCCGAATATCCATCTGCTTCAGCGTAGGGTGCGGCTAGTCAAATATTCATTAAGTATGATATCGACTCCTAGTTCCTCCATATCATCTTTCTCTCTCAATGATATCAGCCCTACGAAGAGGTCGAGTTCCGTCATTCAAAACCATAGCCTCCCTATGTCGTCTCCGAAGATGCTCTTCTTCATCACTTTGATCCCTTCTTCGTCTACCCTCAACAAGAATAACCTCAATATCCTCCCCAGCAGTGCTTTCTCCTCCAATCATCCTGGTATCCCGCAGATCGCTGTCAAGTATCCTGTTGGTAGGTAAAAGCTTTACAGCTTCCAGCTGCTTCCGTCCTTTCGAATCGTTAAACAGCGGAAGACAAATTTGATTTAGACGGAAGAGCTTCGTGAGCGAGTCCATAAAGTTCAACTGCCGCTCATCCTCGTCTGTCCCCCAAGGTTCTTTCACAAGCCAGAGTTCCACAAATCGAGATTTGACAAGTCCTCCCACACCATATTTGCCGATCAACTGTGCCAGAATTAATAATATTCCTTGCTCGACTATATCCCGGAGATGCCAATTATCCCATTCAGAGTCATATTCATGATGCGTGTAGTCTGTAATGCAGAATTGAAGACACCTTACGAGGGCAGCGTAGGTTTTAGGCTTGTTGATCAAGGACACTGTAGCTGCGTAAGACGTCAGTCCATTTGTACGCAATGACCTTTTGTATGGTATGCTCTTACAAGAATTCATCAACATAGTAAGAGCTCTCATACCCTGCTCTCTCATTTTATGATCAGGCTGAGTAATATGATAGAGCAAAACATCGATCGTCGTCCCATCATGAAGTGCCCGTTCGCAAATAATGACAGCCGTCGTCTCTTGGATACCATAGTTTGGACTATCAAGGAGCTTATCCAGTGTACTGATCTTCAAAGCATCTTCGACTTCTTGTGTTATGTACGAAGGTTTCACCTCTGACTGAGGTATGATAGCAGCATCGCGGTACCGTTTGAGAAGGTTTCGCATGAGCCCGACTACTATAATCGTGGAGAGACCGAGCGAAAGAAGAAGCAAACGGTCTTGCGCGGCGGTTGCCGCCATGATGGGCAAGACTACATGTGTTGTCGCTGCTGTGATGGACGGGGGTCGTGTTGATGAAAGTTGCCCGCAGAAATAATGCCGCCTTCCACCGTTCTCACGGCGACAATTTTAGGAAAAGTGTCTTCCGATAAGGCGACCTCGATAAAAAAAAAAGGTCTAAAAGAATCAACTTTCAGTATCTAGCACCATTGCACAATGCCTCCCTCACAGCTTAAGAAGCTAAAGGCCTCCTTAAGGGAGCAGGGTATTGTTGGTCCCCAGCAATCGAAAAAGCAGAAAAAACAAAATGCACAAAACAGCGCGCATAAGGAAAAGAGAGTACATAGGACAGAGGCCCTCCACACGATTCGAGATCAATTCAACCCTTTCGAATATAAATGGTCGAAGGGGCCCAAATTCGATGTCACTACGAATAGGAATATTGGCGGGGGTACAGATAGCAAAATTGTTGGCAGACCTTACGTTGCAAAAAGCCGAGCAGAAGAAAATGTAGGATTTGACTCAGCTCCTGGCTGACCTTTCGGATATTTTTGATCTTTTAACATTTAATACAGGTCCAGAAAAGTCTTCTGCATGATAGGCAAAACCGCAACAAAGTTGGTGGTATCATGGACAGACGTTTTGGAGAAAATGATCCAACCATGGATCCGGAAGCCAAAATGTTGGAACGATTTACACAAGAGGCCCAGAGACGCAACAAACATTCAGCCTTTGACCTTGAAGATGACGAGGCAGGAGAGCTCACGCATATGGGACAATCTCTTTCTTTGAATGGCCCCGCGATTAAGGACGACTTTGAGGAAGACTTATCAGAGGAAGATGAGCATTCTTCTGAGGACGAGACAAAATCCAGGAAGAGAAGGCGATTATATAATGATGAAGATGCAGAGGAGGAAGATAACGGAGAGAATAGTGGCCCGGAAAGGAAGAAGTCGAAGCAGGAAGTTATGAAAGAGCTCATTGCTAAATCCAAGCTTCACAAGTATGAGCGTCAGGCAGCGAAGGACGATGACGAGGATCTACGGGAAGAACTGGACAAGGAATTGTCAGACATTCATACTCTCCTCAGAGGAATGGCTCCAAGACCTGGGCCGGAGCCAGTGGCAGGCATTCCGGGCATGAACCCAGATCGTGCAGCACTTTTGAACGGGGCAGACAAGACCAAGATTGATAAGGATTACGATTTACGATTAAGACAGATGGCCCAAGACAAGCGGTCACAACCTACAGAGCGAACCAAAACGGAGGATGAAATAGCTCAGGAGACGGCGAGAAAACTACAAGAACTCGAAACAAAGCGACTTCGACGGATGCATGGTGAACCCGGAAGTAGTGATGAAGAGGACGAAGTCGAAATCGATGTCAAAGAGCAAGATGAAGAAGATGACTTCGGTTTCGGTACTGGCATAAAAGCTCGGCCAGCGACAGACGAGCTTGGAGCTGAAGACGAGGACGATTTTCTAATAGATGATGATTTAGTAGCAAGCGATTCTGATTTGGGGATTTCGGAAGATGATTCCTCAGATGAAGTATCCGATAATGAAGATGAAGGAGAAGACTCGGAATTCTTCAAGGGACTGCTCACTGAAGAAGAAGCCAGACGACCTGAATTTCTTACGGGAGCAAATACACCCCTACGAGAAGTTCGGTTGCCGGAGAAGAATGGCGTAAATGGTAATTTGGCATATAAATTTAAGTGTCCCCAATCTCACGAGGAGCTCGTCGAAATTACTGAAGGGATCGCAATGCAGGACCTTCCAACAGTCGTGCGTAGTCTCTTGGGTTGGATTTCCGAGAATAGATGCTGATTTCATTCTAGGTACAAAGGATTCGTCTTCAATATAGTGCAAAGCTCAAGAGCGAGAATAAAGCAAAATTAGGAAACTTTGCTGTAGCTCTCGTTGACCATATATCCTACCTAGCAGAACAACCAAACCCACCCCCTTTTTCAGTCTTGGAGACTATCATTCGACACATACACTCGATGGCACGGACAAGCTATCCTATAGAGATCTCAAATGCATTTCGAAGACACCTCGAGGATATTCATGAGTCTCGGCCTCTGTCTCTGAGGGCTGGAGATTTGGTAATCCTAACAGCTATCGGAAATATATTCCCTACTTCAGATCACTTTCATCAAGTCGTGACTCCCGCCATCCTTACTATGGGCCGATATCTCGGTCTTAAAATACCACAAGCTTTGTCTGACTATGCGATGGGTGCATACTTGTCCACTCTATGTTTACAATACCAACGTTTTTCAAAGAGATATGTTCCAGAAGTAATGAACTTCATCGCGAACACACTTTATGCTTTAGCACCCACCAAAATGTTGAAGCCTTCGGGAAGCTTCCCCTACCATGAGTCGAAGATACCGGCGCGGATAGACGATATAGGAGCACCAGTCAGGAGACTTACTTTCTACGACTGTGTTCCCCAAGACCTTTTAGATGTGGATGAAACGTCTTTGAAAATAGCGCTTCTGGAAACAAATCTCAAGCTCGTCGAGGCAGCAGCAGATACCTGGAATGGGAAGTCAGCCTTCTTTGAAGTATTTCAACCTGTTTTAAGCATTGCCCAACATTTTGGTACCAAAGGCTGCCGGTCCAAGCTCCCGAAGAGCACCCAGTCGACTGTCAACAAGTTGGCTGAGAAGCTTAATGTCCAACTTCGCCTGGCCCAACTCTCAAGACGACCGTTGGAGCTCCATCATCACAAACCTCTAGCCATCAAAATGTCAATTCCTAAATTCGAGGATTCATTTAATCCAGATAAACATTATGATCCGGACCGTGAGCGAACAGAGGCCTCGAAGCTGAAGCAGGAATACAAAAGAGAGCGGAAGGGTGCTATTCGGGAGCTAAGAAAGGACGCTAAGGTCGTGGCTAGGGAATCTCTGAAGGAGAAGAAAGAAAAGGATGCTGCATATGAGAAGAAGTATAAGAGGCTCGTTGCGGAAATCCAGGGCGAGGAGGGCAAAGAAGCAAAGGCATATGAGAGAGAGAAGGAATGGCGAAAGAAAGGAAGGAAATGAGGTCTATAGCCTATCAGAATAATTGGATTACCTCTCTGTCATTGAAATCGTTCATTCGCAGTATCACTGTTGTGACTCGTCCAGTCCACCAAGCCAACCGCATTCGGCAATTCGCCAACGCGGCTTCGCCCCCTATCCAGGCCGCGACCTCACCAGTGACTCAACTCCCACACCTTTGGCTCAAACCCATCTGCAAACCCTCCAAACAATTCCAAGTGACTCCCAAAATTTTGCATCCCCAGCAAACAAACCCCCCTTCTGCCTAATACGCAGACCATTCTCCCTACCTATAAATACCGCCTGCCCTCCCCCTCCAAAACAACTTTTCTCCTCAGCTTCCTTTGCCACAATGGCTTAGATCAAGTGTAGTATCTGTTCTTAATAGATTTAATCATCTATTACCCTGATAATGGGTACCATAATGGTTAAAAATATTTTTGTCAAAGGTCTGGCCCCCCTCTAAGCTTGCTTATGGAAAGGATCAATCTGTCTCTTGTATTACACTGTTTCAAGATGATGGGAATTTCACCTTTAGGTGTGTGGCTTTTCATTGGGATCTCGGCTTCGGGCTGGGTCTTGAAGAAGAGCGTGGTGTTACACTTGGTAGATATACCTCATTTTACATCTATAGATTAGGCTGTCAGGATTCAATTAGACCAAGGTCTCTTCAATAACACAGTCTTATTGCAAAAAAATGACTACCGCTCGAATATCGTGCATAATTGTGCTACTCTAACGACGTCCCGAACTTTCTAAGTGGTATTTTTAATGTTTATGAGCTTCATAGTATGAGAGGAGGTGCGTGAGAAGGAGCGGGAGCAGCACCAAACATAGAATCTCTCCTATCCTACACCGATTTCTCTTGTACGACCAAAACCCACGCAAAGTTGACCCATAGCCGTAAAGATTATGGTGATAATGGGCTCATTTCCGAGAAAGTTGCTCAAAGACGAGAGCGTTGACGACAACAGCGTGAGTTTGAGCTTCAGCTTTGGCTGTCAGCAATCCCTTTCGCCTGAAGCTGAACTCGATTTCACAGCCAAGCGCAGCAGCAGAGGCAACAGCAAGGGGATGCCAGTGGGTTCCTGTTGGATGTAGCCAAAATAGGATATGTCACTCTAGTTGGGGCTTTCCTCGGAGGTCCTCCGGGCGCTGCTGTTGCATTTGGAGTCGCAGGATGTGTATGTGTCGTCAGCAAAGCAGTTTCCCAAAGTTAGTCAATTGTATGTTATTGGTCGCTTGACAAATTACAATGTCTGGGAGGGGAAGCTGATTGACAGTGCGGGGTTTAGAAATGCTTTAACTTACTGTGTGGCCAATATGCCAATAACCAAGTACTTTCACAAGTTAATGAGATCCAATTAAATGAGTGCACTAGAAACGGTTGGAAGAGTAGCAGATATCCAAAGATGGCCTTGGACTTGAAAGAAGCAGACCGGGTATATTGATGATAAGAGGACCTCTTGCACGCTCTATATAACTATCAAAGACTCGTACCTCCCAACTTATTATGATATAGCCTAGATATACCAATACTCTCCATACCAGGACTCTCAGAGCGTGACTGCGAGTCCACACACAGTTTCATGCTAGAAACTTATCAATGGCAAGCCGAGTCCTTCGTCGAAGATGTATTCGTTCCAAAGGCCAGGTAACCCACGAATGCTCCAACTCCCACTGACAGCATCACCCATCCATTATAAGTCATAAATAGCAGCCTACAGCTCCTCGTCAGCTCTTTTCCAACCGCAAAAGGAGAGAGGGACTCACATAAGCATAAACGCATAAAAGTTCTGCACAGCATACAACAGCGCTTTAATAACATGCGCTCTCTTCGTAACTTCAACCTGATTGCGTCCTGACCACCACAAAGGCGTTCTCTCAGTAATAGCTCCATTCGCTTTCCTCTCAGCAAGTGTCCATATCTTCACTATTACAAAAACAACGAAGACTTCGTAGGATGTATATTGGAAAAAGGCGGGTAAGCTTACGCGGTACTTCCTCCGTTCTCTTGTCCACCCATTGTTCGTATCTTCTTGATCCAGAGCGGATGACTTCGTAGAACGCAGATAGGGCGACGACGCCTAGGAGGGAGAAGATGAGGCCCGGTGTTGTTTGGATGTGCCACCAGCGAAAGATGATGCAGAGGTTTGTGGTGTCCCAGGTGAAGAGCATCTGTGATTGGTGATGGGTTAGCTGGTGCTTTGGAGCTAGAGCTGCTAGATGGAGAAGGGCATCGCGTACGTTCATGTTGCACATGGCGCCCATATTTCCGTGATCCATTCCGCTGTGATCCATATGTGAATGATCCATGGTTGAGGGTGGGGTAGCTCGAAGCTCGAGGTTAGTATTGTTAATTGTGAGGTTCGGAGTTGGGTGTGCAGGAAGTTCGTTAATAAGTTTTTAAGATGAGATGAAGTAAAGTAAAGAAAAGAATAGAATATGGCGGGAACAGTCTATTTTGTACACAGTATGACACGAGTCGTTGCAAAGCTTCGAGGTATCGTCTAATGTTCTCAAATGCGCTCAAACACTCTTCAAACGGGCCGAGGCGCAGGCGACTGTTGATTGGTGATGGACTTTGAGCTTGACCGGACACTATGGGTTCATTAAGAGCGCTGTTTTTGACAATATAAACCTAAGTACTCAGTATCAGTCAGTATTAATGTTTTAGAGCTATGAGAATTCTACATTTTCCTTAGTTAAAAGTGTTATTTACTTTTCCTGCTACATCAAATTTTTGGATTCTGTCAGAAGTACACAATATCAAGTCCTTTGCAACCATTGAGTATGAACTTACAATTATTCTGTAGAACTACTCAATGAAATCTCGCTATAATGAGGCAACTGCATGCTGAACTGACTCGACTTATGTTCACAGTTGCAAAATGAGGTGACTTGGCGTTTATCCAACGCTGGCCCTAGATAAGTGGTAATGGCCAGGTTGCTGACAATAGGTCGAAGATATGCCGAAAAAAACGAGCTCGCACCACTGGAGTGTGCCCTTCATTCACGTTAGACATAAGTCCTCGAGATATTTATGAATGAGTACTTGCCTCACGGATTTCTCAGATCGCGCAATAGATTGTCAGTGGGACAGCCTAGTGAACCAGTTAGCGGACTATAATAGACTGGTATATTTATGTTCTACTTTTATTTTGAAGATCATCCTGAGCGACGTAGGTCTGAGATCGAGGTGGGTTCCCTCGTATCACACTATTAGCAGGCCTCAAGCTGAATGCTGAATGAATTGGGGAGAGTAAAAGTAGCGGGAATAGGTAGGTATAAGGGGACTCCATGATGTAAGGTCATAGGGCGAAACTTGGCTTATTTTGGTATTTTGAATAGTAGGCTTAAACAAGACTTTAAAGAGCTTCTTCAAAAGGAATGACTAGAGCATAGCTGGCTAATGGACCATGATCTTATAATCGACACGAAGAGAAGTGCTTTGGAATCAGATAGCATGCTATGAGATGAACTCAATTGCGAAGAGAGATATCCTGTACTATTTCGCTTCGTACCCAAACTCAATAAACATATCCTAAGGGAAATACTCGATAGAATCCAAGAACCAGTAGAAAGGGACGGAATGTGGTGCTGGTTCCACCGTATCAGTTGTCTCCTCTTTGAATCATCCAGTGGGAAGCCTTGATGCAGGGAGAAAGGGTCTGAAGACGGCTTGAAAATACCAGTAAAAGCCCAGATATGTTCAACTCAAGAGTTGACACAGTGTAACTCTGGCATCACGGGGAAATGCCAAACTGTCATATACACGGTACACTGCTAGTAACGAGGAGGTTTCTTTACCATTACCTACGGACCCAAAAAACTCTCTGTCATTAGCCCATGGGTGCCAAGAGTTAAGTACCAATGTTTTCTTAGAAACTAGAGAAGCAGCTTTGCGGTCTCTTGAGGCAAAGTTTCCTAAGAAATTGATTGCTTGCCTTAGGAAAAACTCTACACTAGATACAATATCGAGTCTTCTTAATGTATCTAAGCAGCAAAAGGCGGAGGCCTGATTCCCTTTCCGGCTTGTGAAGTTTCAAATTGAAAGATGCAAATCAAAACTACATTGTGCTAAATTCCAAAGGCTACCTGAAGCAAGTGCATGACGATTCCTAGAAAGTGAGAAAATGCTCATTACAGATTGAAAATCCCGTTTCCCAACGGAGCCTCCAGCTGGTGCTTTTACGCAACACACTCGCAAGGATGGAGAGATCTAGCATAGCGGAACGCTTGGTGTGGTGGCTGATGCTTAAGATAGAGCGTCCTTAGGGGCTTTTTGGTCTAACGGCCGCTAAAACTCATCCCTGCAAAATGATTATCAATGAGATAAACACCCCACCGCGGCCGGATAGCGGGGCAATACTTATAAATTCCAGAAACCCTGACTCCAACTCGTTCAACAGTTATCAGTCAAGATGCTTTCCAGTCCGCTGAATATGCCAAAATGGTAAGTATTCACCATAGATATAGGGTTACCTAGCTCATTAATATCTGAACAGGCTCGAGGAGAATTCGCACCTCCTAAAGCCTCCGATTAACAACTATTGCGTTTACAATAAGGATGTTACTGTCATGGTGAGTCATATATATCCAAGAGTCTCTAGCTTTCCTAAATTCTTTGAGATCGTAGGAGGTCCAAATGCCCGCACCGACTACCACATCAACGAGACCGCAGAGTGGTTTTACCAATACAAAGGAGCCATGATGTTAAAAGTGGTTGATGAAGGCGAGTTCAAGGACATCGTCATTGGCGAAGGAGAGATGTTCCTCTTACCCCCAAATACACCTCACAATCCCGTCCGTTTTGCCAACACAGTAGGCATTGTGCTAGAGCAAGCCAGGCCTGAGAAATCCCTTGATCGTCTGCGTTGGTACTGCACAAACTGCCATGAAATAGTGGAGGAAGCTGCATTCCATTGCACAGATTTAGGCACTCAGATCAAGGAGGCTGTGAATGGATTCAGGGACAGCGAGGAGCGGAGGAAATGTAAGAATTGCGGAGTAATGGCAGAGGCAGCGCCCAGACCTGGTGAAATCAAGGATCCAAACTTGAATTGAGGTATTTCATTGCACAAGCTTCCTCCACTCTTAGAAAAGGTATCCAGATGTACATTATTTACATATATGAAGCATTGATCTCTTATGTCTCTTTGAACTCGTATGTACTCGTTGACTCCTCAACTTCAACCTCAATCCTCCCCTCTTCTAATTCCTTACCCCCAACTTTTATACCAGCTCTCATTATATCCCCCGGAACCACAGGACCAACTCCTTTTGGTGTACCTGTTAAAACAATATCTCCTTTCTCCAATGTCATAACCTTTGTAATATCGCTCAATATCCTAGGAATTCGGAAAAGCATGAGGTTCGTGGAATCCGCCTGCCGATGCTCATTATTGACCGTCAGAAACAGCTCGACATTATGCGGATCCGTGATCGCAGATTTCGCAATGATCTCGCTGACAGGTAGAAATGTATCAAATCCCTTTGCTATATCCCATGGTAGACCCTTTTTCTTGGCTTCGTTTTGGGCGTTTCGGGCGGTCATGTCAATACCAATCGCATAGCCTGTTCAAACCAAATCAGCATGAGAATCCCTAGCTGATGGTAGCTACCCACTCTCAATAGCATCTAGAGCTCCTTTCTCATCTGAAGCCTCCAAATCCTTAATCTGCTTCCCTATAATCAAAGCCAATTCAACCTCATAATGTAAATCCACGCCTCTTGGTCTGATAACAGGTCCGGCGCCCCGTGGTAAAATCGATGAAGCAGGTTTCAGGAAGAAGAATGGTTGTTTAGGCTTCGCATTGTTCAATTCCGTAATATGATCTCTTTGTTTTCAGTTATTTTTTAGTTTCGCAGCACAAGAACTGAGGAGCATACGCATAATTCCTCCCAATACACACAACCTTCGAAGCTTTCCGTAATGAAGCCATCGAGGCTATTCCACGGCGAAAGAATAAAGACATATTGAAAGGGGAAAAGACGAGATCTCCCCCGTCCTCTTATTCGTGGTAAAACACTTTGCAGAAATCTAGGACTCAGGAATGGGGTTGGTCATAGTGGGGCCGCGAAATTCGGGGCGAGCTTCGGGAGCAATTGGCACGAGCTTGAGCTCACCTTCAGCAAAAACTGCGATACATCTGAAAAGACAACTTTCTTTAAACGGACTTGGAGTCTTAGTACGGACCATGTCTTCAAAAGAATCACTACAAATCGCCCAAATCCTAGCAGATCTCGATTCCCTCCACAACACCGTCAGTCCTCCCTTCCAGCCTTCCCCCCCATCTCCCTCACTAACAAGCTCCCAGGACCACAACGCAGCATGCGCCCTCCTAGCAGCCAACAAAACCCTCTCCCAATCCCGGTCCTTACGTCGGAAATCACGACAGAACAGTCTACCCAATCGTCCTAAGTTTGATAGTCGGGAAAGCAGAGTTGTGGGGACGGGATCAACGCCTAGTATATCAAGGATGAGTTCGAATTTGAGTTCGATGAGTGGGGGATCTGCTGGTAATGGTGGAGGACCTATGCCGTTGAATTTTTCTCTGGAGGAGGTAAGTGCTATGTTTAATGCATGGGGAGCAATGGGGAGTTTAGGGGCTGATTGAGTGCTAGGAGGATCCTGACCTACGGAGAGCGAGAGAGTTAACAAGTTTGTATGAGATGAGAGGAAAGTTTAAGCAGATGGGAGATACGGGTCTCGGGAGGGCAAAGGAGAGAGTGGATAGAGTTGTGGAGAAGTATGCGAAGAAGGAATTGGATGAAAGGGAACGGGTTGCCAAGGCCAGGCATTTGGGTGTTAGTAGTCATGAGAGATGAAGAGGATTATAAGTGTCATTTGGATTAGTATATCTCATTATTATTGGAGCTATTGGATTTGGAAGATGGACATGGCCGTCATGTCTTTCCTATAGGGTTTGAAGGGTTTGTACGAAATCGAGTAATAGGAGTATGTGATCGCTTCATTACCGGGTGTAATGGGCGTCTTAGGAGGAATACCCAAATATTCTTGCACTGGCTTCGGTCACGGATGCAATGATAATGATGGAAAAGAAAAGGTCATTGATACAAATCTATCTAGGAATTCTAGGTGAGGAGTGGTTTTCCCCTTGAGCCATGACAACCAATGATCCACCATCTTCATTCTGGGTTGATTCGTGCCTCGACATAACGTCGTCCAGCGATCTCTCTACCATGAGGCTCCATTCAATTTCTTCCAACCTACGTCTCAAAGTAATACTCATCTTTCTTTGTCAGACAGGAATCGAAAGGCCGCCAGGAGGTTTTACATTAGCCGTTACCTCACTAGGGTCAATCGGAACACCATCTGAAATCAACTTCAACGCATCATAAGTCGGGCCAGCAAGCTGTCTACCTAGGGCTATGACAAGCACAGGCCGTCTCAAAACAATCCTTCGACCCTTTCGCATAGTTCGTTTTCCTTTGTCGAGCAATCTGTATCTTGTCCGTCGCTTGGGTTGACCATTCTGCTTTGTACCCGGTGTTCGTGGACTGGGTAATTCGCCGGTAGCGTTTATCGGGATGCTCAAAGTAGTTCTTGGGCCAGCTGTTGGAGCCTTAGGAATGACTTTATTAGTTTTTGGTGCCTCCTTCATCAGATTTGAGCTGCCTAAGTCTTTCAATGGCATTGACGTCAAGTCTTGTGAGGGTGGTTGGACCCTAATCTCGGGAGTGTTCGTGCTAGTTGGGCCGACCGAGGCTAGCTCTGGCTCTCCCGCAACTCGCGGAGAACGAGCAAAATCGATGACCGCTACCCCAGGAACGAATCCGCCCGATGTGGCATCGTTTGAATGAATCTGAGGCGATTGCGGCGCGGCCACCATCAACTCTCCACTTGAAGTTGGGTGTCTATTTTCTGTGCCATCCGAACGATTTTTGGAGGTGTGTTTGGTGCGAGGTTTCCTTTGCTTAGGCTTCAACTCAACTTGCCTAGACTTCGACTCAACCTTTTTCTCCTTTTTGGGAAAGGCGGGCACTGGTGCTAAAGCCTGGTTCTCAGCCTCCATAGGAGGTCGGTTCTCCGAGCCCACAGCCTCGCTACCTGAAGTATCAGAACGCGGCTCTAACCAATTCTTTGACCTCTGCGAGTTTTCCTCGTCTTCGCAGCAAGGTGGAGGTGGATGGTTTTCTGTTGCCGCATCATTACTGTCGCTCTTGCTGTCACAGCAAGCTGGGGGCTCTAGAGGACGGGTTTCAACCTCTGCTTTGTCCATACTTTTAATAACAGTTGTACCGAGGTTTACTGGCTGCTTTGGTGCCATTGGAGCTGCGGCTGTTCCACCGATCGGAGAATCCGGCCTTGACTGGATGAGCGGCCGTACAGAAGTATCAAACGAGTAGCGTGTGCCCTTCTCGTATCTAGCGAAATCCAGTTGGTTGTCCGGTAAAGGTGGAAGGAGTGGCAGATCATCAGCCGCTGAGTCCAATGCGAGCGTTATAGGAGACGTTGGAAAGAACGTATTAAGATCTGACCCAGTGGGCTCGCCGTTGCTACCTTCAGAAAAAGGGCCCAAAAGATTGTAGGGTGGGGTAGAGGGCCGGCGAAGGGACAAAGGCTCAACGTTGCTTAGTTTCAGAGAAACAGCTTCTATTACTGTCTCACCCAAATATTCCGACAAAGCTCGACCCGGCCTTCGAAAAACACCAAGAGGCGGAGAGACAGAGTGTACGTTTGTCCGAGGATGAGGATCTGTTAAGTGTTGACTGGCTGGGCTCGAGGAGAGCTTAGTGCAGGAAGAAGAGAGGTTAATGAATGTTGGTGGACGATCTCCGTCTGATGATCGTCGAGAGATTCTCAGTGGTGAATCTTCCAATTCTAGAATCAGGGCTTTGATAGAGGTAGGTTTCTCGATCTGAGAATTAGGATATGATGATGTTCTCCTCGAGCGGTTGAGAGTTAGGAGATGAGGCCAGCCCAGACCTCGTAATGCTACCATGGTAATCGATGAATATAGGCGTCAAACGAGAAGAGACATATGGCTTCGAGGAAACTTTAATCACCGTGATCATCGCAGTTGCCATGTGTGTAAGAAGAGCTCGGATGGCTCTTGCCAAATATGGGAGAGGTATCATTGAAAATGAAAGTTTGAGAGCAGCAATACTTCTCCAATCTCTTTCCAAAGCCGATTCTAAAAGTTATTCGGGCGGTAGCAGAGAATGCACCTATAAATATTACTTATTAGTTTTAAAATTGCTTGACTTGATGTGGACGTCCATTTTAATAAGTAGTGAATTTGAGTCAGATTGTCCAGCCTCAGGCAACAACCTGAGTCAGCCTTGTGACGAAATAAATATTTTGTTTAGGAAACTCCACTCCCTCCACTTCCTCCAAATTCCGACGGGCGCCCGAGGAGCGCAAAACATATCAGTATGGCGAGCTCCGTAGACGCAAAGTTGTTGAAGTCCACGAAGTTTCCTCCTGAATTCAATACGAAGGTTGACATGCAGAAGGTTAATGTTGAGGTTCTGAAGAAGTACGTCCAACAGACCCCAAAGGATTTCTCGTATGGGGCTAACATTCGTGCGCAGATGGATCGCTAGCAAGATATCTGAGATTC
>Ga0182030_10012431_pt1 | contig 17039 bp, 17 predicted proteins | sample 812S3MmetaG_FD_121299 | JGI IMG/M metagenome (GOLD analysis project Ga0182030, IMG submission 121299) | Permafrost microbial communities from Stordalen Mire, Sweden - 812S3M metaG (Illumina Assembly) | ecosystem: Environmental > Terrestrial > Soil > Wetlands > Permafrost | place: Sweden...
CTTCCGTCGCACCTCGGTTGAGGTTGTCCACATAATCATACCGTTCCGACGGCAACGGCGTCGTGGCGACCATCCGGTAATCCGTCCAACTAAAGCCGTAAACAATTCGGAGCATGTCCCGGACGGTGTAGCCAAAACCGAGCCCCTTCCAGTCCTTGTCCGAACCGGATGCCGCCGTCCCCATGCTCGTGCCTTTCGGAGCCACCGTCGGCCGGATTTCCAACATCCGCGGCGCTTTGGGCCCCAGCACAACCTCGCCGCTGAAGTGGCTTCCGCCCCCGGCGTTGGTGCCAAATCCCTCCGCCTGCCACGGATAACCCGACTCGGTTTCAAATTGTGCATTTGTCGCCGGTTTCTCCAGGTTCACCGCCGCCGCCGGCTTTTCAATTTCCCCGACCACCACCGTCGCGGTCCCGGCCGCCACCAGCAGCCCGGTGCCCAAAACCAGCGCCGTCTTCACCTTGGCCCACGCCATCAGCTTCAAGGCCTCGTGGACCAGCGCCGCCGTCGCCCCGCCCGCCGCCGCGCCCTTGGCCGCCGCCACCACCGTCACCGTCTGCGCCAGCGTCGCCGGCGCGGCCTGCACCGAATTCGCGGCCACCGCCCCCGCGATCACCGCCGACGTCAGCGTCACTCCGCGTTTGGCAAAAAACTTCCGCAGCTTCTCCAGCGCCCGGTTCACCCGCATCCGGGCCGTGTCCTCGTTCCGCCCCAGCGCCGTCCCGACCTCCTTGAAACTCTTGCCCTCAAAAAACCGCAGCACCAGCGCGTCATGATCCTGCCGGCCCAGGCGACCCATCGCCTGGTCGAGCAGCGGGGCGATCTGCGGCCAGGTTTCATCCGCGGGTTCGGTCAACAGCGATTGCATATGGGCCTCTTGTTCGCGGTGTTGCCGCCGCCATTGCACGGTCAGCGCGTTGGCGCTGGCGTAGCGCGCCGTGCGGCACAGCCAGCCGGGCAGGAGGGTCCCCGGCCCCAGCGCCGCCGCCTTGCGCGCCAGGATGATGAACACCGCCTGCGTGATCTCCTCCGCCAGATGCGGGTCCCGCACCTGCCGCAGCGCCGTGGAATGCACCAGATTGACATGGCGCGACACCAGTTCGGCGAACGCCCCCTCGGAACCGGTCCGGGCGTATTCCCGCAGCAAGGTCAGATCATCGCTCATTCACCCCTTACATTTACACAACCGCCCAAACCGAACAGTTTATTTTTGCGGGCGGGAAAATCCTCCGTCGCGAAGCGACCTTTGCCAACGCTATAAAGTGCTGGATTATCAAGGGTTTTACGCGTTGCGGGAGCCGGGTGTCAGTGAATTTGTCAGTAAATCGGCGATTGCTTTTACCACTCGCCAGAATTCGACAAAACCTCACGACAACCCGTTGACCACCCGCTAACCCAATGGGCTTGGAATGGTTCATGATTCAGAACCAGAAAGACCAAGCATATGAAAAATCGGTTCCTCCTGTTCCAGCGTTCCGGCGTGTTTTATTGCGAAGACACCACCACCGGCAAGCAAACCTCCCTCCGCACCCGCGACAAGGCCGACGCCGTGCGTCTGCTCCACGTCAAGAACGAGGCGACCCATCAGCCCGCCATGAACCTTCAAATTGCCCAGGTTTATTTGCAGCACGGCGACCCGGCCATGGCTACCCGGACCTGGCAGGATGTCATGGTGCAAATTGTCGCCACCAAGCACGGCAGCACGCAAGTGCGCTGGCAGACGGCCATCAAGGACAAGGCGCTGGACGGTCTCCGCGACCGCAAGTTGATCCAAACCCTGCCCGAACATTTTCTGACCGCGTTGCAATCCGGCGGCGTGGCCACCAACGTTTACCTGCGGCGCATCCACTATTTTGCCGTGTCAATCCACTGGCTGCCCTGGCCCGTGCTGCCGAAGCCCCACTGGCCGCCCATTCAATTTGAACACAAGCGGGCCATCACTGTGGACGAACACCGGAAACTCATCGCCAACGATCCGGACGCAACCCGGCGGGCCTATTATGAATTGCTCTGGCACTTTGGCGGTTCCCAGACGGACATGGCCCGGCTAACGGCCGAGGATATCGACTGGCAGCGGCAGACCGTCGCTTACCAGCGTTGCAAGACCGGCACGCCCGCCGTGCAGGCCTTCGGCCCGGAAGTGGTGGCGATTTTGAAGACGCTGCCGGCGACAGGATGGCTCTTTCCCACGTTGGCTAATCGCTCGGCCAGCGATCGCGGCCAGGTTTTTACGTACCAGTTGAAAAAGCTGGGCATCACTGATTTGACCTTGCACAGCTATCGTTATGCGTGGGCCGAACGGGCGAAGGCGGCGGGGTATCCTGAAAGGTATGCCATGCAGGCCTTGGGCCATGCTAGCAAGACGGTCCATCGGGCCTACGCGAAACAGGCGGAAGTGGTGTTGCCACCGTTGGAGGAATACGAAGTGTCGAAACGGAATGCCCCAGTGCCACTATCCGTTTTGGCCCCGGAGTTGAGCCGGAATTAAGCGGCTGACGGTACGGACAGATTCAGTTCAGCCGGACGCCCGCCGGTGCCATTCTTGCGGGCGTTCTTGACTTGCCAATGGTGATTGATGGCCGTGGTCATCTTGACCAGCCAGGTGCGGTCCTCGATGTGTTCCAGCAGGTCACAAGTGGCGAAAAATTTAATGGCATTGGGCGCTGGATTGCCCAGTGGCTTGAGCAGACGAGAGGCAACCAGGACGGGCACATCATGTGGCTGGCAATTGAGCACCACCGCCGCTTGGTCCGCCGTCAGGCGGGCCGGCAGTTGTCCCAGGAGCTGCAACAGTAGATGTTGTTCGTCTCTCATTTTAGCAACAGCATTTACTCACCGGCGCATGGCAAATCATGCAGCGACGTTCCGTCGGGGGATGCCCCAGGCGGACTTCGTCCTCATAGGCCATTACCGCCAGGTGAATGGCCGTGTAGAGGCGCGCCTCAGCCTCAGAGAGCGGCAGCTCGTCGGCCTCATTGACCGCCCGCCAGAGCAGTTTTGTAAATTCAGTGATCTTCATATCTTCAGCGACGTTGATTGACGCGCACACCACGACCGCGACGCCAGCACACAAGCCCGACGGGCTCGCCCATATCTGCCGGCAGGAGTGCTTTCAACCCGGCATCTTGATAACGCCGCCAATAGGCATGCTGCAAACACTGGTGGCAGGTTAATGGCTCACTGGTTTCGACCAGTGGCCAATCCATCGCAAACCCGTGCGGACACATCCCAGTCGGCATCGATACCGCGTGAATGGTTCCCGTTTCGACATTTTTTAGCGCTTTCCACATAACCCGTGTCTTTCCGCTCCAAACCTCAATCCCATCTGGACATAAGAAATCTACAAGGAGCCTTTGCCGGTGGTCGGCGGCGGGCGCTCCGCGCCCGCTCGCCGATCCACCGGCCAAGGAATCCACTCAATTTGACACGCGCCACAATAGCATTGGCGTTTTACCCCAGGCCCGTGGCGGATTATCAGACGTTAATCAGGGCTAAACCGTGGTGAACAAGCCACTCTTAAGCAAAGCCCCGCCTGTTTTTGCCCGCATCTGGGGGGATGTCTCATCGTAAAGCCTACTTACACCAGGCAACGCCATCGTTGAAACCCCCGGCACTTTCGGCACCATCCCGTTTTTTCATGTGTCCCGGCCGCAGCGTCTGTCTCCACTCGCATCTATACCCGCTATCAGGCGGATAACCGATGCAGACAGCGTCACCGTGTTCGCAAAGCTGTATTTCCCCAGCTCGTAGGCATTTGCCCCCAGGCATTTGCATACGTACTCCGCTCCGGCCAGTGAGCGGTCATATTGCCGAACATCTACCCGCGCCCCACGCGACCGAATTTTCCACAGCCATTCAGCCTGATGTTGCAGCGTGTGATAGTTGCGAGTAGCAGTTCCCCCCACCAGACAGTGGAAGTGGAAACGCCCTTTGGATTCGCCCTCTTCACCCCGCAGTGCAATGAGAAGGCGGTTATAGGGGACACCACAGGTTTTGGCCAAGTCCTGCAACCAGGCAAACGCCAGACCATACGCAATTCGAGGTTTTGGGACAGTGCCCGCGAAGGTCGGAGTTGCAAAGATATCCCACTGGATTCGCGCCAGTGTGATGCCAAAATCGGTGGCGACCTCGGACCGTCGAATCGGCTCGCGCCAATCCCTGTCTATCCGAGGATTTCTCGAGGCCATAGGCTTTTACTTTTTGGCTTCAACGATGATGGTGCCCAACAGCGTTGCCTTGCCGCCGTTCTCGCCGTGCCGGATTTTCGACACGCCCACCTGGATCGTGGTGCCGACCGACTTGCCCCACAATTTGGGGCGTTCCTCATCCTTGGTCCGGTAATACAGCATTTCCTCCATGCGATATTCCGGCGGGTTGCTGTAATCCATGCAGAGCAAATCATACGATTCGCCCCCGGGTTTGTCGTTCTTGGCCGGCCACGTATTGTGGACCTCCTTGAACACGGTTAATGTCATTATCATTTTATTTCCTGTTGCTATTTTGTTTCCGGCATTTTTGGTTGATCCAATCCGCAGCCGGGCACGGACGGGAAATCACTATGGCCATATGGGGTTTTTGAACCACCACATGATGGCTTCACGGTTGTCGGCGTCGAGCGAGTCGAGGCATTTGAACAAATCGAAATGCCAGCCTTTGCTGGCGGCCAGGCCGGGATTCCAGACATTGAGAATCCAAAGGATCATGTAACGCTGACCGGAACTGCATCCACGAAGGCGTTCTGCAAATTTTTCCGGGTCAAAACTATATTCATCCGGGTGGATTGGGTGCGGCACGAGCCAGGGACGGGGAATGGACTCGAATTGCAGAACGCCTGGGGATGAGACATCGGGAAAGATTTGATTGACGCCAAACAATTCCGCCAGAGTGTGGCTGCGGGCGGCGATGTGAAAGAGCAACTGGGTGGGTTTGCTCAGCGTGGCTTTGGGCGTGGGGTTCATAGATATATGGGTTCAGGGGTTACTCACCGACGCCGTCACGGCATTCATCGCAGGATTTGTCCGTTGCCGGCTCCGGGTTTGTTGGAGCGTTGCCTGTAGGCAACGTTTTGGGGCCGAAAATAGTCGGTTTGGCCGGCTGGCCGGGGACCAGTTGAAAGATTTCCTCAATTCGCCGGCCAAAATAAGCCGCAATCCGAAACATCATGTCACCGCTGGGTTGAAGGTTCCCCGTTTCGAGCTTTGACACGTAAGAACGGCAGACCCCGATTCGCCGGGCCAGGTGAGCCTTGGAAACCCCGCGTGCCAACCGCCATTTTTTTACCACATTTTGCAACATATCAATTCCTGTTACCCATGACATTACGCCTATATTGCCTGCGGGCAACATAAATATCCTTTAAAATAGGCCGTATTTCGATTTTCTAATCTTTATTGTTGACTGTGAAGAAACAATCCGCTAATTTCACCTCCATGACGATGCAACAGCCGACATCCGCGCCAGACCGGTTCCTTCGGTTGCTGCGCGTGGCATTGGCCAGCCAAACGCTTTCGCTCCGCAAGGTCGCCGAGAAGGCGGACATTTCGCCCGCCTATCTTTCCCGGCTCGTCAATGGCGAACGCGGCCTTCCGACCGATGACACGATCATCGGCAAACTGGAACAAGCATTGGATATTCAGCCCGGCAAGCTCTTCGATGCTGCGGAACGACCCGACGCCACCGCCAAAACGTTCCTTAAAAAACAGCAGGCCCGGCCGCTCATGCGCTCGCTGGCCCCGCTTTCGGACGAAGATCTCGCCAAAGTTTTAAAAGTGGCCGACGAACTTGCCCGAAAACACCACGCCAAATGAACCCCAACACCATGCCCATCATTTCGATTTGTCTTCAATATTTTGGTCTGGAAGTCAAATACACCGATGACCTGCCAGGCCAGGTTTACGGAATGCTCGACAATTCGGAAGAGCCGCGTTTCATTGTCGTAAGAAGCAACCTGCCAGAATACGAAGAGATTTTTACTATTGCCCATGAACTTGGCCATGCTGTCATGCATCCGAGTTTTAAACCACGACGCATCCATTCAAACTGGTTTGTCCGGCAAAAGTGGCAATCCCCAATTCTGGCAAAAATCGCCAGAGCCACACGGCTTGAATGTCGCAAATTAATCACTCCCGAATGGGAGGCTGACCTATGGGCCATGCTCTTCCTTTTGTGGATCGGGGACGTTGATAATCTCAAGGTTTACATCAAGCACCACCCGGAAAAAACCAACCTGCTCCTCATCGCCGCAACCGTTTCCATTTATAAAGGCGCCCCCCGGGTAATAAAGGCCAAGTTTCAAAGGATGTTTCATTGGTTGTCACCGTCATGACCGAACGTTGACCAAACGGACCCGGACAAAAACAATGTACCTAACGGAAACGTCAAACATCCGCCCTGTCGAATCCTCGACGGAACGCCGCCGCCGGGGATTGTGCGGTTGCAGCCCCAGGAACACCATTTTTTCCGCACGGCCACGCCGAATGACCCATTCCCCCCCTCTTTTTCGTGGACAATGTCATCACCATCGGAAATACCATCCGCGCCGCCCGTGCGGTGCTCGGTTGGGGGACCGGTCTGGCATACGGTGACGCGAGCAGCCCATTCAACCACCGGCTTCGCCAGGTTGCCAAACCAGTACCAGCCACCATGCTTGTTGATTAACGATTGGCAGCCGCCCGTTAAAAAGCTGGCAAAATCTAAAATTGTTCCAAATTCGCGTTCAAATTGTGCTTTAGCGCGAACTTTTCTCTGTTAAATTTGCACTATGAGACAGGCGCGGACATTTTTAATTGCGTTGATATTTGCCACAAGCGGGTTCATTTCTTCCGCGCAGACATTGCAGACCCTCTTTTCATTCAACAACACTGAGGGAGCATGGCCAGAGGCTGGATTGACATTGGGCAACGATGGGAATTTCTATGGCACAACTGCTGTTGGCGGCAATAAAAATATCACATATCCCAACGGCATGGGGACTGTTTTTCAATTTATGACCAATGGCACACTCACGACACTGGTTTCCCTCAGCGGAACCAATGGGGCGTCACCCGAAGCCGCATTGACGCTAGGCAACGATGGGAATTTCTACGGCACAACAGAAGCGGGTGGAATCATTGGTGAGGGGACTGTGTTCCAAGTGACGACCAATGGCACACTCACGACACTGGTTTCCTTCAACGGAACCAATGGGGCGTCTCCTGCGGCCACATTAACGCTGGGCAACGATGGGAATTTCTATGGCACAACGAAAGCGGGTGGCCCCAGCGGTCAGGGGACTGTGTTTCAAGTCACGACCAATGGCACGCTCACGACACTGGTTTCTTTCAACGGACCCAATGGTGAGTCTCCCGAAGCCGCATTGACACTGGGCAACGATGGGAACTTCTATGGGACAACAGAGGCAGGCGGTGGCAGTGGTGTTGGGACAGTGTTCCAATTGACAACTAACGGCGCATTTACAACATTGACTGCGTTTGATGGAGGCAGCGGATGGCATCCCAATGGCTTGACGTTAGGAACTGACGGCAATTTCTATGGAACTACTCAATCTGGCGGTAGCAGCGATGGTGGGACTGTGTTCCAAGTCACATCAAATGGTGTACTTCGGACACTTGTTTCATTTACTGTCTCTAATGGGGGGGGCGAGTCGCCAATCGCAACTCTAACGCAGGGTGGAGATGGCAATTTTTATGGGACAACCTTGTTTGGTGGCAGCGGTGATCAAGGGACATTGTTTCAAGTAACAACCAACGGTGCGCTAACAACCCTTTTTACTTTTAACGCTTATACTGGTGAGCAACCAGGAGCTCCGTTAACGATTGGGCCAGATGCAAATTTATATGGAACTACAGAGGTAGGTGGGGGTAGTAGTTATTGGGGAACAGTGTTCCGTTTGTTGCTTCCACCTGTAATCCTCGTACAGCCACAAAATCAGACCAATAATGCCGGGACGACGGTGACATTTGCTGTCAGCGCCACAAGTCTTAATCCAATAGGTTTTCAATGGCAACAGGACGGCACGAACCTCAGTGATGGCGGCAATATCTCCGGATCAACCAGCAATATTCTGACCATAACAGATATTTCAGACAGTGATACGGCCACTTATTCTGTCATTGTGAGCAACGCGAACTTCAGCATAACCAATTTTGCCGTTTTGACGGTAGTTGATCCGCCGGTTATCACCGCGCAGCCAACCAATATGCTTGTGCCACCAGGAATGAACGCTGTCTTTGCCCCCTCGCTAACCGGATCGGCCTCGTCTTTCTGCTATCAATGGCTGTTTAACGGAACCAACATTCTCAATGCTACAAATGCCGTTTACACAATCCCCTCAGTCCTCACAAATAACGCCGGATATTATTCCTTAATCGTGACAAACCAGGCTGGAACCGCCACAAGTTCCAACGCGGCTTTAACCGTGGTGTTGTCACCCCAGAGCCAGACCAATAATGCGGGCAACACAGCAACCTTTACAGCGACGGCATTCAGTCCAGAATCGTTGAACTTTCAGTGGCAAAAGAACGGAACGAGCCTCATCAATGGCGGGAAATATTCAGGTGCTGCGACCAGTACATTGATCATCGCAAATGTTTCAGATACGGAGGCGGCTGTTTACAGTGCCGTGGTGAGTGATGCCACCGCCAGCGTCACGACCTCCAACGCAGTGCTGACTGTGATTGACGCACCGTTTATCACAGCGCAGCCGACAAACGTGATGGTGCTATTGGGAGCCAATGTTGCTTTTGGCGCAACGCTCACTGGATCAACTTCATATTTCAATTATCAATGGAAATTTAACGGGACCAACATTCTGAATGCCACGAATGCCATTTACACCATTTCATCGGTGGTCACAAATTACGCTGGATATTATTCCTTAACGGTGAGCAATCTGGCAGGCAGCGTTACAAGTTCAAACGCAATATTGAGTGTCGTATTATCGCCAACCAACCGAACCAATCACGCAAGCAGCGCAGCAACATTTGCTGCAATCGCATTCAGCCCAGAATTATTAAATTATCAGTGGCAGAAGAACGGCACGAATCTGGTTAATAATAGCAATGTTTCAGGCGTGACCAACAGCACATTGACAATTACGAATGTCCAGGATGCGGATGCAGCAATTTATAGCGCCATTGTCAGTGATGCTTTCACCAGCGTGATTACTTCCAACGCGCTGTTAACGGTGAATGATTTACCGTATATAGCAACACAGCCGCAGAGCCAGACGGTGTTGGCTGGTGACACGGTGACCTTTTCCGCTGCCGCCTATGGTGGGTTGCCGCTCGTTTTCCAATGGTATTTTAACGGAGCGCCCATCGGGCCGCCCGTGAGTGGGACAAATTTTGCAATCTATACCATCACGAATGTTCGCGCCAATCAGGCTGGCAACTACGCCGTGGAGGTTATCAACGCCTATGGCAGTGTAATGAGTTCCAATGCCACGCTCACCGAGTCTCTGCCGCCAGTCATCACCGTTCAACCGACGAGCCAAACGAACAAAGCAACCACGACCGCGAACTTTTCCGTCACCGTTACAAGTCTATCGGCATTAAGCTACCAGTGGCAACAGAACGGCACAAATCTTCTCAATGGGGGGAAGTTTTCCGGCGTTGCAACCAATACGCTAACCATCACGGGTGTATCGTCCAATGAAGCATCCATTTATTCCGTCATAGTGACAAATTTGGCCGGGAGCGTGACGAGTTCCAACGTTATGTTGACAGTGATTTATCCTCCCACCATCACGGCGCAACCGTCAAGCCTGCTGGTGTTGCCCGGAACCAATGTCGCCTTTGGCGTGTCACTAAACGGGGCCACCCCGTTCAGTTACGAGTGGCGGCTCAACGGCACCAACATCGTTAACGCCACCAATGCCAATTTCGTGATAGCCCCTGTTTTGACAAACAATGCGGGTAATTATTCTGTCATTATCACCAACGCGGCAGGCAGTGTGACGAGTTCCGTCGCCGGTTTAACCGTGCTACTGTCGCCGACAAATCAAGCTAAAGTTGTCAATAGCAATGCAACTTTCACAGCGATAGCTTTTAGTCCTGCGGCGGTGGCTTATCAGTGGCAACAGAACGGCACGAATCTCAGCAATGGTCTAAAATTTTCTGGCGTCACCACCTATACATTGACTATCACAGGTGTTTCGTCCAATGAAGCGGGAATTTATGCCGTCACGGTTACTAACGCCGCCGGAAGCGTGACAAGTTCCAACGCGACCTTGACAGTGATTTATCCGCCCGCCATAATCATGCAGCCCGTTGGACAAAGACTTGTTATTGGAAGCGCCGTTTCGTTTAACGTTGGTCTCAGCGGAACGGCTCCATTTTATTATCATTGGCGCTTTAACGGTGGCAATCTTGCAAACGCCACGAATGCTGCTTACGTGATTCAAGCGATCAACACCAATAACACTGGAAATTATTCCGTGGTTGTCACCAATCTGGCGGGTATTGCAACGAGTTCCAACGCGATGCTGACTGTGTTGATTCCGCCTACACTCACTTTGGAAATAGGGGCAGGTTACCCGCTACTGACTTTAAATGGAATGTTGAGCAATACGTTTACGATACAGTACAGCACCAATTTAACCGGTACAAATTGGATTACGCTGTTATCTCTGTCAAATTTAGTCACCAGTCCGTATCTGTTTCTCGATCCTGCCGGCAACGACCAGCCAACGATGTTTTATCGAGCATTAATGCAATGAGTCGCTGGTGCCCAATTTATGGTTGTAATCCACCAAAGCATGTCGGGTTCAGGCCCAGCGACGGTTGGAGCAATGGGTTCCTCGATGGAAGTTTTGGAGCCGTGGTCGAACTAATTTATGCAGGAGCGGGGCCGTTTATACCCCTTTATCAAACTGGCTTTATCTCCGGCCATAAAGGGCTTGCGAATTGGGCTGTCCCCGAGTTTCCGGTTCCGCTCGCTGCTGAAAAAGGAAATAATTATGAAGCATCCACATTGGTACTATTTCGCAGCATTAAGCGAGGACGTCCAGAGAACCGCTCGATTTGTGGAGCCAATTCAGGACAATTTCAAGACCTATTCAATTGAGTTTGCCCGCCTATATTTGGCCATTTGTTCTGAAATTGACGTGATTGCCAAGCTGCTTTGCCACCAGGTTAATCCCCAAGCGCCGGTGAAAAGAATTGATGACTATCGCCCTGTCATCCTCGCCAAGTATCCGGATTTTCCATTGGTTGAGGTAAACTTCCAGCAGAGTGAACTTTTATTGACTCCCTGGGAACAATGGGGTAACGGAAAAAATCCCGCGTGGTGGGGGCGGCACAACAATGTAAAACACCAACGGGATAAATTCTATCACGAGGCAAATCTTGAAAACACATTGAATGCTCTGGGAGGATTGTATATCTCCGTGGGCTACCTCTACGCCGACGATTTGAGGGACTGCTGTTTGCCACCTCTTCAACATTTTGTTGGCTTCGGCGCAAAGTATTTTTCCGGATCAAGTTTTGGCCCCAAAGGCACCATCACAGGGTTTCGCCTTCCTGGAATTCCAAGGTCGAAAAGTCAACTCAAAGCTCTGAAGGAGATGGGGGTTACGCCCAGCCAATAGGCCGAATTCAACGACCAAACCTATTTTGATATTCAAAAACGCACCAAAACCGGAACTTTTTTGTGTATCCATTTTGGTTTTTCGGTGGCGTGTCCGGTAAAACTTATGTGATATTTCATTCTGAAGTTCGCGACACACGACCGTAACAATAAGCCGGGAATCACTGTTGCAGCCCAAAGATCATGTAGCATTACGAAATTATCGGCGTATATAGCCGCATCACCAACCGTGACTGATTTGAATTCGACTTCATTCTTCCCAGGCAGTTTTATCCAGGATTTTATGTCCTTCAACTTGGCCGTAAGGTTAAACCCGCCCGCATGGACGAGAAGGTAGCTTCGGAGACGAAGGGATATGGCTCCATCTCCCATTTTATAAGCTCTAATGGCGGTGTCTGCCAACTCAATCTTAACGTCGTTGCCCATCTGGAATCCGTGTCAAATGGATTTTCTGCTGCGAGGTTCACTGAATTTTGCTCTCGTGATTGTCATCAGTCTTGCGCAGTATTAGGCACTGGTAGGGAATTCGAATACAATTTCAAGCCCTTGTTTTTTTGCAGCCTCATAATCGGCATCTGTGAATGGCAGATTAATTTTGGAAGTCAAAGCCGCAGCGTAAATGTGCTTGCACGGAAGCTTGCGGTCAAGAAAGTCGGCGCATTCACACCGGTCCAGAGCGACATTGTAGCCATGTATGCTCCATGCGCCAGCGATTTCACGAATTGCGTCATGCTCGTCGTGGAAAATCGCACAGGCTCGAAATTGGCGGTTGCGCTGAATTCCCGAGGCGTGAATCTCCATTGGCCAACCACCCCACTGTTTTGGGTCGGGTGCTAATTGTTGAAGGCGATCCGTCTCCTCGTGCGACAACGTTCCTGCTAAAGCGAAACGAGCACGGTGGTCCAAATATTTGGCCTCAATGAGGCCCAACTCGATTGCGAGCCTGTAGATATGCATGCAGGGCTTGAACGTTTTTCGCGGATTAGTCCCTGCTAAATTAAAATCGTTGCAATCACAGTCTGTCAGCGTTGCCGTCTGTCTGTTTTGTCGCTTTGGGTCGAAAAACACAGCGCGAGGCTCAGATGGATCAAATTGGAGAATTTCGAGATTCCGTGCGGACTTTTGGCGGTTGATCTGTTGAGTCGTTGAGTTGTCTGCTACATTCTGAAAGTTCCAATTTGTCAGCATAGCTTTGTGCGTAGATTTGCCTGGTGATGCACAGTTTGTGCTTTGTCACGGTTCATGAAAATAATTTAAAGATTTTCGCCCCGCCCGTCAACGGCTACTCGGATTGATTTTAAGGCACTCCGGAAGCCGCTGGGCCGTGTGCTTCCCTTGGCAACGGGCCTTCCCTTTGGAATTCCCACTTTCAACTCCCTGTCGCGCAACCCGGCGGCCTTTTTAATTCCCCTTGCTGACCCCGCCTTGAAATCCCGCCGACTTGCGCTCCTCCCGGCCATGCACCCACATGGATTTTATTGCGCTGCGCTCCGCCGACTCCGCTCCGCTTCATAAATCCCCTGAATGAGCCAAAGACATTTGCCGCGTCGCCATGACTCGCCGGCTTTGGCTTCCCCTTGAAAGACTACGCCGCCAAACACGGCGAGACATGGCTCCCCCCAGGGGCGCTCCCTTGTAAATTTCCAAACCCGCCGTTCCCCTTCGCTTTTGGTGCCGCCCGCACACCGCCCCTATCCCCTATGGCGGTGGTCGTCCCCAACGCTCCGGTTCACTCACGGTTTTGGAAATTCACAAGCGAGCGGGGAATCAATATTCGGCCCGGTCAGGCTTCATGCTAAACCAAAGGCCATGAACCCCGCCCGTCCCGCCCGCTGGCGCGGATATGGTGGTTGATTAAGCCCAATCATCGACTCCCGAGACCCATTTTGAGCCTTCGGCGACTCTGCGAGGCTTTGAGAGTTAGTCAGTGTTTTTACATGGCACGTTTTGTTTTTACAGACGCCATCCATGTCTCTCCGTATGCCGCTTGCTGCTCCGCCGTGTTTTTCAGGGTTTCGATGCCCGCTGTCACGGGGCGTTTTATTTCCGGCGACGAAAAGCATGGGCCACGCCAGCGAACCGGCTATTGGGTAACGCCGCAGCTTTCGCTGTCATGCCCCATGCCCGCCGGAAATAAACCGACTTCAGTTTAAAACAAGGCTCCGCCGGAGGTGAAGCAAGCGGCATACGGCGAGACACGGACGGCGAACATCAAAAAAAAGCTTATGAAAAACAAATTTAAAGTTGAAGCAGCAGCGCCAGCAAACGCCGTCCAGCAATCATCAACCCGAACGGGCTTCCGGACGAAAATCAATCTGGCCCGCAGGCACGCTAACCGCGCTTTGAACTCCGACCGATTACTGGCCTTGCTCCGCACGGAAACCCCGAATTTCTTTGAGTTGGCCGAGGTGGTTGGCAAATGGGTTTGGATTCAGTTTTCGGATAAACAACCGCCCACCGTCACCGCCGTTTTGTCCGAGCTTGGTTTTCATTGGAACCGGAAACGCCAGTCTTGGCAGCATCCTTGCGGCTTGTTTCGTGACCAGCCCGCGCCGTTCGACCCGCGCAAGAAATACGGCAGCTATTTCGCCGCCGACGTGAAACCTGTTTGAAACGCGATGCCACCATGAATACCACATCTATTATGCCAGCCGGTGAGATTGCGCCCTCCGTTCGCACCTTGAAGATTGAGGCGGGCGGCGACGCCTGGAAAGGCACGATCAGGCCGAAAATCCGGCTTATGGGGCGTTGGCTTGAGCGAGCGGGATTCAAGCCGGAAACTCAAGTTCAGGTCCGGTGCATTGCGCCGGGGGTGATTGAATTGCGCTCTGCGGAATGAACCGAACGAATCAATCATGCGGCTGGACTGGCGACGGTTCAGCCGCTTTTGCCCGGTTGGGGATTCAGCGGCCATCCCCAAACCCCGCCGTTGGGCTTTGCGCCAGCCCAAACCCGCGCCAGAGGGCAGGCCCTCATGGACTCCCTTTCCGCTCGCGCTGGCCTCCACGCTGTCGCGCCCTTTCCGGGACACGGAAAGGAAAGTGTGTTGAATGGTTTGGACTGTCAGTGGAACTGTCAGTGAAAGTGCCAGTAAAAGCGGTGCCAGAGTGGTGAAAAATAGTGGCGAGTATACGCATATAGCGCTTGATTTTATTGGGGATTTTGCTATTTTATGAGTACTGAATCGGACGTTCCAAGTCGCGAAGCGACTTTGGAAAGTAGCCAGCCACGACGTGGCTGGAATCGATGACGCAAAAAAACTCGTCCTGTAGGGACGCTGGAAGATGCCGGCCGATTGTTCCACAACCGATCACCGGCTCCCCGCCCGCACCCCGGCTACACCAGGGATTTGACCTTCTTCACAATCCCGGCCGCGTCAATGCCAAACAGCGCCAGCAATTCGGCGGCCTTGCCGGAACGCGGCAGGCTGGTGACCGCGAGCTTGTGAACGCGCACGCCTTCGGTGCTCAATTCCCCGGCCACCGCGTCGCCCAAGCCCCCTTCCGCGTAATGGTCTTCCACCGTCACGACCAGATGGCCGGTCTTTTTGGCGGCCGCCAAAATTACGTCCCGGCCGAGGGGCTTGATGCTGTAGGCGTCAATCACCGTGATGGTGATGCCGTCCGCTTTCAAGAGGTCCGCCGCTTTCAGCGCCTCAAACAGCGTGACGCCGGCGCCGACCACCGTGACCTTGTCTCCCGCGGCCTGCCGCAGCACCTTTGCCCCGCCGATGGGAAACGCTTCGTCGTTGCCATAGATGACCGGCGTCTTCGGCCGGGAGGTGCGCAGAAACTGCAAACCCCGGTGCGTCGCCATCTGTTCGAGCAATTTCTCGGCGGCCACGGCGTCGGCGGGATACAACACCACGCTGCCGACCACCGCGCGCATCATGGCGAGGTCTTCCAGCGCCATCTGCGACGGCCCGTCCTCGCCGATGCTCACGCCCACATGCGAGCCCACCAGCTTCAGGTTGGCCGAGGAAATCCCCGCCACCCGGATCTGATCGTACGCCCGGCTGAAGAACGTGGCGAAGGTGGACGCAAACGGCGATTTGCCCCGCGTGCCAAAGCCCACCGCCACCGCCACCATGTTCTGTTCCGCAATGTAACATTCGGTGGACCGTTCCGGGAACTTCTTGAAAAACTTCTCCGCAAAGGTCGAATTCTTGGTGTCCCCGTCCAGCGCGACGATCCGCGGATCCGCCTCGCCGAGCCGGACCAGCGCCGTGCCGTAGGCCTCGCGCGTGGCGATCAGTTCCCCGAGTTTGTAAGTGAGCGGCGGATAAGCCGACGGCGCGATGTTCGCCGGGGCGGGCAGCAGATTCGGCGTGGGCAGCGGCACCCCGATGCCGGATTTGGAACTCGGTTTGAGTTCGGCAATCGCCCGGGTCGCCTCGTCCTGGTTCAACGGTTTGCCGTGCCAGCCGTCCTTGTCCTGCAAAAATGATACGCCCGCGCCCTTGTACGTCTTGGCAATGATCACCAGCGGCTTCTCGCCCAGCCCCACGCCGCCCAGCACCTCGGCGATTTCCTCAATGTCATGTCCGTCAATCACTTCCGTGCGCCAGCCAAACGCTTCAAAGCGTTTGGCGTAGACGGCGACGTCGTGACCAAAGGCGGTGGCCTGGCTTTGGCCCAGCCGGTTGGCATCCACGATGGCCACCAGGTTGTTCAGTTTGTAAATGCCGGCCAGCGAGGCGGCCTCCCAGACGGCGCCTTCGGCGATCTCGCCGTCGCCCATGAGCACATAGGTGTTGTAATCCAGCTTGTCCAGCCGGCCGGCCAGCGCCATGCCCACGCCCACGCCCAGCCCCTGGCCCAGCGAGCCGGTCGCCACATCCGCAAACGCCAGCCGCGGCGTCGGATGACCTTCCAAATCGCTGCCAAATTGCCGCAGCTTGTCCAGCTCCGCCACCGGCAGAAATCCGTTCTCCGCCCACACCGCGTACAGCAGCGGGGCCGCATGGCCCTTGGACAGGATGAACCGGTCGTTGTTGTAATAATGCGGGTTCTTGGCGTCGTAACGCATGTGCCCGAAAAAGAGCGTGGCCACCACATCCGCCGCGGACAAACAGGAGGTCGGATGACCACTGCCGGCCGCCGTCGTGGACGTGATGGAGTGAATGCGCAACTCGTTGGCGATTCCCTTCAAAAGTTCGATGTCTGTCTCAATCATGTTGACGCCAGTTTAGGGGACGGCGGGGGAAAGCCAAGGATGAAATCTAACGGAATAGGCCGGGGCCGGCCGGTTCAGAACGCGCGACAACCGGAGTGCGCCCGTCCTCGGGCGCGGCAAGGTTGGCCGCCGGAGGAGGCTGGGTTGATTCCAACCGGCTTACGCACCCGGGGACAGGCGCTCTCCGGGGGATTGGAGTGCGCCCGTCCTCGGGCGCGGCAAGGTTGGCCGCCGGGGCAGGCTGGGTTGGTTCCAACCGGCTTACGCGCCCGGGGACA
>Ga0182030_10012432_pt1 | contig 17038 bp, 13 predicted proteins | sample 812S3MmetaG_FD_121299 | JGI IMG/M metagenome (GOLD analysis project Ga0182030, IMG submission 121299) | Permafrost microbial communities from Stordalen Mire, Sweden - 812S3M metaG (Illumina Assembly) | ecosystem: Environmental > Terrestrial > Soil > Wetlands > Permafrost | place: Sweden...
ATGGGTCAGGCACTGGCGAAAGCATCAGGCCACGGGCGACATGGTCGTTGTCCGGTATGCCGATGATATCGTCGCGGGATTCGAAAATCGCGCCGACGCGGAGCGCTTTCTCTCCGAGTGGAAAGAGCGCATGCAGAAGTCCGGGCTGGAGTTGCACCCGGACAAGACGCGCCTGATTGAGTTCGGGCGCCACGCATCCGAAAACCGGGAGCGGCGAGGCGAGGACAAGCCGGAGACGTTTGACTTTCTGGGCTTCACCCACATGTGCGGGAAGACTCGAAAAACCGGCCGGTTCATCGTCAAGCGAAAGACGCTCCGTAAGCGGCTGTCCGCAAAGCTGAAGGGGCTGAAGGAAGAGCTGCGACGCCGCTGGCACGAGCCGGTGGCCGAGGTCGGGAAGTGGTTGAGGTCAGTCGTACAAGGCTACTTTAACTACCATGCAGTGCCCGGCAACATGGATAGTCTGAACAGCTTTCGGGCTCAGGTGATCTGGCGGTGGTATCGGGCGCTTCGGCGTCGGAGCCAGCGAGGCAAGATGACCTGGGATCGGTTCTGGCCGTTGGTCGATCGATGGATTCCAAGTGCGAAGATCCTGCATCCGCATCCGAATGTGCGCTTCGACGCCATTCATCCAAGGTAAGAGCCGTATGCAGCAATTCTGCACGTACGGATCTGTGCGGGGGGCGTTCGGGCAACCGGCGTCCCTACCGCGACAAAAGCTCTTTTCGTTGCCGCTTGCTGACGCGCGCGGTTCAGTAACCCCAGGAAAGAGAAAAGGGCGTCCGCGGACGCCCCTTTCAGGCCTCTGCCTTATTTGGAAGCCGCCGACCGCGCCGCCATCATGCCTTTGACCCGCGCCGTCTGCGCCCGCACCCGGTCGATGCCGACATGCTCGGAAAGGCACACGTGCTCCAGATTATTGAACATGTTCGGATTGCCCATCATCTCGCGAAGCTTCGGCAACAATCCTTCAATCTTCCCGTACACCAGAATGTGCTCACCCGCCGACGTCTCGAACAGCGCCGGATCAATCGCGCCGCTCGTCACAAACGAGCACGCCATTTCCCAGTACGAAATCACCATCCGGATGTGGCCGCTGTTGGGTCCCATCATGCCGGCCATGTAATCTTCAACCGAATCAGGATTGAAGCCCATCATAAAAAAATTTCGCGCTTCGCGCATCGTACTCTCGCGGCGCAGTTCATAAAGTTTGAGAATCAGATTTGCACTCTCGACTGCAGTTGGCATTATTAGTGTTTTCCTCTTTTACGTGGAGTCTGTTACGAACGTGTGACCGCCGTGCGCGGCCACTCATGGTTGAATCTAACAGGTGATCGGCGATCCTCCCTCTCTCTCGGCTTTCTTCGATATCTGGCGGCGCTCGCGCGGCACGTTCCTCCGCCACGAGGGCGATATCGCGGCGAGCCACTTTACGTACGCGCAGGCCGTCGCGGGCGCAGTCGCGTTCGCCCGCAAGCTTCGCGAAGCCGGCATCGCGAAGGGCGAACGCATTCTCTTCTGGAGCGAGAATCGTCCGGAGTGGATCGTCGCTCTCTGGGGCGCGATCCTCGAAGGCGTCATCGTGGTGCCGATCGATTTCCGCTCTTCCGCGAACGTGGTCGAGCGCATCGCAGGCATCGTCGCCGCGCGTGTGCTCATGATCGGCGATGCGGTTCGCCCGCCCGAATCGCTCCCCTGCCCTGTCTGGCATCTGCGCGACGTCGGCACATCTTCGCCATCCTCGTTCACTCCGGCAGCCGCCGACGACGTCGCCGAAATCCTCTTCACTTCCGGCGCCACCGGCGACCCCAAAGGCGTCACCATCACGCATCGCAACATCCTCGCCAACCTGAAGCCAATAGACGAGGGCATCGAAAAATACCGCAAATACATGGGTCCGTTCGCGCCCATTCGCTTCCTGAATCTCCTCCCGCTGAGCCACCTCTTCGGGCAGACCATGGCCGCCTTCATCCCGCCGATCATTGGAGGCGAAGTCTGCTTCATGTCCGGCTACAGTCCGCGCGACGCTGTGCATCTCATCCGCAAACGCCGCATCTCGGTTCTCGTCTGCGTGCCGCAGATGCTCGAGCTGCTGCGCGATTACATCGTGCAGGCCGTGCCCGAAGCCGCCGACCCGCCCCGCGCCGGTAAATGGTACCGGCGATGGTGGCAATACCGCCGCGTGCACCGCCGCTTCGGCTGGAAATTCTGGAGCTTCGTGGTGGGTGCGGCGCCGCTCGATCCCGCGCTCGAGGAATTCTGGGGCAAGCTCGGATACGTCGTAATTCAGGGCTACGGGCTCACCGAGACCGCGCCGGTCGCCACGCTCAATCACCCTTTCGATTCGCGCAAAGGCACAGTGGGCAAAGCCATCGGCGGCGTGGAAATCAGCATCGCGCCGGACGGCGAAGTGCTCCTCCGGGGCGAGAACATCACGCCGGGCTATTACGGCGAAGGCTCCATCCGCGATGCCGAAGGCTGGCTGCACACCGGCGACATCGGCGAAAAGGATTCCGAAGGCCGCCTGAAAATCCTCGGCCGCAAGAAGGAGATGATCGTTTCGCCCGACGGCCTCAACGTTTATCCGGAAGACGTCGAGCGGGTACTGAATGCTGTCGAAGGCGTTGTCGAATCGGCCGTAGTCGCGGACACGCAGGGTGCGCGCGAGCACGTCCACGCCGTGCTCGTTCTCCAACCCGGCCGCGACGCACAGACGATCGTGAACGAGGCCAACGCGAAGCTGGAATCGCACCAGCGCATTCGCGGATTCTCCATCTGGCCGAATCCGCCCTTGCCGCGCACCACGGGTACGAACAAATTGAAGCGCGTCGAGATCGCGCGCGCCGCCGCCACAGGAGTTGTGGCCCCTCCCAGCGACAACTCCATCCCGGAAGTCCTGCGCAAATTCGCCTCCGGACGCAGCGTCGATCTCAACACCTCCCTCGCCGATCTCGCCTTGAGCTCACTCGACCGCATCCAGCTCATGATGGAACTGGAACACCGCACCGGCGCGGCCCTCAGCGAATCGCAGTTCGCACAGGCGAAAACCATTGGCGATCTCACCCGCGTCCAGCCCGCGACGGCGGAAGAGCCGTTCGAATTCCCCGAATGGAACCGTTCGAAACCGGCTGGTTTGTTGCGCCGCTTCGCTCTGCCCCTCATTCTTCCGCTTGCCCGCCTTTTCGCGTGGATCAGAGTCGAAGGCCTTGAAAACCTGCGCGATCTCAAGCCGCCGGTCATCTTCGCGTCGAATCACCAGAGCCACTTTGACGTACCGTCGATCCTCTGGGCACTCCCCGGTTACTGGCGCTATCGCACGTGCCCGGCCATGGCGAAGGAATTCTTCGACGCACACTTCCACCCCACAAACTATTCCTGGCACGACCGCTTCACCAGCAGTCTCAACTATTACCTCGCCGCGCTGGTATTCCAGGCATTTCCCCTCCCGCAGCGGGAATCCGGCACGCGCGAAGCGCTTCGCTATGCCGCGGAACTTGCCTCCGACGGCAAATGCATCCTGATCTTCCCGGAAGGCAAACGCACGGATGCCGGCGAAATTCTGCCGTTTCAGCCCGGCGTCGGCATGCTTGCCTCGCGCCTCAGGATTCCCGTGGTGCCGGTGCGCATCGAGGGTCTCGAACGCGTCCTGCATAAGACGGCGAAATTTCCTGCACCCGGCCGCGCGCGGGTGAAGCTGGGGGCTCCGATCAACGTCGAGGGCGAGGACTACGCCGCGTTGGCAAAAGAAATTCAGGAAGCGGTGGAAAATCTGTAGCAGTACAATAAAACAGAGCGTCACGAAAATGTTTTCTGCTCTGGTCGTTGTCCTTCTTGCAGTCCTCGTCATCCTTAACGTCGTCCTGCTGATGCGCGTGCAGTCCCAGGCGGGACTTGAATCTCGGCTGCGCGACGACCTGGCCCGTCTCCAGCAGCTTCAATCCGGCGACAGCCGCGCCCTCCGCCAGGAACTCGAATCGCGTATGGAGCTGATCCGCAACGTCGTGGATCAGCGCCTCGACCAGGTTCGCCAGACGGTCGACGAGAAACTCCAGTCCACGCTCGAAAAGCGCCTCGGCGAGTCGTTCCGCCTCGTCAGCGAGCGCCTCGAACAAGTCCACAAAGGCCTCGGGGAGATGCAGACCCTTGCTTCGGGGGTCGGCGATCTCAAGCGCGTTCTGAGCAATGTCACCACGCGCGGCGCATGGGGCGAAGTGCAGCTCGAAAACCTCCTCGCCCAGATCCTCGCCCCTGAACAATACGAGCGCGACGTCGCCACAACAGGCACCACCGAGCGCGTCGAGTTCGCGATCAAACTTCCCGGCAAAGACGCCGAGCCTGTCTGGCTTCCGGTCGACGCCAAGTTCCCGATGGACGCCTACCAGCGCCTCGCCGCCGCAGCCGAACGCGGTGACGCCGACGCCGTCGAGTTCAGCGCACGCGAACTCGAAGCCGTGGTCCGCGCCTGCGCGAAAACATTCAGCGCCAAATACCTTGCGCCACCCCGCACCACCGATTTCGGCATCCTCTTCCTCGCGACGGAAGGTCTGTACGCCGAAGCCCTGCGCCGCCCCGGACTCGCCGAATCGCTGCAGCGCGATTTCCGCGTCGTGATCTCCGGCCCCACCACCTTCGCCGCGCTGCTCAACAGCCTGCAGATGGGCTTTCGTACGCTCGCCATTCAGCAGCGCTCGGGCGAAGTCTGGAAGCTGCTCGGCGACGTGAAGCTGCAGTTCGGCAAATACTCGCAGGTTCTCTCGACCATTCGCAAACGCCTCGAACAGGCCACCCAGACCGTCGATGAAGCGGCCACGCGCACGCGGGTGATCGAACGCCGCCTTAAAGACGTGTCATCCGCCGAAGACGAAGACTCTGCGCCTTTGGTACGATTAATCGCGGTCAATGAAGGCGACTGAGCTGCGGATTATAATCCTGCTCACCTGCGCGCTCACGCTGAGCGCCGCTGACAACATTGCCTGGGGACCGCCGGATCACGGAATCCGCTTCGGCATCGCACTCGGCCCCGCGGCATCCGACCCGCAGCTTCGGCTCATCTTTGAGAACCTTGAGCGCCCGCAGTGTCACCTCCCGCTCGGCAGCACCTCGGCGAAGGGCCCGATCTACGACGTACTGTTCACGTTGCGCGCGCCCGACGGCAAAGAATCACCGGTCTTCAATTTCAATGGACCGCCCGGCGTGCAGCACGCCGTGCAGCCTGTCGTGCTCGACATCCCCAGGGGCAAGTCACACGAGATTCAGCTGTCGATGAAGAAGTTGATCTACGTCGATAACAACGGGAAGAACCGCACCCTGCCCGACATGCTCGCCCTCCACTATTCGGTGCACGCATCGGTCGACACCAGCGGCGAATCGCGCTTCACCCGCACCCGCGACCAGTGGATGGGCAAGGTCGTTTCAGGGGACCTTCGTCAATAACCGGCGCGCCATTTCCAGGGCTTCGGCCGCATTCGTGATCCTTCCTTCGAGCTGCGCATCTTCCACCTCGCTGAGCACAGTCTTGAATATCGGACCCGGCTGATATCCCGCCGCGATCAGTTCCCTGCCCGTCAGCAGCGGCACGGGTTTCAGCTGCTCCGGCGGCACTTCCTGCTGCTTCCGGCGCACGAAATCGTAGTTGTCGAGGCCGCCATGACTTGAAAGGCAATCGAGGCGATGCAGCGCCATGTGGTCCTCGAAATCGGGCTGGCGAATGAAGCGCTTCAGCGTGCTCTCGCGCATACGCGGGACTTCCATGAACTTCATGTGATTCCCGATCAGCGCCTCCACTGTCTCAATCACATGACCGGGAAACTTCAGCCGGTTGAGCATGGCGTGCGCGATCTCAATTCCCTTCTCGACATGCCCGTCAAACCGAATCCTTTCGGCCACGCGAAACGTGGCGGGCTTGCCGATATCGTGCAACAGCACCCCCAGCGCCAAGGTCACCGAAGGATCGCGGAGTCCGTCGAGCATGATCATCGTGTGCGTCCAGACATCGCCTTCCGGATGAAACTCCGGCGGCTGCGCGACACCTTTGAGCGCTGCCACTTCCGGCAGAACCTCCTGAAGGAGCCCGGTCGCGTCGAGCAGTTCAAACCCGCGGCGCGCACCACCCTCGGTGAGAATCCGCGCGATCTCATCGCGCACGCGCTCGGCCGACACGCCGTGAATCAGCGGCGCAAATTCGCGGATCGCCGCAAACGTGACCGGTTCAATCCGGAACCCCAGCCGCGCGGCAAACCGGACCGCGCGCAGCAGTCGCAGATGGTCCTCGCGAAACCTCCTTTCCGGATCGCCGATGGCCCGGATCACCCGCGCCTCCAGGTCCGCCCGCCCGCCGACGAAGTCGAGCAGTTGGTCAGTCTCGGGATCGAGCATCAGCGCGTTGATCGTAAAGTCGCGCCGCATCGCATCCTGTTGCGGATCGGTTTCGAAACGCACGGCTTCGGGGTGCCGTCCGTCCGCGTAGGCGAGGTCGCTCCGGAACGTGGCTACCTCTACCTGCACGCGCTGTTCACGGGCTCCCTCCTCTCGAACCAGCACCACCCCGAAGTGCGCGCCGACCTCGCCGGACCCCGGAAACAGGCGGAGCACTTCGTCCGGACGAGCGGAAGTCGCCACATCGAAATCCTCAGGGGTGCGCCCCAGCAGAAGATCCCGCACGCAGCCGCCCGTGAGATAAGACACATATCCCGCGGCGCGCAGGCGCTTCACAACGGCAACAGCGGGTTCTTTACCGCTCATGCTTTCATGCTAATCCGATGAAGGCCGCATGCTAACCTGATGAAACTGAGTTCCCTGTTCGAACTCCCTTCTACTCAGGAGCTTCGATTGAGCAATTCCAATTCCCTGCCCCGCCGGACTACTACCACTACCAAGGTCGTTGTGGCGACAACAGTCATGCTGTCGTTCATTTCCTTCTGGCGGGCGGCGGCAATCGTTCTGGCCGACCTGGCATCCTCGGCTTATTACGTGGGCGGCATCGCGGAAACGGCCATCGGCAAGTCGGCGCCGTGGTTCATCCTCGGCATCATGCTGTTTTCCTACGCGGTGCGCGCCGCTTATATCGAAAGCTGCAGCATGTTTGTGCGCGGCGGCGTTTATCGGGTGGTCCGCGAAGCTATGGGCGGGACTTACGCGAAGTTCTCCGTCTCGGCGTTGTTGTTCGACTACATCCTGACCGGACCCATCAGCGCGGTCAGCGCGGGCCTGTATCTCGCCGGGCTCATCAACAAATCGATCGATTATTTCCATCTCCACTACGCCCACCTGAATGCAGAGTATTTCGCCGCCGGCTTCGCCGTTCTTGTGTCGCTCTATTTCTGGCGCAAGAACATTATCGGCATTCACGAATCGAGCGAAAAAGCTCTGCGCATCATGCAGATCACGACCGTGATGGTGGTGATCCTGATTATCTGGTGTATGTTCACGATCCTGAAGAACGGTTACCAGCCGGTGCCGTTTCCTTCGATGAGCAACATGCACATCAGCGACGAAGCGCTGGGCTGGCTCAAGGGCACGGGCGCTGTTCACATGGCTTTTCTGGTGGTGCTGATCGGCGCGGGACATTCGCTGCTGGCCATGAGCGGCGAGGAAAGCCTTGCCCAGGTAAACCGGGAGATCGCCTCGCCGAAGCTTAAGAATCTGGAACGCGCGGGCTTCGTGATTTTCGTATACAGCCTGGTGTTCACGTCGCTGGTTTCCTTTTTCGCGGTGATGCTGATTCCGGATACCGAGCGCGGCAAATATCTGGACAACCTGATCGGCGGTCTGTCGCTTTATCTCGCCGGACCCTACGGACTGCGACTGGCCTTCCAGGCCTTCGTGGTGCTGGTGGGCGTGCTGATTCTTTCGGGCGCGGTGAATACCGCCATCATCGGCGCGAACGGCGTGCTCAACCGCGTGGCCGAAGACGGCGTGCTGACCGACTGGTTCCGCAAACCGCAGCGCAAGTTCGGCACCACCAGCCGGATCATCAACATCATCGCCACCCTGCAGCTGACCACGATTATCATCAGCCGGGGCAACATCGAAATGCTGGGCGAAGCTTACGCGTTCGGCGTGGCGTGGAGCTTCGCGTTCAACGCGCTCTCGGTCCTGGTGCTGCGCTACAAGATGCCGCATGCGCGCGAGTGGAAAGTGCCGCTGAATTTCAGGCTGGGCGGCAAGGAAATCCCCGTGGGCCTCGGACTGATCACCCTGACGCTGTTCCTGCTGGCGGGCATCAACGTGGTTACCAAAGAGGTGGCCACCATCTCCGGGCTTTCTTTTACCATCGCTTTCTTCTGCGTGTTCGAGTTCTCCGAGCGCTATAACCACAAGAAACACAAAATGGCGGCGCATATCGCGGGGCAGGAGAATGAGCAGTTCCGCCTGCACTCCACCGACGAAATCTCCGCCGAGTCCCTGCACATTCGTCCCGGCAACATCCTCGTCGCGGTCCGCAATCCGCATCACCTCGAACATCTGCAGAAGACGCTTGAGAAGACCGATACGCGCCGCCAGGATATTGTCGTCCTCACGGTAAAAGTCGTGACACAGTCCGGCTCGGGAGAGCACGGTCTGGAACCCGATCAGGTTTTCGCCGACCAGGAAAACCTGGTGTTCTCGCGCGTCGTCGGAATCGCCGAAAAAGCCGGCAAGCACGTCGAACTGCTGACGGTACCCGGCACCGAGCCCTGGCTGGCCGTGGTGCAGACCGCCGCTGTGCTGAAATCGTCGCGCATCGTGGCCGGGCTTTCGCCGAGCCTCACACCAGCGGAACAGGGCCGCCGGGTGGGCGCAGCGTGGGAAGACCTGCCCGCTCCCCGTCCGTCTCTTTCGCTCGAAGTGGTGATGCCGGACCCGAATCAGTCGATGTACTTTAACCTCGGTCCGCATCCGCCGCGACTGTGGCCGGAGGACGTGGACCTGGCGCATCGCCTGTGGCTCGATCTGATCGACAACGGCGCAGGCGATGAGTTGCGTCACCGCGATGTGGTGAGCGTGGCCCTGCAGCGCCTGAAACGGGAACTGGTAACCGATCGCGATGAAATTCTGCGCGATGTGGTAGCCACCGTGAAGGCGCACGGTTCAGAGAAGGGCGTGACGGAATTACCGGAACCCGAGGCGAAATCCGCGGGCCATCGCGGTTAGGCGGGCGGGTTCATTGCGGAGACACTTAGGCCTGCGGCGTTTAGAGTCGATATATTAAGGGGTATAGAGGCCCATGCGCTGCTTGACCAGTCGCACGGTTGAATCCGCGATCGGCTTGACAGCCTCCGCACCCGCGCGCAGAATGGCGTCGAGACATCCCGCATCTTCCGTGATTTCCCGATAGCGCTGCTGAATCGGTTCGAGCTTCGCAATCACCATTTCCGCGACCTTCTTCTTCAGATCGCCGTACCGCAGCCCCAAAAATTCGGCGCGCATCTGTTCGTCGGTCGATTCCGAAAACGCCTGATAAATCGCCAGCAGATTCGCCACACCGGGCCCGAGCGCGGCATCGAAATCGACGCACGGATTCGAATCGGTGGTGGCGCGCATAATCGTCTTGCGAATGCGGTCCGGCGGGTCGAGCAACGCCACCGCATGCCCCGATCCTGCTGCCGATTTGCTCATCTTCGCCGTGGGATCGTCGAGCCCCATGACGCGCGCGCCCACCGCCGGCAGCTTTGTTTCCGGCATCACGAACGTATCGCCGTAAAGCGAATTGAAGCGCTGCGCGATATCGCGTGTGAGCTCGAGGTGCTGCGACTGGTCTTCGCCAACCGGAACGATCGCCGCCTGATACAGCAGAATATCCGCCGCCATCAGCACCGGATACTGAAACAAGCCGCTGCTCACCGACTCCTGCGCCGCCGACTTCGCCTTGAACTGCGTCATGCGCTCGAGCCAGCCCATCGGCGTCACGCAGGTGAGCATCCACGCGAGTTCGGCGTGGGCGGGCACATCCGACTGAACTACGATCCGCGAATGCTTCGGATCGATGCCCGCGGCGATAAACAGCGCCGCCACCTCGCGAATCTTGGCGCGCAGTTCGGCTGGATTCTGATACACGGTGATGGCGTGCAGGTCGACGATGCAGAAGATGCTTTCGTAGTCGTGCTGAATGCGGACCCAGTTGGCAAGGGCGCCGAGATAGTTGCCAATATGCAGATTGCCGGACGGCTGGACGCCCGACAGAACGCGGGATTTCATGGGAAAGTTTATGGTAACAACTGAAGAGTTCGTTGGGTCGGCCGTGGTCGAAAAATGCCGCTTGCTGACGAGGGCCAGTCAGACGAAATCGAGTTCGGCTTCATCGATGTAGCACCAGCCCCAGTTTTCGCCCGGCTCGATCGAGCGCATGATGGGGTGAGTCGTGGCATGAAAATGCTTTGTGGCGTGCTTGTTCTTTGAGGAGTCGCAGCATCCGACGTGCCCGCAGATAAGACACATCCGCAGGTGCACCCAGGAATCGTGCATCTTCAGGCATTCCTCGCAGCCGCGCGTGCGGGGCTTAACATCTTCGATTTGATCGATGTGGGAACAGGCCATATTTTCAGCTTCTCACGATCAGGCGCGGCTCGGTAAGCTGCTGCACTTCTTCCGCTGTAACCCCGGGCACAACTTCTTCGAGCACGAGACCGTCCGGCGTCACCCGAATCACGGCGAGTTCCGTGATGATGCTTTCCACCACGCGCGCGCCCGTGAGCGGCAGCGTGCACCGCTTCAGGATTTTCGGTTTGCCGGCCTTCGTGGTGTGCTCCATCGCCACGATGACGCGCCGGGCGCCCGCAACCAGGTCCATTGCGCCGCCCATGCCTTTGACCAGCTTGCCGGGAATGGTCCAGTTGGCGAGGTTGCCGAGTTCGTCGACTTCCATCGCGCCGAGGATGCTGAGGTCGATGTGGCCGCCGCGAATCATGCCGAATGAGTCGGCGCTGGAGAAGTAAGAGGAGCCGGGCAGTTCCGTCACCGTCTCCTTTCCGGCGTTAATCAGGTCCGCGTCTTCGTCGCCCGTTACCGGATATGCGCCGACACCAAGCATGCCGTTCTCTGACTGCAACACCACTTGAACGCCGGACGGAACATAGTTAGCCACGAGCGTAGGGATGCCGATACCGAGGTTGACGTAGTAGCCGTCGCGGAGTTCGAGGGCAGCTCGCCGGGCGATGCGGTCCCTGATGTCATCCGGCATTGCGCAGAGTCCGCCTCTCGATTCGGCGCGCGTAGTTCTCGCCGCGCACGATGCGCTTCACATAGATTCCCGGCGTGACGACGGCGTCGGGATCGATCTCGCCCGGTTCCACGAGTTGCTCCACTTCGGCGATTGTGATCGTCGCCGCAGTCGCCATCAGCGGATTGAAATTGCGCGCGGTCTTCCTGTATATAAGGTTGCCCAGCCGGTCGCCGCGCCAGGCTTTGATGAGTGCGAAGTCCGCGGTCAGGGCGCGTTCGAGCAGATAAGGACGGCCATCGAATTCGCGGACTTCCTTCCCTTCGGCGACAACGGTGCCCACTCCGGCAGGTGTATAGAACGCCGGAATGCCCGCGCCTCCCGCCCGAATACGCTCAGCCAGCGTACCCTGCGGAATCAGATTGACGTCGAAATTGCCCTCGCGCACACGCGCTTCAAGCAGAGTGTTTTCGCCTACATAGCTGCCCGTGTGCGACGCGATCATGCCAGCTTCGAGCATCAGACCGAGGCCGAACCCGTCCACGCTCATGTTGTTGCTGATGGTGTGCAGCCCCCTGACTCCTCGTCGCACCAGCGCCGCGATCAGGTTTTCCGGCAGTCCGCAAAGCCCGAAGCCGCCGACCATCACCGTGGCGCCCTCATGAATGTCCGCGACGGCGTCGTCCGAACTGCGAAATGTCTTGTCGATCATGCTCTGTCAATTCCGGGGATACTCCCCGCGAAATTGGTATTTCAAATATAAACTTCCACAGTTCCTCCGACGATATGTACTCAGGCGCCGCTGCGCCGTGAATCGGTGCCGTACATGTCGAAGTGGAATATAGGACGCAAAATAGCCGCCGCCCTTCTGGTGGTTCTCATCCAGGCGCTGGCCGTTGGCATATATGGCCTCTGGAGCACGCAAAGAGCCGCGCGCGCACTGCAGGGCCTGGCTGCGGCCCAGCTCCCGGTAGAAGCGGGGGCAACAAAGATCGAAGCAGAGCTGCTCAACGCACGCATCCACTTTATTTATTTCGTGACCATCCAGAAAGAGGGGCACCTACCCAAAGGCTGGGAGATCTTTCAAAATGCACAGGCGGAATTGCCGAAGCTGCAGAAGCTCATTGACGACTCACCGGCGCTTGCTGACCTTCGGCCCGACATGTTGCAGCTGGCCAACGATTTCAGCAACTACGCGCCGGCACTCGCCCACATTGTTGCCATGGTTGAGCGTGGCGAGAAGAACGGTCCGGAATACGATGCCACCGTCAAGGAATGGGCGCGGCTGGGCGGCGCCATGGTCGATTCGGCGGGTAAGCTGAGCCGGCACGGTAACACCGCGGCGGATGACTTGATCTCCCGCTCGAGTACGCAACTGCACTACACAGCGATCATCCTGCTGAGCGCCTGCCTGGGATCACTGGTTGGCGGTCTGGTGCTGACGTTCGTACTGTCGCGCAATATCGGCGGGAGGTTGCGGCACATGACCGCCAGGCTCGGTGATACGGCGCGCAATGTCGCGCAGGCCGCGGCCCGGATTTCGGATTCCGCGCAGTCTCTGGCCGAGGGAGCGTCTCGTCAGGCTGAATCGCTGGATGAGACGTCCGCTTCAGGGAACGAGATCAATGCGATGGCGGCGCGCAACCGCGAGCACGCCGTATCAGCGGCAGGAAATATGGCCGAGGCGGCGCGACGGATCGATGAAGCCAACCGCGATCTCGACCAACTCGTGGTCTCCATGGGAGAAATCAAAGCTTCGAGCGACCGGATTTCGCGGATCATCAAGGTGATCGACGAAATTGCTTTCCAGACCAATATCCTCGCGCTCAACGCCGCGGTCGAAGCCGCGCGGGCCGGCGACGCAGGACTCGGTTTCGCAGTTGTGGCCGACGAGGTCCGGAACCTGGCGCAGCGCTGCGCCCAGGCGGCCAGTGATACAGAAGCGCTTATTCAGGATTCCATCGCGCGATCCAATCACGGCAAGGGCAAACTGGATCAGGTCGCGGGAGCGGTACGCTCGATTACCGACAGCGCCGCAAGAGTGAAGAAACTCGTCGACGAGGTGGAGTGCGGCAGCCAGGAACAGTCACGGGGCATCGAGCAGGTTGCGCGCTCGATCGCGCAGATGCAGACCGTGACGCAGACGACTGCCGCCAGCGCGGAGCAGAACGCCGCTGCGAGCCAGGAACTGCGCACCCAGTCGGACACCTTGCGCGAGGTGGTGGCTCAGCTCGACATGATGGTGGGAGTGTCGCGTGGCTGAAGACGGCCGAGCGCCCATTGGGCGTGCTCAACGACGAGCGGATCTTCAGACGCCGCGAGCTTCTCGAGGGGCTCGCGGAATTTCTTCAGACCCGCGTTGCCCATGGCGATCGCGATGTTGCGCAGAAAGCCACGGTATTTGGCGCGGCTGACGGGCGAGTGGCGGAACATGTTGCGGAATTCCGGTTCGGTAATGCCGGCGAGGCGTTCGAGCGGGGGCGCGAAGTCGCGTGGACGGAAGGCTTCGTCGTCCGTCTTCGCCGCGCGCCGGTTCCACGGGCAGACATCCTGGCAGATATCGCAGCCGAAGATGTGCGGACCGAGAGCGGCGCGGCGGGCTTCGGGGACGGCCCCGCGCAGTTCAATCGTAAAGTAAGAAATGCAGAGCCGCGCGTCGAGTTCGTACCGGCCATCGGGCGACGGCACGATGGCGGCGGTGGGGCAGGCGTCGATGCAGCGGGTGCAACTGCCGCAGCGATCTGGCACGGTATTGGGGTTCGGTTCGAGGTCGAGGGTGGTGAGAAGCTCCCCGAGGAACAACCAACTGCCGACCTGCTGGTTGATGAGACAGGTGTTTTTGCCGATCCAGCCGAGACCCGCGGCACGGGCAAGGGAGCGTTCGAGAACAGGCGCGGTGTCGACGCAGATCCTTGATTCGAATTCTTCCAGCTGCTTCAGCCTGCAGTCCAGATTCTGAAGCCTGGATCGAAGGATTTCGTGATAGTCGTCGCCCCACGCGTAGCGGGAAATCCAGGCCCGTTCTGGATCAGAGAAATGCGTGGAGTAAGGCTCCGGGCCGTTATAGACGAGGCCGACACAAATAATGGAGCTCACGCCCCGAAGCAGTTGGCCGGGGTCGCTGCGAATGGCGGCGCGATGGTCGCTGAGATATCGCATTTCGCCGGCGAGGCCGCGGTCGGACCAGTGCTGAAAGCGCTCGAAGTCGGGGATGCGATGCGTCCCGGCGACGCCCACCACATCGAACCCGCATTCCTGCGCTAAGTTATGGAGTGTACAACTATTTATCTGCAGCGCGCCCATTCGATCACAGTCTGCCCCATCCGACCCGGATTAAGTACAGTTTAATGGTTTCAGGTCGCCCGGGCACCCGGGGCGATACTACCCTATCTGAAAGGGCGAAGTTCCGCCTTTTCAGGAGAATCCAGACGCGATGCACAAACCGATCAAATACGCAGAGAAAGCGGTAACAATCGCAGCCAACGCGGGATGGCACGTGTTCAACACGTTCAACTCCATCAAACCCAATCCGTCGTTCACTCCGAAATGGTCGGATAAGCCGCTCCTGAAATCGTGGGAAAAGCAGAAGCCGCCGCTCGGCTGGCCGCGCACCACCGATTCCCTGTGTCCGAAGTGCGTCCCGGAAATCCGCAACAAGATCGTCAACGGCGAACTGCCGGTCGAAATCCTGAAGAACGAAAAAGCCGGCGAGATCAAGGCGCAGATCGTCAACCGCGACGGCAAAATCATCATGGTCAAAGATTGCCCCGTGCATGGGCACTTCGAAGACGTGATGGCGATCGATCCGGAGTTCTTCGCCCATCTCGAGAAAGTTTTCCCGGGCCGCGACATCCGCGCGCACAACGACGCGAAACTGCACGATCATGGCTCGAGCACGGTCACGCACGGGCGGGGTTCGGTGCTGACGGTCGACCTGACGAATCGCTGCAACATGATGTGCGATCCGTGCTTCATGGACGCCAATCAGGTCGGGTTCGTGCATGAGTTGACGTGGGAAGACATCCAGACTCTGCTCGACAACGCGATTTCAATCAAGCCGAAGCGCCAGATGTCAGTCCAGTTTTCGGGCGGCGAGCCGACGCTGTCTCCGTACTTCCTCGATGCGGTGAAGTATTCGCGCAAGGTGGGCTACAACTCGGTCCAGGCGGCGACGAACGGCATCGAGTTCGCAAAGAGTCCGGAACTGTGCCGCAAGGCGGCGGAGGCCGGGTTGCGCTACGCGTATCTGCAGTTCGACGGCATCGGCAACGCGGCGAATTCGCATCGCGCGGTGGGCAATCTCTTCGACGTGAAGCTGCGAGCCATCGAGAACCTGCATTCGAACGGCGTCGATATTGTTCCGGTCATCACGATCGTGAACGGCGTGAATAACGAGCAGGTGGGCGCGGTCATCCGGTTCGCGCTGGAAAATCCGAAGAAGATTTCGTTCCTGTCGTTCCAGCCGGTGTCTTTCACAGGCCGCGATGAGGAAGTGACCGACGAACGGCGCGAGGCGCAGCGGTATACGCTGTCGCATCTGGCGCACGACGTGAAGAACCAGGTGAACATGGGCGTGCCGACGCGCGACTGGTTCCCGATTTCCTTCATGAGCACGTTCTCGGACTGGGCCGATCTGGTGCACGGGCCGAACGCCGACTGGGGTCAGCTGAGCTGTGGCTGCCATCCGAACTGCGGCATCGGTATGGCTGTGATGATCGATAAAGAAACGAAGGAATTTCGTCCGGTCACTGCGTTCCTGGACGCGGAACAGCTGGCGAAGGACGTGGCTGCCGTGAACGATGCGGCGCGCGGGAAGTTTCTGTCGGTCGTGGGCGTGGCGCTCTCATTGCTTCGCAACTATAAGCCGATGGAAGCGCCGAGCACGTTCAAGCTCACCGATCTGCTGCAGAAGTTCGACAAGTGCTTCGGCGCGACGGGGCGCAACTACGGCAAGGTATCGGGCGACCGCACGTTCGACGACATCGAGAAGCGCCGCCGGGACCGCTGGAACTTCCTGTTCATAGCGGGCATGTGGTTTCAGGATCTGTTCAACTACGACTTCCGGCGCACCGAGCAGTGCATCATTCCGTATGCCACGCAGGAAGGCGAGATCAGCTTCTGCGCGTACAATACCGGCGTGGGCTGGCGGAACATCATCGAGAAGATGCACATGACCGCGACGCTGACCAAGTGGTACGAGGAACGCGGGCGTCACGAGATCATCGCAGGCGGAAAGAACGTGAGTCTGCCTTCGGCGGACCATTCGCTGATCCTCAACATGGACGACGTGAACCACGGCCTGCAGCACGATCTCGACGATCAGGGCATTGCGAAGACGGCGCGCGAAGAGAAGATCCGCAAGCGCGATGCCGCGATGGCGAAGAAAGCCGAAGACGCGCGTATGGCGAAGCTGTATCGCGAAGTCGTTCTCAAAGAGAAGCCCGTCGAAGGCGGGTTCGTGCCACTGTCCAATCTTGGCGGCATAAAGCCCGCGGCAAAAACTGAAGAAGAAGTCGGCAGCTTCGGCGACTAGTTTCGTCCGCCAACTGCGCTCTCTCCTCGACCCTAAGGGTCGGGCGGACTGTGATAATCAGTCCATTGCTCAGCTCAGTTCATACTGAGTAAAAATCCTTATCCCCCCGTCGCCGCGTACTATCTCGGGAGTGCCCCGACACATGCCGCATTTCCCGCGAATCGGACAGGTCAGCCGCGTCGCGCACGATGATAAATCCCGATAACAAAATCGTGGACGAACGGCGCACCTTCGGAGTACTCTGTTTCAAGTACCTAAACGACGGCGTTTCATCTGAATGAAGTTTCTTGTTTGCAAGGAGATCACAGGTGAGCAACAACGGCAAACAGTCAGGCACGGGCATTAAAGGCGAGCGTCTCTCCCGCCGA
>Ga0182030_10012433_pt1 | contig 17037 bp, 11 predicted proteins | sample 812S3MmetaG_FD_121299 | JGI IMG/M metagenome (GOLD analysis project Ga0182030, IMG submission 121299) | Permafrost microbial communities from Stordalen Mire, Sweden - 812S3M metaG (Illumina Assembly) | ecosystem: Environmental > Terrestrial > Soil > Wetlands > Permafrost | place: Sweden...
AGCACCGGCTGCTGCAAGGGTCTTCCTGTCTTTGATTCGGGGCATAACCACTGGATGTTTGTCCTATGCCCTCAAGGGTAAACTCCCGGCAGGTCTTTGTCTCATCATCATTGGCACAGAGGGCGGCCCGAAAACAAGGTCTGGATTGCTGGGAAGGCGTACATCGCGCGCTTGAGGGTTTTCAATCGATTGACTTGCCCTTCGGTTTCAGGTCGAAGGTCCCGCTATAGAGAGCTCCATTCCCTTCACGTCAAGAGGCGGCCGGCCCAAACGGCTGATAAGAGATCGCGCTCACCAATACGCTCGCGCCGCCGCCGCCAGGTGGCTGATAATTAACCGCGCCAATCCGGCCGCCCACGTCACAGGAAAACAGAACCTTCGATCCCGATGGATAGGTGTAGGGGCTATTCGCGAATTCGAAGGCGGCGCTATTGGTCATTCTCGCTGTTAGCGTCTCGACCGGGTATACCCGCGGCCGGATCGCCTTTCGCGCCGCCTTTTCTCAACCGCACGCCCGGCCCGACGGCACTCTCCGCGACGCTCAGTCGTCGCATAAATCATCGGCCGGCTCGCACTCACCGTCACAGTTTGGGTGACGAGGCTTGCCACAGAAAAGGCAAATCCGCACACGGTCTTTCGACAACCGGTTTTCCTTCAACCATCGTCTAAGTAACGCCCCACTTTTCGCAGCCTGCCGAAACTCATACAGGCTGGTCCTTGGGTTTAGCGCAATCGTCTCGCTCCACATTTTTTGAACGCGGGCCGATTGCTTGCAGAGCCATGTTTCGTCGGCCTTGATCCGGTCAATCCGGTTTTCAAGGGCCGCGTCCTCCGCTTCTTTGTACGGATCGAAATGCATTGGCCTATTGTCGACCGTCTCGCGAAAGCGCTGCTTGGTCATTTCAGATCGCACCTATTGTGGGGTCATTTTTTGGGTTTCATCTGTGGTCGGGCTGCTTCCGCTGCCTCACTCTCAGCCTTGAGATCGGCGATCAACGTCTCAAGCTCCGCGACATGAGCGCTAAATTCATCGGGCGCGGGAACTGGGACGGTGTCCGCTGCGGGGTTGTCATGGCTGTGCGTATTGGCGCGCGTCATGCCCTCATGGAAGCGGATCGCTAGTGCATCTGTAAGGCGAACGTACCGCAAGTTAAGAGTCTGGATGACATCCGTCCCGCGGCGCACGATGTCCCGGAATATGACCTCTTCCACGACCCGCTCATATGTATCACGCAGCCGTCCATAAAGGTTCTTTATCTGATATTCGTAGTCAGCCGGACTGGTCGCGTGCAGTTTTATGAGAGGCCCGCAATCGTTCTTAATGCGGCCGATGCGTTTGGCGACGTTGAGTCCCTTCCACACCATTCCGGCGCTGTCGACTTTACCGGCGGCCACCTTGTCGCTGAACAGGGCAATTGTAACTGGCTCTATTCCGATTTCGTCGGCAGCCCGGCACACCTCATTGAAGAAGATGATATCGTGGGTGAATACGACGACTTGCCGCTTGGAAGCCTCCTCGGCGATCCGTTCGGCCACCTTGGAGCTTCGATCTCGGTCGAGGGACGATACGGGATCATCGATCACGATTGGTCCTGATCCGTCGGTCAAGGCTACTTCGGTCAGGAAACCCGCAAGGGCCAGTGCACGCTGCTCGCCCTCGCTCAGGATCTCCGAGGTTACCTTTGTCAGCTTCGTCTGCGGATCAATCTCGAATTCCGCCTTCGTCTGACCGCTCTTGCGCGTCAGCCCGACCTTCAGGTGCATAATGTCGAAGCGCGCCCGTTCGGCATCGAAGCGCGAGACGACCGCCGTCGTCAAATGAGCGTCGACCAGTTCATTGGCGCGCTGAGTAATCGCTCTCGTCTGAACGTCAGCGAGCGCTTTTGCATAAGCATCGTCGATGACCATGAGGTCACGACGGGTGACGAGCTTCGATTTGTTGAGGGCGAGCGTCTTCTGATCTTCAAGTTCCGCCTTCTCGGCGGTGAGCTTTGCTCGCTCTCCAATGTTGCTTGCCTGAGCAAGCGCGTCTTTCTCGGCCTTGAGCTTCAGCGCGAATGCCTTGATCTCTTCCATTGACGAGACAAGGGGAGGAACGGCATCGCTCTTCTCGCCTCGCAGCCGCGCCAGTGCATCTGTCCTTCGCTTAATTGCCGTCGCTTGAAATGTCGAAAGCGCGTCGGCCAGCGATGCGTCGCGCCGTCGGACTTGTTCGAGCCGGTCGGGAAAGTCTATCGCACGAAGATATGCCAACTCGTGCACGCCGGTGAGCGCATCTGCGACGGCTTGCTCGGCCTTCGTTGCCGCCGCATCGAGCGTGTCGTCCATGTATTTTTGAAAGCGCTGCATCCGCGCTGCGCCATCGGACAGAAGCGGCTGTTGGCACAAGACACATGATGCCGAACCGCCGTCAGCTACCAGCACCGGAAAATCCTTGCCCGCATACGCCTCCTTTACCGAGTAGTCGCGTGCCGCCGCCCAAAGTGCTCGCCAAGTATCGCTGCCGACGCCCGCCAAGGGCTCATCGGTGAACAACTCGCCCGCTGCAACCGCCGCCGCTTGGCGTTTAGTGATAGCATCGCTTCTAAGGGTCGTAAGCTGCGCCAACGCGCCGTCGCCGAAGGCTTTGCCAACGGCGTCGCACTCCAACACGAGCGTATCCGACCAATTTACGAGGGCGTTCACATCTGCAGCAGCCGTGGCGCCCGCAGAAAGCGCAGCAGTAATTTCGTCAAGCCGCTGTTGATTGGCGTCGCCGAAAGTCGACGCCATCTCAATTTGGGCGTCCGTTGTGGACTTGCCTAGCGCTTTGTCGAAAAGCTGTGCTTTCGTCTCGCGCTGAACAACGAATACGATCGCGGTCAGGCTCACCTTGTTGCCGACCTCCGTCGCCCGCTCAGTATCCAATTTCTCCTTTAGAGCCAGGCAGGCTGCATTGAGCCGATGCGGCAGCGCTAGCCCAAACGGAAGATAGCGAATCTGATTTCCACCATCGACGTAAAGCTGTGCTGAGGCGGTGTCGAAGACGGCCACCTGCATGAGTTGCGGCGATGCCGCTTTACCGGAAGACCAGGGAATTGCGATGTCGCCGGCGCCGGCATCGATCAAAATCTCCGCTGTCTGGAGACCGGAGGTGCTCCCATATACATCAGCGAGAACCTTGAGCTTGATGGGATTCTCCACGCGTGTACGGCAGGCGGTCCGAAGAATTCGCACGAAGCCGCTCTTGCCACTTCCGTTGCGGCCATAGACGACCGTCAGGGCCTTGGGGCAAAAGGTAAGTGCCGCCTTGGGTACGAGCCGATTGACGTTCTCGACTTTGGCGATGCCCTTCAAGATGATGGGCTGATGCTTCCCGCCTCCGAAATGCGCTTTGTTGAACGGTATGGCGACTGGTGGCTCGGCGGGAAGTTTGAAGCCGGAAGCGGATTTGACCATTGCCAACAAGTCGCCGGCATCGACCTCCGTAAGCTCGTTGCTGATCGCTAGACGCCGAAGGGCATCCTGTTTCCAAGGCGATAGTTTCTTTGACCAGTCCTCAACATCATCAATTGCAGTCCCGACCATTACCGCCCCCGAGCACAAATGCCTATTTTTGACGAATTATCTGCGAGTATCCTTACGCCACTCCGATTTTTCGTTATCACAACGATCGATCAGTGCGTAGACTCCCGTCTAATGCGTGGCGAGGTGTTTGGCGAGCGCAGGCCGTCGGCATTACTGTCGGTAGGCCACCTCCCAATCGGAGTCGGATAGTAGCTTGACAATGAGGGGGTAGGGGTTCGGTGACATATCGATTTGTTCATGCCGCGGATGTTCACCTAGACTCCCCGCTGCGTTCCCTTGCGCTGCGGAATCCCGGCTTGGCGGAACTGATCGGCAACGCCACTCGGCACGCCTTCATACGGATCGTCGATCTCTGCCTCGAGGAGCAGGTTGATGCGCTCCTGCTCGCCGGCGATCTCTACGACGGCGAGCAGACTTCGATGAAGACGGCTCGATTCTTGGCTGAACAGCTCCGGCGCCTGCACGAGGCTGGCATCCTTGTCTTCATTATCCGGGGCAACCATGATGCTATCGCGAGGATCACCAAAGAATTGGTGCTCCCGGACTCGGTGAAGGTGTTCGGCGGGCGGGCTGAGGCTTTGGAAATCGATCGCACACCTGGCAGCTTCCCGGTCGTGATTCACGGCTTGAGCTTCGCCCAACCGCATGCCCCCGAGAGCCTGCTCGGCAAATACAGGCCGCCCGTTGAAGGAGCGGTCAACATCGGCATCCTCCACACCAGCCTAGCCGGCGCGCCTGGCCACGACCTCTATGCGCCTTGCAGTCTCGCCGACCTGCAAGCCACCGGCTTCCGCTATTGGGCACTCGGCCATGTTCACAAGCGTTCTATCGTCGAGGGGGCCTGCGCCATCGTGATGCCGGGTATGCCGCAGGGGCGCGACATCAACGAGGCTGGGCCGAAGTCAGTGACACTCGTCACGATCGACGACGATCGATCGATCCATATCGAGGAGTGCCCAACCAGCATCGCTCAGTTCGAACGGGTCTCGGCCGATGCGACCGGAATAGCGGACTGGCGGGACCTCGTGTCGATAGTGGCGCGCGCGCTGGAGAGGGCGCGGAGCTCCGTTGGCTCCGAGCATCTCGTCGCCCGCCTGCAAGTGACCGGCGTCACGTCGCTTGCCTGGCGTATCCGCCGCGACGTGGATCTTCTGAAAGCCGAGGCTGACGACCGAGGTTCGGTCATAGGCGCGTGCTGGCTCGAGAAGCTCGAAATCGCCTGCCGTCCGCTCGAGCAACGGGCGGAGACATCCGGAGATCCACTCTCTGAGCTCTATCGCTTGATTGAGGAGAACATTCTCGGTTCTGACGCCTTCCGAGGGGAGCTCGTTGGTATGGCCGAAGAGATAAGAGCGCAGCTTCCGCAGGAATGCCGCGACGCCTTCGGGTCCGACGAGGCATCATTCAGGGAGGCGCTCGCGCGGCTCGCGCGCGACGGCGCGGAAAGCGTGGTGGCGCGTCTCCAGGCAGCCGAGGAAGGTGCCTGAGACATGCGCCTACGACGCCTCGACCTCACCCGATATGGAAAGTTCACTGATCGCAGCATCGATTTCGGCGAACAGCCGGAGCGACAGCCGGACCTACACGTCATCTATGGGCCAAACGAAACCGGCAAGTCGACGGCCTTCATAGCGTTCCTCGATCTGCTGTTCGGGATCGGCGCGCAGAGCCCGTTCGATTTTCTCCATCCCTACTCCACCATGCGGATCGGCGGAGCTCTGGAATTCGGCGCCAAGACGAAAGAGTTTGCTCGCATCAAGCGGCCGCAGAACAGCCTGCTGGACGCCGACGACCGCCCGATTCCCGAAAGCGCGATCCGCGGGGAGCTCGGCGGCATCGAGCGCGACGCCTATCGCACGATGTTCTCGCTCGACGACGAGACCCTCGAAAAGGGAGGCGAAAGTATTCTGGCGAGCAAGGGCGATCTTGGGGAATTGCTGTTCTCCGCGAGCACCGGCCTTGCCCATCTCAGCCGTAAGCTCCTCGATCTCAGAGGAGAGGCGGATGGGTTCTACAAGTACCGCGCGCGCAGCGGCGCGCTCGCAGACCTCAAGGCGCGGCTCGCCGAACTGAAGGCCGACCGTGAGCGGCTCGATACCCTAGCATCGGACCATGCGCGGCTCATCGAGGTCCGGGACCGTGCCGCGTCGCAATATGGTGAGGTGCTCGCCGAGCGCACCCACGGTCGGGCGCGCATGGACGAGATCCAGCGCCATCTTGCCGCGCTTCCGCGCCTCGCCGCGTTGCGCGGCATCCGCGAGCGTCTCGCTCCGCTTGCCGCTGTGCCCGAGGCACCATCTGGCTGGGCGAACGAGGTGCCCGGGCTGCAGAAGGGGGAGATCGAACTCGACGTTCAGACCCAGGCCGTTGCCGAGGAGGTCGACCGGCTGGTGGAAGAGTTCAAGGCGATCGCTGTCGACGAAAGAGCCCTGCGGCTGTCCGAACAGATGGAGCCGCTCGCGGAGCTGCGCGCTCGTCATGTGACTGCGGAGAAGGACATTCCCGAGAGGCGGCTGCAACTCCGGCAGGTGGACCTGACGATTTCGGGAATCCTTCAACGGATCGAGCGTGAGGGGGAGGCAGAGCCCCGCCGCCTCGTCCTGACGGCGGCCACGGTCGGTCGCCTGCGCGAGTTGATCGAAGCCCGCTCGGGCATCGACGCTGCGATACGCAATGCCACAACGGAGCTCGCCGAGGCGCGCCGCTGCGTCAGCGAAACCGCGGCTAGGCTGCCGGAGACAGGGCAAGATACGCAGGCCACGCAGGAGCGGGACCGGTCGATGGCGAGGCTGGCGACCATCGTCGACGCCCTGCGTTCCGCCGATCACCATGTCCGGCATCGCCTGGCCGAACGGGCTCGGGCCGCAGCTCTCGACGCGCTCGCCGATCGCCTGTCAGCGCTGCGCCCCTGGCAGGGGACAGCGGACGATCTCGTCGGCATGTCGTGTCCCGGCCCCGACACGGTGCAGCGTTGGAAGACGGCGCGCGGCGAAGCAGACGCCACGCTGGCCCGGCATCAAAGCGAGATTGAGCGGCTGACGACCCAGGTCCGCCATCTCAAGGCGGAGCGCTCGAGCCTCGCTTCCATGACGGGCGTCGTGACAGATCAGGAGGCTGCCGAGATCCGGACGCGGCGCGAGCAGGCCTGGGCCGCACATCGGCGGGATCTCGACGCCGCATCAGCCGAGACCTTCGAGGCTGCACTGCGCCACGACGACATTGTTGGCGCCGGACGGTTCTCGCACATGTCCGAGCTGGCGAAGCTGCATCAGAGCGGGCAGGCACTCGCCGTGGCGCAGGCGGACCTCGTGCGGACCGTCGAGCTCAGGGACCGCGGCGCCGCAGCTCTCGGCGGCCTCGACGCCGAGGTGGCGGAGGCGGTTCGCGCGATGGCACCTTCCTTCGTTCCGGCGCCATCCTTGCCGGAACTCGAGGACTGGCTCGCCCGCCGGGAGAAGGCTCTCGACGCACGAGAGGCGGTCCGGAGCGCCGAGCGGGATCTCCATGCTGCGCAGTCGGATGCCGGCACGGCGACGGACCGCCTGCGCGCCGCGCTCGGCCGGGCTGGCCTGCTCCATGAGCCCGATGCGGGCTTCGACGCGTTGCTCACCATTGCCCAGGCGGCGCTCGACCGCGAGGCTGAGCTGCGCCGCCTGCGTGCCGAGCTGGAGGAGAGGCGGCGCGACGTCGCGTTGCGCGAACGCATGGAGGAGCAGTCGGGAGCAGACGAGCACACCTGGGCCGAAGCATGGTCCACGACCTGCCGCGGCTGCTGGCTCGCCGACGCCACCGAGGTGCCGGCCATCAGCGTCGTTCGCGAGGTCCTCGTCGCGATTGCCGATCTCGCGTCGGCGATCGAGAAGCGGGCAGGCCTCATCGACCGGATCGAGAAGATGAAGAAGGACCAGGTCGCGTTTTGCGACGAGGTGGCGACCCTCGCCGGCGTGTTGGACGTCTCCGCCGGCCCGGCGCCGGTCCTCGAGTTGGCTCAGCGCATCGGCGAGAGGGTCCGGGTGGCCGGTGCCGAGCGCGATCGCCGGACGAAACTGGCCGAACGGCTGGAGGAGGCGAAGGAGCGGCAGCGCGCCCTCGTCGAACGATCGGCGATCCACGAGCAGCGGAAGCATCGTATGATTGCGTTCTTCGAGGTACCTTCGCTGGCGGAGGTGGCCGGAAAGTTTTCCGACATTGCGCGGCGGGCCGAGCTCCGGGGACAGGCCGAAGATGCCGAGCGCGAGATCCTCGAGGCGGTGCGCGCGCCCGATCTCCCCGTCGCCGAGTCCGCGCTCGATGCGGCGGATCGGCGGGCGTTGGAGGCGGAGCTGATCGAGCTGAAGGCCCGGTTCGAGGACCAAGACAGGCGCTGTCACGACCTCTTCGCGGCGCGGTCTGCGGCGATCGACCAGGTCGAGGCGATCGGCGGCGACGCGCGGGTCGCCGGCATCGAGGAGCGCCGGCGCACGACCCTGTTGGAAATTGAGGATGGCGCGGTGCGCTATCTGCAGCTCCGCGCTGGCATCGCCGCCACGGAGCAGGCGCTCGCCACCTATCGCGAGCGCCACCGCAGCTCTATGATGGTGCGTGCCTCGGGGGCGTTCCAAACCATCAGCCGTGGTACCTATAGCGGCCTTGCCGCCCAGCCCGCCAAGGACGGCGAGACCCTAATTGCGCTTTCCGCCGCCGGAGGCTCGAAAGCCGCTGATGAGCTCTCGAAAGGCACGCGCTTCCAGCTCTATCTCGCCCTGCGTGTCGCCGGATATCACGAATTTGTACATGCTCGTAGTGCGGTGCCATTCGTCGCGGACGACATCATGGAAACTTTCGACGACTTCCGAGCAGAGGAAGCCTTTCGTCTGTTTGCAGAGATGGCGCAAGTCGGCCAGGTGATCTACCTCACCCACCATCGTCATTTGTGCGATATTGCTCGAAAAGTCTGCCCAACCGCGCAATTGCACACTTTGTTGGATGAAGCGGGTACGCAACGCGAGCTCGCGCGAGCGTAGACTTTGCGTCTATGGTAAGGGAAGAAGAGAGGCCGTCCACGCGGACATCAATTCCGCCTCGGAGCACTGCAGCCGCTCGAAACCGCTGCTTTTTGCCTCAGTGCGCTAAATTCGAACGCTGCTCCATCTCGTAGGCTCCGACGGAAGTCTTCCAGGGCTGCGTCAGGTAGATCGACCACTGCTCATTGAGCACTTCGACAGGCACATGCTGATTCACGGCCGCGAGCCGCGCCGTGACGTCCCCGACATGGCCGATCTTGAAAAATGTTCTGCTTGCCGAATCGCAGTGCATAGGTTGAGGCGGCATTCTGGGCGGAACGCTCCACGCTGTATGTCGCATAGCTTGGTCTCGGGCCGGTAGTCGGCCGGAGGAGCTCATTCAGGCGTCGCATCCATGCGAGCGAGGGGAGCTCGGTTAGCACGAGGGGCTCCGCGTTCAACGGCAGGACTCGCTGAACATCTGCCTCGTCCAGCTCCTCGACGCTGGGCGTAGCGCGCATGGTCAATTGTTCGGACAGGGTCTCCGTCAGGAGAGGTTGCGATACGAACCGCCAAGCCTGGGTGAGGGCGACGGCGTGGGGAAATTTGTAGTTTCCGCGTTCGTCAAAATCGCGCGCGTCAAGGTCCGCGTGGGAAACGATCTCGAGCGTTCGCAACGGTGTCACATTGTACTTTATCAGGGTCTTCGTCACTTTCCGCGGAGGTAGGAACCGTTTTAGACCCCTAACACTAGGAAAACACGGTAGGATTTATTGAGAAGCCTCTTAGAACAATGTTTAGCGTAGAAATCAGGGGCCGGACCAGATTTGCCATGTGTTTTCAATGCTCTTTTCGCTGTGAAAGGTACCTACCTGCACGGAAAGTGACGAAGACCCCGACAAAATGCTAACCGACACCGTCGCAGCCCGCAGCTGCAAGGCGATGGGCCCTCCCCGTTTTTGGCGTTGACGCCGTCCATTCTGCATGACGGCTTCTTTCGGGTATTCGCGGCTCCGAACCCAGTCCTGCCGGGCTACTGACCAATATTTGAATACAATATTTGGTCAGCAGCGGGGAGCTGGTTGCTACTGACCAATTTTTATATATAATCTTCGGACAGCACATGGTGGCTCGATGCCAGACCCGACGTCCGACACTCTCGATCGCATTCATGACCGGATTGCCAAGGCGGCACCGGCAGGTGTGTGGTCGCGTGCCGATTTCCTAGATATCGGAACGCCCAATGCTGTCGAGAAAGCGCTGCAAAGGCTGACCCGCAGGTGCGATATCCGGCGCCCCTATCGTGGCCTCTATGACAAGCCGGGCATCAGCAAGCTGACCGGGAAGATGGTGTTTCCGCCGCGCGCTTCGTTCATCGACGCCATTGCCCGGCGCGACAAGCTGCGGGTGCTGGTCGACGGCATGACCGCCGCAAATGACCTCGGCCTGACCACGGCCGTGCCGGCCCGGTCGACGATCTATGCCGACACCTATCCCCGGACCATCGCGATCGAGGTGAGCGCCGGCGATCTGCAGGCGACTAGGCCGGTCATTTACAAGCTCGACTTCAAGCGCATCTCCGCCAAGACCGCGTTCTGGGCAGGCCGGCCGGCAATGCGCGTGATCCAGGCACTGACGTGGTTTCGGGGTGACCAATCGAGCCTCGACGCTTCGGTGAACGGCATCGTCCGGCATCTGTCGCGCGATCCAAACCGGCGGATAGTCGCGCAAGATCTACACGACAACATTCATGCAGTCCCCGCATGGATGTACCCATTGGTCGAGAGGATCACCCGCAAGCTCCTCGCCGAGAATCAAAGCGAAAGCGAGCCGAACCCCGAGCGCGCGAAGGGGGACCATGCAGAAGACGTTCATTGAAATCCTTCGCTCGAGCGTCGACGACCGCCGCGCACTCTTCTCAACGGTTGCCGCCCATCTGGAGACACAAGCCGCAAACATCGAGAAGGACGTCTATGTCTGCTGGGTGCTCGACTTCCTGTTTAACCGGCGACCGAATGATCCCATCGGTCTTTATTTCAAGGGAGGCACTAGCCTCAGCAAGGCGTATGGGTTGATCCGCCGGTTCTCCGAAGACATCGACATCGGCATCTACAAGACCGATCTGAAGGTGCCGCTGGAAGCCGATATCGCTGCACTACCGTCAGTGAACCAGCAACAGCGGGCGCTGGCGGAGCAGGTCGACGAGGCGGCGCGGCAATATATCTCCGGTCCACTGAAAGAGCTGCTCAAGAGGGAGATCACAGCGGTCGAAGAAGCGGCCAACCAACAAGGACATTTCTCGCTCGGCTTCGGCTTCGATCCCTATCGAAACCGGGATGCGCTCGACATTTTGGTGCTCGGCTACAAGAGCGTCTTCGATTCCGGCGACGGCTATGTCCAGGCAGCGGTGCGCATCGAAGGCGGCGCGCGCCCTAATCCCGTGCCGGCCGAGCCTCGCGAGGTCGTCCCCTATATCGCCTCGGAAATGCCGTCCGGAGCCGATCTCACGATCCGCGGTGTGACGACGGTTAAGCCTGAGCGGACCTTCTGGGAAAAGGTGCTGATCCTGCATGCAATGACGGAGATGACCGAGAAGCGGCGTCTCGATGCGAACCCCGACCGACGGGTGCCCGATCTCAATCGGTATTCGCGCCACTACTACGACGTCCACCAGATCTGGACGCACCCCGACTACGCGTTCGCCACCGCGTCGATGCTCGATCTCGCCGAGGCTTGCCGCCAGCACAAGGCGCTGATGTTTCGCGCGCCAGACCACCGATACGATCGCGCCGTACCAGGCACCTATCGGCTTGTTCCGACCGCGGAGATGCGAGCCAAACTCGCAGTCGATTATCAGCGCATGTCCGCGATGATCTTCGGAACGCCACCGGTCTTCGACGAAGTGTTGGCCAGCATTGAGAAGCTCGAAGAGTATCTCAATGCCGCGTCGGGCCCGGCGAACGTCAACATAACTCCTACCATGAAAGCGACATGACACAATTGCTGCAGTTCGAAGAGTCGGCAATCTCTCTACAGGCGGCCACCGACCGTGTGCCAGTCGCCATCAAGGCGCGCAGGCCGAAATTGGCGCAGCACCCTTCTTTCGACAAGGTCAGAGGCGACATCGCGCCACATATGCGGCACTTAGTCGCCCGCCGATATCTAATGCTCCATCGCATCACTGACCCGCTTTTGACATCATCCACTTCCTGCACGATCGGAAAATCGACAGCGATGTGGTCACATAGGAGGTTCTAGGAATTCTTATGCCGACCTCCCTCAGCGATACTTTTTCTCGACTGGTCACCCGCGATAGCCGACGTACCGAAGCGGAGATACAGGCAGATGTGCGTCAATTCATTCTGGATGCTCCGTTCGAGCTTGACGAGGCAGACTTATCGCTCGTTCAGCTAGAGTCACAGCTTGGTGACCGTCGGCGGATCGACGTGGAAGTCGGCGCAACCGTCATTGAGGTGAAACGTGACCTCCGCTCCGAGCGTATAAGGAGAGATGCTGAAGATCAGCTTGCCGGCTATGTCGAACTGCGAGCCGAGCAGACGAATTTACGCTACGTCGGCGTCCTGACCGACGGCATGAGTTGGTACTGCTACCACTTAGTCGATCAGGAATTGCGGCAAGTTTCCGAACTCACACTAGAACCTAGCGAAATCGATCGGCTAGTTGTTTGGCTGGAAGGAGTGCTTGCGACCACACACGGGCTGATCCCCACTGCCAACACCATCGAATCTCGGCTTGGTGCGAATAGCACCTCTTATCTGCTCGACAGAGCGTCGCTCTCAGCCATATACCAGCGCAACAAGAACGAACCGAGCGTCCTGATGAAGCGTACCCTATGGGCGCGGCTTCTGACGTCTGCACTTGGCACGCAGTTCGAGAATAGCGACGAGTTGTTCATCGAGCACACGCTTCTAGTTAACTCGGCTGAAATCATCGCCCACGCCGTACTCGGCCTTCATCCTGAGGCGATCACACCGACTGCTCTGCTTGGCGGTGAACGATTTGACGAAAGCGGAATTTATGGTGTCGTCGAGCAGGACTTCTTTGATTGGGTGATTGAGGTCGAGGAAGGCCGGGCCTTCGTGCGTACTCTGAGCCGTCGGCTCGCGCGTTTCGATTGGAGTGCCGTCGAGCAGGATGTGCTCAAGGTGCTATATGAAAACATCATAGGTGCAGAGACTCGTAAGCGTCTGGGTGAGTATTATACTCCAGACTGGCTGGCCCACATTATGGTTACGGAAGCTATCGCCACGCCGTTGGAACAGCGTGTTCTTGACGCGGCGTGCGGATCCGGAACCTTTCTTTTCCATGCTATCCGTCGATATTTAGCCGCGGCTGAGGAGGCCGGTATGACCGTGCCGGCGCAACTTAACGGGGTGACGCGCCACGTCATCGGCATGGACCTCCATCCAGTCGCCGTGACGTTGGCGCGCGTTACCTATCTCCTAGCGATCGGCCGTGATCGGCTCATCGATCCAGCTAGAGGAACCATTCAAATCCCGGTTTATCTCGGCGATTCCCTCCAGTGGCAGGAGCAGTCACTCGACCTATGGAGTGCGGGCAACCTCACGATACGAGCCGACGACAATCGAGAACTCGTCGCCACTGACCTGCAATTTCCGGACGCTCTTCTGGACGATGCTGCCCGGTTTGATGAGCTGGTTAACGAACTGGCCAACCGAGCCGCGCACCGTCGCGCTGGTGCAGCTGTCCCCTCTCTGAACTCAGTCTTTCAACGACTGGCGGTTCCGCAACAGCACCGAGGCGTGATCGAGAGAACATTCCGCACCATGTGCCGTCTGCATGACGAGGGGCGTGACCACATCTGGGGCTATTACGTCCGCAATCTCGCGCGCCCTATGTGGCTCGCACGCGAGGCCAATCGTGTCGATGTACTGATTGGCAATCCTCCATGGCTCGCATACCGCCATATGACCACCGATATGCAAGCAACTTTTCGACGAATGTCGGAAGCGCGAGGCCTCTGGGCCGGCGCAGAGTTGGCAACTCAGCAGGACTTGGCCGGGCTCTTCGCGGTGCGAGCCTGCGAGCTATATCTGCGCGACGGAGGGGCGCTGGGTCTTGTGCTTCCAAATACAGCAATAGATCGCGAGCACTATCGCGGGTTTCGTTCCGGTCGCTACGGTGATGCGACGGTTGGCATGGCGATCGCGTTCTTGCCGCCGTGGGACTTGCGGCGGATCAGGCCTCACTTCTTTCCGCGTGCGGCTAGTGTCGTCTTCGGCTTGCGAGCCGATGGCCGGCCCGTTCCTATGCCCGAAAAGGCTCAAATCTGGACTGGCCGCCTGCCTGCGCCCAACGCACATTGGGAGGACACTCAGGCCGCTGTCACCCGCATTGATGGAGCGCTACGGCGAAGCGGTACACTGACTCGTTCGCCCTATGCGCCAGCCTTTACACAAGGCGCTACTTTCACTCCTCACTTTATGTTTGTTGTTGAAAGACAGTCGGCATCGTCCTTGGGAATACCGGCTGGCCGGATCTCTATACGATCCTCTCGCAGTATCTATGAAAAGCGCCCGTGGCGGTCGCTGCCAGACTTTTCCGGTGTAGTCGAATCCGAGTTCGTGAGACCGTATTATAATGGAGATAGCGTCTTTCCATATCGGACGCATGAGCCGGGCCTCGTGGTCCTCCCCTGCAATCGAAGTGGCATAATTTCCGCAAGCCAGATCGAGTTAAGCCCCGGTTTTCACCAGTGGTGGGAGAGATCTGAAAGTACATGGGACACCCATAGAACTAGCGATCGCATGTCACTGACACAGCGTCTTGACTATCAGTCTGGCCTAACCAAACAATTTCCCATTCCCTCAATTCGCGTGGTGTATAACCGAGCAGGAATGCATGTTGTTGCGGCAAAAATATTCGACAGACGCGCGATTGTAGCAAACGGGTTGTATTGGGCATCTGTTCGGACGGAGGCCGAAGCAAATTATCTCTGCTCGGTATTGAATGCGTCAGTGACGACTGATTTATGTCGGCCATTCATGTCCTACGGAAAGGACGAACGCGATATTCACAAGGCGCCTTGGGAGCTGCCTATTCCGATCTTCGATGCGCGAAACGCAGTGCACGTACGGCTGTCGGAATTAGGTGCGGATGCCGGGCGACTCGCTGCGACCTTCACCGTGAATTCTAATTTGCATTTTGCCGCCACTCGCCGACATATCCGCCAGCTGATAGAGGCGACGCCGGAGGGCAGAGAAATCAACGACATCGTGTACGAATTGATTTCATGATGACCATTGCGCAAGATCGAATGATCTACGAATGACCCGCCGAGTGAACAGATGATCTGCCTCCTGTCACGATGTATTTAATCGGGCTCTGATTCAATCTCGGTGCAAGGTCACGGCCCAGACACGCCGTAACTTGCGGAGAACACGTGAGAATTCGGTCCGGCGGGGCTGCACTGTATAACGTCATGGGCGACGCGACTGAAAATGTCTGAACCCCAAGTAATTTCAGGAGGTTCGGTTCTCCCTTTTCCAGCAGGTTGCACCGAGAGTGAATCAGAGCCGAGTTAGGTGCAACGCGACAACAGGCGTGATGACCAAAGGATGACTTGCCGAATTCGCACAAGGCGGGGTCAAGCGGATTGGATGGAAGGGTACAGACCGGCCCGCCCCACGGTAGGCTCTCCTGTAAAATGCGTACATTGGGGATGATTTGCGAGCCAATCGGGAACGTCCACGTTTTCCAAAACGATGAGTTGAAAATCGTCAGACAGGGAGGAGAACGATTGGAACGCACGGTCCTTGAGTGGAGTGCGGGCGAGAGCCGCTTCCTCCGCGTCGGCTGGGTCCCGATACGTGATGAACAGAGAGTCGAGAACCAGGAAACCCGGGTGAGCTCGCGACCTGCCACGGCAATACTTCATTAATGCTACGCTGAACGCTCCGTGCAGCAAGGCACGCACACCCTTGCCGTTCGCCCCACGTGACTTCCCTGCAACGGAGATGTCCATCTTCTGTAGCTCGAAGAATACCCGACGAGCCTCCGGAAATTCCCAGGATTGTAGTTCGGCCTCGATGACTTGGCTAAATGCATCCAGAACCGCGCCGTCGAGCTGCTGCTGTGCGACGATTGTGCTGCTATCATATCCTGGACTGACGCCGAGTTCAGCGCGTTGGCTAAGGAGGCCGTCCCTACGATGCACCAAATCAATGTTTTTCTGGATGCTAAGCTTCCTCTGAATCACTCGGCTGGTTTCTGAGCGCACAGTCTGGACCGATGGGACCTCGCGCCAGATGCTCGCTTGGAGGGCTTCAAGTTGGGGAAGCAGATCGCGAGCTCGCATGGTTAAACTCTCGCGCTCCGAAGTGAGCTCCCGTACCGTTACTCGCAGTTCGGCCGCTCGGCTCTCGAGGTCAGCGGCCTCGGCAGTTGCGGCTGCCACGATTTCATCTACGTTTCCTTCGCAAGCGTGATCCGGCCGATGATGCGCGGCATCAGCGCCGCAAACGGGACAGGTCGCTTCTTCCTCGAGCATGAAGAAAGCACCGGCTTCGGCGATGGAGGCGAGGCGGTGCTCGTCGGAATGGTAATGCTCCGCCAACAGGCGAAATCGAGCCATTAGGGTGTCAATCTCTCCCATTCGATCCTGTATCGCCTCGTATTCAGTCCTCAACTCACGCCGGCTGTTGGTGAGCTGTAGGTATCCGGCTTCCGCCGTCTCCTGTACTAAGAATGAGCGGGTAAGCTGCTCGTTCAATGCGTTGTCGAGGCGGAGCAGTTCCTCTTGATCTTGATCGGCTTCAGCGATCTCACGGTCGAGGTCACGGATCTGCCGGTCAAGGAGCTCGAGCTGAGCTGCCTGACGCATGGGCTGCACTGGATCCGGCTTGGCCAGATCGAGGGCAGAGTCATCAACTCCGGTCAGCAGGTACTTGAAGACAGATGTTTCGGCCGTCTTGGTGATGTACTGGCCAGAAAGAACCGGTGAGGACGACTCTTGGATCTTCGTCTCGTTGACAAGAGCGTAGTGCTTCAAGTCGCGAAAGCTAAGGTCCCGTGTCTTGCCAGCGGCATCAGTACGGATTCGAGTGCCGCTCGCCCCCAATTGAGCCAAGAGCAGTTTAGACAATGACACCTTGGCGGCATGCAACGCGGAGACGGAAACGCCCTGCGCTTGCGTCGGCCGGTCGCGGAAAAGGCCGTCAATGATTCTTATATCGCCGCCCTGAAGGGCGCGGACCAAAGTCTTCTGACTGCCATCGTCCAACACCACGCCAATCTGAACGAGGTCGTATCCCGCCTGTTCCACGATAGCTACTGGTTGCGGGTTTTTAGGACCGCGCGAAGTTAGCTGCAAGCCTTTGGATGAATTGTGTTTTTGCTGCTATCGACCGAGCCAGTCTAAACTCCCAATTCTTTTGGGGGTCGAAGTGGCGAAAAGTGAGCAATGGCAATGCATTCCGACAAGATTGAGTATCGAACAGTTCCAGCA
>Ga0182030_10012434_pt1 | contig 17037 bp, 7 predicted proteins | sample 812S3MmetaG_FD_121299 | JGI IMG/M metagenome (GOLD analysis project Ga0182030, IMG submission 121299) | Permafrost microbial communities from Stordalen Mire, Sweden - 812S3M metaG (Illumina Assembly) | ecosystem: Environmental > Terrestrial > Soil > Wetlands > Permafrost | place: Sweden...
ACATCATTCTCGTCACCGCCACGCCCCATAGCGGCAATGAAGGCGCGTTCCGGTCGCTGCTGGAGATTCTCAATCCTGCTTTTGCCAATCTTCCGGACGACCTGACCGGCCCGAAGGCGGAGGAGCATCGTCGCGTGTTAGCGCAGCATTTCATCCAGCGGCGACGTGGCGACATTCTCAGCTACCTCGACGAGAATACGCCGTTTCCGACTCGCGAGGACGCGGAGGAAACCTACAAACTCACTCCCGAATATAAGCGTCTGTTCGACCGCGCTCTGTCTTACGCGCGCGAAACCGTGGCCGACAAGGAACACGACACGAAGTTTCGGCAGCGCATCCGATGGTGGTCCGTGCTCGCCCTTCTCCGCGCGCTTGCCAGCAGCCCGGCTGCGGCCGCGGCCACGCTGCGGAGCCGCTCCAACACCGTCGGGGTTGAGAACGAGCAGGAGATCAATGCCATCGGTCAGGAAACGGTTCTCGACCTTCTCGACGAATCCACCGGTGTTGGGGAGGATGTGACCCCCGGCTCGGACTGGACGGATGACGAGCACAAAAACGAGCGTGCGCGGCTTCTGGATATGGCGCGCATGGCCGAGAAGCTCATGGGCGAAGGGGACGCGAAGATGATGAAGGCCGTCACCCTCATCAAGGGGATCCTGAAAGACGGCTACAGCCCGATCGTCTTCTGCCGGTTTATCCACACGGCGGAATACCTTGCAAAGGAGCTTCGCGACCGACTCGGAAGGAATGTTACCGTTGGATGTGTCACCGGGCTCCTCTCACCCGAAGAACGCGAGGCCCGGGTCAATGAAATGGAGAAGGCGGAACCTGCCTCCCGCGTGCTCGTCTGCACGGACTGTTTGAGCGAGGGCATCAACATGCAGTCGCTCTTTGATGCCGTGGTCCATTATGACCTCTCCTATAACCCGACCCGCCAGGAACAGCGCGACGGGAGGGTGGACCGGTATGGTCAGAAGAGCAAGAAGGTGCGCTCGCTCACCTATTACGGCATCGACAATCAGATCGACGGCATCGTCCTGGAGGTGCTCATCAAGAAGCATCGCAAGATCCGCAATTCGCTCGGCATTTCGGTTCCGATCCCCGTGAACTCGGAGCAAATCGTGGATGCGATTTTTGAGGGACTTCTTTTGCGATCCGGAAGGAAGGAGGAGTCTCCCGACCAGCAATACTTCGAGTTTCTAAGGGATTTTGAACCCAGAAAGGAGCAACTTCATCGGGATTGGGATGTCGTGGCCGAGCGCGAGGTCCAATCCCGGACAATGTTTGCCCAGCGCACAATCCGTCCGGAGGACGTCGCCAAGGAACTCGCCGAAACGCGGGCCGCGGCCGGCAGTGGCGCCGCTGCGGTCGCATTCCTTCAAACCGCGCTCCAAGCATCCGGCGCGACGGTTTCCGGGAAAGATGTGCTCAGGATTCAATTCAACCAGACGCCCAAGGAGGTTGTTGCGGCGACCGGCCTTGAAGGGGATGCCGAGCTTGATCCGAGCCTTCTGAACCGAACGCATCCCGCTGTCCAGGGATTGGCCTCGCACGTCATGTCCGCCGCCCTGGACTCGCGGCTGCCAAAGGAACTGCGCATCGCAAAGCGCGCCGGCGTAATCCGCACAAACGACGTCAAGCGCCGGACAACGCTCCTGCTTTTCCGCCTTCGGTTCCATATCGTGCGCCACTCACCGGACGGGGATACTCCGCTGCTGGCGGAAGACTGCCTGCTGGCCGCGTTCGAGGGATCCCCGGCCTCTCCCAAATGGCTTGCCCAGGATCAGGTCGATTCGCTTCTGGCCGCGGCCCCGTCCGGAAATGTAACTCCGGATATTGCGAGCAATCGGATCGAGGAGGTGATCTTGAATTTCGAGGAGCATTTGCGCCCCTACGCGGACAACCTGATAGATAAGAAGGCCGCCGCGCTCCTTGATAGTCATCAGCGTGTCCGTGCCGCTTCGCGCGTAAAAGGCGTCCGATTCGAGGTCATTCCCCACCGGCCTGCCGACATGCTGGGGGTTTTCCAATTCCTGCCGCTCGCCTGACGCCATGGCTCGAAATTCGACGTCCATCAAAATAGAAGGCGGGCTTCTCCCCGGTGATTTCCTTCGTCAAATCGGCAAAGGAGAAGAGGGAAGCATCCCAGGGCTTACCAGCGGCTCCTACCATTTGGACGGTGGCCGGCTTCACGACGCGATCTCGGCGTCCTGGAATGCAGTGCGGGGTCGCTGGGTCACATTCAACGCGGCCCTCAAAAGCCTTCCCGAAAGCGATCCGGCCACTTCGGTCACCCGGGAGCGCTTCCTTCTCCCCCTCTTTGCGGAACTCCAATACGGGCGCCTCATTCCTGAAAAGGCCAGGGTGATTGATGGCGTTGAATATCCAATTTCCCATTATTGGGGACACAGCCCCATTCATCTCCTTGGCGCCAATGTCCCGCTGGATCGGCGTAGCGCAGGCGTGGCCGGCGCCTCGCGTACCTCACCGCATGGTCTGATCCAGGATTATCTCAACCGGACGCCCGATGCCCTCTGGGGGTTCCTCTCGAACGGACGGACGTTGCGGGTCCTGCGGGACGCGAAGACGATCTCCAGGCCCAGCTACATCGAGTTCGATCTCACCTCGATGTTCGAGGCGGACGCCTACTCGGATTTCGTGATCCTATGGCTCCTCTGCCACCAGTCGCGAGTTGAGGCTGACGATTCCCACAAATGCTTCCTGGAACAGTGGGTCTCCCTGGCGCAGGACCAGGGCACTCGCGCCCTGGAAAAACTCCGCTTCGGCGTGGCAAAGGCGCTCATCGACTTGGGACAGGGGTTTCTCGAAGAGCCTGGCAATAGCCGGCTGAGGCAACTGCTCGGTTCTGAAAAGCTCCTGAAGATCGAATACTACAAGCAGGTGATTCGGATCGTTTACCGGATCATGTTCCTCTTCGCCGGAGAGGATAGGGACATCCTTTTCCCGGAAAAGGGCGACCAGAAGGCGAAGCAAGCATACCTCGACTTCTACTCCGCTTCCCGGCTGCGGGACCTGGCAATCAGAACCTTCGGGACGCGACACACGGACCTCTGGGAAGGGCTGAAATTTGTGTTCTCAACGCTTTCGGTTGATGGATGCCAGGCACTCGCCTTGCCGGCGCTGAACAGTTTCCTCTGGGAGCCGAAATCCACGGCAGCCCTAAACGACGCAACGCTCTCAAATGCGCGCCTGCTCTCGGTGATCCGCAACCTGGCATTCATTACAGAGGACCACGCGCGCCAACGCGTTGACTACCGCAATATCGGCGCCGAGGAAATCGGCGGGATTTACGAGAACATCATCGCCCTCTCTCCTCTGCTGGATGTCCAGTCCTTCACATTCACCCTGGGCGAGGGAGCGTTCAGCGAGCAGGACGAGACGGCTTCCCACTATACCCCGACCTGCCTGGTTGATGAACTTCTCAATTCCGCCCTCGATCCGGTTCTCGACCGCGCCTGCAAAGAAAAAGACCCGGCCGCGGCCATTCTTGCACTGAAAGTTTGCGACCGCGCCTGCGGAAGCGGCCACTTCCTCGTGGCCGCGGCCAAGCGCATGGCAAAGCGGCTTGCTGGAGTGCGAACCGGGGAGGTCGAACCTTCTCCCGAGCACATCCAGAAGGCGCTACGTGATGTGATTGCTCACTGCATCTATGGGGTGGACTTGAACCCGACGGCAGTGGAATTGTGCAAATTTTCGTTGTGGCTGGAGTCAATGGACCATGGGCGTCCTCTTTCCTTTCTCGAAAACCGGATCAAGTACGGTAACGCTCTACTTGGCGCCACACCCGCTGCTATCGAAAAGGGGATTCCAGACGAGGCATTCGCAGTTCTGGAGGGAGATGATAAAGCAGTGGTCGCCGGCCAGAAAAAGCAGAACAAACGCGAGCGATCCGAAGCCGAAAGTGGCGGTCAGGAAATGTTATTTGCCGGCGAAGTGCTTTGGGTTGGGTGGGTCGAAGTTCGCAAGGGTGCCGAAAGAATCATCGCGATAGACGATCAGGAGATCACCCACATTCACGAGAAGCAAAAAGAGTATGACCGCCTTCTCGTGAGCGACTGCTACCTCAATCAAAAGCTCATCGCCGATGCCTGGTGCGCGGCCTTTGTTCTTCCCAGGCTCAAAGGAACACCTGCCATCACGTTCGGCACTTTTGAAGGAATCAAAAACAACCCCGCCACTTGTCCAACGGAGTTGCGAGAAATGATCGGGCAGATCTCAGAGAAGTATCATTTCTTCCACTGGCATATCGAGTTTCCCGAGGTTTACGGGTTGCCGGACCGCTCGGCTAAGCCTGAAAATGAACTCTGCGGTTGGAACGGTGGGTTCGATGCGAACCTTGGAAATCCGCCATGGGACCGGGTAAAGATTCAGGAAAAGGAGTGGTTTGCGGAGCGGGTCCCCGAGATTGCTGCAGCCGAAAACGCTGCTAGGCGGAAGACGCTAATCGATGCATTGAGGCGAGATGATCCAGGGATGTTCGAACGCTTCACAGGAACCCTTCGCAGGGCAGACGGTGAAAGTCATCTTCTTCGCGACAGTGGCATGTACCCTCTTTGTGGGCGCGGCGACGTTAATCTATATTCCGTATTTGCCGAGGCTATGCGGCAACACATCTCTGCGTCGGGTCGGGTTGGGGCAGTGCTGCCGAGTGGCATCGCAACGGATGATACTACAAAGGATTTCTTTCGTAATTTGATGACGACTCGCACACTGCTGAGCCTGTTCGACTTCCAGAGTGGCCCCGGCTTATTCGCGGAGATAGGTCATGCACGTTTCAAATTCTGCTTATTTACCTTAATTGGTGAAAAAGTAGCTAAGCCTGCGGCCCCCATTTTTGCTTTTTATTTGCGGGATGCCAGACACATAAACGACCCTCATAAACGGTTTACACTTACTGCTGACGACCTTGCGCTCGCTAATCCCAATTCGGGAACATGCCCCATTTTCAGATCTCCTCGTGATGCTGAACTCACTCTCGCAATCTATCGCCGCGTGCCCGTCATCCTCCAGGAGAACTCGCCATTCGGGAATCCATGGGAAATCCGGCTGAGTAGAATGTTCGACATGTCGAACGATTCCTCTCTTTTTCGCACACGGGAGCAACTGCGACAAGACGGTTGGAAGCTCGACGGGAATGTTTTCCGCCGAGACGATGTAGTTTATCGCCCGCTCTACGAGGCGAAAATGATGCACCAGTTTGAACACCGCTTTGGCGACTACTCAGCTAAGCCAGATGACTCTGAATCAACTGCGCTCCCAGATGTTGCAGAACGGGACCTGGCCAACGCCGATTTTATGGTGATGCCTCAGTATTGGCTCCCAGAGGAAGAGATTCTCGACACAACAGCCGGAAGATTTGGCCGGCGCTGGTTTCCTTGTTATCGGCGCATCGCGCGGGCTGGCGACTTTCGGACGATGATTTCGACTATACTGCCGTTTGCCGGAATTGCTGACAAAGCGCCAGTGATCTTGTCAAATGAACCCGCCGCACGACTCGCCTGCTGTATTGCAAATCTCAATTCATTCGCCTGCGATTTTGCAGTCCGGCAAAAGGTTGGAGGAACACAACTCGATTACCATCATGTTTTTCAATTTCCGGTTCTTCCGCCCAAAGCTTACGAAGAGCTATTTTCTTGGATCGGAGGAGTGTCCTTTTGCGAATGGCTGCTGCCTCGGATTCTGGAACTGATATACACTGCGAGGGACTTGGAGGACTTCGCACACGACTGTGGATTGTCGGGTCCCCCTTTTCGCTGGGACAAGGCACGCCGTTTTCTGATTCGGTGTGAACTTGACGCTGCATTTTTTCATTTGTATTTGCCGATGGATGACGATGGGAACTGGAAACAGGCCCGGATTGTCGATGGTGCGGTCCGAGACGAAACTGACACGGAGTTTGATCGCCTCAAGGATCAGTTCCCCACGCCGCGTGACGCTATCATTTATATTTTGGGTACGTTCCCCATTGTCCAACGAAAGGATGAAAAAGCGTATGGGTGCTATCGGACGAAGGACACAGTTTTAGGCATTTATGACGATATGGCCCGAGCAATGGCCTCGGGGAAGGCATATCTAACTCGCCTCAATCCGCCCCCAGCGGATCCCGCCTGTTGCCATCCGCCTACCGCCCCTTCGGAAATGTCGAACCATTGAAAAGAAAGAGCGTTCCGTCCCGGCAGGCATGCATTACGTAAAGATTAAGCGGGAGGTAACTGGGGAATGCAATATCTGTGGCCTTGTACGCAAACTCTCATGGGATCACATCCCCCCACAGGTCGCCGGAAACACCGATCCGTTGATGCTGGTGTCGGCCGTTAGCGCCATCACGGGCACACCGCAGGAAGCCCGGTCGCTGATTAGCCAGAACGGGTACAAGCTTCGGACGATATGTGGGGAGTGCAATTCGAGGATCGGCAGAGAATACGATCCAACAATCGGGAAGCTCTGTGCCGGGGTTAACCAATACCTTAAGTCCCCGCTCACGCTTCCGGCTGAGGCAGCATTTGATACAATTCCGACCCGCCTTGTTCGCGGCCTTCTGTCTCACATCCTGGCATCCAAGCTCCAACCGAACAAGAACCTCGTGAACGAACAGGTGCGTGCCTACTTGAAGGCCAGCCCTGCGAGACTTCACCCAAGCTTGCACCTTTACTACTGGCTCTACCCCTACGCGGAAATATCCGTGACGAATGACGTTGGATTGCTTCTCTATGACGGCGGACCACAAGAACATGGACTCTTCACGGTGATGAAATTTTCCCCCATTGCCTTGGTGTTGACGAATGTCCCGCGATTCCCCGGAATCCCCGATCTGTGCCAATTTGCTGAGTTCGGGATGGATGATCCAGGACGGGTGTTTTTGCGCTTCGACAATGTGAGGCCACAAGCATGGCCTGAAGGCGAAGCGATTCTCTTAGGCGGACAATCTATGAGAGAATCCGTATCCGGGAGACCTCGGGATCGGATTCGTCGGTAGCCGCCTCAATCCCCGCGTCAGGCGAGGGCAATCGCACTCTGAAACTTCAGGGCAAAACCGACTCCTGCTGCTCGGGGTGGGGCGCGTTGGCGTGGCATCGGTCATCCCCGGCGCAGCCGCTTGCAGTCGCGGTTTTGCGGTTCGCGCGGTGAGTGACAATGTGGCAAAGTTCGGATTGAATATCGTAGTCCGAAATGACGAATGGAGGATTTCTTAAACCGACGTTCGGATCGACCGACTTTGAGAATTGGTTCGAGACCGTCCGAACGGACGACCCTGCCGGCGACTATGTAAATCTCCGCCTGCGCGCTCGCGACAATGCTCGCTGGCAGAACTTGCGTCCAACCATTGTCCAATATCTCGAATGGGCGCACGCTGATGCGCGCCGCATTTTTCACGATGCCCTCGGCATCACGCTCGATCCGCGCGGTGGTCGAGCGCACGTCGAATATCCTGGCAGTTTGCCCCAGACGACCCGCAAAGGATATTTTGGAGAGGTGTTTTGCGGCATACTCGCCGAAGCCAGGCAGGTCCATGCCGAGGACGAATGGATGGTTCCGATTTTCCTCTTTCGCCTGCATACCCAGGCGGAGGAATATCTCATGAGGTTGATCACTGGCGAGCAGGCCGCCGGCACGATCGTTGGGCGCACCGGTTCGGACAATCTGGCGCTGTCGCTGAAACCGGATGGCTCCGTGAAAGCGATCCTCGCTGGGGAAGCGAAGTGCTACGAAACATTTAATACGACGAAGGCACGGAAGGCGTTGAGCGATCTCGGTGCGCAGGCGGCGGTGCCCGTGAGCCTCGGACAACTGAAGCGACTGCTCGCGGAACTCGACCCGGAGCTTTTCGAGTCGACGATTCTTGATCTCGAAAAGATCATCAAAAACGCCCGCCAGCCAACCGTGCCGCGGCACGACCTGCTCGTGTTAATCTTCGAAGATCCGGCGATCAAGGACTACGATGCGCCGCGAATCAGTATCGCGGAAAAAACGGCCAACTATGCCGGAGGTCGGCCTCTGCAAGTCGTGGAAGTGCATCTGCCCGGCGCAGGCCGGCTAATCGAGGAACTTTACGGCGGCCTGTACGCCAACATACAGAACGTCCCAGATGCCGCAACTCACTGAACTCCGTCTCACTGTCGCCCGCGAGTTGCGTGGCGAACTCGGGCTTCCCGGCGTCCTGACGCCCGATCAAGCGCGGCTGTTTAGTCAAGCTGTGCGGCTGGGTTGGCGGGGTGCCGGCCTGAACGTATGGACGGCAGAGCGGCGCGCGCAGCAAATTAGCGATACGCGCCGACTCTTGGAGATGGCGGCCGTCTTTACCGAATTGGGTGACACGGCAAATGCCGAAGACCTCTGGCGGCGAGCGGGCGATCTTTTTGAATGGCTCGCGCGATCGCGTCCGGCTGAACCCGCGCCAGAGGAGCAACTGGTTCCGCTCACGTTGCTCGGGGCAGCGGCGTTTCATCTCGCCGGCCTTCCGGCAATGGCGTCTGGACTGCTCGCGCAAGCCCGCCCTGGAATTCCAGCGGGAGCGATTTTTGCGGCATTTTTGCGTGCTGATTTTGCGGGCGTAATCGACGCCGCTGCGGACTTCTGGACAGCAAATCCAGAACTGACTCGACCAGCCGCAGAAAGCTCGATGTCGCCGGAGCATCCCGCGTTTCTGGGCGTCGAACTGGTGCGCAGTCTTGGCCTGATCGCTGCCGCGCTACGGACCCATCAGGTCGAACGCCTGACTGTGGCCCTGGCGCGTCTGCGCACGCTGGCGCGAGTGGCCACACGCGCGCGGACCGAAGACCTCTGGTTGGTTATGGAACTCACCGCGCAAGTTGCTGATCGCTTCGCGGCGCAGTCGCTGTGGGGTGGCGTGGCGCCGCTCGCTCACCGGATGTCACCAGAAGGCAAGGGGAGACTCGACGCCTATGTCCGCGCGATGTTCGGCAGCGGCCGAGGTTTGCTGTGGCCTTCGCAGCGGGAAGGTGTCGCGCGCTTGGTGCAAGGCGGTTCATTCGCGCTCTGCACGCCTACAGGCTCCGGCAAGACAACCGTCGCGGAACTGGCCTTGCTCGATGCGCTCTACGCGGAGATGGCACCGCCGGCCCCGCTCGCTATCTACATCGTGCCTTCCCGCGCGCTCGCGGCGGAGGTGGAAGCACGCCTCGCCGGCAGTATTGGCCGCGTGGATTCCAGACTCACGATCACCGGTCTTTACGGCGGTACCGAATGGAGCCTGAGCGATGCGTGGGTGACGGCGGCGGGGCCGACGATCCTTGTTTCCACGGTGGAAATGGCGGAAGCGCTGATGCGCCACCTGGGGCCGCTGCTCCTCCCGCGCCTCGCCCTCATCGTCGTGGATGAAGCGCACCAGGTGCAGTTCATCGACTCCCCGCAATATCAGGACAATCTTCGCCGCGCTGATCATCGGGCCGCTCGACTGGAGCAGTTTCTGATGCGCCTTTTTGCCTGTGCGCCACGGAGCCGGGCGCTTGCGCTTTCAGCGGTGGCCGGTGGAGTGGAAACCGCGATCGCATGCTGGATGAGCCGCGACGAGAAGGCCGAGGCAGCCGGCTCATGTTATCGCAGCACGCGCCAGCTTATCGGTGCGCTGGAATGTCGGGCGAACAATTCGGTTTCCGTCCGACTCGAACGGCTTGATGGCGGCGATCTCCAACTCGCCGGGCGCGATGACGCGGCCTACATCCCGGTGCCCTTTGCCGCCATGCCGGCGGTGACCGGCCCGTTCCGATCGAATATGAGTAGATTTGCCCGCGCCCATTCTTTATGGGCGGCGCTGCAGATTGCGAAGGCCGAGCGGACGGTGCTTATCTCCATTACCCGCGACATCGAAACGGTCGCCGGTGATTTCCGCGAGTTGATCGAGAAAGTCCCGACGTGGATCAACGCGAATATCAACGTGCTGCGGGCAGATAGTCCGGAGTTGTTCGCCGCGTGCGCGGCTGCTTGTGAGGATTACTGCGGCAGCGACTCAAACGAGTTATATCTCCTGCGGCAAGGAATCGCTGTGCATCACGGACAGCTTCCAGTGCGAGTTCGTCGGCTGATGACCGACGTCATCCGCGCTGGGGTGACGCCGGTGACGGTCGCCACTTCCACGCTAACCGAAGGCGTGAACCTACCTTTCGACGTGGTCCTCGTTCCGTCCATTTTGCGCAACCAATTCGTCGGATATAAGCCAGATGGCACACCCCACTATGACTGGTCGATTCTTTCCGCCGCCGAGTTTTTGAACCTCGCCGGCCGGGCTGGCCGTCCCGGCACAATGGGCGAAGGGTTGACTCTCGTTGCGCTGCCTTTCGACCCAACTTCGGGACCCGAGACGAAAGCGCGACGGGCTCAGCAGGCGGACATACTCGCGCACGCAATGCGGTTCCGGCAGCTTCTCGCGAGCCTACGTCCGAGTGTGACTGGGGGGCTCGATCCGAAAAGTCCGCTCGCGGAACTGCTGAGATTGCTGCACGCATTGTGGCGCGTATTGATGCCACTCGGCACCGACGCTCAGTTTTTAGCCTGGCTGGAAGTTGCGAACCATCCCGACACTCCCATACCGCCGGCCGGTGCCGCAGCGGATGCTGCTGAGGCGCTCGATAGCGTCGATCTCGTGCTGCTTGCTGCGATTCAGGAAATTGAATCCTTGCGTGGAGCACCGCTCTCGCCGGCGGAACTTGAAGAGCATCTAACGCGCGTCTGGTCGTGCAGCTTCGCCCGCTTTGCGTCAGCGGAGCAGGAGCGTCTTGGCGGCTTTTTCGTGAAGCGTGGACGTGTCCTTCCAGAAAACATGTATCCCGACGCGGCACGGCGGCGCGAACTCTACCGCCTTGGGCTTCCTCCGCGACAGGGGGCGATCTTTTTGACCGCGGCGGCGCGCATCGAGGAGCAGTTGCGTCGGCTCGATGCGTTCCCTCGCTGGACGCCCGAGGAGCGTTTTACGTTCATCAAGGGGCTCGCGGATTTAGTCCAGGAGACGTCCGGATTTCGATTTCGAACCACCAACATCGCGGATTGGAGCGAAGTGCTGCGCTGGTGGCTACAAGCACCGGACGCGCGCCAGCCCGGCTCTAAGGAAGTACAGTCGTGGCTGCGCATGGCGACGGGTGATTTCGAATATCGTCTCGGGACCGCGATCGGGACGGTACTTTCGTCGATCTGGAATCGGGTGCGAGGAGACGCACTCGAAGTGCCGAATCTCGAACAATGGCGTGCTGCAACGGGCCTACCTTGGTCGGCGATCTGGGTTCGGGAGTTGCTCGCGTGGGGCACGCATGAACCATTGGTCGCTTATCTCATGGCAACAAACCGCGCTGCGACTCGTCACGAGGCACTGGCCCGACTACCGGAATACCACGCATGGTTGGAAGCTCGCGACGGAACGTTCATCGAAGAGGAAGTCTATCATCCTCAGCGACTGCGCGAATGGGCGGAAGAGACACGCCCGCAGACGATGTTCGAGGAGGAGGTCCAAGCGGAGATCGCGGCCGTCGCCCTGGGTAAGTTTCCGCCACACTCGCCCATGTTTCCCGTTTTCGCTCTCGTCAACGACGACCGCGTGAATTGGCTTGATCCATCTGGCTACGTGTTGGCTCAAAGCCGACAACCGGATTCGACAGCACGCATAGCGACCCACCAACGCGCTTGGTTTAGTCCATCGGCGAGTCAGGTCAGCTTGGTTACTTGGTAGTTCCTGCGAGAACAGCCGGCGTTTTGGGGTTACCGAGGCATGCCGGGCGCTCATCACGAAAGGTCCACGAGGGCGACCTGTTTGATGCGCTGGCTAACCGCCCGGCCGCGGCCTGTGGTTCCTGGAAAACCACAGCCGTATCTTTGGCGTGCAAGCCAGCCTCAAATTCGTCCGGTTTTACAATGTCGATAAGCTCCCCGATCAGCAGGTGCTCGCGAACCAATCGCAAGCGTTCGTTGTATTCTGCTGGATTGGCATCGCGAAAGGCCGCGAGCCGGCGGCCGTTCTTTCGGATGCATGGTCCCTGTTTGGCTTAAAATGTTGGGCGTTCGAGCGCCTGGCGAGCGGGATGGAGTGTGGGATGGGGCATGTCGTGGATACCAAGACCGAGATCGTGTCGGAGATGAGGCAGGCGTTTCAGATATTTTGGCTGATCCTCGCTGACAATCCCCGGTGGTCGTCGCGCCTGCTGAAGGCGCGCCGGTGCCTGTGGGGGCCTGACAGGCCGTGGACCTCACGATTCGCAATCGTCCATTGCGGGAAATCGGAGTTTCCAGCCTTCGACGACATCGCCTGGTACAGTCTGCCGGCTTCCGGGATGCCTGGCCTTTGGTATGATCCCGCTAAGCTGTATGGCGAGGCGTACAACAAGGTGCCGACTAGCGAGACGAAACCCGAGGAGACGCAGGCCGAGGCGGAAGGTGGCAGCCCGTGGGATATCGAGGAACCCGAAGAGAGGGAACCCGCCGTTTCAACGGTGCGGCTCACGAACTCACAGCGGGAGATATATGAGCAGTTGGAAGCTTTTTACAATCTCAAGGCTCATGGGTTCCGGGTGGCAGGAATTGATCCTCGACCGATTCCCCTGATCGTTGCGCCCAGCGGCACGGGAAAAACATACTTGATACATCGGTTTGCCGCGGATTTTAGCCTGCCCGTCCTTGCGCTCGATGCCGGGTCGTGGGTTGTAAGCGGTGCTGCGCACCGTCCCTTTACCGAAGACATCATAAAGGAGTTTGGGAAACGCTATAACACGGGCCTGTTCCTGATCGATGAACTGGACAAATTTTCCGCAAATTGTGATTGGTCGAAACATATGCAACAGGAGGTTTTTGCGCTGCTGGACGGGTGCAAACGCGGGTTTAACTGCTTTGACGACAATATGAGGCGGCATCTGGCGGACGATTTTCTCATCGTAGGCGCCGGAACTTGGCAGGACATTCATCAAGGCAGCGGCATGGGATTCAAGACCGAGGAAGTGAATGTAGGCCGGGAGATTTTTCGCAACGGCGGGATTCCGTTCGAGCTTCTGGCACGGTTTAACCCGAACCTGCTTTTTCTCGGGCCGCCAACTTTTGATGAGTTCCGGGAGTGGGTGGCGGATATTCACAAATCTTTGGCCATCGATCCGCCGCAGGATGTCGACTTGCTGGCCCAGGCTGCGGTTGACAGCCGGATGGGGGCGCGCTGGCTGGAAGGCTACACCAGCATGATTTTGATCCAGTACAAGCCATGGGTTGAAAATTCGCTGGCGGCACTATTCTGAGGCGAATTCGTCGCCGGCGAACGAGGCTTGACGATATGAAATTAGTCCGCCGCCAAGCGACGCGGCAGTGCGGACCGGTGGTTTGTTCTGAGGAGTGCTGAAAACCGTACTGGTGATCGACTCGACCCACGGATCGCCTAAATCACATTCCCCCGGATATGACTCCGCAATTACTGCCAAAAACCGATTTTCTAGGTCATTAAGCGCCAAGTGAAGATCTCGGCCGTGGATGTCGAACGTGTCCTCATTTCGCATTTCGATCCAAAGCCGATTTCGGTCAGGAAGCTTCACATACAAAAAATCCGCGTAAGGCAAACTGCAGCTTTGCCCGTCCAATTTGACGAGGCGCAGCATTTCTCGCGGTGCCTCGGACTCAACGACCGAGCCCTGCAGTTTGGACCATATTCCGGAGCGGGACGCCTGGCGCTGTCCTTTCTTCACACCTCGCTCCCAAGCTGCAGGATTCACCAACTCTGGGATGAGGGTGTTGCCTCCGCTGCATTCGGCCTGCTCGGGCGGGCCGGCTAAAATGGTTGGAGAGTTCATGTGCGTCTACTTCGGCGTCAGGCGAGACGCGTAAAGGTAAAATTCGCCCATTAAAACGCCTTTATCATCTCAGCGGTACAAGCCCCCAGCTTCCGCCATGTGAGCCTGGGGCGGCTTCGATGAATGGGGGCCGGACGCCATTCTATTGGCGATTAACGGGAAAGCTGGGCCTCGGCATAGCCGTGGGACGGAGCGGCAGGGGTCACTTGGCCGAACTGGCCGTCCATCGAATGATCCACGGTGTTCGCACGGCGAGCCGGCCCCGATCGCCGAGCGGTGCCTACGATCTCGATCGCGTGCTCCTTCTGGCGGGAGGTCGCTTCGAGTTGTTGAGAGACTGTTTCCAAATCGTCCACGAACAGCTTCACGGCTTCTTTCCCGCGGCTCAAACTTACAAAAAGAGCACGCTTATTTATACCGCCGCCAGATGGCATGATCGCGATGGCGGTGTCCGCCGTCTGGCCCTGCGCGGCGAAGCTGGTTACGCAGTAGCCGAGGCCGAACCGCCGAAACTCCGGCGGGATCACGCGCCCATCGTCGAGCGCGATGCGCCCGCCTTCGATTGACTTAACCGTCGCCGTCGTGCCGTTTGTAATGCGGCGGCCGTCCGGGCAGACGTAATTTGCCTGGAACTGGATCTTGTCGCCGGTTGCCAGGCGAATCTTCCGCCGGCGCACTGCCTGGATCGCCTCCATCTCCGACTCGGGCACCAGCTTGACAGAAGGCGCCTCGATGATGAAGTCGCCGGTGTATGCCCGCCCGTGAAACTTGCCCGTGGTGCCAAGCGGAACGTCGCCGACGCGCCGGGCGAAGTACGCGACGGAATCCTCCGGCCAGTATCGCTTGTGCTTCCGCTGTGCCAGGGAGAGGTCGACGTTCTGAAAGATCTCAACCTCGATTTCCTCGGCGCCGAGCCGGCCGCGCGCCCGGCGTTCCGCGCGAATCGCCGCCGTCGAGTGCTCAATCTCGAACCAGGTAGGAGCCACGGCGCAAACCGTACCCCGTTTTTCGCTGTCGCAATAGAACCTGGCCGCGGCCTGGCGGCGCTCATCTGCGACGGTGCATTCCTCGATCGCCCCCATCTGCCCGAGCGTGGAGAACGCTTTGTCGAACCGGCCGCGCGACATCTGCTTCACCGCGCGCCGGTAAGGCTTCGGGCGCTGGCGGCGAATAATAGTAAGTTCGCCTTTCGTCGTGTTGGATTTTTGCTGGAGCAAACTGAAGGGACTGCCACACCCGACGGATTTATTTTGCCGCACGTCCCCTGAGAGTATGAGCCTCAATCCGTGGAGATCGGCCGTGAGCAGCAGTCGGGAGCACTGGCTGGTGCTCATCAGGCTGGCCTCGTCTACGATTACGGTCTGGATCGAACGGTGGGAGGCGCGGGCGTGGAGAAAGGAGTCGAGCGTCTTCGCTTCGATGCCATCGCGCGCGAGGACCTCGACCGCCGACGCGGTGGGTGCGACGCAGATCGAGTGCGGTATCGCCGCCGAGATCGGACGGAGCGCGTAGGATTTGCCCGAGCCGGGCGGGGCTTGAGCAAGGATCACGCGATCATGGCTTCCGACGACCGTCTCCGCCAGCCGGGCTTGTTCCGGGGCCAGACCCTCAGTGTTGACCGAAGTAGCGAACTCCGGGCACCGCCCGATACCGTCCTGGGCGAATCGGATGATTCGACGCTCCAGCGCCTGCATCTCCACCGTCGTGCAATCCGTGCCGTCGCGCACGAGGTCGAGCCTGCCGATGCCCTTCTTGATTTGCGCCCAGGGGGTCCGGCCCTGGCTGTGGCGCAGCGCGTGCTCCGCCAGGCGCCAGGTTTCCGAGATGGTGGTCCGTTCGAAGACGTGGCGTTTCGCAAACTCGGCGCACTCGTCTGCAATGGCCGCCTGCCCGGCCGCGGCCTGGGCGTTATCGGCCGGAGCGGATGCGTTGGCGCGCGACGACCGTGCGTTGGTGGCGAGAGCCTGGAGCTTGGCCTTTGTCTCCGGGTCGAGTTGAGATAGTTGGTAGGCGCGAAGTTCCTCGGGGCTGAGTTTTTTGTTTTTGGGGCGCTTAACGTCTTTGGCAAGCACGGCTCTCTCATCATTACTGATCGCTCTCCCGAGCCGTTCCTCCATCAAGCGTTCCGCCTCCGTAATCTTCGCGCGCGACTTCGAGTAGAGCTTGATCGCATCCGTCGGAACGCCGACGATCTCGAAGCCATCCTTCTCCTGGCGAAGCTCGTACCCGCCGTGGCGGAGTTGCTCGGCAAGCTTGTTCCTGAAAATCTCCGTGAACATCCTGCAACGGCGAAGCGATTCGGCGCAATCGAGAGCCCGGTACTTTCCTTCGGCGGTCACCGTGAGGTTGACCGCGACATGATGACAGTGAAAATTTGGGTCAAGTTCGCGACTCTCCTGATGTTCTGCAGCCATCCAAATCATTTTGCCGGTCTGCTCACTATGATCGGCTCCGCCAGCGCGAACACGGACGCCAGCATAGTTCTCAAGTTCGGCGAGGGCGAGTCGGTCCGCCTCACGAACCATGGCGGCCATGCGGTCGTCGAACATTCCAATGACGGATACCGACTTAGGCGCGCTGGCCACAATATCGACGCCCTCCCGTCTGTTTTTCGTCCGCCTGGCGACGAGGTCCTCACCGGTTACGGGGTGGTATCCGTCAAGCAGTCGCTGGAGTTGCTCCTGGGTGGGCGGCATTCCAGCGATTCCAAAATGTTCCGCGAGCTTGCCTCCCCACTCAGGAGCATTGGAACCGGTTGCGAAATAGTAAGCAGCCGCAGCCTTGGGATCTGACTTCCGGTGTAGGTCGTCTTTGAAATAATTCGCCGCGCTCCCCTTTGCTATCGGTCTGAAAGTTATCACAAGGGGGACTGGGTCGACGGGGTTTGCAGGTCAAGTGGGTTTTGGGACAGGGGATCGATCTTTTTTGCGGGTTGGTTGGAAGGGTGAGGGGACTTTGGGTGGGTTGTGGGTGATTGGGTGGGACAGGCGAGGGGACGGATGGCAACGGAAACAGCGAACGGCAAAAAAAACGCGAGCACCCCACAACCACAAAAATCCGCGCCGCAACCCAAACCAGTAACAAGGACACCATCTCCTCCCACGGGGTGGGAGGGCTAGCGCCCGGTGCAACGCGGCATCAGATTGCATGCCGGTCGCCTAACATCCGTCTCCACATGGATGATGAAAAGGCCAGGGAAGGCTGGCAAATACAGCGGCCGGTCGCGCCTTTAAGCGCGGATTCTGGA